>JAABUN010003045.1_pt1 | contig 27274 bp, 33 predicted proteins | sample 5559311 | NCBI WGS metagenome assembly JAABUN01 (sample SAMN10711877, study PRJNA513370) | rock metagenome | isolation source: Antarctica rocks | place: Antarctica: Victoria Land, Siegfried Peak sud
CCGGTAGGACTACAACCCCAAGCACGCGGAGATGGTCGGTTCGATCAAGTGCGCTAGAACGAGGCCGCGGCTGCCGCTCTTCGTCCATGCGACCGACACGCACTTCGCGAACACAGCGTTCGCAGTTGGCCTCGCTGAGCGAGACGATGTACGAACGCTGTGGTCGGCGACATGCTGGTCGGGCTCAATGGCGCCTGGGACGCGCGACTGGCCGCCCCGTCGCGCACTCCGCTCAGCCTGAGCCCGCCGCGAAGAACGTCACGGCGAGGACCGCGTACACGGCGAGGAGCAGCAGCCCCTCGAACCACGTCGACTCGCCGTCGCTGGTGATGTGGGTGGTGAGGAGGATGGCCAGGATCACGCCCGCCACCTCGAACCCGTTGAAGACGAGCGCCATCGGGTGAGGACCGAGGACATAGGAGGCCAGCACGAGGAGGGGCCCGACGAACAGCGCGATCTGCGCGCTGGAGCCGATCGCGATGTTCACGGCGAGGTCCATCTTGTCCTTGTAGGCGACGAGGATCGCCACCCAGTGCTCGGCGGCGTTGCCGACGATCGCCACGACGATGACACCGACGAAGAACTCGCTCAGGCCCACGGTCTTCGACGCCTCGGAGATCGAGCCCACGAGGATCTCCGACATGACGCCGACCGCCACGCCGGCCAGGGCGAGCGCCACGACGGCCTTCTTGACGGTCCAGGGCTCGCCGTGACGGTCGTCCTCGTCGGCGTCGTCGCCGACCGGGTTGAAGAGGTCCTTGTGCGTCTTGAGCGAGAAGATCAGCCCGGCGACGTAGGAGCCGATGAGGATGACCGCCACCGCGAGCGACAGGGTCTCGACCGTGGAGTCGTAGTCGACGCGCTCCTCACCGGCACCGGGCAGCCCCGAGCCCTGGACGAGCTCGAAGACCGCCGGCATCACCAGCGCCGCCGCCGCGAGCAGGAGCATCAGGCTCAGGGCGCTGGCCACGGTCCGGTCGTACGTCTGCCGCTCGCGCCCGAGGCCGCCGACGAGCATGGCCATCCCCAGCACGAGCAGCGTGTTGCCAAGGATCGAGCCGATGATCGAGGCCTTGACGACCTCGTGAAGCCCCGCGTTCAGCGCGAACAGGGCGATGATCAGCTCGGGCGCGTTGCCGAAGGTCACGTTGAGCAGGCCGCCGATGCCGGGGCCCGAGCGCGCCGCGAGCTCCTCCGTCGCGCGCCCCATGAGCGCCGCCGTCGGGATGACCCCCGCCGCGGAGACCGCGAAGATCAGCACCGGCGTGCCGTCGAAGACGAAGTCGAGCAGGATGGCCGCCGGGATGAACGGCACGAGCAGGTAGGGCCAACCGTCGGAGCTGAGCAGGCGGCGCGGATTCACCGGGGCAACGTACCGGCCGGTCAGGCGGCGGGCGTGACGGCCCTGCGCAGGTCGCGCTGGGGATCGATCCCCCAGCGCTCCCCGGCGGCGACGAGCTCCGGCTCGAGGGGCCAGCGATCGGGGAGGATCTCGTCGGAGTCGTGATCCGGCGTGGCGCCCTTGAGCAGCATGGAGCCCTTGTTGTCGCCGAGCGCGCGCAGCTGCGCGACCTCGTCCTCGGTGAGGCGCAGCTCGCGCGGGGTGGCGGCGAGCTCGGCGCGCTTGTTCTCGATCGTCCTCGCTCCCGGACCGATCTCCTGGATGAGCGTCGGGGCGACGCAGCACACTGCGGGGTGGGCGAGATCCCACTGGGCGGCGAGCTGGAACATCGTCAGGCAGTGGCGCTCGGCGATCGGCCGCGCCGCCTCGAGCTTCTCCATCGCCCGCTCGATCCACGGGCCCGCGCGGTGCAGGCGGTGGTCGCGCGGAGCGAACTCGTGTCCTGGGCGCACGTCGTCGAAGAAGACGCCTCCGTAGTCGACGACACGCGCGATGACGCTGACCTCGTGCGCGGCGCAGGCCGCGAGCGCGAGCTCGCCGGGCCACGGCTCGAACGGGTTGAGGATGAGCATCGCCCAGTCGATGCGGTCGCCGAAGCGCTCGAGGCTCGCGATGAGGTCGAGGGTGAAGCCGTTGGCAGGGCCGGGAGCGATGCCGATCCGGTCGGCGAGGCCGTCGGCGCGCAGCGCGGCCATCGCATCCCAGACCACCTCGGAGGTGTAACCCGTGCGGTCGGGGTTGTGCAGCAGGAGGAGGTCGAAGCGGTCGGTGCCGCACCGCTCCAGCGAGCGCTCCGTCGCGCGGCGCAGGTAGCCCGCATGGTCCTCGGGGCCGCGCAGGCGGGCGTCGGTGAAGCGCGGAAAGCCCTTCGCGCCCTCGCGCTCGCCGTCGTAGAAGTCGTGGCCGACGGCCCCGACGAGCGTGAAGGCGGACCGGTCGATACCGGCGGTCGCGCGGCCGACGACCCGGTCGGCGTCCCCCGCGCCGTAGGCGTCGGCGGTGATGACCGTGCTGACGTCCGCGCCGGGGCGCAGGAGCGCCTCGAGGCGCTCCTCGGTGATCGCCTCGCCGTAGCCGAGGTGGCGCCCGCCGCTCCAGGCGCCGAGCGCGACGTGCTCGAGGCTCATCGGCCGTTGAGCAGCGGGGCGCACTTCTGCGCCTCGGCGATGCTCGTCCCGGCCGCGTCGATGCAGGCGCGGTACTCGGCGTCGGGGGAGTTGGGGTCGACCTGGGGGGTCGCGGGGGCGGAGGCGGGGGGCGCCTCGCCGGTGGCCGTCCCCGCGCCGGGGGCGGCGCCCGTCGCGCCGGCCTGCGTCAGGTCGGAGAGGGGACGCGACGTCCCGGGCGCCGCGACGTCCTGCTTCTCGTTGAGCTCGGACATCACGAGGTCGAGGCCGAGCGTGCCGGTGGTCAGGCCGCCCGCGGCGTCACGGAGGTCTGCGGGCACGTCGAAGGTCACCCGGATGGTCAGCCGGCGCAGGATGCCGTCGTCCTTGCCGGAGTAGACGTCGAGGCGCGTGCTCTTGATGGACTTCGCGATCTGCGCGCGCTGCTCGCCGGTCAGCGTGCGCGGGACCCGGCCCGCGGCGCCGGCCGCGGCCACGGCGCCCGTGGCGTTCGCACGTCCGAGCAGCTTGTTGACGTCCTCGAGGAGGGCGGGAACGTCGACCTTCGAGGTGACGTGGACGGTCTCGGCGCCGCCGACGGTCTCGGAGCCGGCCTTCTCGGGCGAGGCCAGCCAGCGCTTCGGATCGACCCCGAGTGCCCGGAAGGTCGGGTTGTCGGACTTCGCCGCCTTCTTCTGGTCCTGCTCGTAGCGCGTGCGGAACTGCGCGAACGTCTTCTCCCCGAGGGCGAAGTTCTCGCCGGCGAGCTTGAGCCAACCGTGGTCGCCGGTCGAAACGGCGCCGGCGGTGAGCGCCTGGCCCGCGACGTCGATCACCAGGTCGAAGTCGAACCGCGGCAGCTTCTGCTTGCCCGAAGAGGCGAACGGCCCCTTGAGCGCGAGCTTCAGCGGTCCGTCGAGGCCCTTCAGCCCCTTGCTGTCGAAGGAGAAGCGGAAGTCGACCTTGCCGCTGCCGACGGGCTTGTCCGGGCCGAAGGTCTCCGCGAGCACGCCCGTGGCGGACTTCGCCGCGATGTCGTCGCCGCCGCAGGAGCTCAGCGCGAGGGCGAGGACGGCGAGGAGGAATCGGGGCGTGCGATGCAAGTCGGAGTGCGTCCTGCGCAGGCGTCCGAGCGTAGCATCGGGGTCGTGCGCCGAGCCCCGCTTCTGAGCCTCGTGGCGGCGGCGCTCACGGCGCTCTTGCTGCTCCCCGCGCCCGCGTCGGCGCAGGCGCCGGCACCCGCGCCGATTCTCATCCCCCCGCCCGCAGCGCCCCCGCCCGCGCCGACACCCGCACCGACACCCGCCGCTCCCGCGCCGGAGCCGCGCGAGCGGACCGTCCTGCGCCAGCTCGCCGCGCTCCGCGACGCCGGGCTCATCGCCGTCGCCGCGCACGATCGCGCGCGCGACCGCTACGCCGCGGCCCGCGCGACGCGCACGCGCCTCGCCGGGCGCCGCCGGGCCGAGCTGACCGCGGTGCTCAAGACGCTGGAGGCCGTCACGCGCCGCGGCGAGCTGTCGAGCACGCGGGTGCCGCTCGCCTTCGAGACGCTCGAGCGCAACCGGCAGTGGTGGACGACCGGCCCGCTGCTCGGCTACGGTGCCCGCGTCGGTTTCCGCGGCTCGGAGCTCATCTGGCAGAGCTACCCGGGGCAGGGGATCCAGGTCCAGTGGCTCGGGACCTTCGGCAAGGCCAACGCGCTGTTCACGGGCCGGACGTACGACGCGCGCCTTCGGGCCCTGCTCGGCGAGGCGCTCGCGCTCGGCGCCGTGCGCGCGGACGGGATCGCGTTCGAGTCGTGGTTCACCTTCGACGGCGGTCGCCCGCCGTGGGTGAGCGCCCTCTCGCAGGGGACGGGGCTGCAGGCGCTCTCGCGCGCGGGCGTCCGCCTGGCCGACTCGCGCTACCTCGGGGCCGCCCGGGCCGCGCTCGGGATCTTCCGGACCGCGCCGCCGGAGGGCGTGCGCGTCGCCACCCCGGCCGGCGCCCACTACCTCCAGTACTCGTTCGCGCCGCGGCTGCGGATCGTCAACGGCTTCGTCCAGGCGCTGAACGGCCTGCACGACTTCGGCGCACTGGCCAACGACGCGGAGGGCCGCGCGCTCTTCGCCGCCGGCGACGCGCAGCTGCGCGTAGAGCTGCCGCAGGCCGACACGGGCGCCTGGTCGCGCTACTCCATCGGCGGCAGGGAGTCCGATCTCGGCTACCACCGCCTGTTGCGCGACTTCCTGCGCGGCCTGTGTGAACGCACCGGTGAGGCGCTCTACTGCGACACCGCCGCCCGCTTCACCGCCGACCTGACGCGCCCACCCGTGCTCGCGATCGTCCCGCCGGCCGCTCCGGCCCGCAAGGGCAGGAGCGCGGGGGTGGCCTTCACGCTGGACAAGGTCTCGCGCGTCTCGCTGGTCGCCACCCGCGACGGCAAGCTCGTCTACGCACGGACGGTGCGCTTCGCCCGCGGCCGCCACGCCTTCGCGCTGGGAAGGCTGCGCAAGGCCGGCGACCTCGTGCTGCGCCTGCGCGCCGTGGACGCGGCGGGGAACGCGGGGGCCGTCGCGGGGCGGCTGGCCGTGCGGGGATAGCGCACCCTGCTGCTGCCGCCGTCGCTCTCCGACTACGGTGCGTCGAACGCACGCGTCGAGGAGGTTCGGATCCTCGTCGCGTTCCGACCGCGCCGGCATGACGGAAACCCCCTCCCCCATCGACCCGCTCGCCGAGCTGCGCGAGCAGATCCGGGCGACCACCGAGGCCGCCGAGCGGCTCGCAGCCGAGACCGCCGAGGCACGGGCGGGGGCGCAGCGCATCCCGCCCGCGGGCTGGGCAACTCCCGACGAGCAGGCTGCGCGCCAGCAGGAGCTCCAGGCGCTCGTCGTGCTCGTCGAGGCGCTGCGCGACCTCGTGCCCGACGAGCTCAAGCAGCTCGTCCGCGACGTGCTGCGCCAGCTCCTGCTGCTTGTGCGTGCGCTCGTCGACTGGTGGGTGGAGCGCCTGGACGGCGGCGACGGTCCGGAGCGTCCGATCGGCTGATGCTCGCCGCGCTCGGCAGTGACGTGTACTCGATCGCCACCACGGTGCTGGCGGTGGCCGCGGTCGTCGCGATCGCCGTCGTCCAGTTCCGGGGCCACCGCGACCACGAGGCCGAGGACGACGAGCGCGCGTTCTTCGACGAGCACGGCCGCTGGCCCGACGAGCCGGAGTCCGCGGCCCGCCGGCGCCCCGGCGGCTACGGCGACGTGGACAAGCTGCCGGGCCGCGAGAGCTGAACGTCAAGATCGCGGAGAGCGCGAAGGCCGGCGCGCCCCGTCGTACACTGCCCGCGGCATGACCGAGACGCCCGGCGACCGCATCGAGAAGCTTCTCCGGCGGGCGGAGAGCACCCTGACGAACCCCGCCTCCGGGGCGGACGGCGCGGCGCGGATCGCCCGTGCCCGCCGGACGCTCGAAGAGGCGCGCGACATCGCCCGCGACCCCGACGTGTCGCAGCCCGTGCGCGACCTCGTGCAGCGTCGTCTCGACGGCCTGCGCGCCCGGGAGAGCCCGGCGGATGGCCCCGCCGCGGCCTGAGCGCGGCGGCCTCGCGCGGCTCGTCGCGGCCTGGGGCAACCTCGCGCGTGAGCAGCGGCGCGTCGCCGCCGCGGCCGCCCTGCTGCTCGCGACGATGCTGCTTCCGTGGTACTCGCGCTCGGTCGACGCCGTCGTCGGCGGGAAGCTCGAGACCGCGACCTCCGCCAAGCTCGCGATCACCGTCTTCTCCTTCGTCGAGGCCGCGATCTTCCTCGTGGCCGTCGGGGTCACGGTCCTCGTCCTCGCGCGCGGCGACAAGCGCGCGTTCCACCTTCCCGGAGGGGACGGCACGATCGTCACCGCGGCGGGCGCGTGGGCGACGTTCCTCATCTTCTACCGCTTCGTGGACAAGCCCGGCGGGGGTGGCGGCGGCCAGCTCCGGGTCGAGTACGGCCTGTCGTGGGGGATCTTCTTCGGCCTGCTCGCGGCGCTCGCGCTGGTCGCCGCCGGCCTGGGCCTGCGCGCGGCCCAGGTCGCCGAGCCCGCGCTGCCCGGGGACGTCGCGCCGGACGGCGGCCCCGGGCCCACCGCCGTTCAGCGTCCACGGGCGCCGCGGGCCGCCCCGCCCTCCCCTCCGGTGGGCTCCGACGACCCCACGCGCGCACGGCGCCGCCAGCAGCGGGAGGAGGGCCACCGTGCGGCCCGGGCCACCGCCGAGACGCCGGTCCGTGAGCGCCGGTCCCCGCCCGACGAGGCGCCCACGCGGCCCTTCGGCACTCTGCCGAGCTTCGAGGCGCCCGAGCTCCCGCCGCCGCCGAAGCCCGCTCCGGAGAAGGAGGGCTAGCGGTAAACCCCCGGCGGGAGCACCGGGTCCTTCGGCCGCGGGTCGAACGACTCACCCGCCGAGAAGTCCAGGTAGGCCAGCAGGACCATGCCGCCGTCGCCAGGAAGAGCACCGATCCCGAGCCCGACGAGCGCGCTGGCTTCGCGATGTGCCCGACGAGCGCCATGACGAAGCCGAAGGCCATGACCCCGACGACGGGGGCTGCGGGGATCTCACCGGCAGCGATGACCGTGGCTCCGTGCAGCACGGGCCCGAGCATTCCACAGCGGTAGCCTGTCGGTCTCGATGGCCGTCTCCCCCGCTTCCGCTGCGGACGTCACCGCCGGCCTGCGGGCGACGGGGTACCTCCCGGGCGAGTCGACCGCGCTGGTGGCGTTCCTGGCCGCGCGGCTCGGCAAGCCGATTCTCGTCGAGGGCCCGGCGGGCGTCGGCAAGACCGAGCTCGCCAAGGCGCTCGCGACGTACCTCGAGCGCCCGCTCATCCGCCTCCAGTGTTACGAGGGCCTCGACGAGGCCAAGGCGCTCTACGAGTGGAACTATCGCAAGCAGCTGCTGCGCATCCAGGCGGAGCGGACCGAGGCCGGCTGGGACGAGGTCTCCGACGACATCTTCGGCGCCGAGTTCCTGCTCACCCGCCCGCTGCTGCAGGCCATCGCCTCCGACGAGCCCGTCGTGCTGCTGATCGACGAGATCGACAAGACCGACCAGGAGTTCGAGGCGATGCTGCTCGAGCTCCTCTCCGACTTCCAGGTCTCGATCCCCGAGCTCGGCACGGTCGAGAGCACGTCACACCCCGTCGTGCTGCTGACCTCGAACAACTCGCGCGAGCTGACCGAGGCGCTCAAGCGCCGCTGCCTCTACCTGTGGCTCGACTACCCCTGCCTGGCGCACGAGCTCGCGATCGTCAGGCTCCACACGCCCGAGCTGCCCGAGGTCGTCGCGGCCAAGCTCGTCGAGCTCGTCGCGCTGGTCCGAGAGCTCGACCTCAAGAAGCCACCGTCGATCGCGGAGTCGATCGACTGGGCGAGAACGCTGCTGCTGCTGGGCGCCCAGGACATCGATGCGGAGCTGTTCCGGCAGACGATGTCGGTGATCGTCAAGCACCGCACCGACCTCGACATCGTCCTCGAGCGCGTGGGCGCGAAGCTCGTCGCCGGTGCCCCCGCGAGCTGAGCCCGGGGCGCCGGACCCGCGGCGCGCCGCGCTCTACGGCTCGCAGGCCCCCGGCACAGGCCCGCAGGGCATGGCCGCACGGATCCTGGAGTTCGGCGAAGAGTTGCGCGGCGAGGGGGTCGCGGTCGGTACGAGCGAGCTGCTCGACGCCTTCGCCGTCCTCGAGCTCGTCGCGTGGACGGAGAAGGCCGCCTTCCGCGAGGCGCTCGCCGCCACGCTCGCGAAGTCGCCCGAGGCGCGCCAGACCTTCACGCTCGTCTTCGATCGCTTCTTCTTCCGCGCCGCCGAGCTCGCGGCGGTTCACGAGGGGATCCGTGAGACCGGCGAGGCGGCCGACGGGCAGCGGGGCGATCCCGGCGAAGCGGGCGACCAGGACGGCGAGGGCGAGCTCGACATGGAGCGCATCCGCCAGATGGTCGCCGAGGCCCTGCGCGACGGCGACGAGGCGCGCATGCGTGACCTCGCCCGCCTGGCGATCACGGCGTTCGGCCGGGCAGGCGACGGCTCCGGGGTCATCGGCGTCGACGTGCAGCGCATCCGCCGCGCGCTCGGGCTGAAGGCCGAGCCGCAGCCCGAACTTCCTCCCGACGATCCGCGCGCCGAGGGCCTGCCGCGCGAGGCGATCCGCGCGTTCGAGGCGATGGTGCGGCGCGAGCTCGAGCGCGCGCAGATCGAGCGAACGCGGAGCCTTCCCGCCGCCCGGCCGCTGAACGAGCTCGACCGCTCGCTGCCGGGCGGCCCGCTGCAGGATCTCGCCGGGGTGCACAAGGTCGTGACGCAGCTCAAGCGGCGCCTCAAGACGCAGGGCCAGGAGAGCTACGGGCGCAAGCGCCGCACCGCCGTTGACGTGCGCAGGACGATGCGCGCCTCGCTGGAGACCGGAGGCGTCCCCGTCCAGCTGAAGTACAAGCCGCACCGGCCGCGGCGCCCGGAGATCTACGTCGTCTGCGACGTCTCCACGTCGGTCACAAGCGCCTCGGTCTTCTTCCTCAGCGTCCTGCACGCGCTCCACGATGCGTTTCGCAAGATGCGCTCGTTCGTCTTCATCGAGCGCATCTCGGAGGTCACCGACGTCTTCGCCCGGGAGCGCGACTTCCGCCGGGTCTCCGAGGTGATCGCGCGCGACGCAGGCGTCGCGGACGTCTCGGGCTACACGGACTACGGCCGCGTCTGGAACGAGTTCGCCGCGCTCGTCGAGGACGACCTCCACCCGCGTGCGACGGTCATCGTCCTCGGCGACGCGCGCACGAACGGCCGTGACCCGCAGGCCGCGGTCTTCGGCCAGATCGCCGCCAAGGCCGGCCGCACCTTCTGGCTCAACCCCGAGCCGCGGCTCTACTGGAACTACGGCGACTCGGTCATCGCAAGCTACGAGCGCTACTGCGAGGCCCACGAGTGCTGGACGACCGACCAGCTCGAGGCGTTCGTCAAGGCGCTGACGCAGCCGATCAGATGAGCGCGGAGAGTAGACTAGATCCTATGACTAAGTCCGTTGGTGTCCACGAAGCGAAGACGCACCTCTCGCGGCTGATCGAGGAGGTCACGGCCGGCGAGGAGATCGTCATCACCCGCCGCGGCGAGGAGGTGGCGCGGTTGGTGGCCGCCAGGGCGCCGGCGAAGCGTCAGTTCGGCAGAGACGTAGGCGTCTGGACCCTGCCGGACGATTTCGACGACCCACTGCCTGACTCGTTGCTCGACCTCTTCGAGGGCAAGGGCGGGTGAGGCTGCTCCTCGACACGAACGTCTTCATCTGGCTCATGACCGATCCGGCGAGGGTCCGCAGGCAGTCGGACGCACTCGAGGATCCGGCCAACGAGCTGATCGTGTCGGCGGTATGCGCCTGGGAGATCGCGATCAAGTACGCGCTGGGTCGTCTTCCCCTGCCAGAGCCTGCCGCGACGTACGTGCCGGGGAGTGTGCGCTACATCGGCGCCACCTCCCTCGCCGTCAGCCACGCCCACGCGCTCGGCGTCGCGTCGCTCCCGCCGCTGCACCGCGACCCGTTCGACCGCCTGCTCGTCGCGCAGGCCCTCCAGCTCGACGCGACGTTCGTGACCGCCGACGCCGTCCTCGCCGGCTACCCGGCCGAGACGCTGCTCGTCTGATCTGCCCGTGGCTCAGGCGCTCAGGACTTGATGAACGGCGCCGCGGCGTCGAGCACCTTCTGGCGCGCGAAGGCCTGGTCGAAGGCCTCAGGGGCGGGCTCCTGCATCCCCGCCATCCGCAGGGCGGCCGCGTGCCGAGCCTCGATCTGCACGATCGTGCCGGCGGCCGCGAGGACCTCCTTGCTCTTGATGCTCGGCGCGGCGCCGTTGTAGGCGGAGACGCCGGTGTCCTCGAGGGTGATCGCGAGGGCGACGAAGCTCGGCTGGTCCTCGATCGGGAACTCGAACGTCGGCTTGGGGACCGGCTTGCCGCCGAGGCTCGTGATCGTCGTCTTCAGGGTGTCGACGTGCTTGGCCTCGTCGTCGCCGAAGGCCCGGGCCAGGGTCTCGACGTCGCCGCTCAGCCCGATATCGAGCGCGCGGTCGTAGAAGACGGCCTCGAGGTACTCGAGCGTGAGCGCGAAGTTGAGGATCTCCACGTCGCCACTCCCACTCTGCGCCAGTGCGCGGCTGACGAAGGGGCCGACGGCGCCCGCGCCGCCGGCCGCTCCCGCGGCGAGCGCGGCGCGCAGCAGAAAGGCGCTGCGGGTCATCCCCTGGACCTCGATCCCGCCGAGGGCGGCGGCCGGGTGTCGCGTTACGGTCATCTCTTCAGTCCTCTCGCCGGGGCCCTAGGCCACGATGAACGGTTGCACGATCTTCAGGACCTCAGCCATCGTCGCGGGCTTGGCAAAGCCCGTGCGATCGACCGTCGGCGGCTCGCCGGTGAGGATGTTCAGCGTGGCGGCGTGACGGGCCTCGACGCTGTGGATCGACAGCGCCGCCGCCAGGATCTCCTCGTCCTCGATCATCGCCGCCTGGCCGAGATAGGCGCTCGCCCCGAGGTTCTCGACCGTGGCCGCAAGCTTGAGGACGGCCGTCTTGTCCCCGAGCTCGAACCGGGTCTTCGGCTTCTTCACCGGCTTGCCGCCCAGGTTCTCGGCGGCGGTGGTCAGGGCGTCGACGTGCTCGCGCTCGTGATCGGCGAACGTCTTGACGGCCTCGAGCGCCGGGCCCTTGAGCACGGCCGCCCCGAGCACCTTGTCGTAGAAGGCGACCTCCACGTACTCGAGCATGAGCGCGTAGTTGACGATCTCCAGATCGCCCTTGGCCTTGCGGCCGGACTTCCCCTTCTCGTCGATCGAGCTGGCGCCCCCGGTGTCGCGCTCGTCGTCGCTGCTCTCGCCGCAGCCCGCGATGAGGGCGGCGAGCGCGCTCGCCGCGCCCGCGCCACCCGCCATCCTCAGGAAGCGGCGACGGGACGCCGGGTCGCGCGCGAGCCGGTCCACGGCACCGGGCGTCGGGCGATCAGACTGGTCGATGGTCATGCACAGCTCCTGTCGTGATCAGGCGGGACGCCTGCTGTACCTCAGGCCCACGCCGATGAAGAAGGGCGCGAGCAGCAACCCGAACACGCCGTGGATAAACAGCTCGAACACCTGCGGCGGGCCGGCGGGATTCGTGAACCACTCGAAGACGATCCGCCCGAGGATCTGGATGTTGACGACGTAGAGCAGGACGCCGAACACGACGCCGCCCAGTAGCACGAACAGATTCGTGCGCAGCAGGGGAACGATCACCGCGAACGCGATGCCGAACAGCATCGACAGCACCAGGTGGGTGACCAGGCCGATCACGACGTTGCTCGACGTCGCGGCGGGGACGTCGACGTTGTTGAAGACGGTCGACATGTCGAGCATCGGCGCGACGGCCGGCTTGTCGAGGTTCTCCACCGCCCAGCCCATCTGGGCGAACAAGAAGATCACGCCCGCGAAGGTGCCCGCGATCACTCCGCGACCGAGCCGATCCCCGAGCCCGGCGATCGGCTGCCAGCCCTGCGCGTCCGCGGACGGTCGCGCTGCCGCCGTTCCGGCTCTCACTGATGTTGCCTGGTTCATGGGCTGCACCTCCCGTGTTCGCGCCTCTGTCGCCGGATGTCCCGCGATCTGGAGGAGCGTCTCAGCGAAGGATCGCCAGCTCCATTACGAACCGATGAACCCCCGCAGGACGACCGCCGGTGGCGCGGGTGGCCGCAGGGTCAACGGCCGGCTTGGGGGCCCGACGAGACCGTCAAGGCCGCGCCCAGGGTGCCGGCCGGCAACGTCGTCGTGCCGCCGGGCGCAGCGGCCGACGGCACGCCACCGCCCGAGGCAGGGGAGCGACGGGCGCTCGCCAGCGGCGCGCCGCAGCCAGGGCAGTCGTCGGTCGTGGTCCAGCGCGCCGCGGTGTAGGCGGTGAGCGCGCAGTGTGAGCAGGTGACGTAGGGCATCGGGTCCGAGGTGTTCTCGCCTCCGACGACGTGAGTACCCGGAAGGTGTCGGCGGTTCATGAGAGTTTCATGAGCGCTAGGCTCTGCGGACGACACACAGGGGGGCTCGCGGACGCGGGCTGAGATGGCGCCCACCGATCCGGCGCAGACCCTTCGAACCTGTGGGGTAATGCCTGCGGAGGGAGCGATGGCGACGAGCATCCGGGCGAAGCCCGAGGTGGCAACAGCGGTGGTCCTCGAGGACGTGGCGCACGCCTACGGCGAGGTGCAGGCCCTCGCGGGCGTCTCGCTGCGCGCCGCGCCCGGGGAGATCGTCGCGCTCGTCGGGCCGTCGGGCTGCGGGAAGAGCACGCTGCTCGACCTCGTCTGCGGGCTGCGCGCACCGCAGGCGGGCCGCATCCAGGCGTCGCGTGCGGTGCTCATGCCCCAGCGCGACCAGCTCCTGCCCTGGCTCACCGCGCTGGACAACGCGGCGCTCGCGCTGCGCGTCGGCGGCGCGTCGAAGGCGGAGGCGCAGGCGACGGCCCGCCCCCTCCTGGAGGAGCTCGGCCTCCTGGGCTTCGAGCACACCCGGCCCGCGGAGCTCAGCGGCGGCATGCGCCAGCGCGTCGCGTTCGCCCGCACGCTGCTCGCCGGCGCGCCGCTGCTCTGCCTCGACGAGCCGTTCGGCGCCCTGGACGCGCTCACGCGCGCCGACGCGCAGGGCTGGCTGGCCGCGGCGCTGGAACGCGCGCCGCGCACCGTCCTGCTCGTCACCCACGACGTCGAGGAGGCCGTGGTGCTCGCCGACACGGTCGTCGTGCTCTCCCCGCGCCCGGGCCGCGTCCTCGCGACGCTGCCGGTCGAGCTCCCGCGCCCGCGCGCGGCGACCGACCCCGGCGTCGTCGCGCTGCGCGCCGAGGCCCTGGCGGCGATGCGGTGATGCCCGCGCTCCTGGTGCTCGGCGGCCTGCTGGGCACGTGGCAGCTCTACACCGTGGTCTCCGACCTCGACGCGTTCGTACTGCCTCCGCCGAGCGCCGTGGCCGCGGCGCTCGTGGAGGACCGCGGGCTGCTGGCGGAGAACTTCGCGGTCACCGCGACCGAGATGCTCCTCGGCCTGCTCTGCGCGCTCGTCCTCGGGATCGCGCTCACCGCCCTGCTGCACCTCGTCGACGCCGCCCGCAGCGGGCTGTACCCCCTGCTCGTCGGCACGCAGGTCATCCCGATCGTCCTGATCGCGCCGCTGCTCGTCGCGTGGTTCGGCTTCGGGGTGCGGCCGAAGCTCTTCATCGTCGCGCTCGTCTGCTTCTTCCCGATCGTGGTGCCGACCCTCGACGCGCTCCGGCGCATCGACCCGGACCGCCTGAAGCTCCTGCGCACCCTCGGCGCCTCGCGCTGGCAGACGCTGCGCTTCGCCGAGGCGCCGAGCGCGCTCCCCGCGCTCTTCACGGGCACGCGGCTGGCCGTCGCGATCGCCGCGATCGCCGCCGTCCTGGCCGAGTATTCCGGCTCGGAGAAGGGCCTCGGTCGCCTCACGCTCCAGTCGATCCCCCAGCTCGAGACCGCGCGCGCGTACGCCGCGATCGTCGTGCTCATGGCCTTCACCCTCGCCCTCTTCGCGGGCCTCGTGGCGCTCGAGCGCCGCCTGCTCCCGTGGGCCGCCAGCTCCCCGAAAGGACCCCGAACCCCGTGATCAGACAGCTCGCCCTCGTCGCCGCCTGCGCGGCCGCGCTCTCCGCCTGCGGCGAGAAGCAGGAGCCGGCGGCCGGCGTCGCGCCCCCGCGCGAGAAGCTCACGCTCGTGCTCGACTTCTTCCCGAACGCCGACCACGCCGGCATCTACGCTGCGGCGGCGTCGGGCGCCTTCGAGCGTGCCGGCCTCGACGTCGAGATCCGCGTGCCGGGCGACCCGGCCGAACCGCTCAAGCTCGTCGCGGCCGGCAAGGCCGACCTCGCGATCTCCTACGAGCCAGAGCTGTTCCTCGCGCGCGACAAGGGCGTAAAGCTCGTCGGCATCGCCGCGCTCGCGCAGAAGCCGCTCACGTCGATCGTCGCGCTCGGCTCGGCGAAGATCAAGCGACCTTCCGACCTCGACGGCAAGACGGTCGGCACCTCGGGGATCCCGTACCAGTCGGCCTACCTGCGCACGATCCTCGAGGGGGCGGGCGTGGATCCCAAGCGCGTCAAGGAGGTCAACGTCGGCTTCAACCTCGTGCCCGCGATGCTGTCGAAGAAGGTCGACGCGACGCTCGGCGCGTTCTGGAACTACGAGGGCGTGCAGCTCATCCGGGAGAAGAAGGACCCGTCGATCATCCGCATGGAGCAGGCCGGCGTGCCGACCTACGACGAGCTGGTCCTCGTCGCCGACCAGGACCGGCTGGGCACGCGCGGGAAGGTCTACCGCCGCTTCATCCAGGCGCTGCGCCAGGGCACCGAGGCGGTGCGCGCGGACCCGGAGACCGGCATCGACCCGCTGCTGAAGGCGAACAAGGACCTCGATCGCGGGCTCCAGCTCGCCGCCGTGAAGGCGACGCTGCCGGTCTTCTTCCCCGAGGATCCCAAGCGGCCGTTCGGCTGGCAGGACCCCGAAGACTGGCGGCGGTACGGTGCGTGGCTGCGGGAGAACGACCTCGTGAAGAACCCACCCACCCAGGCGCTGCTGACGAACGAGTTCCTCCCCGGCGAGGGCGTCCGCCCTGTCGAGGCCGACCCGGGAGAGCAGGGCGGCGGCTGAGCGACCCGGGCAGGGTGCGCTGGTCGGTCCAATGCGTCACCCCGGCACATTCGACCGACCAACGCTCGGTGTCGAGCCCTACGCCGCGACCTGCGCGGGCCCGAGCTGCCCGGCCGCGCGCAGCGCGTGGGCGCCGGCGAGGCCCGCCCAGCCGGCGTAGGGAGCGAAGAACGCGCGCACCTCCTCCACCTCGACGCGCGCGCCCGGCGACCCCCCGCGGCGCAGGTGCCCGACGAGCTTGCGGTAGGAGAGGTCGCCCGCGGGCAGCACGTCGTAGCGGCCCTGCCCGAGCAGGGCGAGGATGTCGACGGTCCAGGCGCCGATGCCCGGGATGCGCCGCAGCCGCGCCCACCCGCGCTCGTGGTCGGCGGCGCGGAGGTCGACGCGGCCGCTGGCGACCTCGCGCGCCGCGCGACGCAGCGCGAGCGCCCGGCCGGCGCTCAGGTCGCAGGACTCAAGCTCGGCCGGGGCGATCCCCGCGACGCGCGCGGCGTCGGGCACGTCGCGAAGGCCGGTCTCGGGGCAGCGGGTGCCCCAGCGCCGCACGATCCGGCGCTCGATCTCCACGGCCCGCGGGTACTCGACGAGCTGCTCGCAGATCGCCCAGGCGAGCGCCTCGAACGGCTCCGGGCGGCGCGTGACGCGCAGCTGCGGCGTGCGGCGCACGGACGGGCCGATCAGCGGATCGAGGCGGAAGCGCTCGTAGAACGCGCGCAGGTCGTCGTCGACCCCGAGCGCGAAGCGCATCCAAGCGATCGCCTCGGCGCACACGTCGCGCCCGCCGGCCGACCACGCGCCGACGATGACGCGGTCTGCTCCGGGCTGCGCGGCGCGCACGATCGCGCGCTCCCCCTCGACGTGGACGAGCCGTTCGAGCACCGTCCCGCGACGGCGCGCCACGCCGTCCATCCCGCCACGCGGCAGGCGGAACGGCCAGGCGGGGCGGATCTCGACGCGCACGTGCTCCATCGGTGAGCGCGGGAGCGTACGGGTCGGCGCGGCGGCGCCGGTCGAAGGTCTTTCAGAATCAGAGCGGTCCGGAGAGGGAGCCGGATCGCGGATGGCGGGGCGTATTCCCGGTGCCGCGAGATGGTTTCCTCGCCGCACCGCTCTTTCTGAAAGACCTTCCTAGTCCCTGCCGCCGAGCAGATGCACGTCGACCAGGAACGAGCGGGTGCCGAGCAGCGGCCCGGTCTTGGCCTGGCGCCTGCTGGCCGCCTTGACCGCGCGGCGCCTGGTGGCGCCGCTCACCACGGCGGCGGTCAGCGCGCCGGCGGCGAACCCCGTCGCCGCGGCGGCGGCGGCCTGTGCGACCGGAACGGTGCGCCCCGGCAGGCGATCAGCCTCGCGCACGAGCTGCGGGGGCGGCGGCGAGCTCCGCGGCCCCCCGCCCGAGGGGACCGGAAGGGCGTCCACGACCTCCGCGTCGTCGTCGGTGAGGTCATCGTGCTCGGGTGCGCTCACGCGCCCGAGTCTACCGACGCGTTGGCCCGCCGACCCAGGCCGCGGGACGAGCCCGCACCGGTTGCTAGGTTCACGCCCATGGTCTCGGATGCGCGTGATCGCCCCCCGCCGGCGACTACGCGAACGGAGCTCCTGCGGGCCTCCCCGCCCATGTTCGCCTCACCGCAGATGGACCGCCTCACCCGCGTCCACGTCGCGGTGGTGCCAGCCGTCTTCGTGCCCGTCGTGCTCGCGCACGTCGTCGTCGCGGTGGGTGAGCTGGCGCCCCTTCCCCTCGCCGGCTGGGCGCTCGCGGGCTACGTCACCTGGACGCTGACCGAGTATTGGCTGCACCGCGTCGTCTTCCACTACGAGCCCGCGCGCGGGCTCGGCGCGCGGATCCACTGGATGCTCCACGGGGTCCACCATGACCACCCGAACGATCCCCTGCGCCTGGTCATGCCCCCGACCGCCTCGCTGCCCCTGGCCGCGGCGTTCGCGCTCCTCTTCGGTCTCGCCCTGCCCACCGGCGCCGCCTGCGCGCTGGGGGCGGGCTTCTTCGCGGGCTACCTGGCCTACGACCTCACGCACTACTACGTCCACCACGCCCGGCCCCGGTCGCGGCTGGGCAGGCGGCTGCGCGAGCACCACATGCGCCACCACTTCGCCGATGACACGACCGCCTACGGGGTCTCGGCCCCATGGTGGGACCGCGTGTTCGGGACCGCCCCGCCCAGGCGCTAGCTCCCCCACAGCCCGGGCACGACCAGGGCGACCGCCAGCCCGCCGAGCCCCATGCCGACGCTGGAGGTCGCGCCGCCCACCCGCGACTCCCCGAGCATCCGCGCCGTCCCGATCCCGTGCGAGGTCACGCCGACGGCCAGGCCGCGCGCCCCGGGCAGCGTCACCCCGAGCCGGTCGAGGATCGCCGGGCCGAACGTCGCGCCGAAGATCCCCGACATGATGCTCATGACCGCCGAGAGGGCCGGCGCCCGGCCGAGCTCGTCGGCGATCGCGATCGAGATCGGGCTCGTGGCGGTCCGGGTGGTGAGCGCCAGCGAGAAGTCGTCGTCGAGAGCGAGGAGCCGCGAGGCGGCGTAGCCCAGGAGCATCGCGGCGCCCGCGCCGAGCACCACGCCGAGCAGCAGCGCCCGGGTGTGCTCGAGGATCCGCTCGCGCTCCTGGTGCAGCGGCACCGCGAGCGCGACGACCGCCGGGCCGAGCAGGAACGAGATCGGCGCCGTCGCGTCCTCGTAGCGCTCGTAGTCGAGGCCCGTCAGCCCGAGGACGGCTCCGACGACGAGAACCGCGACGAGCGTCGGGTTGGCCACGGGCGTGCTGGTGTGGCGCTGGAGCAGCAGCGCGAGGCCGTAGGCCGCGAGCGTCCCGACCAGGCACGCGAGCTCAACCACGCTCCATCCCCCGCTGCACGACGACGCCGGTCAGCGCGATCGTCGCCACGGCACCCAGCAGCGTCACCGCGACCGCGCCGAGCCACGTCCAGCCGGCGTCGACGAAGCTGACGAAGCCGACGCCCGCCGGGACGAACAGGAGCTCGAGCACGCCCAGCAGCGTCGTGGCGCTGTCGCGCACCCAGGTGAGCCGCACGGCCTTGGCCTCCAGCGCGCCCCACAGCAGCACCATCCCGACCACGCTGCCGGGCAGCGGAAGGCCGAGCCCGTCGGAGAGCAGCGTGCCGAGCCGGAGGGAGCCGTACAGCAGCAGCCCGCCCGCGAGGAACCGCAGCGCCGCGCTCAGAACGCCCGCTCGTAGACGCGGAAGCGACGCACGACCTCGCCGCCCATCCCCTCCATCGCCCGGTTCATCGGCTCGTTCGTCTCGAGGATCCAGCCCATCTCGCCGCGCTTCTGCGGCGTGCGCTCGGCCGCGTCGAAATGCATCTGGTAGAAGCGCGCGGCCACGCCGGTGTGCTGGAACTCCGGCTTGACCCCGAGCGCGAAGACCCGCACGCGGTCGATCTTCTTCCGCCCGCGCAGTGCCTTGATCCAGCCGAACGGCAGCAGCCGCCCGTTCAGCTCCCCGAGCACCTGGTTGTAGTCCGGCAGGGTGAGCGCCGCGCCGACGACCTCGCCCGTGTCCCGCTTCTCGGCCACCATCGCCCAGTTCTCGTCGAGGATCGGCTTGAGGTTCTTGGCGTAGTGGCGGAGCTCCTCCTCGGAGAGCGGCACGAAACCCCAGTTGCGCTCCCAGGCGGCGTTGTAGACCTCCAGGAAGCGGCTGACCTCCGCTTCGAGGTCCTTCTTGACGAAGTTCCGGCAGACGATCCCGTGCTTGGCCTCGACGTCGGCGGCGACCTGCCAGATCGCCTCGTGCACGCGGTCGCGGTGCTCGATGTGCAGCTCCCACATCAGCAGGTCCATCGCCTTCTCCAGGCCGACCGACTCCTCGAGCAGGCGCTGGTAGTACGGGTGGTGCCAGCCCGCGAGGATGATCGCCGGGCGCTCGTGGCCCTCGATCAGCAGGCCGCACTCGTCGTTGGTCGTGAAGTCCATCGGGCCGACCATCCGCTCGCGCCCGCGGGCGCGCAGCCACGTCTCGGCCGCACCGATGAGCGCGCGGGCCACCTCAGGGTCGTCCTCGCACTCGAAGAAGCCGAACAGCCCCCATCTCGTGCCCTGGAAAGCGTCCAGGTTGGCGTCGATGTGGGCGGAGATGCGCCCGACGGCGCGGCCGTCGCGCCAGGCGACCAGCAATTGCACCTGAGCGTGACCGAAGAACGGGTTCTTCCGCGGGTTCAGGAACTCCCGACGCTCGAAGAGCAGCGGGGCCACCCAGTTAGACTCGGCGGCGTACAGGCGCCAGGGCAGCTTGATGAACGCGTCGCGTTCGCGCTTGGACGAGACCGGACGAACTTCGACGGGCACGAGCGCGGACCCTACATGCACCCCTCCACCACACCGGCCGTCCCCGACGTGTTCGCGAAGGTCCGCTTGCACGAGCGCGCCGCGATCCTGGCCGCCGCCCAGGCCGCCGACGTGCTGCCCTACTTCCGCACGCTCACCTCCCCGGCGCTGCCGGTCGTCTCGATGGAGGGCGTCGAGCGGATCATGCTCGGCTCGAACAACTACCTCGGCCTGACGAACGACCCGCGGGTGCTCCAGGGCGCCCGTGACGCACTGGAGACCTACGGGACGGGCCTGACGGGCTCGCGCCTGCTCAACGGCACGATCCCGCTCCACCTCGAGCTCGAGGAGCGCATCGCGAGCTGGATGGGCACCGAGGCCGCGATCGTCTTCACCACCGGCCACCAGGCCAACCTCGGCGTGCTCGGCACGCTGCTGGCCCCCGGCGACACCGTGGTCGTCGACTCGGGCGACCACGCCTCGATCCTCGACGGCTGCCTGCTCTCCAAGGCGAAGCTGCGCGCCTTCCGCCACAACCGCGTGGACAAGCTCGAGCGCCAGCTCGAGCGCGCCGCCTCGGACGGCGGCGGCATCCTGCTCGTGGTCGACGGCGTGTTCTCCATGGAGGGGGACATCGCGGCGCTGGGGGAGATCGCCGCCCTGGCCGAGCGCCACGGCGCGCGGCTCATGGTCGACGAGGCCCACGGCGCCGGCGTGCTCGGCGCGCGCGGCGCCGGGACCGCCGAGCTCCTCGGGGTCGAGGACCGGGTGGACCTGCGGATGGGGACCTTCTCCAAGTCGCTCGCGTCCTGCGGCGGCTTCGTCGCGGGGACCGCCGAGGTCATCGAGTTCCTGCGGATCTCCTCGCGCTCCTTCCTCTTCACCGCCTCCGCCGTGCCGGCCGCCGTGGGCGCCGCCCTCGCCGCGCTGAAGGTCATCGACTCGCCCGACGGCCCGCCGCTGCTGCAGGCCGTCCTCACCAACGCGCGCTACCTGCGCGACGGCCTCCATGAGCGCGGCTTCGCCGTCGGCTCGGCCCAGCCGCTCCCGGACGGCACTGACATCGTCACGCCGATCGTGCCGGTTCTCGTCGGCGACGACTGGAAGGCGGCGCTCCTGTGGCGCGCGCTGTACGACGCCGGCGTGTTCGTCAACACGGCGCTGCACCCGGCCGTGCCGCCCGGCGGCGCGCTGCTGCGCACGTCGGTGATGGCCACCCACGATCGCCCCACGCTCGACCGCGCCCTCGAGGCCTTCACCGCCGTCAAGGCCGGCTTCGAGGCCGAGCACGGCGCACTTCCCGGCCCTGGCGCGCAGTAGTAAGAAGAAACGGCCGCTCTGAGCGCGTGTTGCCGAGGTTCACACGTTGACCGCTCCGGTGGCCCTGACGTAGCTTCCTCGAGCGCCAGCAGGAACCAACGGGGAGAGGGACGCGCCCTTCGCCGCGGCGGCCCATCCGGCCGCCGCGCGGAGCTTCGCGTGCCTTTGAAAGCGCCCCGGCCGGCGAGGCGTCAGAACACGACAACGGAGCGCCGGCCGCCCACATCGCGGCGCGGCCGGCACGGGAGACAACGCATGAACGCGACGACGGCCCCTGGGCCACAACATCTACGCGCCCTGGCGCGAGCCAACGAAGTCCGTCTCGCGCGGGCCGAGCTCAAGCGCCGCGTGCACGACGGCGCACCCACTGCGGCCGAGGTCATCCTCGACGCCCCCTGGGAGGTCGCGACGATGGCCGTGGGTGAGCTCCTGACGAGCCAGCGCAGCTGGGGGAAGATGCGCTGCCGCAAGCTCCTGCAGAGCATCCCGATGTCCGAGGGCAAGAAGATCGGCGCGATGACCGAGCGCCAGCGCAAGGCCGTCGCGACCGCGCTCCGGCGCCAAGCCGCCGACGCGCGTGCGCTGCGGGCGCGCGCCGAGCTGCTCGAGGGCGCGCTGGCCTGAGCTACGCCGGGACGGCGATCTCGAGGACGTGGCCGTCGGCATCGCGCAGGTACACGAGGAACGAGACGAGCGTCCAGACGAGCGTGACGTGGTGCAGCCCGTCAACTGCATCCGGCGAGGCTCGGCGGGCGGCGCGCTCAGGCGCGGAAGCCTACTAGACCCTGAGCCCTGCGCGCGAAGAGCGCGCGCAGCCCCTGGAAGGCCGCGGCGAAGAACGCCGCCCCGAGGACGAGCAGCACCTCGTAGGGCAGCTCCGTCAGCAGGAAGAGCGGGGCGACCAGGAGGATCGCCGTCGCGCCGCCGAGCAGCGTCAAATGGGAGCGGTAGCCCACGACGTGCTCGCGAAGGGCCAGCTCGAGCCCTGCGGCCAAGACGAGCGAGAAGCCGACGACCAGCAGCCGGCCCGCCCGGTCCCGGCCCGAGGCGAACCCCACGAGGATCAGCACGATGCCGGCGAGGATGGCCAGCTCGCCGAGCGGGAACGGCGCCCACGGGGCCTTCGGCGCCTCGAGCTTGCGCGAGCGCCGCTCGGGGGCGGCGGCGCCGTATGCCGGCTCCCGCCCGCGCCCGGTTCCAGAACGAGGAACCGGGCCTCGGGGCCCGGTCCGCTTGCGACTGCGCTTGCCCATCCGCCCGCAGCCGTCAGCCCGGCGCCGCGCGCCGGGCGGTGTTTAAGGGCCGCGGCGAGCTGGGCGCTCAAGCGCCTCGCTCCCGGGGAGACCAAGCGGCTCGCGTGGAAGGTGACCCCGATCGAGGCGGGTCGCTTCACGCTCAAGTACACGGTCGCGGCCGGTCTTGACGGCAGATCCCGGGCGCGCCGCGCCGGGAGCGACGGGCCCGTCACGGGCACTTCGCCGTCCGGATCACCCGGGAGCCGTCGGCGGCGCTGGTCAACCCCGAGACGGGCGCGGTCGAGCGCCTCGGGGAGTAGGCGCTCGGACGCCCGGGCGATCCGCGATCCCGCATCGCTTCAGGGAGGGGGGCTCAGCCTGGCCCCCAGTTCGGGTCCGGCCGCCCGTCACGCGGGTCGGCCTGCGGCGCCTCGGGGGGTGGCTTGGTCGCCGTCCCGGTGGACTTGTGGGGGACCACGCCGATGCGGACGACATGCCACTCGCCCCCGCGCTCGGTCACCGTCCACGTCACCTCGGGCTCCGCCGTCCGCCGCCGCTCGGCCTCGTCCTCGGCTTCCTCGCGCGTCATGGCGAGATGCTACTTCGCCGAGCGCGGGGCGGACGATCATTGAAGGATGGACCTCGGCTCTGCGCGCTGCCCGACGGTCCCTCGGTGTCAAGGATCGGAGAAGATCGCGTGGTCGCCGACGCGACGCCAGCGAATGGCGGGCTCGCCGTCGAGCTCGATCCACTCGAACGTGGCTCGACCGTCTGGGCCCGCAAAGCTCCATGTCATCTCCCACACGCCGGGGGCACCCTGTACGCGCTTGACGCGCAGACCCTTCGGCCACGCCGAGCCCGGCTGATCGACGTGGCGCGCGGCGGGCGGGGATGAACTGCTCGACCACGGCTCGCCGGAAGTCGGCGAAGTGCTCGTCGGAGAGCGCCCCACGGTCCGCCCGGAACCGTCCCGTCTGCTCGAACTTCAACGCAGCCCGCGCTCGGCGGCCTCGCGGTCGAGGTCGGCGATGAACTCCCCGGCACTGTCAAAGACACGCGTGCGACCGGCGGCGATGTCCTCCTCTGCCTCACGCTCCATCGCCTGCCAGCGGTCGGCCCAGAACCACCCCTGATCGGCGCGATGGGGAAGGACCGGATGCAACTCGATCACCCCATCGGAGCGACCGATGACCTCGACTTGGGCGCCTGGCTCGTCCAAGTGGTAGCGACGACACACGTCGGCGGGGAGGGTGATCGACCCCCTGCTGCCCGCCAAGGCCACGAAGTGCGAACGATGCTTCGGGTGCTCCATGCTCGCTCATGGTACGGACAGAATGACAGAACGTCACTTCGTCGCTTGCGTCCCGCAGCTCGACGACTCGCGCTGCGTCCCGCCCTCTCCACCTTGAGCAGTTCAGCCCCGCCCGGCGGTGACCGCGCCGTCGCGCGGGCTTTTCCCCCGGCTACTTCGGCAGGCGCGGAGCGATGATGCGGTAGGCCTTCAGGCCGAGCCCGAGGCGCTCGCGGTCCTCGGAGAGCATGGGGTCGAGTTCCGTGAGCTCCTTCACGCGCTCGAGGCGGTAGGCGACGGTGTGGCGGTGGGCGTAGATCGCCGCCGCGGTCGCGTTCATGTTGCAGTTCTGCTCGAGGTAGGACTCGAGCGTCCCGACGAGGTCGGTGCGGTACTGGTCGTCGTAGCGCACGATGGGCGCCACGGTGTCCTCGTAGAAGGAGCGCACCTCCTCGGGATGGGAGGCCAGCACCCGGAACAGCAGCCGGTAGGTGCCCGTCCCGATGTCCTTGAGGTGGGCGTCGCCGCCGCCCGCGTCGGACTGGCGCAGGACGTCGAGGACGAGCTCTGCCTCCTGCATCGCCCGCCCGAACTCGCCGGGGTCGGCGTAGAAGCTCGACAGGCCGACCGTCCCGTGCTGGCGCAGGCGCTCGGCCAGGCGGCGGGCCCGTGCGAGCGTCTCCTCCGGTGCGGCGTCGCCACCCGCAGCCGGGAGGATCGCGTAGATGCGGTCCTCCATGTGCTGGGCCAGCGCGCCGGGGTACTCGCCGCCGATGAGCGCCACGACGTGGCGCGGGCGATCCGTCTTGAGCTCGGCGCAGAGGACGACGGCCCCTCGCGACAGGTCGCAGCCCAGGCGCCCGGCGCGGCGTACGACCTCGCGCGACTCGAGATCTGGTCGCGAGCGCAGGTCCTCCAGGAACGAGCCGCGGAGGTTCTGCTCAACCTCCTCCTTGGCCTCCTCGATGGCGACCTCGGTGAGCGACGCCACCGCCGCGAGGTGCAGGTACTCGGCGGCGTCAGGCGCGGCCGGCCCAGGGCCGGTCAGCGAGACGACGATGCCGACGACCTCGTCGCCGGAGGAGATGGGAACCTCGAGCGCGAGCTCCGCGGGGACCTGCGAGGGACGGTCGGAGACGCGGTCTCCCACGTACCGTCGCACGTCCTCGAGCACCGCCTCGGGCGGAAGCGGGGCGGGACCTCCGGCCATGGCGGCGCCCCCCAGCCGGGGGATGACGATGACGACGGGCGCACCGGCGGCGTCGGCGGCCATGCGGGCGACGTGCTCGAGGCCGTCGCCTCCGAGGACGGCGTCGACCATGCGCAGGTGGACGGCCCGAAGGCGCTCGATCAGTCCCGGGGAGCTTTGCGGTGTGTCCTTCCTGGGTGCGGGCACGCCAGGCATCATCGATCCTTCTTCCGGTGTCAGGCTGCGTGGGAAGTGCTGAGTTGGAGAGGCCCCGGCGCGGCTCCTCGCACTGTGTGATGCGCCGCGTTAGGCGGTCGCCGGATCGGGGTGCGCCTGGAGGATCTCCTCTCCCGCCTCGCCCGTCCGAACGCGGTAGGCGTCGTCGACGGGGATCACGAACACCTTGCCGTCACCCACCGCCCCGGTTCGCCCGTGCTTGAGGATCGTGTCGACGATCGTCTCGACGTCGCGCTCGGCGACCACGCACTCGAGCTTCACCTTCGGGCGAAGGTAGTTCGTCAGTTCCGCGCCGCGGTAGCGCTCGGTGATGCCCTTCTGGCGTCCAGAGCCCTTCACCTCGCTGATGGTCAGCGAAGGGAACCCGAGCGCCAGCAGCTCCATGCGGATCGGCTCGAACGCCTCGTGGCGGATGTAGGCCTCGACCTTCTTCATGCGGGGACCTCCTCCTTGGTGGACACCGACCCGTGGGCCAGTGAGGTGGGCGTCGCACCGTAGCCGACGAGCTCCGGACCGGGGATGAACTGCTCCGGGTAGCCGTACATCCCGTGCTCGGAGATGTCCAGGCCCGCGTCCTCCTCCTCGGCGCTGACCCGGAGGCCGTACGTCTTCTTGATGAGGAAGAAAGTCCCGTAGCTGGCTATGAACACGAACGCGAACGCGATCAGGAACCCGACCGTCTGGCCGGCCAGTTGGTAGAGGTGCCCGGAGTAGATGAGGCCGCCGTCGGGGTCACCGAAGGCGTTGTACTGGGCCAACCGCGGTGAGGTGAAGATGCCGCAGGAGATCGTGCCCCAGATGCCCGCGACGCCGTGAGCGCTCAGCACACCGACGGGATCGTCGAGATGCTTGTCGATCGCGTAGATGGAGAGCACGACGATGACGCCGGCAACGGCACCGATGACCGGCGCGGCCCACGTCTCGATGTAGCCCGACGGAGCGGTGATCGCCACGAGCGCGGCGATCGCGCCGTTCCCGCTCATGCCGATGTCGATCGTCCTGGTCTTCGCGGCGGAGGTGATGATCGCCGCCAGGACGCCCGCAGCGGCCGCCAGGTTCGTGACCATCAGGATCTCCGGGAAGCGTCCGTCGGTCGCGTTCAGCGTCGAGCCCGGGTTGAAGCCGAACCAGCCGAGCCACAGGATCAGGATGCCGAGGCCGAACAGCGGCATGTTATGGCCCGGGATCGCGCGCGGCTTGCCGTCCGGACCGAACTTGCCCTTGCGCGGCCCGAGCAACAGGAGCACGGCGAGCGCGCCGGTGGCGCCGATGAGGTGGACGGCCGTCGAGCCCGCGAAGTCCTGGATGCCGAACTTCGCGTAGCTGTCGGTGAAGATCTTGAACTCCTCCCCGTTCTGCAGGAAGCCACCGCCGAAGACCCAGTGCGAGCCGATCGGGTAGATGAGGCAGCTGAAGACGACGCCGTAGATGATGTAGACGCCGAACTTGATGCGCTCGAGCGTCGAGCCCCAGACGATCGCCAGCGACACGGCGCAGAACACGAACTGGAAGAACCACTTCGACTCGATCGTCGCGTTCGACAGGCCGAGGCCGTCAGGGAAGAACGCCTTCTGCGGATCGCCGAAGTCGCGGAGGAAGAAGCCGTCGGTGCCCCAGAGGTTCAGGCCGAGGATCTCCTGTCCGGGCCCGAACGCCAGCGCGAAGCCGACCGCGTAGTAGCAGAGGGCCGCCACGGAGAAGTTCGTGAGGATCTTGGCGATGACGGTGCCGGCGTTCTTGCCCCGCGAGAAGCCGATCTCCAGGAAGGCGAAGCCCGCCTGCATGAACATGACCAGGCACCCGGCGAAGATCACCCACATCGTGTTGATCGCGACGGACTGCGGGGCGCCGCCCTTCGTGGCGCCTTCGAGGTCGTTCGCGAGGCTCAGGTCCGGCAGCACTAGGGCGGCGAGCACGCCAGCAGCGGCGGTGCGAACCAGCAACTTCCGTCGCATGGATCTCCTTCGAGTCGAGTGGCGAGAAGCACTCTGCTCCAAGGGGCCCGCCCGCACTTTGTCCCCGTGTCGAAAGATCCACGCCGAGCCTTCGCCACGCTGTCGAGACGGGCTGGACCGAGTGGTCCACCGCGGCGAACGGCGCCCAGGGCTCTTTGGACGCACGTACAAGCTCCGCCCGTCGCCTCCGTGCGAGGCTGCGCGGAGTGCCATCCCGCGCGCGCGGGGTCCTGTGCGCCGTGCGCTCAATTCCAGGAGGACTCTGAACCCCATGCCCAAGCGTCAGCAGAACGTCTACGCCGCCCAGTGGAGCTCCAACGGCGGCGGGCTCGGCGCGCCGGACCTCACCGAGCCCAACGCGTCGCCCTTCGGCGAGAACGTGTTCCACCTGGCCGCCCAGCGCCAGCGCCTGCCCAAGCACGTCTTCAAGGCGCTGACCCGGACGCTCGACGGCTCGGAGCCGCTGGACGCCATGACCGCGGACGCCGTCGCGCTGGCGATGAAGGAGTGGGCGATGGAGAAGGGGGCCACGCACTACACGCACTGGTTCCAGCCCCTGACGGGCCTGACGGCCGAGAAGCACG
>JAABUN010003046.1_pt1 | contig 27267 bp, 23 predicted proteins | sample 5559311 | NCBI WGS metagenome assembly JAABUN01 (sample SAMN10711877, study PRJNA513370) | rock metagenome | isolation source: Antarctica rocks | place: Antarctica: Victoria Land, Siegfried Peak sud
ACCTGCGGGCGACGATAACGGTGCTCGATGTCGACCGCGTCTGGGTCAACCCCGACTGCGGGCTCAAGACGCGCAAGCCGGACGAGTCGACGGACGCGCTGCGGAACATGGTCGCCGCCGCGAAGGACGTCCGCGCCAGCCTCAACGGCGCCGCCCCTTAACCAAGATCGTTCGTCACCATTTAGCGTGGTCATCATCCGTGGTCGAAATGATTGTCGCGGCCACCCTCGTGGCGGTCCGGTGAAGTGAAGCTCCGAGTCATAGGAGGCAGAAGAAACGTCACTAAAAAAGCGTTCCAAGACGATCGCTTGCGGGGAGACGCTGGCGAGCGACATTGCCCAGCTTGTGCATGAGGCAACCGGCGCCGACACCAACGTCACGCTGACCGAGCAGGTGCGCGGGGGCATCTCGATCACGGCCAAAGCCTCGATACCCCGGACCCAGGAAACCTAGGATGCACACCAGTCCCATGCGCACGTATGAAGGCGTCTTCTACCTCGTGGGCTTCATTGGATCGATCTGGCTTGCCAACTGGCTGGTCACCCATTGGGGAACCGTCCGGTTTGGCGATGGGCCTTGGGTGATTCCTGTCTGGCCAGGCGGCCTCACGCCGTCTGGCAACCCGATCTACGCCCCATCCGGTGTGCTAGCGATCGGCGTCGGCTTCACCCTGCGCGATCTCGTCCAGCGACGACTGGGCGTAAAGGTCGTGATCGTCGCCATCGTTGCGGGGGCACTGCTGTCATCGGCACTCGATCCTTCCCTTGCGCTGGCCTCCGGTGTTGCCTTCCTGTTGGCCGAAACACTCGACCTCGTCGTCTACACGCCGTTGCAGCGTCGCCACCTCGTTGGGGCGGTTGTGGCCTCGAATATCGTGGGCGTCATGGTAGACAGCATTGTCTTCCTGACCATCGCCTTCGGATCCCTTTCCCTGATCCAGGGTCAGATCATTGGCAAGGCCTGGATGACGTTGGTGGCCATCCCGGTAGTGCATGGGATTCGTGAGCTGGACCGGCAGCGGGAGATAGCACCAGTTGGCAGCGATTCGCTCGCAAGATGATGTGGTCGGCGCATATCACGTAGTCAAAATGTCGGCCGGCTACACTCCCGCAATTTGTCTCTACCTTGATGAATAGTCCTCAAAGAGATCGTTGAAGGTCGTCGCGGTCGGTCCAGCGAAGGGAAATGAGAGGCGTATTGTGTCCCTTACTACAAGTGGTACACAGGGCTGGCGCTCTTCTCCGAGCTCGGCCTCGCCCGCCTCCAGGGCCTGACCGGATGACGCCGCCACCGGCAATCCACGACATCGCCGTTGACGCCGACGCCGCCCGCTACGGGCTCCAGCCATGGGAGCGCGACGCCCTCCTCAAACGCTGCTTCATGGGGCGGCGGGACGGCCGGTACCTGGGCGCGCCCGCCGTGATCGTGCTTCACATCCAGGAGGGCTCGACGATCGGCTCGCTGGAGCACTTCGTCCATGGCCGCTACGCCGATGGATCTCGCGTCCAGGCGTCGCGTACGGTCACCGTCCAGCGCGACGGCTCGATCCTGCGGGTGATCCCGGAGGAACACGGGCCGTGGACCAACGGCGCGGTCCGCACGCCGAGCGCGCGGGGAAGGGCGGTCGTGGCGCGGGGCGGGAACCCGAACATCTGGACGCTCTCGCTGGAGATGGAGGGGCGGCACAACCGGGCGATCACGGAAGCCCAGCTGATCGCCGCCGAGTGGTGGGTGCGCGACGCCGCCGCCCGCCACGCGATCCCGCTCGACCGCAACCACATCCTGCGCCACGCCGACATCGACTCGGTGCAGCGGGCGCACTGCCCCGGTCTCTATTTCGAGCCGCTCGTGCAGCGGCTGGTGACGCCGCCGCCCGAGGAGCCGCCCGACGCGCCGGAGCCGCCCTTCGGCCAGGTCGTGCGCTTCGCCACGCCCCGGCTGGTAACGATCACCGCCGCTGGCGGCCTCAACGCGCGGCAGTGGGGCGAGCTCGATGGGCCAATCCTGGAAACCTGGCCGCGCGACCGCCGGTTCTACGCTACGGGGTATGTGCATGGGGACACGGTGAATGGGGAGCGCCGCTGGTACATCGCGGCGGGGCCGAGGGCCTGGCGGCTCTGGTCTGGAGGCACCGATCGCGCCGGGCTGCCCCCCGAAGGGAACTGAGCCCAGACCGTCGACCCCGCTACATCACGAACGCAAGAAGGGGGTGCGCCAAAGTGAATGGCGCACCCCTTTCTTGCGTCTCACTGCTCCTCATCCGGGAGAGACCATCGTAGGGGCCGCCCTCGTGGCGGCCCGGTGAAGCGAAGCTTCACGTTGGTCCCGGCCAGGACGTGCCCCGGAACTGACGGTGCCGGAAGCGAGAACTCCGCTTACCGATAATCCGCGCCAGGGCATGTGCTGGAAACCCTATGCGTTCCATGTCGGCACTCACGGGCGGACCCCTTCGCTTCGCTTCGAAGCCGCTTACTGATGGCAGCCGCTAGGGCAGGCACCTGCGGACAGGTACGTCATGAAAAGATTCGCCCGATTGTCCGCTAATCCGCCCCTCCAATTGGTGAGCGGAGCACGTTTACGGACAGAGCCTGAGCCGAGCAACCTGCGCGGAAGTGAGGTCCGATGAGGAGCGGCTGCAAGTCCAACGTCGCCAAGGCGAACGCCGATGCCGCTCCGAGATGTCTGGGACAGCGAAGGCGAACCCCCCTTTGGAGCGACGCGACTCCCACCACCGAACGGCCCCGGCCCAAGCCTATGATGCTGGGCCGCCATGACTGTTTGACACGTCTTGACATCGACGTACCAACGTGTCACCGTGACGCCATCGAAGGGACAAAGGGAGGACATTGAACGGACATGAAGATGGAGGTGGCTCGTGAGTGACACGGCCGGTCTGCTCGAGCATCGAATTCATCGTCAGGCAACAGCGGCTCCCGTGAACGAGATTGCGCGTGTGCTCCAGGAAGTACTGTCGCGGCGGCTGACCGCATATATCGCTGGGGTTGGCGACGGCAAAACGGTGAGTCGATGGGCAAACGGCGAGGTTGCCGAGATCCGGGACTACACAACGGAGCAGCGCCTTCGCAGAGCGTACGAGATTGTGCAACTCCTGATGCATTACGACTCGCCGCGGACAGTCAAGGCATGGTTCATCGGGCTGAATCCTCAACTTGGCGATGTGTCTCCTGCGGAGGCTCTTCATGAGGGGCGATTGAAGGACGCCCTTGCCGCGGCGAGAGCGTTCACCGCGGGAGGCTAGAATCCTGTGACAGGACGGCTGGTCCCGATTTCTCCCCCGGCTGGTGGCATGTACCGTCTCGCGCGAGGCCCCGGTGGCCCGTTCACACCGCCAGACTGGGATCGAGCTCATGACGACGGGACGTTCGGGAACCGTTTCGACGATCCAACTGAAGAGGAGGGAAATTCACCCAAGGACCGATTCCGAGCGATCTACTGCGCGACCAATCGCGTTGCCACGTTGCGGCGGAACGTCTCGCAGGTCGCCGCTTGGGGGGCCGATCGTTGCGATGATGACGGTCGCACCATGGAACAGCTAAATGCTTAATGACTATGCGGATGATTAGAAAGAGTCGAGGCTGCGGCAGAAGCGCATCAGTTAGTAGTGGTGTGCTTGGAGACTAGCCACTTGAACTCTTGGTATTCTGACGTTGAGAGTTTTCTTTTCGAGATCGGATCTATGAGCTCTGCAGCTGCGGCTATCGTATCGCATTGTTCTTTAGTTGAGATGATCATCTCGCAATGACTAGGCTCCTCTATTCCTTCCATAGGCGAGGGCGTATGAATCACGGGTACAGGCAACGCACATTGCAGAGGAACACTTGCAGGGAACATCGTCAGATATTGCCCGTCGACAGCAGTCCTCATCGGTTCTAGTGGATCAACCATAATCCCATCTAGAAACACAGAGCATTTAGGATCCGGTCGGCCCTTTTTGTTTTTAAAGGCACTGGACGATATTCGATTGTTCTCGTGCGTGACGATGCAGAAATGGAATATCCGCCGGTACAGCATATCAGCGACGGTGATTACCACCTTCAACATTGATGTCCTAGCTCAGGAGTGTGTGGATGAGTTCTAACACCCGATCCTCTGAAAGCTTTGGATGCGACTCATACCTAGGCGCACTAGAATTCGCGTTCATGATGTAAAAGCCATTGAGTATACCGTCCGTTTCTATTTCGAGCTCCAGCCGGTCTTGCGGCCCGCTCCACTCAACCTGAACAGAGCCATCATTGAGAGGGCCGACGAAAACCGGAACGCATAGATGCTCAGTCGCTGAACGCATTGCAAGCCGGGTTGCGGTTAACAACGCGGCGGGTTGGATGCTGTCAGCGTCTTGTCCATCCCACTCTGATGGTAAGTCTTGCAACTCCTTGAGTGTTGCGGTGAATGACCCCAACCTTTTCATACACTTTTGGACGGGCTCGTTAAGCGTCTGAGCATGTGCCGATACGCGACTTCCAATGTCCCGCCAATCCTCCTCTTGCTGTTCGCCATAATTTAGTCGTTGTGGCAATTTTCGTTCGAAAGGTGAACCTTGCCGGCCTCTTTCAACAATATTTCGAATAAAGTGACTTGTGTCACGCAAATTGGACTCATGGCTCCTGACATCGGTCATGTGGTCACCTCATCTTGAATAGCCGCATCTGTGACTCGAATCTCTGCAAGAATCTGTCCGCCGCGGCGGATCACCTGCTCTCCTACCCTACTGTCAACCGATGACGTTTCAATGGGTAAGCCAAAAGCGATCGTAAGCGCACTGAGAAGTTCCTTCACGGAGACAAAGTAATTGAACTCCCCAGAATCGCTGATCTTGACACCGTCCATTCGAACAACTTGGTCGATGAGACGCGATTTTGGCGTTATAGCATACAGTAGCGACGGGTCCGCTAGGACGGGAAGCGCCAGCATCAACCTCGTCCGCTCCTTTGTGTCCCGCTCAAACTCGTAAGCTATTTCGGCTGTGGCCTCTTCAATATAGGAGGGCAGTCCCGGATAATCAGGTAGTTGGAGCGGCCGATTTACTTCTTCATTGAGAACGACGTCCAGAGCTGGCTTGGCGCTGTAGTGAGCAGCAAGCTGAATGCTCGTATTTTCGGTGTCATGTGATCGCAATTCTTCTATAAGTACGTGCGGAGCCTCAGCAAATTGATATTGCTGGACAAACATGTTTCCCGACTTTGCGTTGCTCCCTCGCACTGCCAAGCCGACCTCTATGTCAACTGAAATTGTGACTTGCAGGTCTAGGGAGACGATGAAGTGGCTCTTCAAATCCAAAAGGTCAAAGAAGCCTTTACCAACCCTCATGCACGTTTCCGATCTGGATAGCGAGAGCATTCATCCCGGTATCTTATAACAGTCGGCACGACTTTCGTTGTTCTGCACGGACAGGAGGCAATATTGACTCCGTCTGGATCAGCCTCTGCCATGCTCGTCGACTCCTGCCAACTATGGGTACGCCGGAGCGGAGACAGCAGGACTGGGTAGCGGCGAATCCGAATCCAACGTCGCCAAGGCGAACTGAGATGCCGCTTACACGGTTCGCCGCTACGAGGTGACCCCTAACGAAGAAGCATGGCAGGATGCCGAATCCAGCGAAGAACTCGAGGCGAAGTTTCGTCGGTGATCTACCGTATCGAGCGGCGTGACTCCCACCACTGAACGGCCCCGGCGAACAGGAGCGGCACCAGCCCGAGGATGACAACATCCCATGACTGGACGACCAGGCCGTACACGATCATCCCGGCGCCGATCGTCGCGATGATGACGGTCACGGGAACGGCGTTCAGGACGAAGATGTTGGCGAACGCGGGAAAGCGCCTGATCGAGAACACGTAGATCAGCGAGACCGCTGAAGCCCCGAGAAACCGGAGCGCCAACCGCTCCCAGCCAGGATGCCGGATGGTTCCGATCCCGGCGAAGCTGGCCGCGAACACCAGGCTCGTCCAGACGACCTGTCGCACCGACCAGCGCTGGATCTCGGCGCGAATCGGATCCTTGTTCATGTGTTGTCGTCACTCCCACATGCCGCTACCTGATGCGACGCCCGCTCACTCGTTCGCGGCGGCGCGGGCGCGGCGAATCTGGTCGGCGTGATCGTGCACGTGGGCGGCGTAGATCGCCAGCCAGTCCATCACCGTGTAGGCGCCGCTCTCGCTGTGCGTGCCCCCGCGCTGCCAGTCGTCCTCCGTCATCCGGTCGAGGATCGCGGCGGTCGTCTGGGGGGCGGCCTTGAAGGCGGAGAGCGAGGGCTCGATCGGGCGGTCGTAATGGAGGCGGCGGGCGAACTCCTCCTGGTCGTAGCCGGTGATCCGCGGCCGATCGGTGGCGACGAGCAGCCGGAGCCGGATCGCCGAGGTCATCTCGCTATCGGCCAGGTGATGCACGATCTCCCGTGGCGACCACTCGCCCTCACCCTCGCGGGCGTCGAGCCCGGCGGGCGTGATCTCGTTCAGGGCCGCCGTGATCGCCGCGTATCCCTGCCTGTACTGTTCGATCTGCTCGTCCCGGCTCGATGTCGCCATCACGTCTCTCCGTTCGCGGTTTCGCGTGCGCCTCGACTACTGGTACCCACGTAGCAATGGTAGCGCGCGGGGTTCGCGCGGCAATGGGTGACGCCGCGATCGGCGGTTGACCGGGCGACGAAGCTGTGGCGCAATGACGCCATCGTCACGAGCGAACCCGGCGCGGCCGATGGCCGGCCAGCGCGACGGGGTTCCCGGGAGCACCCCCCATGACCATGACCGCCCCTTCGCCATTGGCACCCGCAAGAGCCTCCACGCGCCAGCCCAAGGTCGCGATCATGGGCGCGGGCGGCGTCGTCTTCCCGCTCCGGCTGATGGGCGACATGCTGAGCTTCCCCGCGCTCCAGGGCGCCACCTACGCCCTGATGGACACCGACATCGAACGGGCCGAGCGGACGGCGACGGTGGCCCGCGAGATCGCCGCGCATCACGGCTTCCCGGCCACGATCGAGGCCACCGACGACCGCCGCGCCGCGCTGACCGGCGCCGATTACGTGATCGTGACCTTCATGGTCGGCGGCGGCGAGGTCTATCGTCACGACATGGAGATCCCCCGAAAATACGGCGTCGATCAGCGGGTCGGCGACACGCTCGGGCCAGGGGGCGTGTTCCGCTTCCTGCGCTCCTACCCGTCCTACCGCGAGATCGCGTACGACATGCGGGAGGTTTGCCCCGACGCGCTCCTGATCAACTACGCCAACCCGATGGCGATGAACTGCTGGTACCTGACGGAAATGGGGATCACCAGCGTCGGGCTCTGTCACAGCGTGCAAGGCACATCGCGGATGCTGGCGAGCGAGCTCGATGTTCAATACGAGGATGTCGCCTTCGCCTGCGCCGGGATCAATCACCAGGCGTGGTTCCTGAAGTTCGCGGCCCGCGACGAGGATCTCCTGCCGAGGCTGCGGACGACGATGCGGGAGCGTCATCTCGCGCCTCCCACCGCCGGGGCCGAGGCGCCGAAGGAACGGGTCCGGACCGAGATCATGGACGCCTTCGGCTACTTCCACACCGAATCGAGCCCGCACGCCAGCGAGTATCTCCCCTACTTCCGCAAGAACGGCGAGCTGATCGACCGCTACGTGCCGAAGCGCTGGGATTACGAGGAGCTGAGCACCCGGCACGCGGCGGCGGAGACCGACCGCACGCTGGTCGAGAGCCTCAAGGTCACCCTCGAAGCGTCACAGGAATACGGGGCCTGGATCGTCAACGCGATGGAGACGGGCGAGCCGACGGTGATCTACGGCAACGTCCCGAACCGGGGGCTGATCGACAACCTGCCGGCGGGGGCCTGCGTCGAGGTCGCCTGCCTGGTTGACAGGAATGGCGTGCAGCCGGTGCGGTATGGGGCGTTGCCGCCGCAGTGCGCCGCCGTGAACCGGACGAACGTCAACGTTCAGGAGCTGGCGGTCCAGGCGGCCCTGACCGGGGAGCGGGAGCACGTCTACCACGCGGTGATGCTCGACCCGCTGACGAGCGCGGTCCTGACCCTGGACGAGATCCGGGCGATGACCGGCGAGCTGTTCGAGGCCCAGTGCGCGCTGATGCCCCCAGAGCTGATGCGGTAGCGGTCGCCTGCCCGCATATCCGGCATGATGTGCCGACGCATACCATCGGCGCAACGTCCAGGGGTATTCGATTCGAGCGGGGCGAGTCGTGCGGATGATCCCTGGGACGGATCGGTCCCGACACCATGCAATGTCCTGGGTCGTGCGGCATGTTCGTCGTGCACAAGATCAAGGGTTCAGGAAGCTGGGCAATCTCCTGATCGGTGCCTGGCGAGGCAACCCGGCGGTGATGCACGTTTGGCTGGCATCCCCCCTGGGGTATAGAATTGCCGCATCAAACCCGGGCAGGCCCATGGGGCCGCACGTTTACCAATCCCGTCATGTTGGACCCTGCCGCGGGTGTGGATCGGGATCGAACCAGCCGAACGAGAAGGAACCTTGCATGACGAAATCCCCGCCGTCCGCGACGCTATCCAGACGCGTCGATCGCCGTTCCTTGCTGGCCACGGCGGCCGCGTCCGGCGCGGTGATTGCCGCCGGAGCGCTCGACCGCGCGGCAGGCGCTCAGGGCACTCCGCGCCCGGCGCCGTCCGGGTCGGTCGGCGTCGGCGTCTCGGAAGACAGCTACCGTACCGACGAACGGGCCAACATCGGCTTCTTCCCGCTCAACACCAACATCTTCGAGTCACTGGTCTACCTCACCTCGGACTACCGGATCGAGCCGCTGCTGGCCGAGTCGTGGGAGTTCGTCGCGCCCGGCACCTGGCGCCTCACGTTGCGGCAGGGCGTCACGTTCCACGACGGCACGCCGTTCACCGCCGAGGCCGTGAAGTACACGATGGACCGGATCGCCGCGAACGGCGGCGGCGTGATGGGAATCGGCGAGGAATCGACGGTCGTTGTCGATGATGTCACGGTCGAGATCACTCCGACCTATGTCAACATGCGGATGATGGAGCAGATCGGTCACCCGAACAATTCGATCCTGCCGCCAGGGCTCAATCCCGCCGAATCGCGCAACGGTACCGGTCCCTTCCGCGAGGTCGAATACGTGCCCGCCGATCACTACACGGTTGCCGCCAACACCGACTACTGGGGCGAGAGCGGCGCCAGCGTCGGGGAGATCACGTTCCGCTTCTACCCGGACCCCACCGCGCGGCTCCTCGCGCTGCAGGCTGGGGACGTCGACCTCATCGTCGATGTTCCACGCCAGTCGGCGAGCCAGGTCGAAGCCACCGGAGCAACCCTGCTCGAAGGTCCGGTCGGCGCCTACGAAGCGATGTACATCAACATCCACGGCGCGGAACCGTACGATCTCGGGCAGGACATCGCCATCCGCGAGGCGATCTCGATCTCGATCGATCGCCAGGCCGTGATCGACAGCGCCTGGCAGGGCAACGCCGAGCCGGGCACGACGATGATCCCGCCAGCGATTCTCGGCGAATCGGCGTCGCTCGTGTCCGCGCCGGAGCTGGACCCCGAGCGGGCAAGGGGGCTGCTGGAGGAAGCCGGCTGGGTCGCCGGTGATGGCGGGATCCGGGCCAAAGGCGGCCGGGAGCTCAAGCTGACGATCATCAACGGCTACGGCACGGCCGCCGATCACGGATCCGTGCCGGAGCTGCTCCAGGCCCAGCTCAGGGAGATCGGCATCAACCTCGAGATCGTCCAGACGCCCGACACCGCCACCTACGAGCAACGGCTCACCGTCGGTGAGGGCGACCTGTGGCTGGAAGCGGGCAGCCAGAACGATGGCAATCCGTCGTTCCTGCCCGAGCTCCTGTTCAGCTCTCCGGTCGAGGGCGGCGATCCGGAATCCACCGCCTATGGACGGGCGTTCGCGCCGGGCGCGGCGTTCGACACCGAGATCACCCGGAGCCGGGAGGCGACCGATATCGCGGAGGTCCAGGAAGCCGCCGCCCGGGCCATGAACATCGTGATCAACGAGGAGCGGGTCGTGATTCCGCTGTGCGGCTTCTACCGGATCATTGGCCACACCGATGCGATCTCCGGCTTCGAGCTCCACGCCTCCGGCGTCAACCAGCGATGGACCTCGCTGACGACAAGCGGATAGGCGAGGGTGCTCCGCTTCATCCTGCGCCGTCTCGCCTACCTGCTGCCGGTCTGGATCGGGATCTCCCTGGTCGCGTTCCTGCTCGCGAACCTGACCCCTGGGGATCCCGCCCGGCTCGCTCTCCAGCGGGAGCTGGGCCGTCAGCCCACCGGCGAGGAAACCGCGATCGCGCGCGAGCGGCTGGGGCTCGATGATCCGGCCCCGGTGCGGTACCTGCGGTGGCTGGGCGATGCCCTGACCGGTGATCTCGGCACGTCGTACCGCTCGGGCACGCCGGTGCTTGATTCGCTGGTCGAGCGGTTCCCGAAGACGCTCCAGATCGGCGGCCTTGGTCTGTTGATGGCGATCGCGATCGCGATTCCGCTGGGGGTTCTGGCCGCCGTCTACCGGCGCGGGCCAATCGATCACCTGAGCCGAATCGTCGCCCTGCTCGGGGCGTCGATGCCGTCGTACTGGGTTGCCTATCTGCTGATTCTGCTCTTCTCGGTACGTCTGGGGATGCTGCCGGTAGCGGGCAGCCAGACCTGGCAGCACGCGGTCATGCCGGCCGTCACACTCGGGATCGGTGGCAGCGCGAGCCTGATGCGCCTCGCCCGGTCCGAGATGCTGGAAACGCTGGGGCAGGATTACATCCGCACGGCGCGGGCGAAGGGGTTGCGCTCCCGTTCGCTGCTCGTCCGCCACGCGCTGCGCAACACGATGATCCCGATCTCGACCGTGCTCGGGATGCGCTTCGCCGGGATGCTCGGCGGGGCCGTGATCGTGGAAACGATCTTCTCCTGGCCGGGGATCGGCAAGCTGGTGGTCGACGCCATCTTCGATCGGGACTACCCGATGATCCAGGGATTCGTGATCTTCATGGGCACGGTGTTTCTGCTGATCAACCTGATCGTGGACGTGGGATACGGCCTGATCGATCCGCGCATCCGCATGGCCAGCAGGTAGTGGGCGCGATGGCCGACCCCACGGCGACCGCACCCATCGCGTCTCCCACGCTCCGCCGCCAAAGGACGCCACTCGACAAGGCTTGGCGCCCCCAACGCCTGGCGGCGCTGCGCTGCGTGATGCGGGACCGATCAGCGCTGCTCGGGCTCGCGATCCTCGTCGTGATCGCGGCCGTCACGCTCGCGGCGGATGCGATCGCCCCTTACGATCCCGCCGCGCTCGACCCCGGCGCGAATCTCGCCGCCCCCTCTCGCGAGCACTGGCTCGGCACCGACAATCTCGGGCGCGATCTCCTCAGCCGCCTCATCCACGGCGCGCGCTGGACGCTTGGCGCGGCCATCCTGGCGGCATCGGGGATCGTTCTCCTCGGCGTGACCATCGGTATCCTCGCCGGGTACTTCGGCGGCATCGTCGACGATCTTCTGATGCGGCTCGTCGATGTGCTGCTTGCCTTCCCGAGCATCATTCTCGCCCTCGCGATCGTCGGGATGCTGGGGCCGAGCCTGACGAATGTGCTGATCGGGATGGTCGCCGTCTGGTGGGTCGATTACGCACGGGTCGTGCGCGGGCTGACGCTGCGGGTCGTCCAGAACGACTACGTCCTCTCGGCGCATTGTTGCGGATGCCGCAGCAGGACGATAGTTCTGCGCCACGTCCTGCCCAACGTGATTCCGTCGGTGATCGTGCTCGCCACGCTCGAGCTGGGGTCGCTGATGCTGGCGATCTCCGGGCTCAGCTTTCTCGGCCTCGGGGCACAGCCGCCGACTCCCGAATGGGGCACGATGCTCAGCGACGGGCGTCTCTTCTTCCTCAACGCGCCCCAGCTGATGATGTATCCGGGAATCGCGATCACGCTCGTCGTGCTCGGCTGTAACCTGCTCGGGGACGGCCTGCGCGACGCCCTCGACCCCCGTCAAACCGTCCGTTAGCGCGATTGCCGCTCTCGGGTAGCAGATCTGACTGAAATGAAGAGATCGGGAACTATCCAAGGACTTCCAGTCCGACCTTACCGATACTTTCGAGACTCACGTCGTAGCTGTCAACTCGTGCCAGAATGGTTTTCCTGACCTCATTCTCGTTGATGTCCTGAGCGTGGAGGTAGGTGTGCAAGAGAACGCAGCACCGCACGCCGCCAGCATCGAGGATTTCATACACCAACCGCAGGCCGCTTCTCTTGCCTCCAAGTTGCCGAACGAGAACTCGCGCCTTGAATACGCGAACGGGCTCGCCGTTTCGCCGGTATTGCAGGTTGGAATACGGGTCTGCTGGAAGATGACCATCATTGCGCAGCAGCGTCTCGACAAACCCGATATCGGTGTCAACGGTCCGATACTTCCTGTTCAGCGACTGAATCTCCCGATTGCACTGGTAGAGTCGAAAGACTCGCATCAATACGGAATGTCAGCGGCAAACAGGTCGTCCTCGGTCAATCGCTCGCGCACATCGGTTCGTTCCTCGTCAAGGTCCATTGCACCGAAATTGTTTCGATAGTACGCAAGATGATAAGGAATGATTTGATATGGCTTGACAGCGAGCCAGGGCGCTTCGCCATGCGTCGCCATCTCGATCTGCTTGGTGGTGAAGGCCTTGAATCGCTCCGCGACACTTTTCAACGTCTCCAGTTCTTCTGGAGAAAACAGGGATGGATCGAACGTACGTGAGGCCGCATACGCGAATCTGTCGAACCCCCCGGCCGCTACCTTGCTCTCCGTCAGCTCGCCGGTTTGCAGCATGTTGCGCATCACGATCCCCGCGTCATTCGGCACGGGACCATGATCCAGGCGCACATAACGAGCACCGGTAATCGGCGAATCGTATCGCTCGAAATGATCGAAATCGGCGAAATACAGAAGCTTCATCAGCTTCGTCTTGCCTAGATCGCGAATCTCGGAATCCGTCACGAAACGCAGGATGGCATGAGCCAACTTGTCTTCATTGAGTTCCGGGTTGTACTGGCCTCGTTGAATAGTCATATGGGATTACGGAGCCTCGGCACGGGAAGGATGGAACCAGCCGACACCGTGCTAGATCGAACTGAACCAGATGACGAGAGTATACACGGAGTTAGAACGTATGTTCTATCTCCGTGTGCGCCCTGACGGCCAAGGCATCGTGGCAGACGTTTCCACAACATGGTGGATTCTTGGGTGAGGTAAAGCGTTGAAAACGGAGAAAAGCGAAGCGACCATGCCCTTTGTCGAAGAGGTGACCAGATGAAGCGCATTCGTTTGCTGCCAAGGGCAAGCGAGTGCTCGGCTGCAACCTGCTCGGGGACGGCCTGCGCGACGCCCTCGACCCCCGGCAGCGCCTCCGCTAGCACCATCCCGTGCTCAGCGGGTGCCCCGGGCGGCCGCATCGGCCCGGAAGTCGGCGTACGACGGGTGGACGACGAGGCGCGCCTCGCCGATCGCGATCTCCTTCGGGGCGTCGCCGCCGAGCACGCGAACGGGGGCGGGATCGTTCGCCAGGCGAGTGAAGAGCGCGGCAAGCGGGTTGGCCTCGGTGGCCCGGATCGGCTGCCTATCGAGCAACCGCAGGACCTGCGGCCAGGTTCCCCAGGCGGCGCGACAGTCCGGCTCCGGGCCGTCGCTAAAGTGGGCGAGATAACGGCCGAGCACGAAGGGATAGACCTTGTGCACCCGAAACCGTTTCGCGGTCGGCGCGTCGACGCGGCGGAGGAGATCGTCGCCGCCATGCCGGCGCAGCCAGTCGAGCACCCCGCTCACCTGACGGTTGGCGTAAAGCACATTGTCGCGCTGGCGCGCCAACTCGGCGCTCGACCGGGCGAAGGGGTCCTGTGACTTCAGCTCGAACACGCCGAGAGTGCCTGTCTTCCGGTCGAAGACGACGGCGTCGATGTCGGTTCGGAGATCGCCAGCATCCCGCCGGAGCTTGATTGCGCCGCTGCTGGTCACGAACCGCTTGTCCGCGAAGAGAACGGAGAGACCGTGGCGGAAGACGATCTCGCGATGGAACGCGGTGTTGTGATACCCCCGCGGGTCGCGTCGTTTCAGCTCGCGGGTGAGGAAGAGCAGCGGCTCTGTCGTCAGCCCGTGGAGCGAGGCCACGAGCCGGTCCGGGCTGATCCGAACGAGCGGCGCGGCAGCGACACCGGGAACGGCGGCGTGATAGGCCGCCGCCTCCCGGTCGAGCGTGAAGGCGGCCACCGCCTGGCCGATGATCGCGGGATCGACGGCAAGAGCCGATCCGATCGCGGCGACCAGGGAGCGTTCGGAACGCGGCGCCGCCGCGTCCCCCCGATCGTACGCCCGGAGCTCCCACCCGATGAGCCAGGCCAGGACATCGCGGTAGGTCTGGATCGTGCAGCCGTCGATCTCGGCGTCGGGCGGATAGCCGAGCTGATACGTCATCATCTCGAGGTGCACGCCGGCCACCCGGCGGTACCACGCCTCGACCTCGGGGGCGTCACTCGCCGGGTCCGGTCGTTCGGAGTGCAGGGCGCGCAACTCGGGCGCATGGCTCCGGGCGAGCGACGCGGCCCACCAGTCGATATCCGCGCGTTCCCGCCATCTCGTGGGCACCAGCTTCATTGAGATCCAGGCGTCGAACGTGCCATTGCCGTCGTTGACCATCCGCATGAAGCCGGTCTCGCAATGCCCGAGGACCAGCTCGGCTTCGGCGAGCCGGTCGCACTCGTCGAGAAAGCGCTCCGCCCAGCCGTCCCACTCGGCACCGGAACGCGCGGTCGCCGCCATCGCGTGGTCGCCAGCCCCGGCGTCCGATTCCAGAAGGAGCCGGAGCGCCTTGTTGGCACCCAGCCCGGTGAGGCGCCGCCCGGTGACGAGGTCGGGCGGCGGCCCGACTCCGCCGGGATGCGGGAGCCGATCCTGAACGCGGACGATCGCGACCAGCGCCGCCTCGCGGTCACGGGGAAGACCGGCCCGGAGATGGCCCTGGTGCCCGTCGATGACGCGGCGGAGTGGTTGGCGATCGGGCCCGGTCATCCGCCGTATCCCGCCATCAAGGGGCGTCGCCGGGGGTCGATTGAGGAGGCACCAAGCATGCCCCCGACGGTGCCACACCGCCAACCGTTTTGCAACTCGGCTGGGAGCCCGCGGCGGCGCGGTTGCCATCGACCTGATCGGCGCGTATGATGATCTTGGTATACCTCCCACCGGTATGCGACGTGGGTCGAATCCACACCATGACCCGCTTTTGCCTTATGATTCTGGAAGGACCATCGCCATGACCGAGACTCTCCTGACCGTCCCCAACATCAGCTGCGAGCACTGCGAGCGAACCGTTGTCGAGGCACTGACCCCGACCGAAGGCGTCCAGACTGTCTCCGTCGACATCCCGGCCAAGACGGTCCGCGTCGCCTACGACGCCGACCGGGTCTCGGTCGATCAGTTGTCCGCGATCCTTGCCGCCGAGGAGTATCCGGTCGCCAGCACGAGCGCGTAACCGGATCGACTCCGCCGTAACGCATCAAGGCGAGAACACCAGGCGGTGGGCGTTGTGCTCACTTGCCTGGTGTCGTCATGTCCGGGTTCCGTTTTCCCCGGGCGAGACCGCTTCCTCTCGCCGGGCCGATTCCCGGCTCCCACGCCGCTCGATGCGGCTGCCCGATGCCGCTGCCCGATGCCGCTGCCGCGTTTGTTCCCGAGCGATGGATTAGCCCGGGCGGGTCGTTTGGGGCTTGATCCGCATACCCCTATAGGGTATACTGAGAGTACGATTCCCGGATTGAAAGACGTTCGGAAGCGGAGTCCGTCACCATGGCCACCCAGATCACCACCACCCCCCCCGCGAATGCACCGGAGCCCACCGCCGAGGCGAGCCTGCCGATCACCGGCATGACCTGCGCCTCCTGCGTGCGGCGGGTCGAGAAGAGCCTGACGAGGCTCGATGGCGTGGTCGAGGCCGGCGTCAACCTCGCGACCGAGCGGGCCACCGTCCGCTACGACCCGGCGATGGTCGGTCCCGAGGGGCTGAAGGCGGCGGTCGAGAAGGCCGGCTATGGGGTCCGCGCGATCCCGGTGGAGCCCGCCCCATCCCCCGCCGCCAGCCAACCGGTCACCACTCCGGCCGGGAGCGCCACGCTGCCGATCGAAGGGATGACCTGCGCCTCCTGCGTGCGGCGGGTCGAGCGCGCGCTGACAAAGGTTCCCGGTGTTTCCGGCGCCAATGTCAACCTCGCGACCGAGCGGGCGACGGTGACGTTCGACCCCGCGTCGGTCGAGTTGCCAGACCTCAGGGCCGCCGTCGAGAAGGCTGGTTACAGGGTCGGTACGCAGGCGGATCAGCCGAGCGCCCCTGCCCTCGGCGAATCGACCGGGATCACCGATCCGATCGACGAGCGCGAACTGGAGCGCGACCGGGAGATCGCCGAGCTCAAGCGCAAGTCGCTGGTCAGCCTCGCGATCGGCGCGGTCATGATGGTGCTGATGTACGTGCCGCTCCCGATCTCGATGCTCAACCTGGCGCCGTTTCTGCTGATCGCCGCCACGATCGTCCAGTTCTGGGCTGGACGCGTGTTCTACCGCGCAACCTGGGCGGCGGCCCGGCACGGCGGCACCAACATGAATACCCTCGTCGCGGTCGGCACCTCGGTCGCCTACGGCTACAGCGCGTTCGTCACGCTCTGGCCCGGTGCCGCGGCCGATTGGGGATTCGAATTCCATCTCTACTACGAATCAGCGGTGATCATCATCGCGCTGATCCTGATGGGACGCTGGCTCGAAGCGAGCGCCAAGCGCCGCACGGGGGCCGCGATCCGGGCCCTGATGGGTCTTCAGGCAAAGACCGCGCGGGTGATCCGGAACGGCATCGAGCAGGACATCCCGGTCGAGACCGTTCAGGCAGGTGATCTCGTGCGGGTTCGCCCCGGCGAGAAGGTGCCGGTCGATGGAGTCATGACGGAGGGCCACTCCGCGCTCGACGAGAGCATGCTGACCGGCGAGAGCCTGCCCGTTGACAAGACGGTAGGCGACGCGGTGATCGGCGCCACGTTGAACAAGACGGGCTCCTTCGTGTTCCGCGCGACCAAGGTCGGCCGCGATACGGCGCTCGCCCAGATCGTCCGCCTCGTCGAGGACGCCCAGGGCTCGAAGGCCCCGATGCAGCGCCTCGCGGATTCGATCTCCTCCGTGTTCGTGCCGGTGGTGCTCGGCCTGGCGGTGCTGACCGCCGCGATCTGGCTCGCGTTCGGTCCCGATCCCCGGCTCACCTTCATGGTCTCCGCCGTCGTCGCCGTGCTCGTGATCGCCTGCCCCTGCGCGCTCGGCCTGGCGGCGCCGACCGCGATCATGGTCGGCACCGGCAAGGCGGCCGAGCTCGGCATCCTGGTTCGCGGTGGCGAGGCGCTGGAGCAGGCGCGCAAGATCGACGCGATCGTGCTCGACAAGACCGGCACGCTGACCCGTGGCAAGCCGGCGGTGACCGCGGTTATCCCCGCCAATGGCCTCTCCGAAACGGATCTGCTGCGGCTGGTGGCGGCGGTCGAGGTCGGCTCCGAGCATCCGCTCGGCGAGGCGATCGTGGCCCGCGCCCGCGCGCTCGGGATCGATCCGCCCAAGGCCGAGCGGTTTGCGGCGATCGCCGGTCAGGGCGTGCAGGCGGATGTCGAGGGACGCTCGGTCGCGCTCGGCAACCGCGCCTTGATGGACAATCTCGGTGTGCAGCCCAACGGGAGCACCGATGGGGCCGAGACGTTGGCCCGGAGCGGCGCGACGCCTATGTTCGTCGCCGTCGATGGTCAGGACGCCGGCCTGATCGCCGTCGCGGATACGCTGCGTCCGGAGTCGCCCGAGGCAATCGCGCAGTTGAAGGCGCTCGGGCTCGAAGTCTGGATGCTGACCGGGGACAACAAGGCGACCGCCGAAGCGATCGGGCGTGAGGTTGGAATCGAGCGCATCATCGCCGAGGTGCTGCCGGAACAGAAAGCCGCCAAGATCGAGGAGCTCCAGGGCCAGGGCAAGGTCGTCGCGATGGTCGGCGACGGGATCAACGACGCCCCCGCGCTCGCGCGCGCCGATCTCGGGATCGCGATCGGGACCGGCACCGATGTCGCGATGGCGGCCTCCGACATCACCCTGATCGGCGGCGACCCGCGTACGATCGTGACGGCGATCGCGCTCTCACGGCGCACGGTCGGCACGATCAAGCAGGGCCTGTTCTGGGCGTTCGCCTACAACATCGCGCTGATCCCGGTCGCGATGGGCGCGCTCTACCCGGCAATCGGCATCCTGCTCAGCCCGGTCCTGGCGGCGGCGGCGATGGCGATGAGCTCGGTCAGCGTCGTCACCAACGCCCTGCGGTTGCGCGGATTCACCCAGCCCGCCAGCGCCCGCGAGATCCTGCACCCACCCCTGCGGACCCGGTTCGCCGACGCCGGTTACCTGGTCGCGATTGCACTCCTCGCGCTGGCGGTCGGGGCCGGCGCGCTCTGGCTCGGAGAGCGCTCCGGGATGGGCGTGACGGCCCAGGAAGACCACATGACCGGCGCAGCGGGCACTGGTGCCGTCGCCCCCATGGGGGGCATGGCGATGGATGCCGCGATCGCACCGGACCAGGCCAATCTCGAGGTCGAGTGGACGAGCACCCCTTCGGCGCCCGCGACCGGCCAGCCCGTCACCTTGACCTATCGCGTGGTCGACGGCGATGGCAACACGCTGAACGACCTGCCGATCGATCACGAGCGTCCGATGCACTTGATCCTGACCAGCCGGGATCTTGGGGAATTCCAGCACGTCCACCCCGCGCTGACTGCGGACGGAACATATCGAGTGGAAGTCACCCTGCCACGAGCAGGAACTTACCGCCTCTACAACGAATTCCAGCACGAGGGGCGGACGATCCTCGACCGGCGGGAACTGACCGTGGGCGGGGAAGCGGGCACGGCCGCCGTGCTGAGCCCGGATGCGTCCCCCAAAACGGTGGCCGATACGACGATCTCCCTGACCGGGCCGGAAGAGATTCGGGCGGGCGAGGAGGCGACCTTCCGCTTTGCCGTGACCCGTGACGGTCAGCCGGTGACGACGCTCGCGCCCTATCTTGGAGCCGCGGCGCACGTCGCGACCGTCGCCGAGGACGGATCGGACTTCGCCCACACCCACGGCGAGGCGGTCGAGGCCGCGGGGCGCGACGAGGATGTGGACGAAGGTGCCGAGGACGAGCACCCGGTCCCGGCCGCCTTCGGCCCCAAGGTGGCGTTCACCCATACCTTCGCGGAACCCGGTCTCTACAAGGTCTGGGGCGAGTTCAACCAGCATGGTGAGGTCATCACGGTGCCGTTCGTGATCGAGGTGCGCTAGGAACCCCGCCACCGCCTGCTTGTGGCTCATGGCGCAAGGTCGGGAGCTCCCATCCCCGTCATGCTGACCAACGAATGGATCGCATCCGTTCAATCCCTCCGGGATTGCCTATTGAGCATCCCCCAGCGAAGCCGATTCGCGAAGCAAACCTGAACCGCTTGTTCCAGAAATCATCGTCCGCCGGAACGGTCGATCAGCTCTGGCAAAGCCCTGCTCGTCTTGACTGATATACCCCTTGGGGGTATGATCATCGCCCGGCGCGGGTGAGCATGGCACCGAGATCGGGCGTTGGGATGCATGCGTACGATCCGGTCTCTCTTGAGCGAATGACGTAACCGCACGCGTTCGCTCAGCTCCGATACCCGGGTTCAGGAAGGAGTGTTCATGATGGACACACATCAGCATCATGGCGCAAAGGCCGCACCCACGGGGCAGCCGCACGACGTATCCGAAGGTCACGTCCACGATCATGTCGCACCCGATGGGCACGCAAAGAACATAGGCAGTGTCCCGACCGCCGAGGTGGAGCGGCACGTCGACCATGCGGCAATGGAGCACGGATCGGGCGGTCATCATGGCGGCATGAGCCATGACATGAGCGATCCGGCGATGGCCGCCGCCATGGAGCGGGACATGCGCAACCGCTTTGTCGTGGCGTTGCTGTTGACCATCCCGACCGTGCTGTACTCACCGCTGGGACGGAACTTCTTCAGTGTCAATCTGCCAACGCCGATCCCATCGGCGTTGATCATGCTCCTGCTCTCCACGCCGGTCGTCTTCTGGTCCGGGTGGATTTTCATCTCCGGCTCCTACCATGCATTACGGTCCAAGACGCTAGACATGAGTGTCCTGATCGCCACCGGAGTGCTCGCCGCCTACGGCGCGAGCGTCGTTCTGATGACCCTCGGCGAGGACGAGGTCTTTTTCGAAGCGGCGGCGATGCTCGTCACGTTCGTCCTCTTCGGCCACTGGATGGAAATGAAGAGCCGAAAGGGAACGACCGATGCGCTGCGGGCGCTCTTTGACCTCGTGCCACCTACCGCGACCGTCGTCCGCGACGGGCAGGAAGTGGAGGTTCCAACGGCGGAGATTCTGGCCGGGGATGTGGTCAAGCTTCGGCCTGGCGATAAGATCCCGGTCGATGGTCAAGTCCTCTCAGGCTCAACGAGCGTCGATGAAGCTTTGGTGACTGGAGAGAGTCTTCCCGTTGAGAAGGCAGTCGGCGACGAGGTTGTCGGTGGCTCGATCAATCAGTCCGGCACCGTGACGTTCCGGGCGACCAAGGTCGGCGCGGACACCGCACTCGCTCAGATCGTGACCTTGGTGCAGCAGGCGCAAAACTCAAGAGCCCCTGGACAACGGCTGGCGGACAAAGCCGCCCAGTACCTTGTGGTGCTGGCCGTAGGATCAGGCATCGTAACCTTCATCGCGTGGAGCGTGTTCGGTGACGTGAGTTTCGTGATGGCCCTGACATTTGCGATATCAGCGGTGGTGATCGCCTGTCCTGACGCGCTCGGTCTCGCGACCCCAACCGCCGTGGCCGTCGGCACCGGGATCGCGGCGCGGCACAACATTTTGATCAAGGATGCCACGACGCTGGAAGGTGTCGCTGGTGTACAAACGGTCGTCCTCGACAAGACTGGCACCCTCACCGAAGGCAAGCCCAGCCTGACCGACGTGGTAGCCGAAGGTACGTTCAGCGAAGTGGAGATCCTGCGGCTGGCGGCGTCAGCGGAGATTGGCTCGGAACACCCGCTCTCCCGGGCGATCGTGGAGGGAGCGAAATCGCGCGGCCTAACCATCCCGGAAGCATCGTCATTCCAGTCGGTGGCCGGTCATGGCATCGAAGCAACCGCGGAAGGCAAGGCACTGCTGCTTGGCAATGCCAGGTTGATGATGGACCAGAACATCGCAATCGGGAGCCTGGCCAGTCGTTCAGACGAGCTGGCCAGCCGGGGACGAACCCCGATCTTCATCGCCATCGATGGTCACGCGGCTGGCATCCTGGCAGTTGCCGACACCATCAGGCCAAGTGCCCGGGAGACGATTCAGCGGTTCAAGGACGCCGGGATCGAGGCCGTCATGATGAGTGGAGACAACCGGCGCACGGCCGAGGCGGTCGCTCATGAACTCGGTATCGAGCGGGTCTTCGCTGAAGTCCTCCCTGAGCAAAAGGCCTCCTACGTGGTCCAGCTACAACAGGAAGGCAAGCGAGTGGCGATGGTGGGTGACGGCGTCAACGACGCACCAGCGCTGGCCCAGGCGGATATCGGCATTGCGATCGGCGCCGGTACGGACGTGGCGATCGAGACGGCCAATGTCGTCCTAATGCGCAGCGATCCGCTGGATATCCACCGGGCGTTGACGCTCTCGAAGGCGACGGTACGCAAGATGAAGCAGAATCTGGGCTGGGCGAGCGTCTACAACATCCTGGCGATTCCCGTGGCGGCGGGTATCTTCTACCCGGCGTTCGGGATCGTGCTCCGGCCGGAATGGTCGGCATTGCTGATGAGCCTCTCCTCGATCATCGTGGCGGTCAATGCGGTCTTGCTCAAGCGCGTAGAGCCAGAGCTGGCGGAGCAGCACCCAGTGCCAAAAACAGTTGCACCCGCGCCCCAGCCGGTCTGATCTCGACACCTTCGGCCGGCGTCCTCGCCCCGGTCGGGTTCGTCTTGGCGCCCGCCGTCGGCGCGGTGTTGATGAGCCTCGCCACGATCGTGGTCGCCCTCAACGCCCACCTCCCGCGCCGCCTTGACCTGCGTTCGTGAACCCCGGAGAGTGAAGACCGGTTGGCATGGTCTGGAGGAACCGCCACGTCAATCCATCAGCACGACTGGCGACGGGACTGGGCAGCGACAAGCTTGCTGACCGGGAGGGGAGTCCGCATCGCACCGCGATTCGCCTTGCCACCGCCTGATTCTCCGCCACTCCGCCAATGGTATCGATTCCTTCATTCCGCGGCGTTAGTCACATAAGGCAGAGCCGGGTTAGAGCGATCGATCATGGTTGAATCCACCGATTCGATAATGTGACAGACGATGGTGTCAGCCTCGGCCGGGCGAGACGTGGCGGCAGCCTGTTTGGCTTTCCCGAGTGCTCCGCGGAGCCGCAACAACTCCGCAATTGACCGATCAATCGCCAAGAGTTGAGCGTTGATGGCTTGAGCGACTCGGTCACATGGGCATGTGCCAGTATTGCGCAGTTGAATGATGGCCTCGATCTCATCGAGTGCCAGACCAAGCGTCTTCGCCTGGCGAATGAACCGCAACGTCACGAGATCGGAATCCGTGAGCATACGGTATCCGGCTGCCGTCCGTTTGGCTCTCGGGATCAAGCCTTTCGCTTCCCAATATCGAATCGCCTTTGTGCTTACGTCCACCGTGCGGGCGGCTTCACCTACTGTCATCAACGGCATGCAGCCTTCTCCATCATCGTCGCGCTTGACCTTGCCCTACGGGGAAGGTTCTACCATGCAAGGCATGGCAGTTCACCGGCTCGCGCGTGTTTTGCGGTCGTACACCGCGGTTGCACGCAGCCCATCCTACGTTCCGCTCTGGCTCTCCCAGCTCGTCTCCAACTTCGGGGACACGCTGCATTACATCGCGCTTGTCGTTCTCGTCTTCGAGATCACCGGGCGCGGTGCCGCTGTTGCCGCACTCGCGGTTGCCGAAATGGTGCCTGTCCTGCTGCTGGGACCAGTGGCTGGGGTCATCATCGATCGGTTTGACCGGAAGGCAATCCTGATCGGAGCCGATCTGCTTCGGGGCGGGTTGGCGTTGTCTCTCCTCTGGCCACAGGGGGTCAAGCATGCGTATGTCGTCGCGGCCGGGCTTGCGATCGGCAATACGTTCTTCAACGCCACGGCGCAGGCGGTCATCCCGGCACTCATTTCGGAGGATGAGCGTCTCGCCGCCAACTCGGTTTCATTTTCGACCGGGCGGCTGGTGCAGATCATCGCGGCGAGTGTGGCCGGCGGGTTGATTGCCGTCACCGGTACCAGCGCCGCATTCGGCATCAACGCGGCGACATTCGGTTTTTCGGCGGTGCTTCTGTTCCGGCTTCACATTCCGAAGCATGCCGGACAACTCGCCGCGGAGGCGAATCGAGGACTCAGGCGTTTTCTTGTTGATGCCCGCGCCGGCCTGCGCTACGCGCTGCGGGATCGCTTCGTCTCACGACTGCTTGTCGTGCAGTCGCTGGCATCGTTCGCCGTTGGTGCTACCGGCCCGCTCCTGGTCGTGCTTTCGGAGCGCCACCTCCGGCAGCCACCATCGGGCTTCGCCTGGCTGATCGGCGCGATCGGCGTGGGTGCGCTGCTTGGCCCCTTCATTCCCAACGCACTCGCGAAGGACTACCGGAATGCCCGCTGGCTTTTTGTACCGTACATCATCCGGGGTATTGGTGATGTGTTGATTGCGGTCTTCACGCCGTTGCCCGTCGCGCTGTTCATCATGTTCGTCTATGGCTTGAATACATCAACCGGCAATGTCGTCTTCAGCACGACCGTTCAGGGAGCGGTGCCGGATGCGGTTCGTGGCCGGGTGTTCACCCTGCTCGATGTCGATTGGTCGGCATTGCGTCTCATCTCACTGGCGCTCGGCGCCGTCATGGTCGACGCCGTGGGGATCCAGCCAGTGTTCTGGATGGGCGGTTCGCTCCTTGTCCTGGCTGGTGTGCTTGGACTCGTCCTGCTCGGTGACCATGACTTCCGTCAGCCAGCGGCGGGAGTCGCGTAGTCTTGTCGCCAACACCGTCTCCATCTCCACTTGCGGTGCTGACCTTGAAACCGGCCAAGCGACGCCCAGCAGCCGACGGAGCCGCATTCGAAGCGCAACCGGCCTGATCGTCGACTCCCGGTAGAGAAAGCAAAGCACCCCGCCCGGCCTCGCGGTCGGGGTGCTTTGCCTTATTGCCAACGGTACATCACGTCGTGCCCGGTAGCCTTCGTGATTCGCCATGATGAACGCTGTCAGGTGGCGGGCGATGCCTCAGGGGTGGCCTCAGGGGTGGCCGTGCCGGTCAACTCGGCGCGAATCAGCTCGAGTTGGTCGATCTCCGCCTGCTGGGCCGCGATCACCTCCTGGGCGATTGCCGCGATCTCGGGATGGACCGCCCGTTCGAGAGCGCTCTCCGAGGCGTCGATCGCCATCTGGTGATGCGGGATCGTCAGATCGATGAAGGCCAGGTCGTAATTGTCCGCCGCGCAGAATTCCTGGATCTGCGCTCCGGCGTCCATCATCCGCATCATGTCTTGGGCGGCGCCCATGCCGGGCATCGCCTCCATCATCATCGCCGTCATGGCGTCATCCATCGGCGCCGGTTCCGGGCTCCCGTACCACTCAGTGCGGAGGGCCTGGAGCTCCGCCTGCTCCGCGGTCTGGGTCTCGATGATGTCCTGCGCCATCTCCTGGAGACGGGGATCTTCCAGGAGCGGCAAGGCGACCCCGGCCAAGGCGACGATGCTGCCGTGATGTGGCAGCATCATGTCGATGTACAACTGATCGAATTCGACTTGGCCCATCTGCATGTCCATCGCCGGGGTGGCGTCGCCGTTGCCGCCATGACCCATCGACGCCATGCCAGCGACGGGAGTGCCCGCCAGGTCGCAGCTTGCCGCTTCAGGGGTTTGGGCCGTGGTCGAGAGGCCGCCCAGAAGGGACGCGGAGAGCACGCCCGCGACGATCACGCCGCGCGATTTCGTCCGAAATGTGGTGTGCATGATTGGGAATCCCTTGATATCGCCTTCGATCGGTCTCGTCGCAACGATGGCGGCCCATCAATTGAGATAGACCTGCAGCAACGCCCGCCGTGTATCGGGAGGATGCTCCGGCGCAATCGACCAATGGGGCCGGAAGCTGCCAAGCTCCTCGATGCGGGACGGCAACGAGGGAGCCACTGCCGCGGCGTCGACATCGAGTGTGTTCGATGGCTTCAGGTGCATGCCGGTGATCGGCCCGCAGTCGATATCGTCCGGCGGCACCGGAGATTCATGGTGGCCGCCCAGGTCGATGTGCCCGGCACTGCCGCCGGCGTGAGGATCGGCGGACATCAGCGCATCGTGCCCGAGCACCGTCAGGAGGAGCCCAAGGCAAATCGCGGCGATGGACGACCGGCTGTATCCCACACGACTTCCTTCCCGCTGGCAACATCTCGATCCCGCTGGCAACATCTCAATCGCAACCGTCTGGTTTCAGCGGCAACGCCGACCCATGTGGGGAACTTCCGGCACATCCCATCTCCTCGCGGTATTGTCCCATGGCACGGCTCATCAAGGATACGGGCGACCCCGCCCGGCGAGAACCATCGTTGCGCCAGGCAGGAGGGCATTCCCGACAGAGACGGCTCCGCTGGCGACCAATGCATGGCGCGTAACAAAACGAAAGGGCGGATCCACATGACTACAGCACGCTTGCGGATCGCGGTCATCCCCGGCGACGGGATCGGCGGGGAAGTCATCCCCGAAGGGCTGCGCGTCCTCGAGCGGCTCGCGGAACGCTCCGGCGGCAACCTCGCCTTCACCTTCGAAACCTTCCCCTGGGGCTGCGAACATTACCTCAAGACTGGCCGGATGATGGACGAGGACGGCCTCGACCGGCTGACGGCGTTCGACGCGATCTACTTCGGCGCGGTTGGCTGGCCCGGCGTGCCCGATCACGTCAGCCTCTGGGGGTTGCGGCTCGCGATCTGCCAGGGGTTCGACCAGTACGCCTGCATCCGCCCGGTCCAGCTCCTCCCCGGAATCACCTCCCCCTTGCGGAACGCGACCGCCGGGACGATCGACTGGGTCGTGGTCCGCGAGAACTCCGAAGGCGAGTACGCCGGGATCGGCGGGCGCAACCTGGCCGGCCGCGGCGGCGCCTCGGAGGTCGCGGTCCAGGCCGCGCTGTTCACCGAGACGGGCTGCGAGCGGATCATCCGCTACGCCTTCGACCTTGCCCGGACACGGACGGGCCGGAAGGTCACCAGCGTGACCAAGAGCAACGCCCAGCAGTACGGCATGACGCTGTGGGACGATGTCTTCGCCCGCGTCTCGACGGAGTATCCCGAGATCGAGACCGAGAGCTGGCTTGTCGACGCGATGGCCGCGCGCTTCGTGCTGCGCCCGGAAACGCTCGATGTCGTGGTCGCCTCCAATCTCTTTGGCGACATCCTCTCCGATCTCGGCTCCGCGCTCGCCGGAAGCATGGGGATCGCCGCCAGCGCCAACCTCGACCCCATGCGACGGCGCCCGAGCATGTTCGAGCCGGTCCACGGCTCCGCGCCCGACATCGCCGGGCGGGGCATCGCCAACCCGATTGCCGCGATCTGGAGCGCCGCGCTGATGCTCGACCATCTCGGGCTGAGCGAGGAATCCGCCGACATCATGCGCGCGATCAGAGCCACGACCGCCGCCGGTGTCCTTACCCTCGACCTCGGCGGCGCCTCGACGACCACCGAGGTCACGGACGCCATCCTGACCCACTTGCAGGAGCGCTGACACGAGGCATCGTCAGGGGAAACGCGACGCGCCACGACACCAGGAGATGCAGTGAGATGACCGTCGCCTTCGTTCATGGAAACCCCGAGACGCCCGCGGTCTGGGACCTGCTGGCGGTACGACTTGCCGAGGCGGGCTACGACCTCACTCCACTCTCAGAAATCTATAACGAACGCTAGACCAACTCAGCTAGATTTTGAACATTTACCGGCGCCTGAGCAAGGACTACGAGGTTCTCCCGGCCGCTGAAGAAACGTGGATCCATCTCGCGATGACGCGCCTCATGACCGTCTGATTAGCGAGATGAGCACTTGTCAAACACGCTCTAGTAGTGCGTCAGGCGTGATCTGCCGGTGGCAGGGAAGGTGCGGGCGTCGTGAGCAGTGACCCGCATGTCCGCCGCAGGAGACCCCGCCATGGCCTATCCCTATCGCATTGTCCTGAC
>JAABUN010003047.1_pt1 | contig 27266 bp, 23 predicted proteins | sample 5559311 | NCBI WGS metagenome assembly JAABUN01 (sample SAMN10711877, study PRJNA513370) | rock metagenome | isolation source: Antarctica rocks | place: Antarctica: Victoria Land, Siegfried Peak sud
AGCCCACCCTGCTGCGGTGATTACTACCCCTTCAACCCCGCCTCGAACTCCTTGCGGGCCATGTCGCCGCCCTGCGCCCGCCAGTCCTTGATGAAGGTGTCGAGGGCGGAGAGGGGTTCGCGCCCCTGCACGATGCTGCCGACGCGGTCAATGCGCATCTGGTTGAGCACGCCCGCCCGCGAGGCGAATGTGGGCGAGAACAACGACTCCACCGGGTTCTCCACGCCGAGGGCGAGCACGTCGCGGATGGCGACTTGGGCCTCTTGCGCGTCGCCGACAATCGGGTACCAGTAGGCTTGCATCCCGTTCGTGGCGTTGTGCAGGTCGCCGCCGCCGCGCTCGTTGCGACCGAGATCGTTGAGCACGCGGGAGCCGTCTGCGCCTAGCGTGTGGTGGGTGCCTTCCAGCCCGTAGGTGAGGAATTGCCACTCCTCGGAGCCGAACGGGGAGGCCATGTAATCCACCACGCGGAGCAGTTCCTTGACGCGCTCCTTGTCGCGCCCCACCTTCGCGGGGATGGCGGCGAAGCCCGTGAAGCCGGAGGTGAGGTCGGTGGTCGCCTTGCCGCCGTCGAACCCCGGCGGCACGAGCGTGGTGACATTGATCTTCGGGTCGTTCGCCAGCTTGCGGGCGGTGTCGCGGAAGCCGTTCGGGTTCGGCCCCGCCCAGCTCGTGAGGGCGTCCATCACGAAGCCGACCTTGCCGCCCGTGATGAAGTCCTTGCGCATCGTGCGGTTGCCCGTGGCGGTCTCCGGGTGGAACACGCCCGCGTCGAACAGCCGCTTCATGTATTCGAGCGTCTGCTTGAACTCCGGCGTTTCGAGGTACGCCGTGAGGGTGCCGTCCGGGTTCTTGCGCCACTGGTTCGGCACGCGGTGCATGTTCGAGAAGAAGTTCAGGCCGAACGTGAATTGCTGGATGGTGTGGATGGCGTAGGTGTCCTGCCGCCCGTTGCCGTCGGGATCGCCCTTCGTGAACTTCGTGAACAGGTCGAGCAATTCGTCGCCGTTCTTCGGGTTCGGGTTGCCGAGTTTCTCCGCCCAGTCCTTGCGCCAGTGGGCCTGCGCCCCCGTGGGCAGGAGCGGGCGCGGCGCACCGTAGAGCTTGCCATTGACGCGGGCGTTCTTCCACAGGAAATCCGGCAGGCGGGCGAGGTTCGGGTACTGCTTGAGGTTGTCGCCGGAAAGTTCGCTCGTCAGGTCGGTGTACGCTCCTTGCTGGATGAGCTTGTACTGATCCGGCACCTGCTCGAAGTACAGAAACGTCAGGTCGGGCAGGTCGCCGCTGGCCACGAGGCCCGCGAGCTTCATCGGGTAGCCGTCCGCCGGCTGGAGGATCGGCTCCCATGTGACGCCGAGCCGCTTCTCGAACTCCTGCCACCACTTGTTCTCGTTGCGCGGCGGCGGCGGCGGGTTGTACGTCACGAGCAGGGCCGTCACCTTGCTCCCCTTGCCGGGAACGGTGTTCACGGTCTTGAACGGCTTGGGGAATGTCGTGTAGACATCCGGCACACCGGGGGCGAGGCTGGCAACCTTGCCGTCCGCATCCGGCATCCCCGGTGCGGCAGCGGCAGCCGTCATCGCAGCCACCGAGGGACGCGGTGCCGTCGTCGCCGCCGCGCCGGGTGCGGTCGTTGCCGCCGCCGCCGGGGCCGTGGTCGCCGCCGTCATCGCGGGGGCGGAGCTGGCGACAGCGGCGGGTGCGGTCGTCGCCGCTACGCTCGCGGTGGTCGGCGCGACCGTTGCCGCCGTCGCCGGGGCCGTGGTCGGGCGCGGGGCGGCGGTCGGCACGGCGGCGGTCGGTGCCGCCGTCTCGCCGCACGCCGCAAGCACCGCCGCCGTTGCCGCCGTTGCCGCCCCCGCGAGGCCCGCCCGCAGGATCGTCCGTCGTTCGTACCGTGCCATGCGTAATGCCATCTGCTTGTTCCCTTCCTGTGTACACATCTATCGCCTGTCACACCACGGCTGATTGGTTGTCCGCGAAATGCACCCCTCCCCCGGAGGGGAGGGGGTGACGCATGGCGGCATCGAGGTTCGGTAGAACATCTCGATCTTGCTACACGTCACCCCCTCCCCCGGAGGGGAGGGGGAGGGGCGCATTTCCTACCCCTTGGCGGCGTCCTGCAACTCCTTGCGGATCATGTCGCCGCCCCGGCTGCGCCAGTCGCGCACGAAGGTGTCGAACGTGGCGAACGGCTCGCGGCCCGTGATGATCGGCACGAGGCGGTCGGTGCGCAACTGCCCCAGTTCGCTCGATTTCGCGGCGTTCGTGGGCGAGTAGAGGCCGAGCGTGGGGTTCTGGATGCCCTGCCCCGCCATCTCGCGCACGACGTTCTGCAACTCCTGCGCGTCCCCCGGCACGTCGGGGTAGTAGAAGACCGGGGCGGGGTTCATCAGGTAGACGAGGTCGCCCTTCTCGGCGCGGCCCTGATCGGTGGTGATGCGCGTGCCGTCCGGCTGCACCGTGAAATGCACCCCCTCGATGCCGCCAAGGGCGAGGAACTCCTCCGAGCCGAAGGGCGCGGCGAGGTAGTCGAGGATGTGCAACAGTTCCTTGACGCGCTCGCGGTCGCGCCCCTTCGTGACGGGGATCGCCACGAAGCCGAAGTAGCCGCTTTCGAGGTAGGCCACACCCTTGCCGCCGTCGTGACCGGGCAGCACGAAACTGACGGGATTCGCCGCCATGTTCAGGCCGCGCATCTTCGCCCGCAACCCCGTGGGGCCGAACAGGGCGGCGACCGAATCCTGAAACGCCCCGTACTTGCCCGCGATGAAGTTGTCCTTGCCCTGATTGGGCGACATCGTGGTCGAGTCCGGAAAGAACAGGCCCGCTTCCCACATCCGCCGCTGGAAGGCCACGGTTGCCTTGTACTCGTCGGTCTCGTAGTAGTGCGTGAGCGATCCGTCCGCGCCCTTGCGCCACTCGTTCGGCACGCGGAACATCGTGCGCAGCGAGGTGGTGCTGAACACGTCCCCCGCGTGGGAGCCGATGCCGAAGGTGTCGCCCCTGCCGTTGCCGTCGGGGTCCATCTTCGTCATGTCGGTCATCGTTTTGAAGAACTCCTCGGCGTTCTTCGGCTGCGGGTTGCCGAGCTTCTCCGCCCAATCGCGCCGGAGGTTGATCGAGCCGCTCGTATTGAAGCGCGGCTTCGGCACGCCGAAGATCTTGCCGCGAAACTTCGAGCGTTCCCACACCTCGTTCGAGATGAGCGCGAGGTTCGGGAACTCCTTCTTCGCGTCGCCATCGAGGTAGGGCGTGAGGTCGGTATACGCCCCCTGCAAGATCACCTTATTCTGGTCGGGAGCCTGCGTCAGGTAGATGTACGTGAGGTCGGGCAGGTCGTTCGAGGCGGTGAGCGTGGAAATCTTCTGCGTGTACTGATCGCCCGCCGGAGCGAGAGTCACGTCCCACATCACGCCGAGTTGCTTCTCCAGATGCTGCCAGTACTTGTTCTGGTCGCGGGCGGGGGGCGGCGGGTTGTAGGCGATCTCGAACACCGAGACCTTGCCGCCCTTCCCCGGCGTGCCGCTCGTCGCTTTAAAGGCGGGCGGCAACCTCGTGTACGCATCCGGCACATCCGGGCTACCGCCAACGGTGCGCCCCGCGATCATCTGCCCGCCCGTCGTCGCGCCCGCCGTTCCCGCCGTGGGCATCGCCGCGCCGCTACTCGTGGTCGGGGCGGTCGTCGCCGCTGTGCTGCCCATCGTGGGGGCCACCATCGTCGCCGCGCCGCCAACTGTTGTGGGTGCTACCGAGGGGCGCACGGTGGCGGCGGGCGCAACGGTCGGTGCCGACGTCTCGCCGCACGCCGCGAGCAACGCGCCCGTCGCCGCCGCCCCCGCCCCCGCGAGACCGCCGCGAAGCACCGTCCGTCGCCCGTACTGTGTCTCGTGCCGTCGTGTTGCCATCGCGCCCCGCCTTTCCGCCCGCCCGTTCCCGCATCATTGCCCGCTACTGGCCCTTGATCGCCATTTCGTACTCCTTGCGGATCATGTCGCCGCCCCGCGAACGCCACTCCTTCACGTAGGTGTCGAGGGCGGCGAGCGGGTCGCGCCCCTGAATGATGGAGTTCGTGCGGTCAATGTGCAGGCGCGTCAGTTCGCCCGCCTTCGCCGCGTTGGTGGCGGAGAACTGGCCCGTGGCAGGGTTGTCTATGCCGATGGCGGCGAGTTCCCGCGAGAGGTTCTGCATGAATACCGCGTCGTCCGGCTGCCCGTTCGCGTAGAACAACGTGATCGGCGGGTTCGAGAGGTTGCCGAGGTCGGCAATCTGCGCCCGCCCCGCGTCGGTCGTCACGGGTGCGCCGTCCTTGACCGTGTGGTGCATCCCCTCGATGCCGTTGCCCTTGAAGCGGTTCTCCTCCGAGCCGAACGGGGCCGCGAACCAATCCACGACGCGGAGCAGTTCCTTGACGCGCTCCGCGCCCATGCGGCCCACCTTCGTAGGGATGCTGCTCGTGGCGAAGTAGCCGACGCGGTTGTACGTCACGGCGGGCTTGCCATCCGGGCCGGGGGGGATCATGCCGCTGATCTTCGCACTGGGGACCGCGATCTTCGTCTTCGTGCGGAAGCCGTTCACGCCGGGATTGCCGCCGATGCCGTCAATCACGCAGCCGACCTTGCCCGCCGTGAGCAAATCCTTGCCCTGATTGGGCGTGATCGTGGCGGCGTCGGGGTGGTACGCGCCCGCCTCGAACAGCCGCCGCCCGAAGGCGAGGGTTTGCCGGAACTCGTCGGTCTCGATGTAGTAGGTGAGGGTACCGTCCGCGTTCTGCCGCCAGACATTCGGCACGCGGAACATCCACTGGATGAAGCCGAGTACGTACGGATCGCCCGCTACCGTGCTGGCGAGGCCATAGGTGTCGGCCTGCCCGTTGCCGTCGGGGTCGTTCTTCGTGAACTTCACCATCAGGTCGAAGAACTCATCGGTCGTGCGCGGTTGCGGCGTGCCGAACTTCTCCGCCCAGTCGAGGCGATAGGCGAGGGCGCGGCTCTGGATGAACTGCGGGCGCGGCACGCCGTAGAGTTTGCCGCCGATGCTCGCGTTCTTCCAGATCGTGGGCGGGAACTTGGCGAGGTTCGGGTACTCCTTCAGCGCGTCCCCCGTGAGGAACGGCGTCAGTTCCGTGAACGCCCCCTGCTGGATGATCTTGCCGAGGTCGGGGGCTTGATCTATGTCGGTGGTCGTGATGTCGGGGAAATCGCCCCCGGCGGCGAGGGCGGCGATCTTCTCCGCGTACGCCGTGCCTGCGGGCGCGACCACCACATCGAACGACGACACGCCGAGCCGCTTCTCCAGTTCCTGCCAGTACGTGTTGTCGCTCTTGCCCACGGGCGGCGGGTTGTACGTGAGGTAGAGGGCCGAAACCTTGCTACCCTTGCCGGGAACCGCCGCCACCGACTTGAACGGCGACGGATACTTCACGTAGGCATCCGGGACCGAGGGGGACCCGCCGGGAATCCTGCCGTTCGCGTCGGGCGGCGAGGCGGGCATCAGCGAGAGGCCCATCGGGTTCGGCGGCGCGGCGGTTGTTGACATACCCGTGGTCGCCGCCGCTCCGCTCGTGGGCGCGGCAGGAACCACGGACATGGCGGGGCTGACGGCAGGGCCGACAGCAGGGGCAGCGGTCGCGGCACTGCCGGTCGTCGGTGCCGCCGTCGCTGCCGTGGAAACCGTCGTCGCCGCCGTGGTCGGGCGTGCGGCGGCAGTCGGGGCGATGGTCGGGGCAACAGTCGGGGCCGTCTCGCCGCCGCACGCCGCGAGCAACGCGCCGCCCGCCGCCGTTGCCGCCGCGATAACACTGCCTCGGAGTACGGCACGACGACCGAGCGAACGCCGGAATACGGAACGCATGAATTGCATGGGAAATCTCCCTCCGTCGCGTCGCACCGGAAACCGACGCCCCACGACCTTCTTGGACAAATCTGCGCGAAATATGGCGGTGCGCGGGTAGCGTAGGGAACGCGGCGGAAAATGTCAAGCACGCGAAAACGCCCCCGGCAGGCTGCGGGGGGCGTTTTCGCGTCGGTCGCTGCGGCAGTATCGCCGTGTTACGCGGCGCGACGGCGGAGCCAGACGCCCGCCATCATCGTCGCGGCACCGAGCAGCAGAGCGACCGGCAGGGCGGTGTTGCCGCTCGCCTCGCCGGGGCGGCCCGTCTGCGGCACCATCACGGTCGTACCGCCACCGACGCCCGTGGCGACAGCAGAGGCCGCACGAGTCGCGGTTGCGGGGGCAACCGTCGCGGCACGGGTCGCCGTCGGTACGACGACGACCGCCGCACCACCGCCCGTACCCGTGGCGACCGGGGCAACCGTGGGTGCGACCACACTCGCGGGCCGCGTCGCGGTCGCCGCAACCGTGGCGGCAGCGGTCGGCGCGGCGACCGTGGCAACGGCAGTCGGCGCAACGGGGGCAACGACAACGGGGGCAACCACGCTGGCGGGACGTGTCGCGGTGGCTGCCACGGTGGCGACAGCGGCGGACGCGATGCCGCCGCCCGTACCCGTGGCAACCGGGGCAACGGCACTCGGTACACGGGTTGCGGTGACGGCGGCAACGGCACTCCCGCCCGCAATCGCGCTGCCCGCGACCGCGCTGCCCGCGATGGCACTACCCGCGACGGCACTGCCGCCCGTCACGGCACTCGCGGCACCGCCCGCGCCCATCGGGGCGTTGTCCACGTAGATCACGGCACGGAGAGCTTGCGCCCCGGTACCCATCGCCAAGCCCTGCGCGTAGATCGAGACGACCTGACCGGCCTGTACCACCACATTCGGCACGCGCAACACCACATTCATGGTGCCAGCCGCCCGCACTTCGAGGTTGTACGTCGCCGCTGCCACCTCCTGATAGGGGTAGGCATTGCCGAAGCTCGTGTTGGCGAACAGCACCGGCCCGCCCGTGACGGCGATGTCCACCGCCGGGGCGTCCGGCGAGTTGTGGACGAAGCGCACCTTCGCCTGCCCGCTCGCGGGGGCGGCGGTGGTGTCATCCACGATCAGCGGGCGGAGGGTCGCCAGTCGCCCGCTCGCCACGATGCTCAGCTTCACCCCGGCGGGAACGGGCGCGGTCTGGTCAATCACCGGGCGGTCGGTTGCGGGGTTCGCCCCCGCCGCGAAGACGCGGAAGTTGCGTGCTCCGGCGGGGATGGCGACGTATGGGCTGGCGTTCGGAAACGCGAGCGTGAACGCCCGCATCCCATCCACATAGACATCCACGGAAGGCGCGTCCGGCGATCCGTGGATCACGCGCACCTGCGCGGTTCCTTGCGCCGTGGTCGGCACCACCGCGACGAGCAACGCGACCACGAGGCCGACGCCGCCCATGAGCAACACGAGGGGATGAATGCGCTTGTACACCGTCTCGTTCCTTTCCCATCCACCGAACACATCACGTACCGTCGCCCCGCGACGATACCACACCCCGGATACGCCGGACACACCGCACCGACGCCCGCACGCTACGGGCAACGCGCCCCCGCAGCCTACCGCACGACCCGTGCCGCGTATGTAATGTAACGATGATACGCAGCCATTCAACCCTCGGACCGGCGGCTGATGACGGACTCGCCGCCGCCCCGCGTGGCGGCAAAGGGGCCGTTCGATGGGTGCAAGGGCAGCATTTCACCCGGTTTGAGTATCACACGGCCTATTGTGGCGGGCATCTTGCGCACGATGGAACCTGAAGGGACCCTGAGGGGAACAATCTGGTACAGTACGCGCCGGGTCGCTTTTGGGACACGCGGCGCGTGTGCGGGCGGCTCTCCTTGTGTCTGTGGTCGGCAACCTTGCGTGAACAACGCCCATCGGGAGGGGAAATGCGCGTGCGCACCCGCCTTTGCCTGTTTACCGCCAGCCCGGAACCGTCCGGGGTGGGCGAACACATGCTCACGCTCGCGGCGGGGCTGTGCGACGACTATGCCGTGTCGTTCGTCTGCCCGCAGACACCGGGGGGGAAAGCGGTACTGGCGCGGGCGCGGGCGATGGGCCTCGACACCCTCGCGCTCGATATGGGGGACGCCGACCGTGTCGGATCGCCGCTTGTGCGCTGGCTACGCGACCGGCAGATCGCGGTGTTCCACTGCCACGCGGGCATCGCGTGGGAAGGGCATTCGGGCGTGTACGCGGCGCGGGTGGCGGGCGTTCCCACGGTGATACGCACCGAACACCTGCCGCACTCCCTGATCCCCGACGAGGCCGGACGGCGGCATTACCGCTACCTCGCGGACGAACTGGACGCCCTGATCGGCGTGTCGGCGGCGGTCGGGGCAAGCTACGTGACCGGGGGAGTGTCGCCCGAAAAGGTGCATGTGGTGCGCAATGGCATCCCGATCTTGCCACGTCGCATCGGGTCGCCCGACGTGGAGATGTGGAAAGGACTCGGCCTGCCGCCGGGGAGCCGCATCGCCCTCACGGTGGCGCGGCTCACGGCCCAGAAGGGACACGGCGACCTGCTGGAAGCGGTGCCACGGGTGCTGGCGCGGGTGCCGGAGGCGCAGTTCGTCTGGGTGGGCGAAGGGCCGCTGGCGCGGGAGTTGCGCACACGGGCGCGGTCGCTCGGCGTGGCAACGCATGTCCATCTGCTCGGTAGGCGGCGCGATGTGGCGACGTTGCTCGATGCCTCGCACCTGTTCGTGCTGCCCTCGCGCTTCGAGGGGCTGCCGCTGGCACCGCTCGAAGCGATGGTTGCCGGGGTGCCGGTGGTCGGCACCGATGTGTGCGGCACCGCCGAAGTGGTGACAAACCGCGTCACGGGGCGGCTCGTGGCGGCGGGGTCGCCGCGCCTCCTCGCGGCAGCGATTGCCGACGCACTGGAACGGCCCGACAGTGCCAGACGATGGGGGGCGGCGGGCCGTCTCCGGGTGGAGCGGCACTTCACCGCCGAGCGCATGGTGGGCGAAACCGCCGCGTGTTACGAGGCGACGCGGGCGAGGCACATGCAACGTGCATACGAGGAAATTGCCGCCGATTGATCGAATAAACAGGGCGCGGCGACACGGAGGGGGTTCGGGGATGGCACGGACGCGCATCGGCTTCATCGGGGCGGGGATTATCGCCAACCGGCACCTGGGCGATCTGCTCGGTTTCGCGGACGTACACGTCGCGGCGATTGCGGATGTGCAGCGCGAGGCGGCGGAGAAACTTGCGGCCCGTTGCGGCGCGACGCCGTACGCCGACTACACAGAGATGCTCGACCGCGAATCGCTCGACGCCTGCTACATCTGCCTGCCGCCCTTCGCGCATGGCGCACCGGAAGCGGCAGTTATCGAGCGCGGGTTGCCGTTCTTTGTGGAGAAGCCGCTCGCCGTCAGTCTCGACGCCGCCGCCGAGATCGCACGGAAGGTCGCGGAGCGCGGCATCATCACCGCCGTGGGCTACCACTGGCGGTACCTCGACACGACCGAGCGGGCGCGGGAGTTGCTGGCGAAGAACCCGGCGCACCTCGCCATCGGCTACTGGCTCGACTCCACACCGCCGCCCGCGTGGTGGCGGCGCGATGCGCAGAGCGGCGGGCAGATGGTGGAGCAGACCACGCATATCTTCGACCTCGCCCGCCTCCTCGTGGGCGACGTGACCCGCGTCTACGCCGCCGCCGAACGGGTGGAGCGGGCGGCGTTCCCCGACATGGACACGCCCGCCGTCTCGACCGCGACGCTGCATTTCGCGTCGGGCGCGGTCGGCAGCATCTCCTCCACCGCCCTGATGAACTGGCCGCACCGCATCGGCCTGCATCTGTTCGCGGACAAGATGGCGATGGAGATGAGCGAGTTCGAGCTGATGGTGGACACGGGGCAAGGTCGCCCGGTGCAGAAGGCCGAGGGCGACCCCTTCGTGCGCGAAGACCGCGATTTCGTGGACGCCGTGCAGGGCAAGGCGAACCGCATTCGCACGCCGTACGCCGAGGCATTGGAGACGCATCGCCTCGTCACCGCCGCCGCGCAGTCGGCCCGCGAGGGGCGCGTGGTGGACGTAGGAACCTCACCCCCCTCCCCCCTCTCCTGAGTACAGGAGAGGGGGAGAACTATTGCAGCATCGTAGCTTCAGGGAAAGCCCGGTACCGCATAGATTCTCCCCCTTTCCCGATGTGGGAGAGAGGTGGAGGGGTGAGGGACGCTGACGCAACGCCGCATCAAGGAGACATTACGAATGAACACAGGGGCCGTGTCGCTTGGCTGGATCATGCAGCCGGCACTGTTCGACACCCCGGCGGGCGTCGCTCCCGGTGATATCCGCGTGGCGCGGGAGATGGTCGCGGCGAACGAGCGACACGTCGCGCTCGCCCGCGCCGCCGGGTTCGACACGATCTGGGTGGAAGACCACATGGGGTGGGGCGACAAGGCGCATCTGGAGTGCTTCACGCACATGGCGTGGCTGGCGGGGCGGCACCCCGGACTGCGCTACGGCACGATGGTCTGCGGGCAGGGGTTCCGCAACCCGGCGTATCTCGCCAAACTCGCCGCGAACATGGCCCTGCTCACCGACAACCGCTTCATCCTCGGTATCGGGGCGGGCAACAACCCCGGCGAACACCGCGAGTACGGCTACCCCTTCGCGCCTCCCGGCGAGCGCGTGGCGCAGACCGAGGAAGCGATCCGCATCTGTCGCGCCCTGTGGACGGAAAGCCCCGCGACCTTCGAGGGGTCGCACTACCGGATTCACGGGGCGTTCTCGTCGCCGCTACCGGACGCGCCGCTGCCGCTGATGGTGGGCGGAGGCGGGCCGCGCATGTTGCGGCTCGTGGCCCGCCACGCCGATTGGTGGTGCGCCGACGTGAGCGACGTGGAAACCTTCGCGGCACGCTCGAAGACACTCGACGCGCAGTGTGCCGCCGAGGGCCGCGACCCCGCGAGCATCACGCGCTCGATAGCGACGTGGGTGAGCGTGGAGGACGATTCGCGCCGCGCCACGCGCTGGCCCGACCTGCATATCGTGGCGGGGAACCCGGACGAGGTCGCGGCAGAGTTGCGGGCCTTCCGCGAGGCGGGCGTGTCGCACTTCATGCTGCGCTTCATGAACTACCCGGATTCGGCGGGCTTCGAGCGGTTCGTGGCGAAGGTGCTGCCGCAGTTGGGGTGAATTCGCACGCGGAATCCGGTGTAGGGGCGCGTTGCCTGTCGGTAGGCGGGTTATTCAGAAGGGGTACACATGCGAGACGAAGCGGCCCCGAAACGCATCCTGTTCGTGTTCGCGTGGCTCGTGGTGGGGGGCGAGGAAACCGAGGTGCGGCTGCTGGCGCGGCACCTCGACCCCGCGAAATACCGCGTCGAGGTCGTCGCGTGCTTCCGCAGACCGGGAATGCCGGAGCAGATGCACGCGCAACTGGAGAACATGGGCGTGCCGGTGGACCGCACGCCGTATGACCTGAGTTTCGATGACACGGTGGCCTACCTGCGCGAGAAGATGGCGGGGTACGATCTCGTGGTCGCGTGTCAGGCGGTGCCGGACGTGTACCCGGCACTCGCGGGCATGGTCGAGCCGCCGCCGCTGATTGAACACGGTGGCCTCGTTTCCGAAGCCCTCGCGGGGCCGAAAGAGCGCACGGCGCGGTATGTCGGCGTCTGCGCCAGCATCCGCGACGCGGCGGCGGGCCGGATGCCCGACCGACCGCAGCACGCCTTACGCATCCCCTCGATGGTGGATGTGACCGAGTTCGACCCCGGCGGGCGGGCGGCGGTGCGGGCCGCATGGGGCGTGACCGACAACGCGCCCGTGATCGGGTGGGTGGGGCGGCTCGACCGCAAGAAGCGCGTGGAAGACGCGATCGCCGCCGCCGCGCTCGTGGTGGAACGGCACCCGGCGGCGCGGTTCGTCCTGATCGGCGGGCCGGACGCCTTCATGCCGGAGTACGCCGACGAATTGCGGGCGCGGGTGCGCGATCTGGGATTGAGCGAAACCGTGACGTTTCTGGGGGACCGCGACGACGTGCCGCGCCTGCTCGCGGGCCTTGATCTGTTCGTGTGGCTCTCGCGGGACGAGGGGATGCCGCACGTCATCGCGGAGGCGGGGGCGGCGGGTTTGCCCGTGGTCGCCACGCGGGACAACGGCACCGAGGAGCAGATCACCGACGAGGGCAGCGGCCTGTTCGTGCCGCACGAGAACCCCGGAGCGGTCGCCGCCGCCCTCTCGCGCCTGATCGAGCGGCCCTTATTGCGCCGCCGTTTGGGGTTCTTGCTGCGGCTGAAGGTGGAGCAGGAGTACGGCACCGCCGCCGTGATCCCGCAGTGGGAGGCGTTGTTCGACGCGGTGCTCAAGGAAGCACGGGCGAAAGGCGCGGAAAATGTATGAGCGACACCGATCCATTCGCGCCACTCCATGAAGTCGCCGCGCTACTGTCGGAACTCCCCGTGCCGTGGTTCGTCTGCGGCGGGTGGGCGGTGGATTGCTTCCTCGGTGTCGTAACCCGCGACCACAAGGACGTGGATGTCGGCATCGCCCGCACCGATCAACTCACGGCACAGGCGTATCTGCGTACGCAAGCTGGACGCTCGAAGTCGCGCACGACGGGCGATTAACGCCGTGGGCAGCAGGGTCTTTCCTCGCACTGCCCGTGCATGTCGTATGGGGGCAGAACGCCGCGTACGTGCCGGACTATCTCGAACTCCTACTGAACGAGATCGCAGGGGACACCTTTGCGTTCCGCCGCGACCCGACGATTACCCTCTCAATGGCGCGGGCGATACTGCACACGTTGGACAGGTTGCCCTACCTCGCGCCGGAATTCGCCCTCCTCTACAAGAGCAAGTACCCAACGATGGCAGAGAACCTGCGCGACTTCGACGCAACCTTGCCCGCGCTCGACGCCGAGCAGCGCGACTGGTTCCGGTCTGCGTTGGCGAAAACGCAAGCCGATTACCCGTGGCTCATCGCGTTTGGGTAATTACGGGAGCATGACGCTGCCGCCGATGCGGTCAAAGAGTGCCTGCCCCTCGGTCTCGTTCGTCAGGTACTGCGGGGCGGGGACTTCCACCATGATGATGTAGCCCACGGCCCCCTTGACCACCGCCACGCTCTGCCCCTGCACAGGTCGCCCGCCAACCACGGCACTGTAGAGCGCACGCACCGCCCGCTGGCCCCCCACGGTGTTCTCGCCCTCGTCGTCCACGTCGTAGCCCTGTGCGACGGCTCGGAACTCGGCGGCGGCGGTGGCGGCGAAGTCGTCGAGCGTGAGGCCGCCGCTGATCGCCTTGCGGATTACGCGCACGCTTTGCTGCCCGTCCGCACTCGTGGCGGCGAACTCCACCCCCGGCGGCTGCATCGGCGTCGCCACCATGCGCCACCCGGTCGGTAAGGCGAGCGCGAGGCCACTGGGGGTGCGCATCGTGCCGGTGGGGGCGGACGTGGCATCGGCGCGGGCGGCGAGCGGGGCGGGCGTCGGCGCGTCGCGCTTCAGCGGCACGAGCGACCCGACGATCCCCTCCACCGTACCCCGCGTCGTCGCGTACGCATCGGTGGCACCCGTGGCAGTCACCGACACCGCCCCCGCGAAGGTGAGAACCACGAAGCGTTCGGTCGTGGCACCGCCCGCCGCGTAGGTGAGGCGGTAGGTCGTCAGCCCGATGCCCTCCCCCTGAATCCCCGTGATAACGGCGGTTTGCAGGGCGGCACCGGGGGTTGCGGCGCGATACGCGGCGTCGAGCAGCCCCGCGACGTTCGCGGGCGGGAGGCGTCGCCAGTCGTCGGGCGGCGTGCTTTCTTCCACCGTGAGCGTGACGGCGTTTCCCGGCGAGCGCATGGCGATCCGCGTGGGCGGGCCGTCCGGCATCGGAGGCGACCATCCCGGCGGCACCGCGAAACGGAAGGTCATCGTCGGGTTCGTGTACGCCGTGCCGCCCATGACTGCGGTGGCAGGGAGCGGCTTCGCGTCCATCACCGGCACGGGCGAGGCGGCACGCGGCGCGGGCGGCACGGCACCCGTCGTCGCCATCGTTGCCGCCGTGCCGCCCGACGCGGGAGCGGTCGCCGTCGTCGCCCCGACGCCCGGTGTGCTGCCCGCCGCGATGGTGGCACTGTTCACTCCGCCCATCGTCGAGGGCGCGGACGGCGGGGGCGGCGTCATGTTCGCAATGTTCGTGGTGGGGGCGGTCGCCGTGATCTGCGCGATGCTCGTTTGCAGTGCCGAGGGCGTGCCGCCGAGCGGGTTCCCCGCCTGACGCGGCGGGAACGTCGGCGTCGCCGTCACCTCCGGCCCCCCGCACGCGCTCAGCATCGCCGTGACGAGGAGAATTGAACCGCCAAGACGCCAAGACGCCAAGGGGAATCGGCAAAGATTCCACCACAGAGACACAGAGAACACAGAGAAAAGGAGATTTCTCCCGTATATCTCTGTGTTCTCTGTGTCTCTGTGGTGAAACCCTTCGATTCCCTTTGGCGTCTTGCGGGTACCCTCCGGGCAGTATTGGCGGTTCATGCGCATCCTTCCCACGCCGCGTCGCCGCCGCGCCAGTCGTCGGCCCCGGCGGTGCGGGTGAGGGCGCGGGTCGTGAGACTGCGCACGTACTCCTCATCCACGTCGTAGCCGAGGCCGGGGCCGGTCGGCACGGCAATCGCCCCGTCGGTGGCGAGGATGGGGCGCGTCGTCACGTCGCGGGCGTAATACTTGTCGGAGCCGCTCACGTCGCCGGGGAGCGTGAAACCGGGCAGGGCCGCGACCGCGACATTCGCCGCCCGCCCCACGCCGTACTCGTGCATCCCGCCGCACCAGACGGGGACACCGCGTGCGTAGCACAGGTCGTGCGTGCGCTTCGCCTCCAGAAGACCGCCGAGGCGGGTCGTCTTGATGTTGATGATGCGCCCCGCGTCGAGATCGAGGGCTTTGCGGGCGTCGTCCGCCGTGTGGATGCTCTCGTCGAGGCAGATGGGCGTGTGGAGTTCCGCTTGCAGGCGGGCGTGGTCAATGATGTCGTCGTTGCCGAGCGGCTGCTCGATCATTAGCAGGCCGAAGCGGTCGAGTTCGTGCAGCGATGCGGTGTCGTCGAGGGTGTAGGCACTGTTCGCGTCCACCTGCAACGGCAGATCGGGAAAGGCCTCGCGCACCGCCGACACGGGCCGCACGTCCCACCCCGGCCCGATCTTCAGCTTCACGCGGGGGTACCCCTGCGCCACGAACTCGCCCACGACTTCCAGAAGCCGGGATACGTCGCGCTCGATGCCAAGCGACACGCCGCTCGTGATCGCGGTTTGCGTAGCACCGAGCATCGCCGCCAACGACCGCCCTTCGATGTTCCCCTGCAACACCCAGAAGGCCGATTCGAGGGCGGCGCGGGCGAAGTTGTTGCCGCGCACTTTGGCAAACCGGGCAAGCAGGTCTTCCGGCCCCGCGAAATCGCCACCGAGCACCGCCGGGGCCATATAGTCGCGCAGCATGTGCCACGCGGTCTCGCTCGTCTCCGGGCAGTAGTACGGGTCGGTGGGGGCGGCGCACTCGCCCCACCCGACATGGCCCGCGTCGTCGTGCAACCGCACGAGCAGGTGGTGCAGCGCGTCCTTGCGGTGCGAACTCGTCTCGAAGCCGCGCACGAGGGCCAGCGGCACGAGCAGCAGATCAACCCGCGTGATGCGTACCATACTCAACGCTCCTTGCGGTCAAGCCGCGTGAGGATGTAGCAGGGCCGTTCGCCCCGCCGAAACTCCGTACCGACGTACCCTGCCCCGAATGCGTGCGCGAACGTCACCCGTACCGCCCCTTGCCACGCCGCGACCCGCGCTGGTTGCTCCCTGAGCGTCCGCACATCGGCGGGAATCTCGATGCTCAGGCATTCTGCCGCCGCCATTGCAGGCACGAATGGGCGCGGATCGGGGTCGCGCCCGCCGTCCATCCCCTCGACCGACGCGAGCAATGGATGCAGCAACTCCCGACTCCCCGCGAGCGAATCCGGGTCTCCGGTGGCACCACGTAGCGCGTGCGGCGCGAGAGGAACGCTCAGGTTGAGCGCATTCTCCGCGTCCCCGGTGGGCCAGACAGCGATCAGGCGGTCGGTGGGCAATCCGGCGTTCAGGGCGTCGGCGCGGGGGCCGTAGAAATCCGGGTGGTAGTGGGCAACGTGCGCACCGAGGACGTTCAGGTTGTAGTGCGCATTCATCGCCTGCAAAGGATCGAAGGCCCAGACCACGGCGGGCAGGCCGTGCGCCCGCGCCCACGCCCGTTGCGCCGCCTTGATGCGCCGCCCGACGCCGCCGCCCTGCACGTCCGGCAGCACGCCCGTCAGTTGCGAGTACAACACGGGTAGGTCGTCCAGCACGCCGCGAAAGGCGAAGGCGAAGCCAACCATGCGCTCACCCTCCGCCGAACGGTCGAGCGCACCGAGCACCAGACCGCCGTATGCCGCCACCGCCGCGAGCGTCGCCACCGGCACGAGGTAGCCGTCCTCGGCAATCCCCCATGCCCGTCGCTGTACCTCCTGACACGCCCGGAACTCCGCCGGGTCGCGCAATGGGCGTATCTCGATGTCGCGGCTCGACATGCGCACGGCCTCCGAAGATTGACGGCACGAAAGCGGGGAACGCCGACAGCGGGAAAACCCTTGCGGCGTAGCATATCATGGGAGGATGCGGAATCAGAAACGGGCGCGGCGCACCCACAACTTGACAGAAGATTCTGCCCGTGTGAAGATGAGGGGCAGAGGTGTACGTACGCCCTCTGGTGCCGCCGCGTCGGATGCGGCGGGGGAGGAAGTCCCGATGAGCCGTTCCGCCAGTGCTACCCGTGATATGCGCGACACCCCGCGCAACAATCTGCGCGACCCCCGCCAGACCGTGCAGATGATCGGGGCCACGCGACCACTACCGCGCTCCAAGCGTCGCGGGGGGCGGGGTACGATTGCGCCTACGACTGCGCCCGTCGCCGCGCCGCCAGCGCGGGCGCGGGCGCGGTGGAAGTTCTTCCTTTCGGGCATGGGCGTGGCCTGCGCGGGGGTCTTCGCGGGCGTGCTGCTGCTTGGCGGGCTGATCGAGCGGCAGGCGTCGCTGGACGAAGCCGCGCCTTCGGACGCGATCATCGTGCTCGGTGCCGCGCAGTGGAACGGCAAACCCTCGCCCGTGCTGCAAGCGCGGCTCGACCACGCCTACGAGCTGTGGCGGCGCAAGCTCGCCCCCGCGATCATCGTCACGGGCGGCACGGGCGAAGGCGACCGCTTCTCGGAGAGTCAGGTGGCGCGGCAATACCTCGTCGGGCGCGGCGTGCCGCCCGCCGCCATCCTGATGGAGGAGCGCGGGCGCAGTTCGTACGAGAGCATGAGTGCCGCGTCCTCGCTGATGATACGACGCGGCTGGTACCGAGCCACCGTGGTCTCCGATCCCTTCCACATGCTGCGCCTGAAGCGCATGGGGGACGATCTGGGATTGCGAACCTTCACCAGCCCCACGCGCACCAGCCCTATCCTGCCCGGTAGCGACGCCGAGTGGTTCTACAAACTGCGCGAGGTCGGCACGCTCGCCTATTATCTCGTGGCGCGGGGGTGACGAAACCGCCCCCGATTCGGCGCGTACACCGCCGTTTTTCGCCGTTTTCCCCCATGTACTTGCAAATCGGGAACCGTTGCCCCGGTCACGGGGAAGATACGGACAGGCGACGGCGGGGTGACGGTCGCGGGGCAACGGAGGAGGGAGACGTTTCGTTTTCCCTGCTCGCGTTGACTTTCCCCCGTCGTCTGCTATAACCTGGAGATAATGATCCCGGATTGCGGTGTACGTACGGATGGCGGGGCGGCATGGAGCCGCACCGCCGCGATGGAGGAGGGAACGATGGCAGAGGAAGCAGGGGCGACGGTGCGCAAGGCCGACTTGGCGAAGGCCGTGGCGGAGAAGATGAGCGGCATGAAGAACGCCGACGCGGAACGTGCGGTGACGGCGGTGTTCGAGGCCATCACCGACGCCCTGAAAGAGGGCAAGAGCGTGACGCTCACGGGCTTCGGCACCTTCGATGTGGCGGAGCAGGGCGCACGCGAGGGCCGCAACCCGAAGACCGGCGACCCGATCCAGATCGCCGCCCGCGACCGCGTGCGCTTCAAGCTCGGCAGCGAACTCGACAAGATTCGGGACGTGGGCCGCAGGTCGTAAGGCAGTAGGAACCGACAACGCACCGACGCCCGTTGCTTTCGTGCAAGCAACGGGCGTCGGTGCGTTCGTATCTCGTTCGTACCCGCCGACCGCCCCCTACCCCGCTATTCCTGTACGATCACGCGGGTGCCGAGGGGCGCCCAGTCGTAGAGCATCTTCGACCCGTTGGGTGAGAGATTCACGCACCCCCGGCTCATGACGTTGCCGAAGTTTGTGTGCCAGAACGTGCCGTGAATTGCGTAGCCCCCGGAGAGGAAGTACATCACGTTCGGCACGTCCTTGAGGTAGTAGTAGTCCCCGTCGCTCGCCCTGCCCCCCGTCATGTCGTCCTTTTCCAGCTTGGTGTAGATGCGGTACTCGCCGGGAGGCGTGGGTGTATTCGTCTTGCCACTGCTGATGAGGGCGGAATAGACCACCGTGGTACCGACCCGTGCAGAGAGCCGCTGCTCCGAGAGGTCCACGAGGATGTTCTTCTCGAACATGATCGGCGTCCACTCCGCGAGGTTGCCACGGGTGCGGGGGGCGGTGTTCGCCTTCGCCCGCGCCGCGTCCGCCTTGCCGAGAAGGCCGATGGCGACGGGCTGGTCGCGCAGTTCGGGGTGCCACTCGAACCGCGCCCGCTCGAAGTATTGCACGGTGTACATCTTGCCGTCGTCGGCGTTGCGCTCGGTGAACTCCCGCGAGATCGGGAAGCCATAGAGCGACAACCCGCCGTTCGCCTGCCAGTAGAGGCGGAAGCCGTTGCCGAGCGTGTGCTGCGTCTCGCGGAACCACATCGCGCCGTCGTCGTTCAGCCGCGTGCGCTCGCCCTCCGGCACCGTACGAAAGGTGGCGTCGGTGCGCCCCTTCGTCAGCTCGCGCCCCAACTGACCAAGCAGCACCTCGTAGGGCGTACCGACCTTTTCGGGGTGGTACTCGAACCGCGCCCGCTCGAAATACTGCACGGTGCGGTTCGCGTCGCCGACGCGCATCGAGCCTTCCTCGGTCACGGGGAAGCCGAAGCGTTCGAGGCCACCGTTCGATTTCCAGTATTCGAGGAACGCCCCGGCGACACCGTGGCCTGTCTGCGGGAAGTAGACCGCCGTTGGCGTGCTTGGCGCGGTGTCGGGGATGGCGGCGGCAGCGACGGGCTGCGGCGCAACCCCCAAGGCGGTGACGAGTGTGGCGATCAGTGCCGCGAGCGTGACCGAACGAAACGAGCGCGATGCCGATACCGATGCCAATGTCCCTGCCCTCCCCTGTGTACGTTCAAACCCCATTATGTAATGTACCGCCGACGGCGCGATTCTGCAATCATTTTTCCCATTCTTGCATAGTGCGGTTCCCCCTTCGGGGGCTTGCCACAGGTTTTGCCATAGCGCAACGTTCACAGGGGGTTGCGGCACCCGTGGAGGGTGGTGCGCTCAGCCCGCCCTGCACCGACCCCGATACGTGTCGCAATACCACCGATCAGCCCCGGCCTCGTTCGATTCGCATTTCTCCGACGACCGATGACCGACGATGAGCGACTACTCCCCGTGGCGAAAGGCGGGGGCGGCGAGATAGTCGCGCAGGTGTGGCGTCGCCTGATCGCGCCCGGAAAGGGTAGGTTCCTCGATGGGCCACTCGATGCCGATCTCCGGGTCGTTCCAGCGGATGCCACCCTCGGCGTGCGGGGCGTAGTAGGCGTCGCACTTGTACATCACGTCCGCCGTGTCGGTGAGGGCGACGAAGCCGTGCGCGAAGCCCGCCGGGACGAACAGCTGGCGCATGTTCTCGCCGGAGAGTTCCACCCCCACCCACTGCCCGAAGGTGGGCGACCCGGCGCGGATATCCACCGCCACGTCGTAGATTGCCCCTTGCGGGCAGCGCACGAACTTCGCCTGCGGGGCGTCCCCGGCCTGATAATGCAGGCCGCGCAGCACACCCCGCATCGAGCGCGAATGGTTGTCTTGTACGAAGGTGGTGGCGATACCGTGGGCTTCGTAGTTGGCGCGGTGGTACGTCTCGATGAAAAAGCCGCGCTCGTCGCGCCGATACGCCGTGTCCACGATCAGCACGCCGTCCAGCTTTGTCGGTGTCACCTGAATCTCCATGCTACTCCCTGTGGTCGGCGGTCGTCGGTCGGCGGCAAAACCGGATGCGTTGGCACGATGCCCCGCATTGTACTCACACGGCTTATTCATGCGTCACTCCCTCCCTTATGGGGAGGCGTTAGTCCTCTGGGGGGCAGGGGTACATCTCCACTTCGGCATACTCTCACGACAATGAATGCGCCGTGATAGTACTCACGACCACCGACCGCCGACCACGGACTAGCCCACGATGCTCTCGCCGCCGTCCACGCTCACGGTATTGCCCGTGAGCCACGCGCAACCGGGGGAGCAGAGGGCCACGACCACCCCCGCCACGTCCTCCGGGGTGGTAACGCGACCGGCGGGGTGTGTGGCGACGACACGGGCCATCATCTCATGCGCGGTGGGGATGGCGCGAAAAGCGGCGGTGTCGGTCAGTCCGGCGCGGATCGCGTTGACGGCGATGCCGGACGGCGCGAGTTCCACGGCGAGTTCGCGCACGTTCGCCTCCAACGCCGCCTTCGCGGTGCCGACCGCCCCATACCCCGGCAGCACGCGGTGCGAGCCGTGGCTGCTCATGGCGAGGATGCGCCCGCCCGCGCCCATCAGTTCGCCGCCCACGAGGTCTTGTGTCCAGTAGATGAGCGAGTGCGCCATCACGTCGAGCGTCATCTCCATCTGGCGGGCGAACGGCACGCCGCGAGCACTCGGCCCCGCCCCGATGAAGCGCACGGGGGAGCCGAAGCCGAGCGAATGCACGAGCACGCGCACCCCGCCGGGGGCAATCTCCGGGGTGATCGCGTCCAGCACCTTCGCACGGCCCCGCTCGTCGGCGGCGTTGGCGCGGATAGGCCACCATCGCCGCCCCGCCGCCTCAATCGCCGCGCCCGTTGCCTCGGCAGACTCGCGGGATTGCCGCCGCCCTAACGAGACGCCGACGATGTCCATCCCCGCCCGCGCCAGCCCGACCGCGCACGCCGCCCCCAGCCCGCTCGACGCCCCTAGCACCACCGCCCACCCGGACAATTGCCCTTCCCCCGCCACCATCCGCACCCCCAAAAATCGAGAGAATTTACCACAGAGACACAGAGAACACAGAGGATTAAAGAGCAACGCGCTTGATGCCACTTTTGAGCATGGGGACGTTGAAGTTGATGAGAAGGGCGAGGTGATGCCCGGTCGCTTTGAGATACGAGAGGACTTGCGCGAAGTGGATGGGCAACAGCGTTTCCACCGCTTTAAGTTCGAGTACGAGCCGTTCGTCCACGAGAATATCCATAAACCCGGTGCCGACCTTCTGCCCCTTGTAGTTTACCGACACCTCGACTTGCGAAACGTAGGGGATGTTCCGCGCCCGCAATTCGACGCACAACGCCTCCTCATACACTGCTTCGACGAAACCGGGGCCGAGACAGCGATGCACCTCTATCGCCGCACCAATCGTCTTATGCGCAAGCTCATCAAGTTCGCTGTCCGGCTCCTGCATCACGCCCTCTTTCTCCTCCGTGTTCTTCCTTGGTGTTCTCCGTGCCTTGGTGGTTCGATTCGCATTTCAGCCGACGATATCCTCACCGCCGTCCACGCGGATGACGTTGCCGGTCATCCAGCCGGTACCCGCGCCGCTCAAGGCGACAATTGCCGCCGCCACATCGTCCGTGGTCGTGAGGCGACCACTCGGATTCATGGACTGGGCATGGGCGATCAGTTGGTCGTTACCGGGAATCTTGCGCAGGGCCGGGGTGTCGGTCACGCCCGCCTGTATGGCGTTGACGCTGATCTGCCGCGTGGCGAGTTCCACCGCGAGTTGGCGGATATGCGCTTCCAGTGCCGCCTTCGCCGCCGATACGGCACCGTAGGAGGGCCACGCCCGGTGTCCACCGGCACTCGTCATCGCCCAGACGCGCCCGCCCGCCGTCAGCAGCCCCCGTGCCACAAAGTCTTGTGTCCAGTAGACGAGCGAGTGCGCCATCACGTCGAGCGTCATCTCCATCTGCTTCTGCGTAATTACGTCGTCGCCCACGTACCGCTTCAGGGTGCCGAAGGCGAGCGAGTGCAGCACCACGCGCACGCCCCCCGGCCCGATCACCTCCGCCACGGCGTCGAGGGCTTGCGTCCGCGCCTCCGGGTCGGCGGCGTTGACGTTGAAGAAGCGGGCCTGCCGCCCCATCCCCTCGATCTCGCCCACGATGCGCTCGGCGTTCGGCTGCGTGGCGCGGCGGTCGAGGTGGACACCGAGCACATTCGCCCCGGCGCGGGCGCAGGCGAGGGCCGTTGCCTCCCCGAAGCCGCTCGATGCGCCAAGCACCACCGCCCACGTCCCCGCGAGCGAGCCGTCGTGATGCGTGCCGGGGGCCGTCTGTGTGTTCGCGGTCATCTGTGGCTCCTTTCGGATGTAGCGGCGAGCGACGAGCGGCGAGCAGTCAGCGAAACGCGGCGTCACCGTTCTTCGGCTGACTGCTCGCCGCTCGCCGCTCGCTGCTACTTGCGGGGCTTGCCCGTGGCGATGGTGATATTCGCGGCATCCTGCGGGAAGCGGGCCACGGCACTGTAGTCGTCGGCACCCCACCCGGCTTCGAGGGCGCGGTCGTAGAGTTCGATGGCCCGCTGACCGAGTTCCATCGGCACGCCCATGTCGCCGCCCGCGTTCAGGGCGGCGTTCAGGTCCTTGCGCAGGAGCTTGAGCGAGAAGCCGGGGGTGTACTCGTCCTTGAAGATCGTGCGATCAATCCACGAGTTCAGCAGGTAGTTGCCCGCCGTGGCGGTCGAGAGCACGCCCTTGACGATCTGCGCGTCCACGCCGCCCTTCACCGCCATCGTCAGGGCTTCGGCGTTGGCGATCATGATCGCGGAGATGATGTACTGATTCGCCAGCTTGACCATCTCGCCCGCACCGAGGGGGCCGACGTGCGTGACGGTCTTGCCGCCCGAACCGAGGGCGTCCAGCACGGGCTTGACCTTCGCAATGGTGGCGTCGTCGCCGCCCGCCATGATCGTCAATTCGCCCGTGGCGGCGCGGGCGGGGCCACCGGAAACGGGGGCGTCCACCATCTCGATGCCCTTTTCCGCCAGCTTCGCCGCCACATCCTTCGTGTAGGTGGGCGACACGGTGCTCATGTCAATGACCACCGTACCGGGCTTTGCGCCCTCGATGATGCCGTTCGCTGCGAGTGCCGTCTCGGTCAGTTCGGGGCCGTCCGGCACGCAGGTGAGGACGAAATCGGCCTGCGCCGCCGCCGCTGCGGGCGTGTCCACGATGGTGCCGCCCTGCGCCGCCAGCCGCTCCGCCGAGACGCGGCTGTGATGCGGCACCACGAGCGTGTTGAACCCCGCCTTGATGAGCGTTGCCACAATCGGCTCGCCCAACGCCCCCAACCCGATCACCGCGATTGTTGTTTTCCCCTGCGCCTGCGCCATGTGTGGTTCCCTCCCGTGTTGCGTGCAAATGTCCTCGCACCGCGCAGTGTAGCCGCAACGCCGCGAGAAATGAACCGCCCGACGCCGGGAAAAGCGAATCGAACCACCAAGGCGCAAAGGACACTAAGAAATACACCGAGGGAAATACACGCATTTTCTCTGTTTTCCCTCTTGGTGTCCTTCGCGCCTTGGTGGTTCGATTCGCCTTTCGGTTTCGCCTATTTGCAGAGGAACCCGCCCGCCAGCAGGCCGAGGGCGAGGCCGACCGCGAAGACGGCAACGACAACGCCCCGCCCGAACGCTTGCCACACCAGCCCCGGTAGCCGGGGATGATACGATGAGAATCTACCCGCACACTGCCGCAAGGGACACAGGGAGGCGTCACATGGCAGCTAGGTTCAAGAGGTTTACTGAACACCTACGCACGGTCTTTTGGCGGGCGCAAAACACCATGAGGAGCCGTCGCATGACAGACAGGTTCGAGAAGTTCACCGAACGCTCCCGGAAGGTCTTTTCGCTCGCGCAGGAGGAAGCGAAGCTCTTCAACCACAACTACATCGGTACCGAACACCTCCTGCTCGGCCTTATACGTGAACGGGACGGCATCGCCGCCCGCGTGCTGGCGAACCTCGGCGTGGACTTATCCAAAGTGCGCTCCGCCGTGGTGTTCATCATCGGGCGTGGGGATGGTTTGGTGGTCGGGGAACCGGGACTGACGCCCCGCGCCAAGAAGGTGATCGAACTGGCAATGGACGAAGCACGACGGCTGAACAATCACTACATTGGCACCGAACATCTGCTCTTGGGCCTCGTGCGCGAGGGCGAGGGAATCGCGGCGGGCGTGCTGGAATCGCATGGTGTGGCATTGGAGGCGGTGCCGCAGGGGGTGATGCAGGTCGTTGCACCTTCCTCGTCGTATCGCACAGCGGGAAGTGCGACACCAGCGGCGGCACTGGCAACGATGCAAGAGGAGATGACCACGAAGCCTGTGCTTCCCGTGTTGCGCATACAGCCGGGGCAGATGGTGTACGGACTGACGATCCCGGCAACGATGATGGCAAGTCTGATGCGCATCGCACAGGACACAGACCGTTCCCTCGACGACCTGATTGCCGAAGCGATCACCCAAACGTGGCTGCAAGAAGGCAGCGTTCCAGCAACCGACACCCCGGACGTGGAGCGGAGCGAGCCGCCCCACGGCACCCCGGAGCCGCCCGACGCGGGGTAGGGTGCGGGCGAAAAATCCCGCGCTCACATCCCCTTGACACCGTTTTGGGGCGATGGTATTATCTGCTCGTGCGAGATGAGCAACACATCCCGCTGATAAAGGAGGTGATGTCCATGCATTTACCCAGTAGCACGATGGGCGTCACCGCGAGCAACATCCGCTAACCAGCGATGACAAGCTCACGGTGATGTTCAAAGAGGAGAGGCGGATTTGCGTAACGCGAATCGGCCTCTCGCTTTTTTTGTGCCTGAGATACCCCTGTGCCCTTACCCCGTCTCCGTCGCTTCTTGTACCCGCGTCTGTTTCTTGCTTGACGATTCGGGCAGTGGGTGTCACACTGCACAGGGCGGGGTGAATCGTTGCGGTACGGTTCGCCCCGCCCTGTGTTGTACCCGGCGGTCAACCGAATGGGGCGTATCGTCGTATACTGAGAGCATGAACGCGCCGCACTGCACGATAGCGGTGCCGTCCGGGATCAACCGGGCGCGGAATGTAGGCGAACATTGGCGAATATAATGGCCCCGCCCGCCGCCATGTCGGGCCACAAGGGAGAGATACGATGTCGGTGCTTGCTCGTGTAGACGGCCCGGAAGATATCCGCGCCCTTACTGCGGAGGAGCGCGTGACGCTCGCTGCCGATGTGCGCGATCTGCTCATGGAGGTCGTACAGCGCAACGGCGGGCATCTCTCGCCCAACCTCGGCGTGGTGGAACTGACTATCGCCCTCCTCGCCGCCTTCGACTCCCCGCGTGAGCCGGTGATCTGGGACGTGGGCCATCAGGCGTATGCGCACAAGATTCTCACCGGGCGGCGCGACCGCTTCGCCACGCTCAAGCAAACGGGCGGCATCTCCGGCTTCCTCAAGCGCGAGGAGAGCGTACACGACGCCTTCGGGGCGGGCCACACGAGTACGAGCATCTCCGCCGCCCTCGGCTTCGCGGTGGCAAACCAGTTCAAGAACCGAGCGAATCCCGATCACGCCGTTGCGGTGATCGGCGACGGTGCGCTCACGGGTGGCCTCGCGTGGGAAGCCCTGAACAACGCGGGCCACATGGATGCGCCGCTGATCGTGGTCCTGAACGACAACGAGTTGAGTATCGCCCGCAGCGTCGGGGCGTTGCACCTCTACCTGCACCGGATGCGCACGCATCCCGCCTTCGCGCAGATGATGAAGCAGATCGAGCAGATGATTCGCCGCCTGCCCGCCGGGGAGACATGGGCCGAACTTGGCAAGCGGTTCAAGGGCGGGCTGAAGGAAGTGCTGCTCGCGCCGATGATCTGGGAAGAACTCGGCTTCACTTACATCGGCCCCCTCGACGGTCACAACACCGAACTGCTTATAGACACCTTTCGCGTGGCGAAAACCATGCCGTCGCCCGTGTTCATCCACGTCCTGACCACGAAGGGCAAGGGCGTGGAATGGGTAGAGGACGACGCGATCAAGTTCTACGCCGTGGATCCCTCCCCGAAGGCCGCTGCACCGAAGTACACGAAGGTCTTCGCGGATGCGCTGATCGAGAGTGCGGGCCGCAACGCGCTCATCTGCGGCATCACTGCCGCGATGCCCGCCGGCACGGGCCTCGACAAGTTTCAGGAGGTCTACCCCGACCGCTTCTTCGATGTCGGTATCGCGGAGCAGCACGCCGTCACCTTCGCGGCGGGCCTCGCGGCGGCGGGGATGAAGCCTGTGTGCGCGATCTACAGTACGTTCCTCCAGCGGGCGTACGACTCGGTGATCCACGATGTCTGCATCCAGAAACTGCCCGTGACCTTCGTGCTGCCAAACGGTGGCCTCGTGGGGGACGACGGGCGCACGCACCACGGCGTGTTCGACATCGCCTACCTGCGGGCGATCCCGCACATGGTCGTGATGGCCCCGAAGGACGAGAATGAGCTGCGCCACATGGTCGGCACGGCGATGCGGCACGACGGCCCGGTCTCGATCCGCTTCCCGCGTGGCACGGGCCTCGGCGTGCCGCTCGACGAGGAGATGTCGCCCATCCCCGTTGGCGAGGCGGAGACACTGCGGGCGGGCGACGACGTGACCTTGCTCGGTTTCGGGTTGCACGTCGGAACCTGCGAGGCGGCGGCGGAAATGCTCGCGGCGGCAGGCGTGGAAGCGACGGTGGTGAACGCCCGCTTCGCCAAGCCGCTCGACGAATCGCTCATCCTCGATCTCGCCCGCCGCACGGGTCACATCGTCACCGTGGAGGAGGGCGTGATTGCGGGGGGCTTCGGCTCCGCCGTGCTCGAACTGCTCGCGGCGCACGGCGTACAGGCGCGGGTGAAGGTCGTCGGTGTGCCGGACGAGTTCGTGGATCACGCCAAGCCGGAACAACTCCGCGCCCAGTGCGGCCTCACCCCGGAGGGCGTGGCAAACGCCGCCCGCGCCCTGCTCAGCGTCGCGGCCCCGGTGGAAACACCGGTATTCGCTTCGCGGTAATGCCTTTCGCGTAGTGGTGGCGCGGGCTTCAGCCCGTGATTCTCTTGGCGAGGAAACACGGGCTGAGGCCC
>JAABUN010003048.1_pt1 | contig 27266 bp, 23 predicted proteins | sample 5559311 | NCBI WGS metagenome assembly JAABUN01 (sample SAMN10711877, study PRJNA513370) | rock metagenome | isolation source: Antarctica rocks | place: Antarctica: Victoria Land, Siegfried Peak sud
CGGAACAGTTGCGCCAGATGGAGCGGTCGAATCGTGCGAGTAATACGGCGCGCTGGACGCTTTTCGCCCGTGAGCGAGTGACTGGCGCACTCGCGGGTTTCACTGAAGTCTTCTGGCATCCGAATCGCCCTGCGCTCCTCAGCCAGGGAATCACCGGCGTCTTCCCGGCCTATCGCAATCAAGGTCTTGGCCGCTGGCTGAAAGCCGCGATGCTCGATAAAGTCTTGCATGAACGCCCGCAGGTTCGCGCAATCCGTACCGGTAACGCCGACTCCAATGCTGCTATGCTCGCGATCAATCACCAGCTTGGTTTCAAGCCCTACATTGCGAACACAATTTGGCAAGTAGATCTCGGGGCTATCAGGCGTTATCTCGCTGAATGACCGTAGAGTGTCGGGGCAGCGATTCGGTAGTCTGTCCCGAGCCGCTTTTTATCTGCCCCCGAAGTGATCGAACGCGCCGCCGCCGATCGCCTCGTCCGTGCCATCGGCGTGGCCCAGGGTGATCGGGGGGCCGCTCGCGGGCGGGGGCAGGATCGCGCCGATGATCGCGGGGGCGGGGAGGTTCTGTGCGGCACAGAGGGCGCGGAGGCGATCGATGACGGCGGGGAGGGCGGTGAAGAGGAGTTCGTAGTCCTCGCCGCCGCGCGTAGCAAGTTTGCGCCAGTCGTTCGGGAACTGTGCGCGCAGGCTGGCGGGTACCGGCAACGCCGCTTCGTCGATTCTCGCGCCGACCTTGCTGCGCGCACAGATCTTGGCGAGATCGCCGAACAGGCCATCGCTCAGATCCATCGCCACGCGCACCCCCGCCGCGACGAGCGCGCGCCCGTAGGTGATGCGGGGCTCGGGGCGGTGGTGGGCGGTGAGGTAGTCGTGAGTCGTGAGTCGTGAGTCGTGAGCAACGTGGGCGAGTGGGCCAGTGGGCGAGTGGGCGAGAAGAGAGCGCCGGGTATCGAGCGTTGAGTGGTGAAGGGAACCTTCTGGCCCACTGGCCCACTCGCCCACTGGCCCATTTTCGAGCAACAGCTTCAACCCCGCCGCCGCGAGCCCGAGGTGGCCGCTCGTTGCCAGGAGGTCGCCGGGGTGGGCGGCGTCGCGGGTGAGGAGGCGACCGTCTGCTTCCGGCCAGCTTTCGCCGATGACGGTGAGGTGCAGGCCGAGGCGTTCGGGCGAGGCGACGATGTCGCCGCCGGCGATGATGACGTTGTGCTGCGCAGCGAGGGTGCCGAGCCCCCGATAGAGATCGAGGAGGTCGGTGACCCGTTCCTGCCCGGTCAGGCCGAGCGAGATCGTCGCCAGGCGGGGGCGGGCACCCATCGCCGCGATGTCGCTGAGGTTGACCGCGAGCGCCTTGTGGCCGAGGTCGTGCCAGGTCGTCCAGTCGAGCCGGAAATGGATCCCCGCGATCAGGCTGTCGGTCGTTATCACGGCGCGGGTGTTGGGGGTCGGTGTCCAGATCGCGGCGTCATCGCCGATGCCGAGCAGATTGGGCGCGGCGGCGGCCCGGACCTCGGCCAGCGCCTCCGCGAGCCGATCGATCAGCGCGAATTCGCCGAGCGTGGCGACTGTCTGTGCGCCGCTATCGCTGCTCATGCACCCTCGTTCATACGCGCAACCACTTGCCTCGGCGATTGGTCAGGGTAGCGGCATCCAGGCCGGTGACCAGTTGTTGCCCTTGTCGGCGGTGAGGTTCTTGGGGATGTATGCTTGCGTCCCCGCCGTCGGCTCCACGCCGATCAGCATGATATTCGATGCGAGCGGCGAGGTCTTTTGGGTGTCGGTCAGGTAGACGATCCAGCGTCCGTCTGGCGACGGGCGCGGGGCGGCGTCGGCACTGCCGGTGGTGAGCCGCGTGCGCGCTTTCTCGCCGCTGGTCGCCGTGCTGGTGACGAGCCAGAGCCCGGCGGTCCCATCGGAGGTCGGCGGGGCGTCGCTGCCGACTTTGAGGCGGCCCTGCCCATCGGTCACGCCCCCCGCGCCGTGGACGAGGACGAGGCGCTGGTTATCGGGCAGCCAGGCGAAGTCGTGCTCGTAGCGCCGACCGGTCATCGCGTCGTTGATTGGCACCGCTACGCCGGTCGTCAGGTCCAGGAGCGAGGTGATCTGATCGTCGCTGAGCGGCGGCCCGGCGAAGGTCGCGCGCTGGCCATCGGGGGCGATCTCGACCGCGAAGCCGACCGGCGCATCCTGTTGGAGAGTTAGCGCCGCGCCAGGAACCGCATCGGTGACGATGATCCGCGGCTCCCCGATCATCTGGCCGACCACGCAGATCAGCGTCTCACCGTTCGTGGACCAGTCGTAGATAATATTCCCCTCGGTGGGGACGATCGGGGAGAGCTTCTGGCCCTCGATCGTGATCGCGCGGAGCTCCGGGCGGCGGTCGAATGGTTTGCCGGTGTCGTAGATCAGGACGCGCCCGCCACGCAGCCAGGCGGGGCGGCGCACATCGAATGGCGGCTCCTCGCGCGTCAGTTGGCGATGGATCCCGGTGCGGAGATCGAGGAGCCAGAGGTTACGGACGGCGCGTTCGTCTTCGACCACGTAGGCGATCGTCGTACCATCGGGCGACCAGGTGGGGAACGACTCGATCGCCGTGTCGTTCGTCAGCCGGATGAGTTGCCCCGTCTCGATATCGGTCAGGTAGAGATCGATCTGCCCATCGCGGTCCGACGCGAACGCGATCGTGCGCGCCGGGACCAGGCCGGTCGGCGGGGCGATCGGCGTCGAGGCCGGCGGCCCGGCGACGGTTGCCACCGGCGTGGCGCGCGGGCGCACGGTCGGGGTCGGGACGACCTCCTCCGGGGAGGGCGCGGTCCTGAATGACGGCATACAGTCTGTCAATATCCCCAGCAGTGTCAGGGCGCACAGGGCCAGCGCCAGGGCGTGCCGAAGCGACCGACGCTGCAGTGGCACCGTCGCTGTGCCGTGCGCGGCTCCATTGGGTCGGGTCGGCTGTTCCATCGCTGCGTGTATCCGTCCCTCCAGGGGCTTTGTGTGCGCTGTTCGTATCTTATCTCGTCCGCCGCGCACCACGTCGCAGGATCTCGTCGTAGACGTCGCGTGTGGCGGCGGCGGCGTGTGCCCAGGTAAATGGTGCGGCCTGGCGCGGCCCCCGTTCGCGCAATGTCGTACGCAAAGGGTTGTCATCGAGTAATCGCGCGAGGGCGGCGGCGATGGCGGCGGGGTCGCGCGGGTCGGTCAGCAGGGCGGCGTCGCCGACGATCTCGGCCATCACCGTCCCGGCGCTGGTGACCGTTGGCACGCCGCAGGCGAGAGCTTCCAGCGGTGGCAGGCCGAAGCCTTCATACAGGGAAGGATAGACGAAAACGGTCGCCGCGTTGTACCAGCGCGGCAGATCGTCTTCGGGGACGAAGCCGGTGAAGCGCACGCGCCCGGTCAGCCCGAGGGTCGCCACGCGCGCCAGTGCCTCATCGAAGAGCCAGCCTTGCCCGCCCACGACGACCAGTTCAGCGTCCCTCTCCGGCGCGAGGCGGGCGAATGCCTCCAACAGTCCGGTGAGATTCTTGCGCGGCTCCAGTGTCCCCACACAGAGGATTACCCGCTCGGGCAGGCGCTGTGCCTCCTTGAAGTGGGCGATCTCTGCGGCAGGGAGCGGCTTGAATGCTGCATCGACGGCGTTGTGGACGACCGCGACTTTGCCCGCCGGGACACGCAGACGGCGCACGATCTCGTCGCGCGTGAAGGCAGAAACGGCGATAATCCGCGCCGCACGCCGCGCCGAGAGGGCGGTGATGAGCGTCAGGTAGCGTCGGCGGGCCGCGCCGAGCGCCTCGGGGTGGGCGAGGAAGGCGAGGTCGTGGATCGTGACGATCCCCCGGCCCGGCGCGGCGAGTGGCAGGGCGTTGACCGGGCCGTGGAAGAGATCGAGCCGGGCGCGGGCGGCCGCGAACGGGCCGGCCGCCTGTTCCCAGGCGATCCGGGCCAGCGGGTTCGCCGTCGGTATGCGGCTGTGGACGAAGCGTAACGGGCCGCGCGCATCGCGGGGCAGGAAATCGGATGGCACCGGCTCGGGGCCGACGAAGGCGAGGTAGTCGTACCTGCCAGTCGGATCGGCATCGCCGCCGAAAACGCGCAGCAATTCGGCGATATAGCGGCTGACCCCGGCCTGACGGTACGAACCGGCGAACGAGAGCAGGTGCGCGTCGATCCCGATCCGCGCGGGGCGGCGAGCGGTCATCTGCCCACGCCGCCCGTGCCGTGGCCGCGCCCCTGTGCGCTGGCGATGATCTCCTCGGCGGTATCCACGGCGGCTTCCTCGTCGATGACTTCGGCAGCCAGCGTGCCGAGTAAGGTTTCTGCCGGGTCTTCGCTACGATAGATCAGGTAGTAGCGCGGGCCGCTCCGCCGTTGCCAGAGGCGCGGCGGCACGACGACGATCTTGAACTGATCGTGACGCAGATGGTGCCGGTTCACGAAATCGAGGAGGACTGGCAGCGACCCGAAAAGTTTCGAGACCCACATCGTCTTTCCCTCTCCGTCTCTACAACGATTGGAGGACTCTACTCGATTCTCGCGCGTCGTGCCAGCGGTGGGGTGAGGGCGGCTAGGAGGACCTCTCCCTCGGCCCCTCCCCGCCAGGGGCGGGGTGACTCGTTGGGGGTGGGGGGTACATGCCGAAGCTTTATGGACTGTGGGCAGACCGGGATATCAACCGGCGGCCTCGACGGATGTGCATTAGCTCCGTCATTGCAGTCGGCCTGATGCCACCCCGCTTCGTCGCTCTCTACCGACTACCGACTACCGACTACCGACTACCAACCCCCCCTCTTACGACCCACGACTACCCATTCGCCGCCCCATTTACCACCCCTAACGTATATACTTCCCCTACTACTGCCCACCCATTCGCACGGTGATGCCACGATGCCAGGAGCCGTTGATGGTTCAGCTGCCCCCCGGCCTCCCGAGCGGCACGGTCACGCTGCTGTTCACCGACATCGAGGGTTCGACGCGCCTGTTGCGGGCGCTCGGGGATCACTACGCCGAGGTTTTGGCGGCACATAACGAACTCTTGCGCGGTGCCTGGATCACACATGGCGGCTACGAGGTCGATACCCAGGGCGATTCGTTCTTCGTCAGCTTCGCGCGGGCGGCAGACGCCGTCGCGGCGGCGGTCGCGGCGCAGCGTGCGCTGGCGGCGTATGCGTGGCCGCCGGGGCGGGCGGTGCTGGTGCGGATGGGCTTGCACACCGGGGCACCACGCGCGGTTGGCGGGCGTTATGTGGGGCTCGATGTCAACCGCGCCGCGCGTGTCGGGGCACTGGCGCATGGTGGGCAGGTTCTGCTGACCCAGGCGACCTGTGATCTGGTTGCCACGGCCCTGCCGTCGGGCGTGACCCTGCGTGATCTCGGTCCGCATCGCCTGAAAGACCTCGGCTGGCCGGAGCAGATCTATCAATTACTCGTACCGGGCCTGCCGAGCTATTTTCCTCCGCTCCGCACCGCCGACCAGGGTGGGCACGGCCTGCCGGTGCCGACCACCTCGCTCGTCGGGCGCGAGCATGAGACGGCCGCGCTGATCGCCCTCTTGCGTCGCCCCGAGATCCGGCTGGTGACGCTGACCGGGCCGGGCGGCGTCGGTAAGACCCGCCTCGCGCTGCAACTCGCCGCCGCGTTGCTCGACGCCTTTGCCGATGGCGTCTTCTTCGTGCCGCTCGCCAATCTCAACGATGCCGATCGGGTCGCGCAGGCGATCACGCGGGCGCTGGAGATCCCCGATGGTGGCGATCGGCCGATCCTGGATCGCTTGCAGGCCGATTTACAGGAGCGCGAGAGCCTGCTGATCCTCGACAACTTCGAGCAGGTCGCGGCGGCGGCACCGCTCGTCGCGGCGATCCTGGTGGCCGCGCCGCGCTTGAAGATCGTGGTGACGAGTCGCGCGGCGCTGCACCTATCGGGCGAATATGAGTTGGTCGTGCCGCCGCTCGAATTGCCCGAACTCGATGCGTTGCCATCGCTGGCGCGCCTCGGCGAATATGCGGCGGTGCGGCTGTTCGTGGAGCGAGCGCAGGCAACGCGGGCCGATTTCCGGCTCACGGCGGCGAATGCCGGGGCTGTCGCCGCGATCTGCGCGCGGCTCGATGGTCTGCCGCTAGCGATCGAACTCGCTGCAGCGCGGGTCAAGCTGCTGGCCCCGCACGCCCTGCTGGCGCGGCTGGACAGTCGGCTCCAACTGCTGACCGGCGGGGCGCGCGATCTCCCCGAACGCCAGCGCACCCTGCGCGGGGCGATCGATTGGAGCCATAACCTGCTCAGTATCCCGGATCGGATCCTTTTCCGGCGTCTGGCACTCTTCGTCGGTGGCGGGACGTTGGAGGCGGCGGAGGCGATTTGTAACGCCGCGCTCGATGCCCCGCTCGACGTGTTGACGGGGTTCGAGTCGCTGGTGGACAAGAGCCTGCTGCGCCAGGAGGAGCGCCCCGATGGCGAGGCGGGCTTTCGGATGTTGGAGACGATCCGCGAGTATGGCCTGGAACAACTCGCGGAGAGCGGCGAGGCCCCGGAGATCGCCCGCGCCCACGCCGCCTACTATCTGACATTCGCCGAGGAAGCCGCGCCGTTCCTCGCCGGTCTCGGGTTGCGCGAATGGCTCGATCGCCTCGGCTGGGAGCATGGCAACCTGCGCGCGGCGCTCGACTGGTCGCTGTCCGGCGGGGTGCCGTCGTGGGGGCTGCGCCTCGCGGTCGCGCTCGGCGGCTTCTGGGAGGCGCGCGGCTTCTTTCGGGCGGGGCGGCGGGCGCTCGAAACGGCGCTAGCGAGCGCCCCGAATGCGCCGAGCGGCCTACGCGCCCAGGCATTGAACGTCACCGGCACCCTGGCGCGTAATCAGGGCGACTATCGCCAGGCGGAGCGCCTGCATCAGTCGGCGCTCGAATTCTACCGCGAGGCGGGCGACGAACGCGGCATCGCCGCGACCTTCGAACATCTCGCGTACGTGGCGCGCGACGAGGCTGACTACGCCCGCGCTCGACCGCTGCACGAGGAGTGTTTGGCGCGCTACCGGGCGCTGGCAAACCCGATCGGGAGCGCCGATATTTTGATGAGTCTCGGCTGGGTGGTGACCCATCAGGGCGACCCGCTGACCGGGCGGGTGCTGACCGAGGAGAGCGTGGCGGCGCACCGCGAACTCGGCGACCCGCGCGGCCTCGCCAACTCCCTGTTGCATCTCGGCGGGGTTCTGATCCTGGCGGATGATCCAGCTGGCGGGCAGATCGCCCTGCGCGAGTCGTTGCGTGCTTACGCCGATCTCGGGGTGATGCGCGGGATCTACCTCTGCCTCGATCTGCTGGCGATGGCCGCTGCGGTGAGCGGGCAGCCCGAACGCGCGGCCCGCCTGTGGGGTGCCGCCGAGGAGCGCCGCGATCAGATCGGCGCGATCCTGGCCCCGACCTTTCGCCAGCATAACGATCAGTTCCAGCTGCCCGCCCGCGCCGCTATCGCCGAGGCGACCCGGGATGCCGCCTGGTCCGAGGGCCGGGCGCTGGGGCTGGAGGAGGCGGTGGCGCTGGGGCTGGGGTGATGAGTGAGGGATCAGATCGGTGGGTGGCCGCTGGCGGGCGTGGGTCGCCGGAGGGATTGGGGCGGTGGGTGGCCTGCGGCGTCTGGCTCGTTACGGTGGTGGGTGGTTGTCTGTAGGCGTGGGTCGCCGGATGAATCCGGCGCTAGGTGGCTGCGGCCACGAAGCCCACTGAAGTAGGCTAGGTTCGACATCAGCCCGGTGCCTGCCATGATGGGCAGTGCCTCGCAACGAACTTGATCCACTTCAGTGGACTTCGTGGCCCGCAGGCCACCTAGCCGGGGATTTTAATCCCCGGTCCTCCCACGCCCGCCGTCCGCTACTCACCGCGATAACGCCTCCGGCGGCCCACGCCCTCCGACGGTCCCCGCCAACCCAGCGAGTCAACACCCCAACCGCTACCTACCGTTTCTCTGTGCGCTACCTGATCCCACATGCTGCCCAATTCCTCATTTCCGCCGATCGGCGTATACTCCCGCCAGCCCATCCGGGTGGGGTAGGTTGGACGGATGAAAGGAGCAGACATATGGCCGAAGTGTTGTGTCCCGCCGGTCCATTGGAGGAGTTCATCAAGCAGGTCTGCCTCGCGGTCGGCACCGATGAGCCCGCCGCCGCCGAGGTCGCGCATCATCTAGTGCGCGCGAACCTCTCCGGGCACGATTCGCACGGGGTGTTGCGGATGGCCTGGTATGTCCAGCAGGTGCAGGCCGGGGTATTGCAGCCGCAGGCGCAGCCGGAGGTCGTGCGCGAGCGCGGGGCGACGGCGGTGATCGACGCCAAGCAGTCGTTCGGGCAGTACTCGACCTTCTTCGCCCTCGAATGGGCGATGAAGAAGGCGCGCGAGCAGGGGATCGCCACGGTCGCCATCCGCAACTCGATGCACATCGGTCGCCTCGGCGAATACGCCGAGCGCGCGGTCGCCGAAGGGTTGGTCGGGATCGTCACCTACGGGGCGGCGGGACCGGGCTCGGGGATCGTCGTGCCGTTCGGCGGGCGCGAGCGTTTCCTGGGGACGAACCCCTGGTCGTTCGGTGTCCCGGCCGGCGATGAAGGGCTGATGCTCTACGACGCCGCCACCTCGACGATCGCCGAGGGGAAGATCCGCGTCGCGCGCTCGAAGGATGCCCAACTCGCCCCAGGCTGCATCATCGACGAGAGCGGCCAGCCGAGCACGCAGCCGGACGATTTCTACGCCGGTGGCGCGTTGCTGCCGCTCGGCGGCGATGCCGGTGGGCACAAGGGCTATGGCCTCGCGCTGACCGCCGCGTTGCTCGGTGGGCTGGCGATGATCGAGAACGAGACCGCCGACTCCTGGGATCTCGGGGCGCGACATGGGCGCACCGATGAGGTCGCGGCGGGGCCGAGCGGCCACATCACCGGCGTCCTCCTGATCGTCCTCGATCCGTCGTTCTTCGGCGATGCCGACCGCTACGGTGCGCTGACCGGCGCGACCCTCGCCGCCGCCCGCGAGGTCAAGCCCGCCGAGGGGGTGCAGCGGGTGCTGACCCCCGGTGAGCCGGAGAAGATCTCGCGCGAACGCCGCGAGCGCGACGGTATCCCGCTGCCCGACGCGATCTGGGATGAACTGAAGGAGCTTTCCGCGCAGTTCAAGATTCCGCTGCCGGAACTCGTGCAGGGGTAACGGTCGGTGCTGCCCCGCCGGATCTCATCCAGCGGGGCAGCTACTTATTCTCTCGACGGAAGAAGGATTGCTCTCGCAAGGCTATTGCTCCGGTGGCCCGCCGACGAAACTGATTCGGTATCCAGGCGCCAGCGTGATGACTCGCTCGACCGCTGGTGGCGGCGGTAACTCCGCTGTTGAGGCCGTGACTGGATCGCCCACCTCGATAAACATCCGCTCTACCCCAGCCGGGGAATTCAGTTGTAGCAACCGGGCTGGCCCAGACTGACCGATTCGGAATCCATGCACAATGCCGCGCGGGAAGAAGATGAACGTCCCTGGTTTGGCATGCCAGGATGTTTCGCCACAAAAGAAATCACCCTCACCTTCCAGCAGATAGAAGGCCTCGTCCTCCGCATGATGGATGTGCGGTGGTGGAGCAAAGTTTGGCGGGAGAACTTGTTCGATCAAGCCGAATGCGCCGCTCGTCTCTTTCCCGGTTGCCTTGATCACCATTTTGGTCCCTAAGAACCACACTGCTTCACCGGCGTCACGATCAAGGGCATATGCCGATAGATCGCTCGGGCTGTTAGCATCAATCATCGTCTTCTCCTTTACTTTGTCCTGGGTATTCGAAGATTGACAGGTATTCTGCCTTTATCGTATGGTTGTTTGCTATACCTGTCAAGGATCGTGGGAGAGATGGACGAAGTTATAGAACAACGGCTCATCGGAGCCTTACTGCGTATCCCGTTCCAGGCCACGGTCGCGCGGGTCTATGCTGCGGTGGCCGCCGCTGGGTATGGCGATTTGCGCCCGGCACACTTCACGCCATTCCAGCATCTTGAACCCGAAGGTTTGCACGTCGCCGATCTGGCCGAACGGGCACAGATGACCCGGCAATCGATGGCCTATTTGATAGATTATTTAGAAACACAGGGGTATTTCGCGCGTATCGCTGACCCTGCCGATCGTCGAGCCAAGATGGTGCAACTCACCGCGCGTGGACGCGATGTTACGCGGATTGCACGGGCAACCCTGCAACAACTGGAACGTGAGTGGGGTCAGCATATCGGTGTCGCACAGTTAGGGCAATTACATGACATATTGGAACAACTTGTAATGGTGATCGAGCAGCCAGTCGCAGATGGTTTGTCTGTTGTCGGGCCTAGGTCAAGCAGTGCAGGCCGGAGTGACGGCGCCCCTGAGAATAACGTCGTGATCTCCCCAACCATGCTGCGGCACATGAACTGCGTCAATCGCGCCGCAAAGATCATCGGGCGCAACCTGGCTGACGATCTTATCCTGAGTGTGCAGAACCCGATCCGGCTTTCAAACGATGGGATGCCGCAGCCCGATCTCGCCGTGTTCGCCGATCGCGGTAATGATGCGCCGATGCCGACGGATGCCGATGTACTGCTTGCCATCGAGGTTGCCGACTCCACGCGCGACAATGATCGTCAGATCAAGTTGCCGCTCTACGCGGCGGCGTGGATCGCGGAAACCTGGCTCTTCGATCTCGCTGCGGAGACGATCGAGCGCCATACCGCGCCGCTCGCTGGTCGCTATACACTGATCGCGGTCGTGGGGCGTGGACAATCGCTCGACTCGACGGTCATCGCTGGACTCACGATCCCTGCCAACGTGATCCCACCGCAACGGTAGTGGATACACCGGATTCGGACCTCACTCCGGGCGGTACGGCGCTTCCTCGCCGATCTCTCCGACAAATTCCGGTAGATCGATGTGCCCCGGCAGCTATCGGATATCCGCGATCTCGCCGAGGTGATACCAGTTACCCCTATGCCAGTTCATGCACTGACTGCACCGCTCACCTGAGCAGGGCCGCCGTGCGCCGTTCGAGTTCGGCGATGACGGCGGGGTAGGTGGCGAGCAGTTCGTCGCGCGCCGCGTTGATCTCCGCCAAAAGGTCCGGATCGATGTCGGGCGGTAACTCATCCTCATCGAGGACGCGGCACTCCCCCTCCGGCGTGATGACGAGATCGACGATCAGGTCGCGCCAGGTGATCGCCTCGGCGGTGATGACGGTGCGGTCGCTGAGGTTGATGTAGACGACCAGTGTTCGCCCGTCAGCATCGACCGCGTGATAGATATTGTACGGGCGGGCGGGCCAGAAATAGCCGAGGCTACGTGTCCCACCTTGCAGCGGCACCCCGCCGAGCCCGCCATCGCGCGGCAAGATATAGAGTGAGACGACTTCATCCGGCGTATGGGCCAGCAGGGCGCTGGCGAACTCGTGCCGCTCGCCGTTCAGCTTCTCTTTCACTTCAAGGATCGTCTGCGCGGTCATGGCGTGTTACCCCCTTGCCTGTTGTATACGCCGTTGCCGCCAGGAGTCGCGCGGCGCGGGCCCGCTGTCATCAACGCGTATCGTCTGTGGGTCGGGCGTGCGGTGTAGGTGCCGCGCTGCCCAGATGAAGAGTAGCAACAGGGCGACCTCGCGGCCCCAGATCGTCACGTTGAGGATTTGTAACGCCGGTTGCATCGACTCGCCACCGGCATTGCGGCCGAGCACCTGGAAGACTGACCAGTAGTAGCAGGCATCGGCGATGACGAACGTCAGCCAGAGCCAGAGCGGTGGGACCAGCAGGGCGAGCAACGGCAGGAGCCAGAGGTCGTATTGCGGGCTGTAGACTTTGGTCGGCAGCAGGAAGCAGAGCAGGCTGAGGAACGCGGCGTATTCCCAGCGCGCACCGCGCAGGACGCGCACCGTCAGCCAGGCGACGCCGCCGAGGAAGAACGAGGCGAAGATGAGCGTCTGCGCGCGGTCGGGGATCGACGGCAACGCTTGCCAGATTGAGTCGAGATTCCGCTTACGTCCGATCTGGAAGCGCAGGAAATATGACCAGCCCGCCAGTGTCAGCAGGAAGAGTGGCAGATTGATCACCAGCAGTGTGAGGACGAAGGTGCCGAGGAAGCGCCGATGCGCGGCACGGCGTAATCGTGCCAGCAATGTGTGCCAGTCGGTCGGGCCGAGCGCGCCATCGGCGACGACGAGGGTATGCGCCCAGAGGACCGGCAGGATGTAGATCGGGAAGAGTTTGGCCGACGCTCCGAGCGCGAGACTGAGCCCCGCCAGAGCGAAGCGCCCACTCCGTGTGCAGCTGATCGCCGCGATCATGGCGCCCACCGCGAGGGCGTCCCAGTTGAGGGTGGCGTAAAAGGCGAGTCCAGGTGCGACGGCGAAATAGGGGAGTCGTACCGCCACCCCGCTCTGATGCAGCAGGGCGAATGTGGCGAGCAAGGCTCCGCACAGCAGGAGGATGTTCGCCAGGAAATAGCCCTGCTGCCCGCCGGGAAGCAAGCTGGTCAGCCAGATGGTGAGCCCGGTGAGCGGTGGGTATTCGAGTTGTCGGTCGAGATATGGTAGGGGGTTCCGGGGGTTATAGAAGACCATGACATCGCTGTAGGCGAGGCGTGCCGAAGCCACGCGGAGATAGCTGTCCCCCAGGTTGAACGTTGACCAGCGTAGCGCTGCGCCCAAGATGAGCAGCAAGAGGCTGGGCCAGATCCAGTCCCAACTGCGGAGCCAGCCCGATTCGGCGCGTGACGTGTTCATCGCGCGTCCAACGTTACACAGGGGGTGGTGGTCGTACCAGGCTGCGCCTGCAAAGTCGTGCTCACGGCGCGTGGCGGAAGGGGAAATAGCCGAAGAAGCCGAGCAGCACCGCCCCGATAAACGCCCAACGGACCACGCGCGGCACCCCGCGACTATAGAGGAAGCTGGCGATCCCGAGCGTAACTGCGGGGATCGTGGGCAGGAAATAGAAGATGTAGGAGATCCGCTGGGCCAGCAACGCGGCCGGCCAGTAGGGGAGATAGGTCGTGATAAAGAGGGCCAGGACCATGAACGAGAGATCGTCGCGCCGCCGCCAGGCGCTCTGCGCGGTATGGGCGATGGCGAACGGCACGGCGAAGACGATGAATGGGTTCATCGCTCCCCGAAAGTAGATCAGCGGGCGGGTTTCTTTCGTTGCGCCGTTGACGATGACCTGCGAATCGACGCGCAGATAGGTCATCTGCACTTCGTTGAGGAGCCATTGCCACGGCGCACTCTCCTGCCCCTGCGGGCCATTCGCCCGTGTGAGCGCGAACCCGTAGCGGAAGATATGCGCGACATGCTCGAATGGATTCTTGATCTGTCCCCAGCGGAGATCGAGCAGGCCGAGCAGGGCAATGAAGGTAATGGCATAGACGCCGGTCAGCAGGAGGAGCGGCAGGCAGGGTGCCCAATCCCAGCGCCCGGTGGCGAGATGGCCGCGAACGAGCCGTGCGCCGACGAAAAGCACGAGCGCGGCCAGCCCGTAGAGCCCACTGATCTTGCAGAGGGTCGCGAGGGTGAGCGCGAACCCGGCCAGCACCGGCCAGTCGCTGAGGAAACAGTAGATCCCGAGCAGGAGGAATGTGACCACGAAGATATCCAGCGTGGCGATCCGGCTGTGGACGAAAACGAGATTGTCGAAGGCGTAACAGAAGGTCGCCAGGAGCGTCGGGGCCGCCGCCGCGCCACAACGCCGCGCGATCCCGTAGACCAGCGGGATCGAACCGGTACCACAGAGGACACTCGCCAGCCGCCAGCCCCAGGCATTGTCACCGAAGAGTTGCATCGCCCCGACGATCAGCAGCTTCGCCAGCGGCGGGTGCTCCTTGTTGGGGTCGAGGCCGCGTGGCGCATCGGCGTAGTGCGCCTGATCGGTCGACGCCGTGCCGAGGATGACCCGCGCGGCATTGACATAATATGCTTCGTCGAAGATGAGGCTGCCCGCCGGTTTGTCGAGCCAGGCGACGCGCAGGAGGAGTGAACCAAGGACGAGGAGGCCGAGGAGCCAGGGGTGCCAATCGCGCGGGCGGAATACGCGTTGGGTCGACGGCGAGGCAGTGGTCTGCTCAGAGACCGCCGTGTCTGCGGGGTCATTGGCGGGGGAGGTGGTGATGGTCGCATTCATCCGCCTGACACCGCTACGGTGGGCGCGTCAACGATCATTGCGGCGGGTGTCGCTTCCATCAGTCCTCTTGTCGTCTCGTTGTCTGTGTTGCTGCGGTAGCCGACACGGGTGGCTGGCATTCTACCGTATCGCGCGGTTGCTTTTTCGTGCAGCGTTGAGGGGCGGATGTTTACTCCCGCCCCTCAACGCGACATCGCTCGCTCTCGTCCAACTGACCGGCTACGGGATATGGTTGGTGCTGAAGTAGCTGCTGTACGCCTGCCACAGCACTTGCGCGAAGTAGCCGCGCGTACTTATGGCTGTATAACCGTTCGCGCCGCCCCAGGGATCGGTCGGCGCGTTGGTGCCGAGGATGTTCCCGGCGTAGAAGTGGTAGGTCACTGCATCCTGACGATGCCCGGATGACATCGGCACGGCGGTGTAATAGGTCGCGTTGTCTTCCTGCAACTCCCAATAATCCTTGCGGATCATCGCGCGGCTGGTGAAGCTGATCGCCTGTGCCTTGAGGACCGGGCCGGTCGGGTCGTAGCTGCCGTCGCGGTAGCCGAGCGCGACGTTGTAGTAGGCCAGGGTGCCGACATTCCGCCAGAGGTCGTTGTCGATCGTCCCTTTATCGGTGAAATTGTTGCCGTGATCCTCGCCGTCCCAGCCATAGGCGCGGGCGATCATCCCGGCGACATGGGCGCGGAAGAGCGGGTCATCCGGGCGGAAGCACTTGCCGGAGCCACTCGGATTATCGGAGCCCAGGATGATGCCACGGGCCGCGAGTTGGGTGATCGCGGTGACGCCGGGGGTATTCGCGTTCACGTCGCAGAAGGTTGGTGGGGGCGCGAAGGTGGCGAGGACGGTGCGGTTCTTCGTCACCGGCAGGGCCAGCGGGTTGCCGAAGCCGACGAAGGTGCCATCGACCGTCCACCCGAGGAAGAGGGCATTCCCCTGCGGCGTGGCGGTGAAATCGGCAGTGCCGCTATAAGTGCCGCTCCCCGGTGAGACGGTCCCCGCACCGGCAGTGGAGACGGATACCTGATACGACGGTGCGGGTGTCACCGGCTCGCACGCCGCATCATCGAGCGAGGCTTTTGGTAGTGTAGTCAGTGTAGTCGTGATCGTGGACGTGGTTGGCTGGAATATGTTGGTTAGGGTCCTCGTGGTCGTGGTTTCCAAGGTCACGGTGCTAGTCGTGGTTTCTGTCGTGGTCTGCGTCGTGGGTACTGTGGTGGTGGCGGTCGTGGTTTGTGTGGTCGGTACTGTGGTGGTGGCGGTCGTGGTTTGTGTGGTCGGTACTGTGGTGGTGGCGGTCGTGGTTTGTGTGGTCGGTACTGTGGTGGTGGCGGTCGTGGTCTGCGTCGTGGGGGCGGTTGTGGTGACGATCTGGGTCGTTGTACAGGTGGCGGTTGTTGTGGCGGTAGTAGCAATGACGCTTCCCGACGCAGCAGTACCAGCTGCTAGCGACCAGAAGTTGACTAACAGACTGAGCACGATACTGGTGACGATGAATGCGCCCATAGCTCGGAAGATGGCCCGCCGCTGCCAGTGCATCGCCGCGCCTGTTTCGAGGTATGTAGCACGAAAGCCCCTGCCCTGGCGCACGTAGGACGAGAGGCGACCAACCTTTTGGTGGGTATTTGCTACAGGGTAGCATGGTTGTCTACTGGACACAATGCCCTGCGTACGCGCATTTTGTGGGTAGGTCCTGTCCCATGCAGGGGCACGTTAGCACGCCACGATGTTGACGGGAAATTTGGGTTTGCTCAGACGACGAGGACGATCCCCGCTACGGAGAGGAGGGTGCCGACGATACCACGCGGGCTCGGTCGTTCGCGCAGGAAAATCACCGAGCCGATCAGTCCGAAGATCGGGGCGGCGGAGCCGAGGACGGCGGTCTTGGCGGCCCCGGCGAGTTCGATGGCGGTCAGGTAGAGGAAGCCGCCGCCCGCCGTACCGATGATCCCACAGAGGATCAGGATGACGAGGCTGCTACGCCCGAATTTCCGCAGCGGCAAACCGCCGGTACGCAGGTTGAGGAGGAGCGAAACAGCCGCGCTGAACGGCATCCGGATGGTATTGGCGGTGATCACGTCGATGTCGCGCAGGGCGATCCGCGAGAGGGTCGTGGAGCAGGATCAGCAGATGGCGGCCCCGAGCGCCATCGCTACGCCGATCCAGTAGAGCGATGGCGGCGGCGCGCCGCCCTCGGTCACGTTCACCGTCGCGACACGGCTCGGCAGCGCGACCAGCACGACCCCGGCGATCACCAGCAACGCGCCGATGATCGTGCGCCCGGTGATCCGCTCGCCCAGGAAGACGGCGGCGATGGCGATGGTGAAGAGCGGGAAGCAGGAACTGATCGGCATCGCGCGGGCGACGCCGATCCGGGTCATCGCGGTGAATTGGAGGACATCGCCGATCACCATCCCGAAGATCACGCCGGTCAGTAGCGCCGCGACCCCTTGCAACGGTAGTTGCGTGAAGGTGCTGAGCGGGCGCGTCAGCAAGAAGATGATGATGAAGCAGATCGCCACAAAGACGGTGTGCCACGCATTGACCGTGACCGCGCCGAGCCGCACCGACTGGCCGCGCAAAACGATGTTGGTGGTCGCCCAGATGATCGCGGCCCCCAGGCCGGCCAATTCGCCCATGAAGGCTCCGTAGTAGTCGGTAATCGGTAGTCGGTAGTCAGTGAGGTACCAATGGCACCGCAGCAATTAGCGGGCGCGATGCCAGTAAAGACCAACTGACTACCGACTACTGACTACTGGCTACTTCCCAATAACAATACTCGCCCGGCGAACTTCGCGGCGCTCGGAGCGGAGGAGGGCGTTGTCGACATCGTCGAAGGCGAAGTCTTGATCGACGAGGGAAGTCCAGGGGTAACGGTCTTGGGTGGTCGCGAGGAGTTGCAGCGACTTCAGGAGATACCAGGGCTGGTAGCGGATGACCGGGATGATCTGGACCGCTTTGCGGTTCAGCAGGCCGGGGTCGAACGGCGTCAGGTGGCCGGGTGAGACGTTGCCAATCGAGACGTAGCGCCCGCCGGGACGGACGCAGCCGAGCCCTTCGTTGAAGGCGTCCGGCACGCCGGTCAGTTCCATCCCGACGTCGGCCCCCCAGCCTTCGGTCAGGCGCAGCACCTCGGCGATCCGCGCCTCCGGGGTTGTGTATTCGCGCATGTCCACGATCTCGTCCGCGCCGAAGGCCAGCGCCGCTTCGAGCCGGTAGCCGACACCGTCGATCGCGATCACCCGCGCGCCGCGCTCCTTGGCGACGGCGATTGCCGAGAGGCCGAGGCCGCCCGCGCCTTGCAGCACCACCGTCTCATCGGCCGTCAGGGTGGCGGCGTCGAGGCCATAGTAGACCTGCGAGAGGGCACAGTTGGCGAACGAGGCGATCGAGTCCGGCACCGACTCCGGCACCTTGTAGACGTACTGGTCGGGGTGGATGCAGTAATGAGTGGCGAAGGTGCCGTGGAAGTGCGGTGCGGTGTCCGGGTGCTGCATCCAGAAGCGATAGACGTTCTCGCAGAGATTGAACTGCCCGCGACGACAGGCGCGGCACTTGCGACAGGTCAGGAAATAGCAGGCGACGATCCGGTCGCCCACGGCCAGCGGTTGCCCGGCGTAATCGGTCGTGACACCCGCGCCGAGGCGGTGGACCCGCCCGACCATCTCGTGGCCGAGGACGCACTGCTTCACCGTCGGGTGTTGGCCGCGCCAGATGTGCAACTCCGAGCCGCAGACGTTCGCGCGCACGACCGCCGCCAAAATGCCGCCAGGCTCGATTTCCGGGAGATCGTACTCGCGGTATTCGATCCGCTCCGGCTCGGCCAGGAAGACCAACCGTCCCCGTTCCTTCGTGTCGGCCATCAGCCACCCCTTCCCCAGATTATGGGCGCTCTTCTTCGCCCGGCAGATTGATCCCGAAGATCTTGAAGGCGTCGTCTTGCGGCGCGTAGCCGAGCAGGGCGCGGGTCGCGCTGAGATCGAGGCGCTGGTAGCGATTCGCGGAGACGCCGTGGACGATCGCGAATGGGATCTCCTGCGCCTCGATCGCCAGGATGAGCAACGCGTTGAGGTCACGCGGGCTGGTGTAGGTGTTCAGCCGCTGCGTCGTGACCGGCGCATCCGGGTTCCCGGCATCGTAGTAGCCGATGCGAATGCAGATCGCGGACAGCCCTTCGGTATCGGCGAAGTAGCTGGCGATCGACTCCCCGAACGCCTTGCTGACGCCGTAGAGATTCGGCGCGCGGGTCGGCATCGACGGCGTGATCTGCGTATCCTGCGGGTAGGCGCTGACCGCGTTGATGCTGCTGGCGAAGATCACGCGCTGGCAGCCCGCATCCTTCGCCGCACGAAAGATGTTGAAGACGCCCTTGATATTGTTGTCGAGGAGCGAGCCGTAGAAATCGGCGCGCGGCGACGGATCGGCGGCGAGATGGATGACGGTGTCGATCCCCGCGCACGCCGCGCGGCAGGCGTCGAGATCGGCGATGTCGAAGGTGACTTGCTCGTGATTACCCGGTTCGCGTATCTCTGTGCCATCACGCTCGGCGAGGCGCAGCGCGTAACGGTCGCCGTATTCGCGCCGGAAGTTGGTGCCGATCCGCCCGCCCGCCCCGGTGATCAGGACGCGCCTGCGGGCCTCGTTCGTTGCGGTCATCTCAAATCCCCTGGAGATAGGTGCGGGCGTGGTAGAGGCCACCGTCATACCCGGTGACGTAGATACCGCGCAACTCGGCGTCGCCGAAGGCGCAGTTCGTCGGGGTGGTCGGCGTCGGGTGCTCGGCCAGCACATTCCCTTCCGGCGCGAAGATCGCGATCCGGGGACCTGGGCCACCTTGTTCCCAACCACAACTCGCCACGATATTGCCGCTGTTGTCGATCCGCATCCCGTCGATCCCGCGATCGGGGCCGAAGTCGTGCAGGGCTTCCATCTGCCCCAGGCTGCCATCGGCGTTGAGCGGGTAGGCGCGGAGTTGGCGGTTCCCTTCCGGGGCCGGTGGTGACTCCGCGATGTAGAGGGTCGCGCCATCGAGCGAGAAGACGAGGCCGTTCGGGCGGGTCGTGTCGAAGGTCACGCGGGTGATCGCCCAATCGCCGCCGTCAGTCGTGGGCGGGTCGAGCCGGAAGACCGATTCGTGGTCGAGTTCCATGTCGGCGCGGTTCGCGCCGTAGCGCGGGTCGGTGAACCAGACGCGGCCTTTGGCGTCGGTCGTCACGTCGTTGGGGCTGTTCAGGCGTTTGCCCTCGAAGTGCGAGGCCAAGACGGTCGTGCCACCATCCGCCTCGTAGCGGGCCAGTTGTCGCCCATCGCCCTCGCAGACGTAGAATGCGCCGTCACGCCCACGGTGCAGGCCGTTCGCGCCGTTGGTGCCGGCGCGGAACTCGCCGCACTCACCGGTTGCGGGGTCGTAGCGCATGATCCGGCTCGACGGGATGTCGGTGAAGAGCAGGGCGTCACCGTCCCAGACCGGCCCTTCGGTGAATGAGTATGGCCCCGCTACGCGCTCGAATGTCCACGCCATCGCGCACTCCTCCCTCGGTGTCGCCGCATGCCAACCCGGCGGCGCGACACCGTCTACACCAATCCACGGGCCGATTATAGCGTGCTTAGGGGCAGGTCACGCGGTGGCGACCAGGGCGGCCGCGACATCGTCGAGGGTCCAGGCGAAGGTGGGTGGGCGGTCGGGCCACGCTTCGAGCCGCGCCAGGAAATCTTGCACGATCCGCCCGGTCGCGCCCCAGATGTCGTACGGGCCGCAGCGGTAGACGAATATCCGGCGCTGGACGCCGCGAATAATCCAGTCTTCCTCATGGTAGGTCGCCGGGTCGAGCAGGGTAGGCAGCGGCACCTCGATCGTTTCGGCCACCTCGAACTCGCTGGGGATCAGGAGCGGCGGCGCATCGAGTCGCCCGACGAACGGGAAGATGATCATGTTCGTGACGATCGTTTCTACGATCGGCAGCGCACCGAGCGGTGTCACCGCCTCGGGCGGGATCCCGACCTCTTCCTCGGCCTCACGCAGGGCGGCGGCGAGGGCGTCGCGATCGTCCGGCTCGATACGGCCACCGGGGAACCCGATCTCGCCTTTGTGCAGCCCGACCCGATCGGTGCGCTTGATGAAGAGGACGTGTACCGCATCGTCACGCTCGTAAAGGGCCAGCAGGACGGCGCTCTCGCGTGGTGCGGTGCGGTGGGGTGTGATCGTGGCGCGGTCCACTGGCGTTACTCCGTGTGATGGTGGGGAAGGGCGGTTGATGGTCGTGGCGAACGTATTTACCCTATCGACGTGGGATGCCGTTGGACTGAAGTCCCGGCTGAAGGCTCTGCCACGAAGTCCCCCTCCGGGGACTGGGGCAGGGTCAAATACATTTGCCACCGTCATCAACCGCGCCTGGGGGCGACTGCGGTTGCCACGAATACCGATGAACGGCACAATGACCGCCTTGCGGCGGTTGGGATTGCTGCAAGGCGGTGCTTTGCAAAACAAGCAACGCGTCCATAACGGACCCAACCCGCGGAGGCGAGCATTGTGCCCTTCAGGGGTATTGCGTGGCCGCAGCCCTTAGCCGGGATTTCAATCCCGGATTTCCCACGTCCACTCCCAGGCGCGGTCAGTGTCTCCTGCATGGGGATTCAACCGCCCGCCTAATGCTTCATACTACGCCCCATTGTACACGCACCCGCTAGCGAGCGTATTGGCGCATACGTACGCGTCTTTATGGTGAGTGGTGTCGTGGTTGCGTGGGGCGCTGTGCTATACTCCGTCGCGTTACCCATTCGGGCAGGGCGGCGACGATTTTGGGTCGTGCCGCATCAACGCACGGAGGAGGCGCGCGACTGTGCTCAATATCTTGTTCATCGTTCAGACGATCCTGGCGATTACGCTGATCGTCGCGTTGCTCCTGCAACTGCGCGGTCAGGGCTTCAGCGGCACGTTCGGCGGCGGTAGCGACTCGATCTACCGGACCCGGCGTGGCGTCGAGAAAACGCTCTTCCAGTTCACGATCGGCCTCGCGGTCGTCTTCATGATCATCGCCGTCGTGACCAGCATCTACAAGTCTTAACTGCTGCGGGATCGACCGCGCAGCTGATAGATAGCCCTCTCCTGGTGAGCCGCGTAAGGCTTGCCCTGTTCGATTCTACCCTCTGTACCCCCTCATGGTGAGTGTATGAAATCTCTCGGGCGTGGCGGCTGGCTGGCGATCCTCTGTGGCGTGCTGATCGTGGTGGCGCTGATCGGTGGCGTCGCTGTGGTGTTCAGTCGTGGCCTCCTGCAAGCCCCATCGGCCCTGACCTCGCGGCTCGGCACGCCGACCAGCGCCGTGCCCGGTGGTGTCTACCGCGAGGCGACCATCGGTACCCCGACGATGCTGAACCCGCTGCTCGCCTCCGGGCGGGTCGATCGCGACCTCAGCGCCCTGATTTTCAGCGGCTTGACGCGCACCGATGCGAGCGGCAAGGTCGTCCCGGACCTCGCGGCGGCGTGGAAGGTCGAAGAGGATGGGCGCAAGTACACATTCACGCTGCGCGATGGCGCGACCTGGCACGACGGTCAGCCGTTCGGGGCGCGCGATGTCCTCTTCACGATCCGGCTGATCCAGGATGCCGCCTTCACCGGCGACCCGGCCCTCGCCGACTTCTGGCGCACGGTCAATGTCGAGACGCCGAATGAGCGCACGGTCATCTGCACCCTGCCTCGCCCCTATGCGCCATTCCTGGCCTACACCGATCTCGGGATCTTGCCGGCGGGCAAGTTGGCGGCGGTCAAGGCGGGCGATCTGGCGAGCGACCCTTTCAATTTGCAGCCGATCGGCACTGGGGCGTTCGCGTTCGAGTCGCTCGATCCGACGAAGGTCGAGGTGGCGCTGAAACGGTACGATGGCTATTACGGCACGAAGCCGCGCCTGCAAGGGGTGCGCTTCCGCGCCTATGCCACCACCGCGACGGCGCTCCAGGCGGTCGCGCAGGGTGAGGCCGATGGGCTCGGCTACATCGTGCCGAGCGCCCTGGCCGATGCCGGGGCAATTGCCGGGACCGCGAACGTCTATGGTCCTTCGGTTGCGGGCTACACGGCCCTCTACTTCAACCTGAAGTCTCCGCAATTCGCGGCGGTCGAGGTGCGGCAGGCGTTGGCGCTGGCAACGAATCGCGACGAGGTTGTGCGCGACGGCCTGAAAGGCTGGGGAACAGCCGGGGCCAGCCCGATCCTGCCGAACTCCTGGGCCTACGCGAAACAAGACTGGGCGAACGCCCCGGAGCGCGCCAAGCAACTCCTGGAAAGCGCTGGCTGGAAGGTCAATGCGAGCGGCGTGCGCGAGAAGGGCGGTCAACAACTCGCCTTCACGCTGCTGACCGACAACGATCCGTTGCGGGTCGGTGTGGCCGAGGTGCTGGCGCGGCAGTTCAACGCGATCGGCATGAAGGCGACGGTCGCGGCGAAGAGTCCGCAGGAGTTGGCGCAACTCCTGGCGACGCGACGTTATGAAGCGGCGCTCTCGGGCTGGGAAGGTCTGGCTGCCGACCCCGATCCGTACCAGGGCTGGCATTCGAGTCAGGCCGAGACCGGCTACAACTTTGCCGACTGGGCCAATCCGACCGCCGACAAAGACCTGGAAGATGGTCGGTTGACGACCGACGAGGCGAAACGCAAGGCGGCGTATGCCGACTTCCAGAAGGTTTTTGCGACCGAGGTGCCGAGCCTGATCCTCTATTACCCCCAATATCATTACGCCGTCTCGAAGCGGATGACCGGTCCCAACGCCGATGCGCTGAACGAGCCGAGCGACCGCTTCCGTAACATCGCCGAGTGGCAACTGGCTCCGTAAGGGTGTGAGGGAAGACCTTTCCCTGCCGCTGCGGCGGCGACCCTCCCCGACGCGGGCAGGGTGAGGGCGTTGCTATGTCTGTGTTTTCTGTTTTCTGTTGACGTTATGCCGCATACTTGTTGAGAATGAGGCTCTGTTTCCGCTGTGTGAAAGGGTGAACTGATGGCTATTCGCCGGGAGAACGATCGGCGCGATGAGCGACCCGAAGACGAAACTGCTGTGCAGGGTGACGCTGCGACAAGCGCGTTGCCGGTGATCGGGCAGCCGCGCGTGAGCGAAGATGTATTGGCAATTGGGCGACAGGTAATCGCTGAGGATCGGCGCTTGCTCGAACGTCTCGCCGCATACGATCGGGGACAAGACGCTGGACGCTGAGCCGCGCTATCTCAGCGCAGAAGAAGTAGTCGCGCTCCATAATATGTTGCTGGATGCGGGTGATGTCGACCCCGAGGGTGTCGTTCGCGATTGGAACCTTCTCGCGTCGGCGGTAACTCGCCCACGTATGGCTGCACACTACGAAACGGCTGATCTCTTGCGTCAGGCGGCTACCCTACTTTGGGGTTTGGTAGAGAATCACGCCTTTTATGATGGTAATAAGCGCACGGGATGGGTAGCAATGCGTACATTTCTCGTACTCAACGCGCTGACCCTCGCTGCCACCGAGGATGAAAGTTTTGAGTTGGTAGTTGCGGTCGCGCAAGGTATGAGTCTCGATGCCACCGAGGCGTGGCTGCGCGACCATGTTGCCGTCTTGGGTTAGCCCCCCAGCGCCTGCGGCGGCGACCCTCCCCTGAAGCGGGAGGGTAAGACTGCCCATCCTGAATCCTATCCTTCGCTTCTTCTAACTGAACATAGCGATGCACCTATCGGCCTGATGGCTCATGGCTGCCAGGATGTCTAAACGCTTGCCTCGCTTTGTGCGTTCATTGTGACGACGGGTGCCGTGATGGCGTGGGTGAGAAGAGGTAATGGTTATGAATCACTTTTTGCAAGGGGTAATCGCGCAGAACAGCGATGGGCGGGTCGAATATCTGCGGGCGGCGGAGGGCGGCGGTTTTCGGCACCTCTGGCAGCTGACGGACGGCTCGCACGAGATGGCGAACTTTTTCGCCGCATTCACCGGGGGCGGCATAGTGGCTCCGACGATCACCGGCTGGTCGCCGTGGGCGATAGTCGCGGGGCCGGAGGCGGGGAGCGCGCTGACGGTGGGGCGTAACGTCGATGGGGGTTGGGCGTGGACAGCACGCTTAATCACGCCTGGCAGACCACGACCGGTGCCGCCTTTGGCGGGGTGACAAAGTTTAGGCGGGCCGTGGCCGGGTCGCCCGGCAGCGATCGCCAACGCCGACGGTCGCCTGGAAGTCTTCGCCTGGGGCCAGGATCGGGCGCTGGCCTATCCTGGCAGGATGCGCCGGGCGGCTGAGGTAGCGCGTCATGAATGTTACGGGGTGAACGCAGAGGCGCGGAGGGGAGGGGCGCGCAGAGAACGAGAGAGCGGTACGGGGACTGCACCGATTCCGTACCGCCGGAACAAACTTCTCGTTCTCTGCGCGCGCCCTCCCCTCCGCGCCTCTGCGTTCACCCCTACCTAATTTTGCTAAGAGGCCATTGCACAGCCGCTCTCAGGCACATACAGACGCCGATTTAGGCGTGAAATTCCGGGCTGTGCAACGGCCTCTTAGTGCATGGTGGCGGTGCGGTAGCGATAGATCGACAGCGGAATGAAGATCACGAGGAGGAGTAGCGAGTAACCGATCGAGGCTTCGATCGGATGTTGGAGCGGCCAGGCGGTGCCGCTGTAGGCAGCGCCGGCATTGCCGAAGAGCTGGCGACAGGCCGCGACCGTGGCGCTGAGCGGATTCCAGTCGGCCAGGGTGCGGAGGAAGGTTGGCATCCCCTGGGTTGGCACGAAGGTGTTGGCGATGAACGTGACCGGGAAGAGGATGACGAAGCCCAACGTGTTCGCCGTCTCCGGGGTGCGGACCACAATACCGATGAAGGTGCCGAGCCAGGTCATCGCGAAGCCGAAGAGGAGCAGGACGCCGAATCCGGCCAAGGTGTTCAGGAGCCCTTCATTCGCCCGCCAGCCAACGACGAGGCCGCAGAGACTCATCACGAACAGGCCGAGGATACTCTGGGTCAGGTCGGCGACCGTGCGCCCGACCAGTACCGCCGAGCGGGCCATCGGTAGCGAGCGGAAGCGGTCGATGATCCCCTTCTGCATGTCGTTCGCCACGCCGACCGCCGTGGTGATCGCGAGGAAGGTGATACTCTGCGCGAAAATCCCCGGCAAGAGGAATTCGCGGTAGTTGCCGCCGCCCGGTACTTGGATCGCGCTGCCGAAGACGTAGGAGAAGAGCAGCACGAAGATGACCGGCTGGATCGTGACGTCGAGCAGCTTCTCCGGCACCTGTCGGATGTGCGCGAGGTTGCGCCGGGTCACGGTCAGGCTATCGGCAATCGCCCAGCGGAAGCGATCAAGCGGCGAGGTTGACTGCGTGGGGATCTGAATGACGCTCATTGTTCCTCCTTATAGCGAGTCGTGGGTCGTCAGTTGTGAGTCGTGAAGGTGGGTGTAACAGGAGACACGGAGACCCAGAGAACGACGGGAGAGGGAACGTATTTGCTATCATAGGGATGAACCGCACGATGTTCGTTATCCGTCACTCGTCCTTCTCCCCGCCCTCTCCGTGTCTCCGTGTCTCCTGTTACACCCACGACTCGTCACTATCTCGTCCCGACCAATTCCCGCTCTGCTTCGGTCGCCGCGCTTGCGCCGTCTTCGGCGGCGTGGCCGGTGAGGCGCAGGAAGACTTCGTCGAGGGTCGGGCGGCGCAGCGCGAGGTCGTCGGCCTCGATCCCTGCGGCGTCGAGTTCGCGTACTACGCTCATCAGCGCCGTGACCCCACCGCTGACGGCGATCGTCAACTTGCGCGTCTCGGAGTCGACGTGTGGCTCATTGCCGCTCGCGCGACGAAGCGCCGCCGCAGCGTCGGCGAGCCGCGAGAAGTCGCGCACCACAAGATCGATCTGCTCGCCACCGACGGTTGTCTTCAACTCGTCGGCGGTCCCGGCGGCGATCACCTGCCCGGTATCGATCACCACGATCCGGTCGGCGAGGCGGTCGGCCTCTTCGAGATATTGCGTCGTGAGGAGGACGGTGGTGCCGCCTGCAACGAGTTCGCGGATGATTTCCCACATCCCGAGGCGGCTGCGCGGATCGAGGCCGGTCGTCGGCTCATCGAGGAAGAGGACCGGTGGGGCGGCGACGAGGCTGGCGGCGAGATCGAGACGGCGGCGCATCCCTCCGGAATAATTCTTGGCGATCCGGCTCGCTGCCTCGACCAGATCGAACCGTTCCAGCAATTCGTCGGCGCGCTGTCGCGCCGCTCGCGCCGGGAGGTGATAGAGCCGCCCGACCATCTCCAGGTTCGCGCGCCCGGTGAGCAACTCGTCCACCGCCGCCTGCTGCCCGGCGAGGCCGATCCGGTAGCGCACCTGCTCCGCGTCGCGAACGACATCGAAGCCAGCGACGCGCGCATAGCCCGCGTCAGGGTTGAGCAGGGTGGTGAGGATCCGCACCATCGTCGTCTTGCCCGCGCCGTTCGGCCCAAGCAGGCCGCAGATCGTGCCGCTCTTGACGGTGAGATCGACGCCACGTAGCGCGTGAGTCTTCCCATACCGTTTCTGTAGTCCCTCGGCCTGTACCGCAATGTCGCCCATGCTCATCGGTCGTGCTCCTGTGATCGACGCGACTCGGCCCCGATCATATCTGTGTCCCGCTTCTGGTCACCACGTTCTCAGGATTACGCTGTCTCAAGCTCCCCGTATTATTGTTAGAACATCTGTTCTTGTCAAGTGGTCAAGGACCGATCATTTCGTATGTCGGGATCGGTTAACTGCCCGTTGCGATTGCCCCTCGATAGTGTAGCGGGTGGGTGTGAAATTGCCTTCGGTCAGAATGTCGAAAATCTGCGGGTCTTTTGGACAGGTGCAAACTGGCTGTCGCGACAGCTGTACTCGTTGGGGTAAGGGAGCGTGGGTTATTTGGTGTTTTTGTCTCGGCGGCGCCACTTCGGCGACCGATCGGTGGTGATGGTGGGTCGCTGATTTCAGCTGGTGTTTGGTGACTGCATTGCGTTCGCAGTCGCTATAGCTCGCGCATCGTGGACCCGCGACCTGTGCATCGTGCCCTGGGATCAATTGCCAGGTTCTTTGGGCGAGTCGTTGTCGTAGAGGCGGTTGTCGAGTCGATGGCCTCCCGAGCGCACCCATCGCGTGCGCTCGGGAGGCTGGCTGTGTCGGTTTGCGCTGCCG
>JAABUN010003049.1_pt1 | contig 27265 bp, 25 predicted proteins | sample 5559311 | NCBI WGS metagenome assembly JAABUN01 (sample SAMN10711877, study PRJNA513370) | rock metagenome | isolation source: Antarctica rocks | place: Antarctica: Victoria Land, Siegfried Peak sud
CTGGTAGTTCTTCACAAGCGGTCCCCTGTCTTGAAGTGGTGTCTTGGTCGACGCCCAACTCCTACCTCACGGCAGGACTCAGGCGGGGGACCGCCACCTCAAGTTCCACGAGACCCGGGACAACCTCGGGGATGCTCACCCCGCCTGCTCGCACTCAAAGGCGTCGGGACCGACGTCGCCGGCGCCCTGGTCGTCTCTACTGGGGACAACCCCCATCGACTACGCAACGAAGCCGCGTTCGCCCACCTCGCCGGCGTCGCACCGCTACCCGCCAGCAGCAGCCGGACCGACCGGCACCGCCTCGACCGCGGCGGCGACAGAACCGCCAACAACGCCCTGCACACCATCGCCCTGGTCCGCCTCAGCTGCGACCCCCGCACCCGCACCTACGCCGAACGACGACGCGCCCAAGGACTCAGCAACAAAGATGTCATGCGCTGCCTCAAGCGCTACATCGCCCGCGAAGTCTTCACCGCAATAACCACCCCTTGACAGGGCATAGGAGCTTCGCCAGGGGCCCCAGCAGCAAGCAGGGCCGGCGCGGCGCTTCCCTCGACGGCACTCGGCAGTGTTGACTTCGGCCGTTCCCCCCTGCCGGCGGGGACTGGACGGGCGGAGGCAGCACCATGGCCAAGCAGGAGGACGTCGCGGCAGCGTGGAAGGCCGCGCGCGAGCTCGAGAAGGCCGTCTCCGCAGTGACCCGCCACTACCCCGAGTCCGTCGACGTCCAGCGCCTGCGGGCCGACTCCAGCCGGGTCCGCGACGACCTGGCCCTGCTGTGCGGAGCTGCCACCCCCGCCGCTCCGGCCGCCCAGCCGCCGCCGCGCAAGGTCATCGAGGACACCGCCTACGCCCACGACTTCTGGATGGACGCCGAAGACGAGGGGCTCGGCAGCGGCGGCCACCGCAAGCGCTAGCCGACCGTCCGCACGACCGACAGGAGCTCCTGACCGATGACCACCGTGGCCCCGAGCGGGACCGGCGCGCCCGGACGCGCACGGCTCGACGTACGCACCCTGCGCACCGACCGGTGGTGGCTCCAGCCGCTGATCACCGTGCTGGCGCTCGTCGCCTTCATCGTCTACTCGACGGCGCGGGCCTTTGAGAACGCGAACTACTACGCCGAGCCCTACATCTCGCCGTTCTACGCCCCGTGCATCACCACCTCGTGCGAGGGCAGCACGTTCCCCGAGCTGTTCGCCGGTCCGTCGTTCATCTCGCCCGCGCTCTACATCCTCATCGTGCCGCTGGGCTTCCGGCTCACCTGCTACTACTACCGCAAGGCCTACTACCGGGCGTTCTGGATGTCGCCGCCGGCGTGTGCCGTGGCCGAGCCGCACGGCAGCTACACCGGCGAGACCCGCTTCCCGCTGATCTTCCAGAATCTGCACCGCTACTTCTTCTACGCCGGCCTGGTGTTCAACGTCTTCCTCACCTACGAGGCGCTGATGTCCTTCCGCAACGAGGACGGCGAGTGGTTCCACATGGGCCTCGGGACGGTCATCCTGCTGGTCAACGCGACGCTGCTGTGGCTCTACTCCCTCAGCTGCCACTCCTGCCGGCACATCGTGGGTGGCCGGCTCAAGCACTTCTCGAAGCACCCGGTCCGCTACAAGGCATGGACCGTCGTCTCCAAGCTGAACCCCAAGCACATGCAGTACGCCTGGATCAGCCTGGTGTTCGTGGCCTTCACCGACTTCTACGTCCGGTTGCTCGCGACCGGCGCCTTCGACGATCCCCGCTTCTTCTGATGCCGAACGAGGGACCCGCATGACTGACCTGGAGCGGCACGACTACGACGTCGTCGTCATCGGTGCCGGCGGCGCCGGCCTGCGTGCGGCGATCGAGGCGCACGAGCAGGGCGCGCGTACGGCCGTCGTCTGCAAGTCGCTGCTGGGCAAGGCGCACACCGTCATGGCCGAGGGCGGCATCGCCGCCGCGATGGGCAACGTCTACGCCGAGGACGGCTGGAAGGTCCACTTCCGCGACACGATGCGCGGCGGCAAGATGCTCAACCACTGGCGCATGGCGCAGCTGCACGCGCAGGAGGCGCCGGACCGGGTCCGCGAGCTCGAGGACTGGGGCGCGCTGTTCGACCGCACCCCTGACGGACTCATCTCGCAGCGCGACTTCGGCGGGCACCGCTTCGCCCGCCTCGCGCACGTCGGCGACCGCACCGGCCTCGAGCTCATCCGCACGCTGCAGCAGCAGACGGTGGCCCTCGGGATCGACGTCTACATGGAGTGCACGGTCACCAAGCTCCTGACCGCTGCCGACGGGAGCATCAGCGGCGCGTTCGGCTACTTCCGCGAGTCCGGCCGCTTCCTCGCCCTGCAGGCGCCGTCCGTCGTGCTCGCCACCGGCGGGATCGGCAAGTCCTACAAGGTCACGTCCAACTCCTGGGAGTACACCGGCGACGGTCACTCGCTGGCCTTGGACGCCGGCGCCACGCTGGTCAACATGGAGTTCGTGCAATTCCACCCGACCGGCATGGTCTGGCCGCCCTCGGTCCGCGGGATCCTCGTGACCGAGTCGGTGCGCGGCGACGGCGGGGTGCTCAAGAACTCCAACGGCAACCGCTTCATGTTCGACTACATCCCCGACTACTTCCGCAAGGAGACGGCCGAGACCGAGGAAGAGGCGGACCGCTGGTACACCGACAAGACCAACAACCGCCGGCCCCCTGAGCTGCTCCCACGGGACGAGGTCGCCCGCGCGATCAACAGCGAGGTCAAGGCCGGTCGCGGATCGCCGCACGGAGGCGTCTTCCTCGACATCGCCTCACGCCGCGACGCCGACTACATCAAGAAGCGCCTGCCGTCGATGTACCACCAGTTCAAGGAGCTGGCCGAGGTCGACATCACCTCCGAGGCGATGGAGGTCGGTCCGACCTGCCACTACGTCATGGGTGGCGTCGAGGTCGACCCCGAGACCGCTGCCGCCGCCGTACCCGGCCTCTACGCCGCCGGTGAGGTCGCGGGCGGCATGCACGGTTCGAACCGCCTCGGCGGCAACTCGCTGTCCGACCTGCTGGTCTTCGGGCGACGAGCCGGTACGGCTGCCGCCGCCCACGCAACGACCACCTCGGCGGCTGCCCTCCCCGAGAGCGCGCTGCAGGAAGCCGAGGCGGCTGCGCTCGCGCCGTTCGAGCGGGGCGGCGGCGAGAACCCGTACACGATCCACGCCGAGCTGCAGGAGACGATGAACGAGCTCGTCGGCATCATCCGTACCGAGTCCGAGGTGAGCCAGGCGCTCAAGCAGATCGCGGAGCTGAAGGTGAGGGCGCGGGCCCTGACGGTGCACGGGGAGCGGCGCTACAACCCGGGCTGGCACCTCGCGCTCGACCTGCCGAACATGCTCCGCGTCTCGGAGGCCATCGCGCGCGCCGCCCTGGAGCGGCAGGAGAGCCGCGGAGGGCACACCCGCGACGACTTCCCCGGCCCGTCCGACGAGTGGGCCAAGATCAACGTCATCTGCACCCAGGACGGCGACGGCATCGCGCTCTCGCGCAAGCCGCTCCCCGTCATGCCACCCGAGCTGGCCGAGATCTTCGAGGAGCAAGCGTGATCACACCCCACAACACCGTTCCCTGCGCTCACGCTGCTGCGGGGACCCCGTGAGCTACGAGGCCAACCTGCGAGTCTGGCGGGGCGACGCGGCCGGCGGGGGGTTGCAGGACTTCACCGTCACCGTCAACGAGGGCGAGGTCGTCCTCGACATCCTCCACCGGCTGCAGGCCACCCAGACGCCGGACCTCGCGGTGCGCTGGAACTGCAAGGCCGGCAAGTGCGGTTCCTGCAGCGCCGAGATCAACGGCCGGCCACGGCTGCTCTGCCTCACCCGCATGGGCACCTTCGCCGAGGACGAGGTCATCACCGTGACGCCGTTGCGGGCGTTCCCGGTGATGCGCGACCTGGTCACTGATGTGTCCTTCAACTACGAGAAGGCCCGTCAGATACCAGCTTTCAGCCCCAGGCCGCGCGAGGCCGACGGCAGCCACCGCATGCAGCAGATCGATGTGGAGCGCTCGCAGGAGTTCCGCAAGTGCATCGAGTGCTTCCTGTGCCAGGACGTCTGCCACGTCGTGCGCGACCACGAGGAGAACAAGCAGTCCTTCGCCGGTCCCCGGTTCCTCATGCGCATCGCGGAGCTCGACATGCACCCGCTTGACGAGGTCGACCGCAAGAACGTCGCGCAGGAGGAGCACGGCCTCGGCATGTGCAACATCACCAAGTGCTGCAGCGAGGTCTGCCCCGAGGGCATCAAGATCACCGACAACGCGCTCATCCCGATGAAGGAGCGCGTCGTCGATCGCAAGTACGTCCCGAGCACCTGGCTCGGCCGGACGATCGGCCGCCGCAAGGGCTGAGCGGCCCCGAGACCAGGACCGGCGGGGATCAGCCTTCGAGGCGGAATCCAACCTTGAGCGACACCTGGTAGGCCTCGATCTGACCGTCGACGACGCGACCGCGGATGTCGGTCGCCTCGAACCACTCGACGTTGCGCACGGTGCGCGAGACCCGCTCGATGCCGTTCTGGATCGCCTGCTGGACCGAGTCGGAGGACGATCCGACAACCTCGGTGATGCGGTAGACGTGATCGCTCATGGTGACCTCCGGGGTCGCTCGGGGAACTGCTCGGGGATCCGACGTGCGGAACCGCAGGATCGCATGCCCGGCAACGGTCGGGTCACGATCCCGCACGGCACGTGATCTGCGACTCACGTTGTCGGCTCTCAGCGCTAGTGTCCGCTCGACCGCACCCCCGAACCACGTCAGGAGCGGGAAGTTGAGCGACCCGCTCGTCGTCCTCGAGGGCGTCAACAAGCACTTCGGTGACCTGCACGTCCTGAAGGACATCGACCTCACCGTCGAGCGCGGCGAGGTGGTCGTCGTCATCGGTCCCTCCGGTTCCGGCAAGTCGACGCTGTGCCGCACCATCAACCGGCTCGAGACGATCGACACCGGTCGCATCGCGATCGACGGCAAGCCGCTGCCCGAGGAGGGCAAGGAGCTGGCTCAGCTCCGCGCCCAGGTCGGCATGGTGTTCCAGTCGTTCAACCTGTTCGCGCACAAGACCGTGCTGCAGAACGTGACGCTCGGTCCGATCAAGGTGCTCGGCGCCAAGAAGGCCGACGCTGACAAGCGGGGCAAGGAGCTGCTCGAGCGGGTCGGCATCGCCAGCCAGGCCGACAAGTACCCCGCTCAGCTGTCCGGCGGCCAGCAGCAGCGGGTCGCCATCGCCCGGGCGCTCGCCATGGACCCGAAGGTCATGCTCTTCGACGAGCCGACCTCCGCGCTCGACCCGGAGATGATCAACGAGGTCCTCGACGTGATGACCTCGCTCGCCACCGGCGGCATGACCATGGTCGTGGTCACCCACGAGATGGGCTTCGCGCGCCGCGCCGCCAACCGGGTGGTGTTCATGGACGAGGGCCGGATCGTCGAGTCGAGCACCCCCGAGCAGTTCTTCACCGCCCCGAGCAGCGATCGGGCCAAGGACTTCCTGTCCAAGATCCTCACCCACTAGGGCTCGGTTCCGCCGCGCCCAGATCGAAAGAGGTACGACCCGTGCGAGCACAGCGCTTCTCCTCCGTCGCAGCAGCGGCATTGATGGTCCTGGGTCTCGCCGCGTGCGGTGGCGGAGGCGACGACAAGGCGGCGGCCCCCGTCGACAAGAAGGCCGCCGACGCCTTCCCGGCCGGCAGCCGCATGAAGGAGCTCGCCGACGGCGGCAAGATCATCGTCGGCACCAAGTTCGACCAGCCGCTGTTCGGCCTCAAGGGCCTGTCCGGCAAGCCGGAGGGCTTCGACGTCAAGATCGCCGAGCTCATCGCCGGCAAGCTCGGCATCGCCGCCGACAAGATCGAGTTCGTCGAGACGGTGTCGGCGAACCGCGAGCCGTTCCTGCAGCAGAAGAAGGTCGACATGGTCATCGCGACCTACACGATCAACGACAAGCGCGACGAGGTCGTCGACTTCGCCGGCCCCTACTTCGTGGCCGGTCAGGACATCCTCGTCGCCAAGGGCAACCCGAAGAAGATCACCGGCCCGGACGCCCTCACCGGCCTCAACGTCTGCTCGGTCAGCGGATCCACGCCGGCTTCCACCATCCAGACGAAGTACCCCCAGGCCAAGCTGACGCTGTTCGACACCTACACCAAGTGCCGCGACGCGCTGGGCAACGGCCAGGTCGACGCGGTCACGACTGACAACGTCATCCTGTCGGGCTACGTCGACCAGGCGCCCGACAAGTTCGAGCTGGTCGGCAAGCCCTTCACCCAGGAGCCCTACGGCATCGGCCTCCCCGAGGGCCAGGAGCCGTTCTGCGACTTCATCAACAAGGTGCTCGTCGACGCCGGTGCGGACGGCTCCTACGCCAAGGCGTTCGAGTCCACGGCAGGCAAGGTCATCAAGGACACGCCCAAGGTCCCGACACCTGCCCGCGGCTGCGCGAAGTAGCAGCGAGCTGTAGGCGGAACAGGCAGAGCGGGGAGCTGGGTCGTGGACGTCGTCTTCGACAACCTCGACGTGTTCGTCGAGGGGTTCACGGCAACGCTCAGCCTGACGTTGCTGGCGGCGGTGGGGGCGCTGATCCTCGGCACCCTCATCGCCGCCATGCGCGTGTCTCCGGTACCTCCGCTGCGCTGGCTGGGCGCGCTCTATGTCCAGCTGGTGCGCAACACGCCGCTGACGGTGGTGTTCTTCCTCGTGGTGTTCGGCTTGCCCGAGGTCGGCATCGTCGTGTCCTTCTACCGCTTCGCCGTCGTCGCGCTCACGATCTACACGGCGGCCTTCGTCGCCGAGGCTGTGCGCTCCGGCATCAACTCCGTCGCGACCGGCCAGGCGGAGGCGTCCCGTTCGGTCGGCATGACGTTCAGCCAGACGCTGCGACTCGTCGTGCTTCCTCAAGCCTTCGGCAACATCATCCCGCCACTGGCCAGCGTCTTCATCGCCCTGCTGAAGAACACCTCGATCGCCTACGCCTTCGGGGTCTTCGAGGGCACCCAGGCGATGAACCGGCTGATCAACGACAACGGCGGTGACGTCATCGTCATCATCCTGGCCGCGGCCTTCAGCTACCTCGTGCTGGCGCTGCTGTCGGCTGCGCTGTTCAACCAGCTCGAGCGACGGGTCCGGGCCGCCTGATGGCGCAGTCCGTCCTCTACGACGTCCAGGGCCCCAAGGCCAAGCGCCGCGTCCTGATCGGCAGTGTCGTCGGCTCCGTCCTCGTGCTGCTGCTGCTTGCGGTCGCCGTCCAGCGGCTGGCGTCGAACGACCAGTTCGAGGGGGACCTCTACCGGCCGTTCGTCGAGGAGCCCGACCTCTACCGTCGGCTCGGCACCGGGCTGCTCAACACGCTCAAGGCCGCGGTCTTCGCGCTGGCGCTCGCCCTGCTGCTCGGCATCGTGCTGGCCTTCGGTCGGCTGTCCTCGGTGCGCTGGTTGCGCATCCCGGCGGTCGCGATCATCGAGTTCTTCCGCGGCGTGCCGCTCCTGCTGCTGATCCTGTTCTTCTTCCTCGCCTTCCCGCTCGCCTTCAAGATCGACCTGAAGCCGCTCTACGCGCTGGTGTTCGGCCTGACGCTCTACAACGGCGCCGTCATCGCCGAGATCATCCGGGCCGGCGTGCAGTCGCTGCCCAAGGGGCAGACCGAGTCAGCCCTCGCCATCGGCCTGACCCGGGGCCAGACGCTGCGGCTGGTGCTGCTCCCACAGGCGGTGCGCATCATGCTGCCGGCCCTGGTCAGCCAGCTGGTCGTGTTGCTCAAGGACACCTCGTTGGGTTTCGTGATCGGCTTCGAGGAGCTGCTGCGCATCGGCGGTCAGGCCGTGCAGGTCCTCAACAACCCGATCCAGCTCTACGTGCTGATCGCCCTCATCTACATCGTGATCAACCTGTCCCTGTCCCGACTCGCGAGCTACCTCGAGGGGCGTCAGCGGCGGACCTACGGCTCTGGCGCTGTCGTGCCCACCCAGCAGGTCGAGACGGGCATGGGGCAGGCCGCCGGAGGCGGTGGCGGGGGAGCGGTCTGACCCGCGTCCTCGCCGTCGTCGGCCCGACCGCTGCCGGCAAGTCCGATCTCGCCCTCGCCCTCGCCCGGGCGGTCGGCGGCGAGGTCGTCAACGCCGACTCGATGCAGCTCTACCGCGGCATGGACATCGGGACGGCCAAGCTGACCGCGGCCGAGCGGGGCGACGTGCCCCACCACCTGCTCGACGTCTGGCCAGTCACGCGTACGGCGACCGCTGCCGACTACCAGGTGGTCTGCCGGGAGGGAATCGACGACCTGCTCGCCCGCGGGCGTACGCCGATCCTCGTCGGGGGCTCGGGTCTCTACCTGCGCGCGGCGCTCGACGTGCTGGAGTTCCCCGGCACCGACCCGGAGCTGCGGACGTCGCTCGAGGCGGAGCTCGCCCGCGACGGACCGCTCGCCCTGCACGCCCGGTTGGCGGCGCTCGACCCGGCCGCGGCGACCCGCATGGAGCCGACGAACGGCCGCCGGGTGGTCCGGGCACTCGAGGTCGTCACCCTGACCGGGTCGATGCCGGGGGAGCTCAGCTCCTACGACGAGCTCTACCCGACCCTCTACCTCGGCGTCGACCGGCCGGACCTCGCCGAGCGGATCGCCCAGCGGGTGGACCGCATGTGGCAGCAGGGGCTGGTCGACGAGGTGCGCGCGCTCGAGGGCGAGGGCCTGCGCGACGGCGTGACGTCGAGCCGGGCGCTCGGCTACGCGCAGGTGCTCGCGGCGCTCGACGGGCGCTGGGACGAGGCGCACGCCCGCGAGCTGACCGTCACGGCGACGCGCCGCTTCGCCCGGCGCCAACGAGCCTGGTTCGGGCGGGACCCCCGGGTGCAGTGGCTCTCGCCGGACCGGCCGCTGGTCGATCAGGCCCTCCAGCTGGTCAGCGACGCAGGGTGGGCCGTTCGGCCTAGCGGTGACCCCCCGTCGTGACTACGCAGGATCACTCGGTGTGCACATCAAGCCGGGAGGCGCTCCGGCCGATGCACTGTGCATGTCCCGCTACGGCGCTCACGATGATCTCGGCGCGCTCCGCCAGAGCACAGGAGACGGCTCTCTCCAGCTGCTCTACCAGCCTGAGGTCGACCTGCCGACCGGGACGATCGTCGCGATGGAGGGCCTGCTGCGGTGGCGGCACCCGACGCGGGGGCTGCTCGAGCCGTCCCACTTCCTCGAACTCGCGGAGTCCAGCGGCGAGATGAGCCGGATCGGCACCTGGGTCCTCTACGAGGGGATCACCGAGGCGCTGGTCTGGAGCAAGCTGCCCGGACCGACCCGACGGTTGTGGCTCAACGTCAGCCGCGCCGAGCTGATGGCCCCCGGCTTCGTCGAGCTGGTCAGCACCCTCATCGACGAGAGCGGCCTGCGCGACGGCTCGCTCGGACTCGAGCTCTCGGAGTCCTGCGTCGTCGACCTTGGTCACAACGCCGCGCCCCTGCTGGGCCGCCTGCGCGACGCCGGAGTGGCGATCGCCGTCGACGACTTCAGCAGCTGGTACGCCACGCTCGGCGCGATCCAGGCCCTGCCGATCGACGTGGTGAAACTCTGCCAGAAGTACGTGCACAACATCTCGACCGAGGACGGCGGACGGATCGTCTCGACGATCGTCACGCAGGCCCACCGGCACGGACTGAGTGTCGTGGCCGAGGGCGTCGAGACCTGGGCTGAGGCCGTTCGTCTCACCGAGCTCGGTTGCGACCGGGCCCACGGCTGGCTCTACGCCAGTGCCCAGCGGGCCGATAAGGCGCGCTGGCTGCTCGAGCACGGCACCGGCTGGCAGACGGCGAGCATCCCGCTCCCGCCGCCGTCGCTGCCCGTGCCGATGCCGATGGAGCCGCTCCTGCCGATGAAGAAGATCGGCTTCGCCGCAGCGTTCCCGTCCACGCCCAAGGTGGCGCCCCTGATCGCGCCGCTCGGTGAAGGCTGAGCTCAGCGCGATCAAGGGGTCGTACGCTCGGCGGGTGCAACCAGGCCTGCGCTTCCTCAAGGGACACGGCACGGAGAACGACTTCGTCCTGCTGCCCGACCCCGAGGGTCGGATCGACCTGACGCCCGAGCTGGTCCGCCGGCTGTGCGACCGGCGCGCCGGGATCGGCGCCGACGGGGTGCTCCGCGTCGTGCCGTCGGTCTTCGAGCCCGAGGGTGCGCCCTACGCCGACGACGCCCGCTACTTCATGGACTACCGCAACGCCGACGGCTCGGTCGCCGAGATGTGCGGCAACGGCGTACGCGTCTATGCCCGCTACCTGGTCGCCGCCGGTCTTGTCCGCCCGGGTCATCTGCGGCTCGCGACCCGAGGTGGCATCAAGGAGGTCGACCTTGAGGCAGGCGACGGCCCGGTCAGTGTCGACATGGGCCCGGCCGTCGTGGGCGACCCGGTCGACGTCGACGGCACGCCGGCCACCTTCGTCGACATGGGCAACCCGCACGCGGTGGTGCCCGTCGAGTCGGTGGACGGGCTGGGTGAGCTCAAGACGAGCCGCTTGGACCTGAACGTCGAGTACGTCGAGGATCTCGGGCCTACGTCCATCGCCATGCGGGTCCACGAGCGCGGGGTGGGGGAGACCCGGTCGTGCGGCACGGGTGCCTGCGCCGCCGTGGTCGCGACGTCGCTGCGCACCGGGATGCCGCGCGGCACGGCGTACGACGTGCGGGTGCCCGGGGGGTCCCTGGTCGTGACCTGGCGGGAGGACGGTCACGTGCTGCTGACCGGGCCCGCCGTCCTGCTGGCAGAGGGTGTGCTCGACCGTGGTTGGCTCGACGCATGACTCCTGAGCAGACCGCTGCGTCGGTCAAGGACCGGCTCGGCCCCTACGGCTTCACCTGGATGTCCTCGCCGGTCGTCCGGGGGCGGGCCAAGGAAGAGCTGGGGATCCGGAGCCGGGCGATGTACCACCTGGGGCGGGTGGGCGTGCTGGGCGACGTGCCGGTCGAGGTGGTCACGGCGGTCGAGGCGTTCTACCCACCGGCGGTCGTGCAGACCCACTGGTCGCAGGGGCGGGCCAAGGTCGAGCCCCGTGACGCTGCACTCGCGTACTCCGGCTTCTGCAGCGACCTGGCCCGCGAGCGGTGGCCCGATGGTGACGACGTCCAGCGGCTGGTCGCTCTCGTCGAGCGGATCGTCGACGCGGCCGAGGGTGCCGGGCTGCCGCTGTTCGTCGGGTGGCGGCTCATGCCCCGTCCGGACGACGCTCCGGGTCGGCTCGGGCTGCTGCTCAACGTTCTTCGCGAGCACCGCGGGTCGGTGCATGCCGCGGCGGTCGCGGCGGTCGGGCTCGGCCCGCTGGAGGCGATCGTGGCCGGGTCGTACGGTCCGGACAACGCCCGGTTCTTCGAGTGGCCGGAGCCCTATCCGGAGGCAGAGGCCTTCCGGCCGCTCTGGGAAGCGGCCGAGGACCTCACCTGCGCGGCGGCTGCTGTTCCGTACCGCGTGCTGAGCGCCGAGGAGCGGGCCGAGCTGGTCGAGCTGATGGAGCGGCTGTCGGTCGACTGAGTGTGGAACTCCGTGGCTGTCCGCGCCCGGACGTGTCACCCTTGCTGGGATGACACGATCCCCGCAGGGCGTTGCACAGGCGATGACCTCTGCTGCCGCTCCCACGCCAGGTCCGCCGTCCGACGCTGACGTCCGCCTCGACGACGACCTGCTCGACTTCCACGAGATCGAGGGCGAGGGCTTCGAGCTCGAGGCCCGCGCCGGCATGCGGCGGGTCGCCGGCATCCGCACCGACCTCGAGGACGTCACTGAGGTCGAGTACCGCGCGCTGCGCCTCGAGCGGGTCGTGCTGCTGGGCGTCTACGGCTACGGCGACGCGATCGGGGCGGAGAACTCGCTCAAGGAGCTTCAGGCGCTTGCTGAGACGGCCGGCTGTGAGGTGCTCGAGGGTCTGGCCCAGCGGCGGGAGAAGCCGGACCCGAAGACCTACGTCGGTTCCGGCAAGGCCAAGGAGCTGCGCGACGTGGTGCTGGCCTCCGGCGCTGACACGGTGATCTGCGACGGCGAGCTGACCCCGGGACAGCTGCGGGCGCTCGAGGAGGTCGTGAAGGTCAAGGTCATCGACCGCACCTGGCTGATCCTCGACATCTTCGCCCAGCACGCGACCTCGCGCGAGGGCAAGGCCCAGGTCGAGCTGGCCCAGATGACCTACATGCTGCCGCGCCTTCGTGGTTGGGGTGAGTCGCTGTCCCGGCAGGGTGGTGGCGCGGGTGGTTCCGGCGGCGGGGTCGGCACGCGTGGTCCGGGCGAGACGAAGATCGAGACCGACCGTCGGCGGATCCGGGCCCGCAAGTCCAAGCTGGCGGCCGAGATCAAGCTGATGAAGACGGCGCGGGACACCAAGCGCCAGGAGCGGGTGCGCGGCAAGGTGCCGTCGGTGGCGATCGCCGGCTACACCAACGCCGGCAAGAGCTCGCTGCTCAACCGCCTGACCGGCGCGGGGGTCCTGGTCGAGAACGCGCTCTTCGCGACCCTCGACCCGACCGTGCGCAGGGCCTCCACCCCGTCGGGTCGCGACTTCACGCTCACCGACACGGTCGGCTTCGTCCGGCTGCTGCCCCACCAGCTGATCGAGGCGTTCCGCTCGACTCTCGAGGAGGTCGCAGACGCCGACCTCATCCTGCACGTCGTCGACGGCTCCCACCCCGATCCCGAGGGCCAGCTCGTGGCCGTGCGCGGCGTGTTCGCCGACATCGAGGCGCAGTCGGTGCCCGAGATCGTGGTCGTGAACAAGTGCGACCTCGCCGACCCGATGGTGCTCGGCCGGATCCAGCGCCGCGAGAAGCACGTCGTGCTCGTCTCGGCGCTCACCGGCTCGGGGCTGCCTGAGCTGCTGCAGATCCTCGAGGACGAGGTGCCACACCCGGACACGCTCGTCTCGGTGCTCCTGCCGTACGCCTCGGGGGCTCTCGTGTCCCGGATCCACTCCGAGGGGGAGGTGCTGTCCGAGGAGCACCTCGAGGACGGGACCAAGCTGTCCGCCCGGGTCGGGCCGCAGCTGGCTGCTGAGCTGAGCGAGTTCCTCGTCGCCTGAGGGGCGCGTCTTCTCGGGCGCTGTTGGCGGGCGGCCGCGGCAGCCTGGTTGAACTTTCTCGAGGATCCACAGCGCTGTAGTGCTGTGGATCCTTCGAAGACCGGGGGCCGGCAAGTGGAGTGCGCTCCCTTGCAGGTTGTCCACAGCGCCGTGCTCGCCGCCTGATCACGCACGGTAGTCTCCGCGCGTGAATCGTTGGGCGGTGTGGGTGCTTGCGCTTCCGCTTGTTCTGGGTGGGTGCACGTCGGACGAGCCGAAGCCGGGAGTTTTGCCGTCGAGTGCGCCCGTGCCCTCAGCGTCCGCTCCTAGTGCTGCTCCGGTTCCTTCGCTTCCGGCTGATGCCTCCGCGGAAACGTCTCAGGGGGCGGCGGCGTTCGCGCGGTACTACATGGACGTCCTGAGTCAGTCCTTGCAGGCCGCGAATCCGGAGCCTGTTATGGCCCTGAGCGACGCTGGTTGTGGCGGCTGTCAGAATCTGATCGGCGCCATCCGGGAGGAACGAGAGCAGAACAAGCGAATCAGCGGTGCGGCGTTCCGGGTCATCTTCGCCGAGTCCCCGCCGGTCCAGTCAGGTGAAGTGATTCTCGATCTGCGCTATGAACGACTTGCGGGGCAGCTCCTGGAAGCCGGCACTGGACGGGTCATCGAGGATATTCGACCAGAGCCCGCGATCGACGCGCAGATGCGGCTGAGGAAGTCGAGCACGGGTTGGGTCGTCTTGGGGTTGCGCAGTGTCTAAGGGCCGGACATGGGCGTGGCGCGCGATCGCGTTGCCAGCCCTCGTATCAGTGACGGGAATGGCGTTCCCACTCGCAGCGGGAGCGGCGGCTCCACGGCCTGGCCAAAGCGACCTCGCTCCGTGTGCGGCAACTCGCCTGACCAATTGCGTCGATGTGCAGGGCGAGGGAAGCGGTTTTATACCGCGCGGGGAGACGAGCAGCCCCGCCGAGAATGCAGGTGCACCAAGCCGAGGTGCGGGCACCCCCGTCGCGCAAGCATCGCCGCTCCGCGTCCAGACCCGTTACCTGCTTGCCTGTTCCGGTAACGAGCTGAACGGAGGGCCGGACGTTCAGTGCACGGCGGCCATCTCGACGTGTCCCACGCCAGGAGAGGTTCGGTTCTGGGTATACCGGCGCACGGTCGACGCGCGAGTGCCAGGTGACAACCCGGCGTTCGTACGAGTAGCGGAGCCACCATTTGTCTGTCGATCCTTGGAGATCACCCCGGGGGTCGACCCGGCCGTCGCCATCGCTGCCCTCGTCGACCGCGACTTCCAGCAAGTCGTCGTCCTCAAGGGCGTCCCGGAGGTCTCGCCCCGCCCGGACACCCTCGTCAACATCCCGACGATCTTCACGACGTCGAGCCCGCCGAGCTACGACATCCCGCTCACGCTGCTGGGCCAGTCGGTGGTGATCACGGCGACGGCCAAGACCTGGACGTGGCACTTCGGCGACGGGCAGTCGCAGGGCACCGGCGCGGCCGGCTCGCAGGGTCGGGTGGAACACGTCTACCGGCAGGCCGAGAGCCGCGGGGCGTACGTCGTCATCGAGTGGAGCGGGACGTTCACGGTGAACGGCGGGCCGGTGCAGCAGGTGAACGGGACGGCCACGACGACGGGCGATCCCGTCGCCGTCGAGGTCAAGCAGGCACGCACGGAACTGGTGAGCTCCGCCAACTAGCGAGTCCGGCCGGCGGGAGAGATTTACAGCACCAGCGTGCTGTGGATCTACCCCGCGCGGCCCCGGCAGGTGCACCCGGGAAAGCTCAGTCCCCCTGGCCACCAACCGACGGTCAGATCTTGCGAAGTACCGTCACGACTCGACCCAGGATCACAGCGCTGTCGCCCGGAATCGGTGCGTAGGCCTCGTTGTGCGGCATGAGCCAGACGTGCCCGTCGCGGCGCTTGTAGGTCTTGACCGTCGCCTCGCCGTCGATCATCGCGGCCACGATGTCGCCGTTGTCGGCGTTCGGCTGCTGGCGCACGACGACCCAGTCGCCGTCGGCGATCGCGGCGTCGACCATCGAGTCACCGACGACCTTGAGCATGAACAGCGTGCCACTGCCGACCAGCTCGCGGGGGAGCGGGAAGACGTCCTCGACCGCCTGCTCGGCGAGGATCGGTCCGCCCGCAGCGATGCGCCCGATCACCGGTACGTAGGCAGGCGTCGGACGCGCCGCCCGCTCAGCGGCCTCGTCCTGCGCCAGGTCAGCCGCCGCCACCGCAGCCGCGGCATCGCCCGGCATGCGGACGTCGACGGCGCGCGGCCGTGATGGGTCTCGCCGCAGGAAGCCCTTCTTCTGCAGCATCGCCAGCTGGTGGGACACGCTGCTCGTGCTGGTGAGCCCGACCGCTTCGCCGATCTCGCGCACGGTCGGGGGGTAGCCGCGGCGCTCGACCGAGTCGCGGATCACCTCGAGCACCTTGCGCTGACGGGGAGTCAGGCCGGACTCGTCGGCCGGACCGTCCGGCAGGTCCCGGACCACGCCGGTCCCGCCCGTCGTCTCGGCCTCGCCCTGCTTGCGCGCCATGAAGCCCTCCGCTGCTCATGGGCCCCTACGGCCCGGTGACAGTGCGGACCGTAACGCTCAGGAGGTCACAGATCAAACACATGTTCGAACGTGTCTGGCGTTTTGTCAGAGGCGCGGGGTACAACTTCGACCAGACGTTCGATCGAACACGCGTTCGTTCGAAGAGGAGACGAAGGAGACCCAGATGAGTGCGAGCACGAGCGCCAGCAGCGTGAAGACCAGCGGGATGAGCACCGGGAGGCCCACCCACCTCAGGGTGGCCGGCGCGGCTTCGACGCCCGCCCGGCACAGGGTCGTACGGGCCACCGCGCCTGCCCCCAGCCACCTCACCCGGCGCGGACGCCTCGCGCTGGTGGCGCTGATCGTGGCGGTCCTGTTCGGAGCCTTCTCCCTGGGCCGGTCAGCGGCGGAGGCAGCCCCCGAGCCGCAGGCGTCGCAAGCGCCGCCGGTGGTGCAGCTGACGACGGTGCAACCCGGTGAGTCCCTGTGGACCCTGGCCCAGCGCATCGCCCCAGACAACGACACCCGCGAGGTCGTCGCCCAGATCCGGCGCCTGAACGACCTGAGCTCCTCGCGGCTGCAGGTCGGTCAGCAGCTGGTCCTACCCGTCGCAGCCTGACCCGCCTGACAGGGCCCCGGCTCCGCGGTGGGCGGCCCTCCCGTGTGGCCGGCGCGCCCGCCCAGCGCCGCCGGGACCGCTCTCCCCCGGGGGGACGGCCGGGCGCAGCGTGAGTTCCGCAACGTCCCGGCTGCACCACGGTCATCCGCTGCGACACTGACCCGATGGTCCTGACCCTGCCCGTCGGCCCGCGAGATCACGTACGAGGCCGACTCGACGCACCGGTGACCCTCGTCGAGTACGCCGATTTCGAGTGCCCCGAGTGCGGTCGCGTTGAGCCGGTCCTGCGGCAGTTGCTCGACAGCCGCGACGACGTGCGCCTGGTCTACCGGCACTTCCCCCTCGTCGACGTCCACCCGGGTGCCTACTCCGCGGCCCTCGCCGTCGAGGCGGCCGGTGAGCACGGACAGTTCTGGGAACTGCACGACCTGCTGTTCGCGAACCAGGCAGCGCTGGGCCGGCGCAACCTCGCCCGTCACGCTGAGCAGCTCGGTCTCCCGCCCGACAGCGTCCTGCGGCCAGCGAGCGAGCGCTTCGACGCCCGCGTCCGGGAGGACTTCGACAGTGGGATTGCCAGCGGAGTCCCGGGCACGCCGACCCTGTTCGTGAACGGCGTGCTCTTCGAAGGGGGCCCGTCGCTCGCCCGCCTCGAAGCAGTCGTCGAGAGAGCGGCGGGGCAGTGAGCGCGACCACGACCAGCCGGGTCCTCCCCGGAGCCGAGATCACCGCCGCCGCAAGGGACTACCTCAAGACCGAAGCCGGCGGCGCCGTCCTGCTCCTGCTCGCTACCGTCACCGCTCTCGTCTGGGTCAACAGCCCCTTCGGCGACAGCTACGAGAGCGTGTGGGAGACCCCGTTCTCGCTCCAGCTCGGCGACCGGGTGCTGAGCGAGTCGCTGCGCCACTGGGTCAACGACGGCCTGATGACCCTGTTCTTCCTGCTCGTTGGGCTCGAGATCGCCCGCGAGCTCTCGATCGGGGAGTACCGCGAGCGCCGCGCCGTCATCGCGCCCGCCCTCGCCGCGCTCGGCGGCCTGGTCGTCCCGGCCCTGGTCTACCTCGCCGTCGCCGGCGTCGACGGGCCGTCCGCCCGCGGCTGGGGCATCGCCATCTCGACCGACACCGCTTTCGCGCTCGGCGTTCTCGCCCTCGTCGGACCGCGCTGCCCCAACCGCCTTCGGATCTTCCTGCTGGCCCTCGCGATCGTCGACGACGTCGCCGCGATCGGCGTCATCGCCGCCTTCTACACCGACGACGTCGACCTCGGAGCCCTGCTCGTCGCCACCCTGCTGTTCGGCCTGCTCGCGGCCCTGCGCGTCGCCCGGATCCGCCATCCCGCCCCGTACGTCCTGATCGCCGTTGCGCTATGGCTCGCGACGTACGCCTCCGGCGTCCACCCCACGGTGGCCGGCGTCGCCATGGGGCTGCTGTTCAGCTCCTACACGCCCGGTGAGGACGACCTGACGCGAACTCGCCTGCTGGGGCAGCACTTCCTGTCGACGCCGACCGCAGAGACGGCGCGCGAGGTCGTACGCGGCGTGAGCAGCACGGTCTCGGCGAACGACCGGCTGACGCTCAGGCTCCACCCGGTCGTGAGCTTCGCGGTCGTCCCGCTGTTCGCCCTCGCCAACGCCGGCGTCGCCCTCGACGCCGAGGCGCTCCGCACTGCCGCGACGAGCACCGTCGCGATCGGCATCGTGCTCGGGCTGGTCGTCGGCAAACTCGTCGGCGTCGTCGGCGGCACCTGGCTGGCGCTGCGCCTGCCGGCCGCCACCTTCTCAGGTGGTGTGCGGTGGGGGCAGGTCACCGGCGTCGCCTCGGTGGCCGGGATCGGCTTCACCATCGCCCTGTTCATCACCGAGCTTGCCTTCGACGATCCCGCCCTGCGCCAGGACGCCAAGATCGGGATCCTGGTCGGTTCTCTGCTGGCAGCCCTCGTGGCCATCGCGGTCTTCCGCTTCTTAGCCTCCCGAGGCGGGCTGTGCCTGCCCGAGGAGGGGACCGCCGCGCTCCCCGAGCTCGCGAACTTGCCGGACCCGGACTGACCCGTCCTCAGACGGTTGCCATGCCCTGCCAGGCGGGGGAGGCGCTGGGCTTGGCCAGCAGGAACCCCTGCGCCAGTTCGACGCCGCAGCCGTGGATGGCGGCGAGCTCTCCCTCGGTCTCGACACCCTCGGCCACGACCCGGCTGCCGGTGTCCTTCGCGAAGCCGACCAGGGCGCACAGCAGGGTGCGGCGGGGGAGATCGACGTCGGACCCGCGGGTCAGCGCCATGTCGATCTTCAACAGGTCGGGGCGTACGGCCAGCACGTGCGTCAGGCTCGCGTAACCGGCCCCGGCGTCGTCAACGGCCAGGCCCAGCCCCGCCTCGCGGTAGGGCTTCAGGGTCGCCGTGAGCTCGTCGTAGTCGGTGACCGGGGCGTGCTCGGTGAGCTCCAGGACGATGCGCTCGAGCGGCCGCCCCTCGAGCAGCCGAGCCAACCCGGGGCCGAGTAGGGCCCCCGGACCGAGGTTGACGGTGAGCGCGATGTCGGGTGGGATCGCCCCGCCGTCGAGCAGGTCGAGCACGGACGAGGCGGCCGCCAGCTCGAGCTCGTCTCGTAGACATTGCCGGGCGGCGTCGTCGAACCACTGGGCGGGGGAGCGCGACTGACCCTCAGCACCGGTCACGGGGCTCTGCGCCGTGAAGCGGGTGAGCCCCTCGGCCGCGACCGCCCTTCCGGTCGCGATGTCGACGATGGGCTGCAGCACCGGGTGCCGGCCGTCGCCGGCGATGACGCGGAGAAGCGCGTCGCGTACGGCGTCGCGGTCGGCGACGACCTTGGCGGCCGACAACGCGCGGTCTTGGAGCTCGCGCAGCAGCTCGGCCAGGAGCTGGACGGCCGCGAGGTCGCGCGCGCTCATGCCCGGAGAGGCAGAGTCGTGGATGGCGCAGAGCATGCCGACGGCGACCCCCTGCGGGCCCACGAGGGGAACCCCGATGTAGGACCCGATGTGCAGAAGGGCGGTGACGTCCAGCAGGGCCGCTTCAGGGACTGCCATGGCATCGGGGATGAGCGCTGGGAAGCGGCCGTTCAGCACCCGCGTGCAGAACGACCCGTTCAGCGGCAGGCGATCACCCTCCTTCGGGGCGTCGACCCCGGGTTCGGAGTCGACGAACCGCAGGACCTGGTCGGAGCCGACGAACTCGCTCACCCAGGCGACCTGCATGCCGAGCTGGGTACGCGCGACAGCGAGCAGCTGGTGGACCGCGGAGGCGTAGTCCTGAGAGGCGAGGTCTTCGACGTTCACCGGCACGCGCGCGCTGAGGCCCTGATGGATCACGTCGCTCATGGCCGCACCCCTTCGCGCCGGGTCGGCACGGGCCAGGGTGCGACGCGAACACCGACCGTAGACCTCAGACGGGCGAATCGCCTTTCCCTGCTGTGTCAGACCCGGGTGGCACCGTGACGGGGGTGATTCCGCGACACGCCCGGGGGACCTGCGCAACACGCCGTACGACCTGCAGGTTCACCCGATCGGGGCGTGGGGTGTTGCGTCAGGCGTTGTGCCGCTCTAGTGTCCCGGACACAACATCTAGGGATCACACCGGTGTAGTTCTCCACATGCTGTGGGCAGCCGCTTCCACAGGTGTGGAGAACCAGCCGACGACAAGAGGGGATCCGACCGTGCGCTGCCCGTTCTGCCGGAACCCCGACAGCCGTGTCGTCGACAGCCGCGAGACCAGCGAGGGCGACGCCATCCGACGCCGCCGGTCGTGCTCGGAGTGCGGGCGCCGGTTCACCACCGTCGAGGAGATGTCGCTGTCGGTGGTCAAGCGCAGCGGCGTGCACGAGCCGTTCAGCCGGGCCAAGGTGATCAGCGGCGTGCGCAAGGCCTGCCAGGGCCGGCCGGTGGACGAGGACGCGCTCGCCCTGCTAGCCGCCCGAGTCGAGGACAGCATCCGGGCCGGCGGCAACCCCGAGATCCCCGCCGACGAGGTGGGCCTGGCGATCCTCGAGCCGCTGCGCGAGCTCGACGTCGTGGCTTACCTGCGGTTCGCCAGCGTCTACCGGGCCTTCGAGTCGCTCGCCGACTTCGAGGCCGAGATCACCGCGCTGCGCGCCAGCACTCCCCCTGACAGCCCGGGCGAGCACGCCGGCGCCCGCAGCGAGCACGACACCGGTCCGCCCGAGCGGCTCGCCCGCTCCCGCTAGGCCCGCACGACCTGTTCGCCCAGCACGCCCCCCGTACATCGAATGCCGCGGTCGCCGCGGTTGTTGACACCCATGAGCCCCCCAGAAGGAGAACGGCATGACGGAGACGGTCAGCGGCGCACCTCGCCAGACCCAGCGCAGGTCGCAGCGACTGCCCATCGAGCGCGTCTACACGACGCCCGGTGTGCACCCCTACGACGAGGTGACCTGGCAGCCGCGCGACGTCGTCATGACCAACTGGCGCGACGGGTCGGTCAACTTCGAGCAGCGCGGCGTCGACTTCCCCGACTTCTGGTCGGTCAACGCGGCCAACATCGTCACGACGAAGTACTTCCGCGGTGCGGTCGGTTCGGCGGAGCGCGAGCGGAGCCTGCGCCAGCTCATCGACCGGGTGGTGCTGAAGTACGGCGCGGCCGGCCGCGAGCACGGCTACTTCGCCAGCGAGGACGACGCGGTCCTGTTCGAGCACGAGCTGACCTGGATGCTGCTGCACCAGGTGTTCAGCTTCAACTCCCCGGTCTGGTTCAACGTGGGAACCACTGCTCCGCAGCAGGTCTCGGCGTGCTTCATCCTCGCCGTCGACGACCAGATGGACTCGATCCTCAACTGGTACCGCGAGGAGGGCCTGATCTTCAAGGGCGGCTCCGGCGCCGGCCTCAACCTCTCGCGCATCCGCTCGTCCAAGGAGTTGCTGTCCTCGGGCGGCACCGCGTCCGGCCCGGTCAGCTTCATGCGCGGCGCCGACGCGTCTGCCGGGACGATCAAGTCGGGTGGCGCGACCCGCCGCGCGGCCAAGATGGTCGTGCTCGACGTGGACCACCCCGACATCGAGGAGTTCATCGAGACCAAGGCGCGCGAGGAGGACAAGATCCGCGCGCTGCGTGACGCCGGCTTCGACATGGACCTCGGCGGCAAGGACATCGTCAGCGTGCAGTACCAGAACGCGAACAACTCCGTACGCGTCAGCGACGAGTTCATGCGCGCTGTCGAGGACGGCAAGGACTTCGGGCTGCGCGGCCGGATGGACGGCCAGGTCCTCGAGACGGTCGACGCCCGAACCCTGTGGCGCAAGCTCGGCCAGGCCGCGTGGGAGTGCGCCGACCCCGGCATCCAGTACGACGACACGATCAACGACTGGCACACCAACCCCGAGACGGGCCGGATCACCGCGTCGAACCCGTGCAGCGAGTACATGAGCCTGGACAACAGCTCCTGCAACCTCGCCTCACTGAACCTCATGACGTTCCTGCGCCCCGACGGCACCTTCGAAGCCAAGAAGTTCGCCAAGAGCGTCGAGATCATCATCACCGCGATGGACATCTCGATCTGCTTCGCCGACTTCCCGACCGAGCCGATCGGCGAGACGACCCGCGCCTACCGCCAGCTCGGCATCGGCTACGCCAACCTCGGCGCGCTGCTCATGGCGACTGGGCACGCCTACGACTCCGACGGCGGCCGGGCCCTCGCCGGGGCGATCACCTCGCTGATGACCGGCACGGCCTACAAGCGCTCGGCCGAGCTCGCTGCGATGGTCGGTCCCTACGACGGCTACGCCCGCAACGCCGACGCCCACAAGCGGGTCATGCGCAAGCACGCCGCGGCCAACGATGCGGTGCGTGCTGTCGGCGCCGACGACGCGCGGATCCTGCACGAGGCGACCAAGGCGTGGAAGGGCTGCATCGAGCTGGGCGAGCGCAACGGCTACCGCAACGCGCAGGCCTCGGTCATCGCCCCGACCGGCACGATCGGTCTGATGATGGACTGCGACACGACCGGTCTCGAGCCCGATCTCGCGCTCGTGAAGTTCAAGAAGCTCGTCGGTGGCGCGTCGATGCAGATCGTCAACGGCACGGTGCCGCGTGCGCTGCGGTCCCTGGGCTACCAGGAGGAGCAGGTCGAGGCGATCGTCGAACACATCGCCGAGCGCGGCAACGTCATCGACGCTCCGAGCCTGAAGTCCGAGCACTACACGGTCTTCGACTGCGCCATGGGGGAGCGCTTCATCTCCCCGATGGGACACGTCAAGATGATGGCGGCGATCCAGCCGTTCGTGTCTGGCGCGCTCTCGAAGACGGTCAACCTGCCGGCTGAGGCGAGCGTCGAGGACGTCGAGAACGTCTACTTCCAGGGCTGGAAGATGGGCCTCAAGGCGCTCGCGATCTACCGCAACAACTCCAAGGTCGGCCAGCCGCTGACCGACAAGAAGCAGAAGGCCGAGACGCTGGAGGAGCTCGTGGCAGCTCAGCCCGTGCGCCGGCGCCTGCCGAAGAAGCGTCGCAGCCAGACGATCTCGTTCTCCGTCGCGGGCGCCGAGGGCTACATGACCTCCGGCGAGTACGACGACGGCGGCGTCGGCGAGGTCTTCATCAAGATGAGCAAGCAGGGCTCGACCCTCGCGGGGGTCATGGACGCCTTCTCGGTCAGCATCTCGATCGGCCTGCAGTACGGCGTGCCGCTCGAGGCGTTCGTCTCGAAGTTCACCAACATGCGCTTCGACCCGGCCGGCATGACCGACGACGCCGATATCCGCATCGCCCAGTCGGTGATGGACTACCTGTTCCGGCGCTTGGCCCTGGATTACCTGCCGTACGACAAGCGGGCCGAGTTCGGCATCTTCACTGCCGAGGAGCGGGCGGCGACGGTTGCCGGGTCGTACGGCGGGGCTGTCGAGGAGGTCGACGTGGAGGGGCTGGCTCAGTCGGTGCCGGTCGCCTCAGTGCCTGCTGCGGTTGCTCCGGCTCCTGGGCACGTCGGGTCGTCGATGGAGCTGCTCGAGGCTCAGCAGGGGACTGCCGCTGATGCTCCGCTGTGCATGACGTGCGGGGTGAAGATGCGGCCGGCTGGCTCTTGCTACGTGTGTGAGAGCTGTGGGAGTACGAGCGGGTGTAGCTGATGTCGTCGATTGTGTCGGAGACATCAACTTTTCTGCCTGACGACAAGATTCACTTCAAATCTCAGGTGAGCTGACGCACAGCGGTCCTTCCTCCGGAAGGGGCCGCTCTGCTGTGCCCCTCCGGACGGATAGCCGCGTGATGGGCGTCGGGGCTCAATCCGCTGTCGCCTGGGATCTGCCGCCAGCCCCGGCGGTGGCCCTGCCGGTGCGTACAATCGATTGATGGAAGCAGGCTGCATGCGGTGCCGTCCGTCCGCTAAGCCGTCACGGACGCTCGCCGGAAAACGTCCACCGGCATGGGGTGCCGAAGCCGCCAGATGATCGCGATGGGTCGCTCGCCGACGTGACTCACGTACGACGCCGGCCCGAGGCACATGTACGGGCGCGGGCCGCCCCACTCGGTCAGTCGCGTCTCGCGCGCCAGGATGAGGATGTGACTCCCCGTCTGCGCGTGGGTCAGGTAGCGGACGCCGGTACTGGAGGTTATGGAGGTGGCGTTCTGCGACTCCCAGTGGAACAGCTCCGGCGAGATCGCGTAGTCCTGGTACATGGTGCTCGGTGAGTAGTCGGTCTCGGTCTTGCGCAGCGTGACAAAGAAGCCGTCCGTCTGCGCCTCCGGTGACCACACGACACCGGTCATGAACGATTTCGGTGTCCGCTTCAGGTTGGCGTAGTCCAGAGCGGTCAGTGCCTCTTCCCGGCTGTAGTGGGCACCGGTCAGCATGGCTACCTGCTGCATGCCGGCCTCAAGGGGACGGGTGACGTGCTCGGCCCGGGACAAGCCATACGCGACCATCTGGCGCAGCTCGTCGCGTACGGCGGGGTGCTGGGCGAGCAGGTCGTAGCCGGCTTGGTAGCTCGGGAGCCCGCCGCCATTCGGCCACAAGGAGAAGAAGAGCATGCGCGCGTACCTCTGCTCGCGCTCCCAGAGCTCGGCGTAGCTGACCGAGTCGGACAGCAGGCGCGTGTAGACCATGGCTCGTTCGGGATCGTCGACGTGCACCAGCGAGGCGGTGCGCTTGAGCAGCTGGTCCTCCGCGGGACCCGCAGCCTCCGTGGGCAGCTCGGCCCATCTCCGGAGCGCCGTCCATGACCCTGCCTTCAGCACGTCGGCGATCTCGTGGCCGCTCTCCTCAAGCCAGGGGGCCAGCGCGAGATCCCCGTGCCTGGTGACCTCGCGGATGAGTTCCTTCTTGTTGAGCTTGAGCTGCCGCCGGACGTTGGCCAGGACGACGTCTCGGGCGACCGCGTCGAGGACCAGCTCGGACCCGGAGGGGAGGAACGCGAAGCCCTTCTCCAGCTGACGCTCCAGACCGGCTCGCGTCGTGCCGGTGAGGGCCCGGTACTTCAGGTCGAACCGGAACTCACGCCGCTGCTGGCCGATGAAGTCGAGCACGGTGAGGACCGGCTTGTCGGCGGTTCGGCGCAGGCCGCGACCGAGCTGCTGCAGGAAGACCGTAGCGCTCTGCGTCGGCCGGACCAGGAGCAGCGTGTCGACGTCCGGGATGTCGAGTCCCTCGTTAAACAGGTCGACCGTGAACAGGACGTTGACCTCGCGGTCCTGGAGGCGGCGCAGCGCCAGCGCCCGGTCGTCACGACCGGTCTTGCCCGAGACGGCCAACGCCGGGATGCCGGCGGCGGTGAACCGCTCCGCCATGTACTCGGCGTGCTTGACGGACACGCAGAAGCCGAGCGCCCGCATGCGCGAAGCGTCAAGGACCTTGTCGCGGAGCTCCCGCAGGATGATCCGCACCCGCGCGTCGTCGCCGGTGTAGACCCGTTCGAGCGCCGCCACGTCGTACTCGCCGCGGCGCCACTCGAGCGTGGAAAGGTCGGTGGCGTCGCTGACGCCGAAGTAGTGGAACGGGCAGAGCAGGTCGGCTTCGAGGGCGTCCCACAACCTGAGCTCGGCGGCCGCTCGGCCACCGAAGAACGAACGGACGTCGACGCCGTCCGTGCGTTCCGGGGTGGCGGTCAGCCCGAGCAGCTCGGCGGGAGCCAGGTGGGTTAGCAGGCGCTGGTAGGTCGCTGCCTCCGCATGGTGGAACTCGTCGACCACGACGACAGCGAAGTGGTCGGCCGCCAGCTTCTCCACGCCGTAGCTGTGGAGCGACTGGACGGTGGCGAAGACGTGGCGCCACCGCTCCGGCTGGATGCCGTCGACGTAGAGCTCGCCGAAGGCGCCGTCAGCCAGCACCTCCCGGTAGGTGCGCAGCGACTGCTCCAGGATCTCCTTGCGGTGCGCCACGAAGAGCAGGCTCGGGCGGTCGGGCATGCGGGCGTAGTCGAGGGCGGCGATCACCGTCTTGCCGGTCCCGGTCGCAGCGACGACCAGGTTGCGGTGCCGGTCGTGGACGTCGCGTTCCACCGACAGTTGGTCGAGGATCAGCTGTTGGTGGGGGTACGGACGGACCTCCAGCCCGCTGTGGCTGTACGTGACGGTGCCGCGATCCTGGGTGCCACCCGCGATAGCGAGAGCCTGATCGAGGCGCTCGCCGTCGGTGTCAGGGTCATAGTCGACGAAGCTCGGATCCTCCCAGTACGAGTCGAAGGTCGCCTCGAACTTCGCGAGCAGCTCGGGGGTGTGCGACCCGGCGAGCTTGACGTTCCACTCGAGACCGTCGAGCAGGGCGGCACGGCTCAAGTTCGAGGAGCCGACGTAGGCGGTGTCGAGGCCCGTGTTGCGCCGGAAGAGCCAGGCCTTGGCGTGCAGCCGCGTCGACTGCGTCTCGTAGTTGACCTTGACCCGAGCCCCGAAGTCCCGGACCAGCCGGTCTAGCGCCGTCCGGTCGGTGGCGCCCATGTAGGTGGTCGTCAGCACCCGCAGGGGTGCGCCTCGCTCGGCGCGCTCCTTGAGCTCGGCCTCGAGGACACGCAGGCCGTACCACTTGACAAAGGCGCAGAGCAGATCGACACGGTCGGCGGTCGCCAGCTCAGCCCGGAGCTCCGCGCCGAGCTTGGGGTCTGAGGCGGAGTTCGTCAGCAGGGCCGGTCGGGACAGGGGCACAGCAGGGCGGGTGTTGAGTAGGCGCCAGACACCGGGGTCCTCCTGGACGGCGAGCGCCAGCAGCTGCTTCGGTCCTTGGGAGAGCAATCCCTGCGCAAGCGCCGCCAGAACATCGTTGGCGCGGTCCACGCGTTCCTCGGCCGGCAGGTCGGCCAGGACCCGAGCGACGGCTCGGCCGACGTACTCCCCAAGTAGCTGCGAGGATTCCGCCGCCTCCACAGACGTGACGACCGTGCGAAGCCCCGCCGTCTGGAGTGCCAGCGCCTCCGTCACGAGCTGCTCGTAGAGGCCGGACGGCATGGGTTGCACCCGGCCAGCTTGTCAGCTGCGTGCTGCGGGCGGCGCCAAGTACGGGATTCCACGACGACCCGACGCGGACGGACTGAGAGCCGACTCAGGTCACGGCCGTAATGAGCCGAAGGTTTCAGGATGAGTGCTGCCGCGTCTGGTCGTCGACGGTTCGAGAGCATGTCCTCGCAGGCACAAGCCCTCGAGTCACAGGCGGAGCAGCTCGCCGCAGAGGCGGCGGCCCTGAGGGGTGGGGCGGACAAGGTCCGTCTAGGCAACGAGGGTGAGCTCCAGATCGCCGGTCGGCTGGACGTGCTCCACGGTGCGGGTTGGCACGTCCTCCACGATCGCCGCAAGAACCCGGGCTCGCCCGCAAACCTCGATCACGTCGTCGTGGGTCCGCCCGGCGTGATCGTCATCGACGCGAAGAACTGGTCTGGCGGGCTTCTCAAGCTTGATGAACGAGGCATGAAGCTCGGCGGTTGGCGCAAGGACGACGCCCTCCACGCAGCTCGCGTCGACGCGGAGCTCGTGCAGGGTGTCGCGCATAAAGTTGGCTCTCCTGCTGGTTCCGTGGGTCGATTCACGCGGCTTCGCGGCCGGGTAGGGGTGGGCAGTACCCGCCGAGGTTGAGCATGGCAAGGGCGATCATGGCCTCGGGGCTCTTGAAGCCGAATGCCAT
>JAABUN010003050.1_pt1 | contig 27260 bp, 22 predicted proteins | sample 5559311 | NCBI WGS metagenome assembly JAABUN01 (sample SAMN10711877, study PRJNA513370) | rock metagenome | isolation source: Antarctica rocks | place: Antarctica: Victoria Land, Siegfried Peak sud
ACCTCGCCAGCAAGGACGGCTACCGCGACCAGTTCCTGCCCACCGGCCGCACCGCCGGCACCCCCGAAGAAGCCCTCGACTGCGCAGCCGGCCTCTACCTCGACAACCCCTGACCCCCGACGAACTTCCGAGCGAGACCACTTAGGATCAGGTAGCCCTCCGACCCACGTCCTTGGCGGCGAACGCACTTCCGCAACCGTCCGATTTTGCCTCGCGCGGATGGTCGACTAGGCGGCGGAATGACGCATTGCCTCGGTCCCTGCCGCTCCCTGCTACATGTTGCTCCACCGGTCGTGTGAAGAGTTCCTAAGCCGCTGCGGACGATGGTGGTAGCCCGGCGATGGATCCTCGCGCACACTCTCGACGCTGGGCATCCTCGACACGGGTCCCCACGCGGTCCACAGGGCTCGAAGGCGGAGGATTGAAGGGCGCCGGGCGACATCTGCGGCCAGCATAAACGGGAGGATGCTCCCCAAGTCGCGCTGGACCTCGTCAAGAGTCCGGACAACGACTTCGAGCGCGCGCCGTTCCTGAAGCATCGGCATCGTTTCCCGCAGGGCCAAGCGTGCGTGCTCAACTCGAGTACTGACGAGCCACAGGTGCTCGGCCTGCCAGATCGACGGTAGGCCGTCGACCGCGTCGAGGGCGCAGTCAGCGGCGATCCATGCGACAGCATAAGCGGCGGTGTCTTCCGTCTCGTGTCGCAGCCGGGCGTTCAAATTCGCTGGCAAGAACGTCGACAGCGGGATGCAGTCGAAGTGCTCGCGCGCATGAACCCAGACGGGGTGGTTGGCATCGAGGGCCCGGGCGTCGACCTGGATGACTGGCTCGGCCTGTCCGGGGGTGAAGTAGGCGAATGTCTCCACGTGAGGGAGCAGTTGTCGGGCGTGCACGAGAGCCTGCATGGAGGGATTGATGTCTTCGCTGTCGAGGCGCTCAACGCGCGCCTCGAGACGCAGCGCGTTGAACGTGAACGTGGAGATGCGCAGGCCGTTGGTACCGAAGAGTGCCTCGACACGGCGCCACTCCGCCGTCCGTCCTGGCTGTCCAGCGGTCGGAAAGATCGCGCCAGGCTCGGCGGCGAGCGCACGCCAGTGGACGAACGCCGCCTCGCACCCAAGCGCGAATGACATGCAGTTTGCGGTCGCGATGTCTACCCGCTCAAAGTCGACGTCGAGGCCCTCGACGACGTATACGGCGCGGCGTCCGTCCCACTCGAGGGCCTCGTGCGCTTGGCTGTTTCGCACGTCCGGCAGTAGGTTCGGGACCATCGCAACGTTCAACCAAGGGTCCGTCGCAAACCCGTCTGCGAGCGAGCCGACCATTGGCGGTCGAGTCCATGTGCCCGCAGCCAGGCAGCGCATCGCCCATCCGTACTGACGCACAGGCCCCTCCACGAGTCTGCGGTAAACGTCAGCGAGAGCGTGGGCAGCTTCTTCGGTGTCCGCGGTCGACCTGAGCATGCGGGTAGAGGACTGGATGATCCGCCGGCTCTGGCGCAGGGCCTCCTCGCGGTCAGCGAGATGGGCGAGCACGGCGCTCAGGTCGTTGACCGCTGAGTCGTCGAAATCATCACCGTCGACGGGTCGACCAGCGTTGTCACTGGCGGCGTCAGAACTCTTTCTGCTGGCTCGGTCATACCTTGCCGCCGCGGCGCCTCCAGCCCGCTCTGAGTTCTTCAGTCGCAGCAACGTCTCCCTGAGTGTCTGCCACGCCAGCACGGCATCGGGCGCCTGCACAATCCAGCCGGTGGCGAGGATCATGGCGAGCGGGTCGTCGGCGGGCTCGATGTCGAACGACTGCATGTGCGCCAAGAGGTAAGCAAGCAGGGGCGCGTTCGCGTACTTGTGCGCCTCGAAGACGCGCGAGGCGCTGAACGACCCGAGACCGTCGATCGGGACCGTGTCCATGCCAAACGCGACCGCCAGCGCGGTCCCGCGATCGGGGACCGCAACTGTGGGGACGGACAAAACCAGCGCGGCCAGGCCCCCGGTGACGCGAGGCGGCCTGACACCGGCCTCAACGGCGTCGAGGACGTCGTCGATGACACGGTCGACGGCGGTGAGGAGCCCCGACCGGAGCATGTCGGCCGTCGTGACGGTGGCTGATGCGTCCTCGGTGGGATCCATTCCGGCGGCCCGCGACCCGGGGGCACCGTCCGCTGCGTTCTCCTCACCGACGGCCGAGTCTCCAACGTCAAGTCCGAGAGGTAGGTCGCGTGAGTCGAACGGTGCGAGGGCGATGAGCATGGCGACGATGTAGGCGGGCCGCGTTGAGGCGGGCGAGACTGTCCTCGAGACCCTTGTAGGTCCAGCTCCTATACGCCTCTGGGGCAGCGGCCTCCTCGACACGCCTCAGGAGCACGGGGAGCGCCGCTAGACGTGCGGACCACAACTCGTGAACCAGCGGGACGGACCGGGCGGAGTCGGCTATCTCCGAGAAGGTGAGAGGGCGTGCCCGAAGGTCGGCCGTCAATCGTCGACGTGCCCCATCCGGCAGTCTCGCCGGGCGCTGGCTCATCGCGTCAAAGTATCAACCGGGGCTCTGTCGGCGCCTGCCGTAATCTGCCGAGATGGGCCTCGCCTCCGCGTCTTGACGAGCCCAGCAGAGCGCAAGAGGTCTGAGGCAAGAACCGGACCAGACCGGAAGCCGAGCCCTAGACTGAGGCTGCGGTGGGCCGTACGGACGACGGGAGGTTGGTCAGTGTGGCTAGAGCCCCGATCAGCCCCGCAGCACTCACTTGGGCCCGCGAAATCAGCCACGTCACCGTCGAGGAACTCGCGAAGGCACTCAACGTGAAGCCCGGACGCGTAACCGAGTTCGAAGGTGGCGACGCGCGGCCGACCTTTCGGCAACTGACCCTCATGGCGGCGAAGCTCGACCGTCCCCTCGGCTTCTTCTTCGCTCCGCCGCCAAAGCGGCCAGACGTCTCCGAGACAGCTGACTTTCGCGGCCGCGGGCACAACGAACTGCCCGCGGACCTTGTTCGGGAGATGCGCCGAGCGGAGCAGCACCGGGGCGCGATGCTCGATCTCGGCTGGGTCCCGTCCAGCGAGATCGAGATGGGTGGCATCGATTGGAAGAGCGTCGCCATGCGCGCCGCCGCCCTGCGCAAGCACTTCGGGTTGACCGACGCTTTCGTGCCGCCGGAATCTCAGAACAACCAGGTCTTCAACTTCTGGCGGGGGTTGCTCGAGGAGAACGGCGTCCTGATCTTCCAAACCACTGGCATCCCTCTGAGTACCTTCCGCGGCCTGTCCGTGCACAACGACGATCTGCCGCTCATTCTCGTCAACGGTGCGGACAGCCCTACAGGCCGGACGTTCACCCTGTTCCACGAAGTTGCTCACCTCATGAACCGGACGAGCGGTCTGTGCGTGCTCCGCGAGGCTGTCGACGAGGAGGCGCTCGCAAACAACTTCGCGGCGAGCTTTCTGATGCCGGAGCCTGCGGTTAGGGCGCGCCTCAACGGACCGGCTGAGCCCCTGCAGGCAGCTGAGCATCTGGCCCGCCATTTCAAGGTCAGCCCGCTGGCCGCAGCAGTGCGGCTCCGCCGGCTCGACATCATCGATGACGCCGACCTTGAAGCCGTGCGCGCCGCCAGCGATGAGAACTGGAGCCGCCAGCGCGACGCCCAGAAGCAAACGGACGGTTTCGTGCCACCCTGGCGGCTCCGGTATCGCGACCTCGGCCCGACCTACATTGGCGCGGTGGCACGGGCCATTGAGGATCGCCGCGTCGACATGGTCGACGCTACCTACTTGATGAATGCCCGCCTGCCGATGGTCAAGCAGATGTTGGACGAGTACTACCGCACTGGCGGCGCTGGGTGACATACACACTCGACACAAACATCCTGATCGGTTTGGTGCAGCGTTATCCGCGCGACATACTCCCGGCGATGTGGGAGCACATCGAGTCCTCAGTGGCGGACGGCGATAGCTGTATCTGCGAAGCGATCCTGCGCGAAGTCCGTCGCGGAGGCGACGAACTGCACACGTGGGCGAAGAACCTCAATGGCTTCGTATGCCCAGCCACCGATGACGAGCTCGCCACTGTCGCTGAGATCGCCCTCGCGCACCCCGAGTGGGTTCAGGGCCAGCTCAACGAGGCCGACCCATTCATCATCGCTCACGCCAAGTTCGAAGAGTCGACTATCGTCACCGAGGAGAACCGCAAAGGTCCGAACACCGAAGACAGAAATCAGAAAATCCCCAACATCGCCGACGAGCACGATGTCGAGACGATCAAGTTCTTCGCCTACGTCCGCAACCAGGGGTGGCAGTTCTAACTCGGTAGTAGGGCTCCATAGATGGTCTCTGCGTTCGCAACGCCAGTCTCGGGAGTGTTGCGGGGGTTAGCGGTCACGCATCCAACGCGCAGCAGAATTCTGTACAAACGGCTCTGACCAGGTGAGGTGGGGTCCAGCTGATAGGAGCACACGTCTCAATCGCAAACCGTTCTTACTTAGCTCGAGGAGACACATGACCTCCATCACCTCGTGGGCCGCGGTGGACTCGCGCGGTGTATCGAGCCTGTACATTGCTAGCGACAGTCGAATCAGTTGGGGTACGGGTCAGTCATGGGATCAGGGCCGCAAGACCTTCGCCTGTCGGCAACTACCTCACATCTTCGGCTACTGGGGTGACGTCCTCTTCCCTGCGATGGCCATTCCGCTCGTCATCGACCGCCTAGAACATCAGTTGCTGAGCGTCAATCCGAACAGGCACTTCGGGGCTATCGGCAGCACCATTCGACGCCTGTGGATCGACTATCCAGACGCGCAGCGGCGCGACGCGGGCATTCTGGTAGGTCATCGCAATGGTGAAGGCATGCGATCCATATTTTCGTTAGCTGTCTTCATTTATGATGCTGCTAGCGACTCGTGGTCGCGCCGATCGATCGAAATGCCGTCACGGTCTGGAGAATTGCGAATTGCCGGTAGCGGCGCTAGTTACGTGCGCAACGCGAAGAAACTTTGGGACCTGAGCGCCGAAGGCGGAACTAGTCGCGCTGTATATAGTGCCTTTTGCGAAGCTTTGATGAGTGGCGGCGACACGGCGTCGGGCGGCGGGCCGCAACTAGTGGGCCTGTTTCGCGAGGGACCCGGTCGCGTTTTCGGCACCGTCTACGGAGGGCAACGATTCTTCGCTGGCTCGCGTCTCACCCGTGACGAGGCCGCGTCCGGCAATGTCGACTGGTTTAACCATCTGTTCGAACGAGTAGACGAGCGGACAATGAGGCGCCTCCCAGGCGCTCGAACGCATCGACCCAGGGATCTGGCTCATCCCAAGGCGTACCAAACCGCGGAAGGAGCCGGCCGATAATCACCGGCCGGCCCCTTGAAGACCCGCAGCACAACCGTGATGTGCCTGTAAGGGCGCATCCGGTCGTGGACACCTCGTCGCTCTCAGAGAGAGCCCCGGGAGTTGCGGCTCCAAGCCTAGCGTGCGCCAGGCAGTTAGCGAAGCGGAGAGGTTGGCCTACTGGGCCCCTTGTCGAGCACCAGACTTGGCTCGTGCGTTCGGGTTGAACACGCGGTACCGATGGTCGACGGGTTTGGAACGAACGTCGTCCCCGCGCCGAGTCGGCGACTCCGAGGTCGCTGCGAGATGCCTCTGCCGCGTTGACCGCCAGACCGAGCACTTGTCGCTGCAATGTCACCCAGTGCCGACCTTATCCGTCAGCACAGGTCACCAGTGGGACTGCCGGCTTGAGCAAGACCGCTGGATTGAGCGTGCCCGATGTGTCTGGACGCTGGCGCCGCGTCGAGTCGACGGGCGCACCCGACTCTGCGTCGCCATTCATCGGCGGATCGGATCGATTCTCGGCCCTAAGCCCCGTCAGTCTGGGCGCAATGACGCGGCGCGGTCACCAACCCGAGAGCACCGTCAGCCCTCATCGACATCGCGTCGACTCGTGGTCCTGCCGGGAGCAGCAGGACAATGGGGAGTCGGCGGGTGTGTCGATCTCCTGGACGGCGCGGTGATCCACCCGTGTTGGCGGTACGTCCCATGCTGGGAGGTCGACGGCCCACCGCCTCCGCGGTGAGGGCACATCAACTGAGCAGGATGTGACTTCGGCGCACCTCGCGGTCGGCCAGGCCAACCCCCACGCCGAAGCACCCCCGCGCAGCGGCCGAGACCTGACCAAGCGCGGAAGTCGACTGGTCAACAGATGCTCTGTACGCCTCAAGCAGCGTCGTCGCTTCAGCGAGAGCCACCGGGACGTGGCCCCCACGCAGCCGCGCTTCGACGCGTTCCTCGTTGGGCGCCAGCTTGTTCGCGAGCGCGAACACGCCTCCCTGCCTCACCAAGAGACTCACGGCGTCAGCGTGCGCCCTGCCTACATCGAGCACGTTGGCCAGCCCCGGGCGCGCCGCCGCGAAGGCCGCCGGGAGAACGACGCACTCAGCCAACGCCTCCGGTGCGAGCCATACGCCGGTCTCGTCACGTCCGATGGCACGGATCGCCCGCTGAAGCTGTAGCGAAGCCGCGATGTGGGCCTGGCTGGGTGAAACTCCAGTGGTGCGCTCCGTCCACGCGGTCGTCACGTCCGACCAGGCGGCGCCCGCTCGCTGGAGCCGCGCCATCGTGAGGATCGCGTCCGTCTGTGACATGGAGCCCGCGGCCCGGGCAGCGTCGGTGAGCGCAGCGTTGAGCGCGATGAGGTGTCGTGCCTCGACGCTCGCACGCTGCAACTCGGCACTGGAGGGAGCACTGCTGTGCACCGTCGCGAGGCACGCCGCTCGCCATGCGGCCGTCGCGACCTGCAGGTCGTCGAGCAGGTCCCCAGGTCTTGGTGACCGGACACCCGGGACGCGCACGCCGTCGAGGTCGCTTCGGTCAGGTCGCCCGCCAGCGGCGTCCAGCACTTCGGCCGCCAGACGACGGGTCTCGAACAGAGGGGCGGCACGCCAGGTGAGCCTGGCGCGGGTATTCGGCGAGGTGGTTGGACTCTGCTGGTGCGCGCGCCCACAGGCGCGCAGAGTCAAGTCTGTTCCAGCCAGGGTCATCTCGGCGGCGCGGATGATGCCCGCCGACCTGGACGTGGCAGCTTGTGCGACTTCGCGCTGGGCCACTCCTGGTCGGTCGCGAGCGCACTCGATGAGATCGGCCGCGGCGCCGATGAGCTCCGTGGCTCTGGTGACGCGTGGGTGGGGAAGAACTCCCCGCGTTGCCACCTTCGCGAGCTTGATGTGCGCATAGAGCTGCGAACCAGCGAGCAGGACGGGGTCGGTGTCCGACCACCGGGTGACGACCGCGTGACCGGTTGCCCGTCGTCCCGCCGCGGCGGTCATCAGGCGGGCGCACGCTGCCGCGTACGCGGGCCACGCCGCGAGCAGCCGGTTGCCGGACGGCGTTCCTGTCGACAGGAGGTACAACTCGGCATCAGCACGGTCGAGGAGCTCCCCCACCGAGGCGCCGAGAGCGTGCGAGGTGCTCATCACCGGATCCGTCGCGCGATGTCAATCGCGTCCGTCAGCGCGGCGCGGACGAGTATCGCGCGGTAATCCCAACCCTCGGGCGCATCGTCAAGGGTGTCTGCCGCTCGCTCCAGCGTTGCGAGAGCTCGGGCGCCGACAGACCGCGTCCCCTGGCCTGCGACGATGACGTCAGAAGCGTCCTCCACCAGTGACCCTGGAACGTCCGTCATGTAGCCGGACGCCGTGACCGCCTCGGCAACGACATCTAGCCACAGCGACCGCAGGTCAGCGCCGGCAGCAACGTTGGCCAGGCGTGTGGCCTCTCGCACGAGCGCCGCGACCAGGGCGAGCGTGTCCGGGTCGGTCGAGGGGCGCGGTGTCTGGCCGTCGCTCATGCGAGCCATGGTGCCCGGGTGCGAGCACGAATGCCTCGTCGTCCACAAGGCCTGGTCACAAGCGAAGGCCCGGCACCGTCCGGCGCGCTTCGTGAGCCGTGTGACAGGACTTCCTAGGTTGGCCATCGGCACTGCGCCCCAAGCCCAGTTGCTGCACGCGCAACGCATCCCAGGCTCGCTGTTGTGCGCCGATGTGGCGGGGCCGAGCACCGAGCAGGTCCTCGTTGTCGCGCACCTCGTACTGGTCTCGGTAGGCAACGACGTGCCGCAGGGTGGTGTCCCAGCGCGCGCCGCCCGCGCCGTCGCCTAGTCGTGGGCCCAGTTGCTCGAGCCAGGCCGGCGGCCGGGTCCGCGCGTAGGTGGATAGCCGAGCGATGCGCGCTTCGATGCGGTTGGCACGCTGGGCCAGCCAGCGTGTCATCGGTTGCCCGTCATCCGCCGGGGGCGTCGGGACGGCCGGCGCGCCGGTGAGCCCGCACCTGGCCCGCCCTCGGGGCAACTGGCCGTGGAGACGCCACGCGAGGACGTCTGCGGGCGAGTCTGCCGATGCCAGCTCCCGCTGCGAAACAGCTTGGGTCAGCGCCGCTCTCGGGTCGCCCCCGGACTCGGCGACGACGGCGAGGGCCGCGGCGAGTCTGGGCCATCCGAGGTCCTCCAGGAGTGCCGGACCGTCCTCGGGTCCGAGGACGTCGACCGGGATGCGGCGCAGCTGGTGGGTGGCCTCTACGTGCAGGGACCAGGCGTATAAGTACTCAGGAACCAGCCGAGAGAGGCTCCCTGCAGCCTCCCGCTCGTCGCGGCCCACCTGGGTGGCAGACAGTTCCGAACCGTCATGCGCCAGGATGCCGAGCAGGACATCGCGGGCATCGCGCTCCGGCTCGGGCGGGCGGTCGGCATCCAGGGTCAGGGTGCCGCTGGTGGTGACGTATAGGTGGTTGGCGTGGCGACCGCGGGTGGCTGCGGTGTATAGCGCCTGGCGGGTGGTGGCGTCGTCCAGGAGCACGTGGGCGGTGTCGACCGTCATGCCCTGCGCGCGGTGGATGGTCGCCGCGTAGCCGAGCTCGACGTTCGCCTGCACGTAGGCGCTGGGCAGGTGCGCGCGGCCGCGGTGTCGCGTATGGACGACGTCCAAGGAACCGTCGTCCTGCACGCGGGACACCCGCCACAGATCTCCGTTCTTCACCCAGTCGCGGCCGCTGCCCAGGATGAGGCGGCGTTCGTTGCGCCGGGTCAACACGATGTCGCCCACCCCGGCGTGGGTGCCGTCGTGCAAGCGGACCTCTCGGGTCGGGTCCACGAGTCCCGCGCCGATGCGGTCGATCCGGGCGCGGGCAGCCAACTCCCGTACCTGATCAGCCGTCCCGGCGAGCAGGACGGTCGACCGGCCCACGAGGTCGTCCACGCGCCATGCCGCGTAGGCGCACTCGACGACGGCATCCCCACTACCGGAGTGGACGCGGTCGTGGGTTTCGTAGTAGCCCAGAGCTGCCTGGTCCCCGTCGCGCAGCTTGCGGGTGGCGTCGGCCTCCGCGGGGTCGCTGAAGCGGTGGACGACGTCGAGGTGGACGGCACCGACCTCGGAGTCGATCAGGCGCAGCGCTCCCCCGGACTCGACGGCAGCGAGCTGGTTTGGGTCGCCAAGCACCCGTATCAAGGCGCCCCGGGACCGGGCGAGGTCCACCAGGCGGGCCAGGTGCAGGGTGCCGGCCATTCCCGCCTCGTCGACGAGGAGAAGGTCTCCGGCGCGGATGTCGACGGCGGCGGATCTGGTGTCCAGGTCGTGCAGCAGCTTATGCAGGGTGTCGGCGCGGACGCCAAGCTCGTCGCTGAGGACCTGGGCAGCTCGGGCAGACGGAGCCAGCCCGATGACTCGGACCCCTGCGTGCTGGGCTGCTCGGACCAGGGCGCGCATAGCGGTGGTTTTGCCGGACCCGGCCGGTCCGATGCCGGCCACGAGCAGGCGCGGACTCGTCGCGAAGGCACGGGTCAGGGCAGCCTGCCCGGGGTCCAGGACCCTGCCAGACGTGGTTGCTGCGCTGAGGGTCAGCTCGACGTGCTCCGACGCGACCGACGACCGGGCGGGTTCGCGGGCAGCGGCGACGAGCCGCGCCTCGGCGTCCAGGACAGCGCTCGACGTGTACCGGTCGGAACCGTGGACCGAGAAGATAGACGTGCCGTCCGCCCGGGTGAGGGGTTCCGGAGCCACGGTCTCCGGCGGCGGGACGGTTAGCAGCACACTCTCACCGAGCGCGAGGTTGGTGACCTGCTGGACGAGGTCCGCCCGCGCCTGCCCTGTGGGGACCGGAATCGGACGGAGACGCCGCTCAGCCTCGGCCCGCAGGTGCCACACGGTCCAGGTGGCTCGGTGGTCCTGGACGGTCTCGACCACCTGCCGTGCGACGTGGTCAACGTCGACCACCTCCCCCCTCGTCATGGCTGGTCTGAGACGGACGGCAGCTCGGATGCTGTCCCTGACCTCGCCGTTCGTCGCGGCGCCCAGCGCCTCACGCGCCTGGGAGGTCCAGTCGGCCCGCAGCTCGGACAGCGACCTCGGGGCGGGCTTCTCCCCGCGGGTCGCCAGGGTCGCCTCCTGCGCCAGTTTTATCTGCACGTCTCGGGGTGGTTCGTGACCCCACCGGCGCCGGTAGCCGGCCAGACGCTCCCGGTACTCGGACTCGATAGCAGCGCGGCGGCTGGCGAAGCGGTGCAGCAGCCGCGCGTCGATGCCTTCGATCTCGCCGACCGCCCGGAGACCGTCGTCCCACCTCGAGGGCGAGCTCCCGGGACCGGACGAGGGTGTACCGGTCACCGAAACGCGGACCGGGCGATCGGCGAAGGAGACACCGAGACGGGTCCGCAGCTCGTCCTCGATGGCGGTGTTGTAGGTCTCCGATGCGGACACCGCGAGAGCGAAGAGGACTCGTCCGTCCAGAGACCGCCACGTGCCGTCCCGGCCCCGGACCTTGGTGGAGACCGCGCAGTGGGTGTGCAGGTTGGGGTCCCCGGTCCGGGAGTCGCGGTGGTCGAACATGGCGACCACCAAGCCGTGAGTGTCGACCTGGGCGAGTCCTCCGGGCCCGGTCCGGGTCAGGGCGGCGTCTGCCTCGACGTACGCCAGTGCCCGGGCGACGGCGGCGTGGTGGGCATCCTCCACCGCGCGGCTGGTCCCAAGGTCACCCAGTCCCCACAGGACCGACACGGACTTGACCGGGGTGAAGACCAGGTCGTAGCCGGCGACAGGCTGCCGGGGCGGCCTCGCCCTGGCGGCCACCCATGCCCGCAACTCGGCCTCGGTAAGCGGCACGCGTCCGTGCACGTCGAAGAACGTGCGGGCGCCGACCTCGCGGCGGACCCGTGCCCGGTCCTCGTCTTGGAGCCGTGCCGGGGACGGCAGGCCCTGTCGTTGCGCCTCGGCCCGGTAGCCGGCGTCCAGCTGACCCGCCCAGTCATCGGACCGGGACGCGAACCGCGGGAACCGTCGACCGAGCCGTACATCGCGTTCCGCCGCCTGGGTCGCTCGCTCTGGGGTCTCACCCGCTGCGAGGTACAGGGCGGTTCGCTTGGGGACGAGCCGGTCCGCGTCGGGATGCAGACCACGGCCGAAGAGGGCGCGCATTTGCGCCTCGCTGACCTGCCCTTGGACGTCTAGCTGAGCCAGTCCCGAGCCTGTCCACGTGCCGGGCGGGTTTCCGTGCGCCGTGTAGTACTCCGCCAACGATTCCCCTCGCGGGCGTTTGTGGTCCGCCGAGGCGACCTGTCTCGTCAGGTACGTGTACCCGTCGCCGGCGTGCAGCACGTGGACGGTCATCACGGCCACCACCTCCGACGGACCCATTGCACCGCAGCGCATCTCGCCGCAGGACTGGACGGGCCTGACACTCATAGTGCAAGAGGTGTGTGACGAACGGGTTGGCCTGTGGTCAGGGTGCGCGAGGCGGTCGTCACAACTACGGGCCGACCCAAGCCACGAGCGGCGAGTTGGGAGATGGAGGTGAGGCCCGACACGACGACGACCTGGATCAAGCCCTCAGCCAAGAGTCAGCGCGTCGAAGCCTTCAGCCACGATGTCAACGAAGTGCCGGAGATGCATGAAGTGAAAGATCGGATTCGAACTGGCTGACTCACGGTGACGCCAGCCCCACTCGGCGGCGCTCGGAATAGCGCGGCGCCATCGACTCCATCTGCTCCATCACCAGCTTGATCGCCTCAGGCTGCTTGTCCGGCGGGTAGCCGTGCTTGACCAGCAGCCGTTTGATCGAGGTCCGCAGCTTGGCCCGGACGTCGTCGCGGACGGTCCAGTCGGTACGGATGTCGCGCTGCATGACGGCGACGAGCTCACGGGCGATGTCGGCGAGCACGCCCTCCCCCATCACGTCGACGGCGGCCTCGTTGGTTGCGACGGCGTCGAAGAAGGCGAGCTGATCCTCGTCCAGCGGGGGTGAGAACTTCTGGCCCCGCGCCGCCTCGGCCACGACATCCTTTGCCAGCTCGATCAGCTCAGCGATGACCTCGGCGGAGGTGAGCTGCTGGTTGGTGTACTTGCGCATCAGGTCGTTGATGCGCTCGGAGAACGCCCGCTGCCGGAGCGTGTTGTGCCCGGTGGCCTTCGCGGACTCCTCATGGATCAGCGCGCGCAGTGCCTCGATGGCGATGTGCGGGTTGGGTGCCTCCTGGGTCTGCTTCACGAACGCCGGCCCAAGGTCCATCAGGCTGGGCTTCGGCATCCCGGCGGCCTCGTAGATGTCGAGCACGTCCCCGCTCGCGGTGGAGGTCGCGATGAGCTGGCTCAGCAGCCGCGCGATCTCCTCGGGCACGGGCTCGCCGCGGGCCTGGCGGTCGGCGGCGTCGAGTTTGGCCATCCAGACGCGGACTTCTTCGAAGTACGCGACGTCGGGCCGCAGCGCCTGGACGTCGGGTTGGTTGGAGCACAGCGCCCAGGCGCGAGCGAGCAGCCGCGCGAGTCGACGGAAAGCTTCGGCGAGGGTCTCCTCGCCCTCCTCGACCTGATTCCCGGCGGTGCGGGGGTCGCGCAGGTGGTTCACCATCCCTTGCAGGACATGCAGGTACGCACGAGCATCGCCCCGCGCCCGACGGTCCGTGAAGATTTCCTTCCAGTCGTAGCCGGCGACCAGGTCACCGAGTGCTGCGACGAGCTCGATGGTCGGCTGGATCTCGTCATCGGTGCTGCGGCCCAACGGCTTGGACGCCTGGTCCTGGGCGGAGTAGACCTCCAGCGCGCTCTTGAGGTTCTCGGCCAGCGGGGCGTAGGCGACGAGCAAGCCGTCCTGCTTGCCGCGGAAGGTCCGGTTGACCCGGGCCAGGGTCTGCATCAGCAGCGCGCCCTTGAGCGGCCGGTCGAGGTAGAGGGTGTGCAGCGGCGGAGCGTCAAAGCCGGTGAGCATCATGTCCTTGACGATCACGATCTCGAGCTCGTCGTCGGGGTTCTTCAGCCGCTCCTTGATCGCCTTGTTCTGCGATGGCCGGCGCACATGCTCCACCACCGGCGAAACGTCGGACGGCGTCCCGGAGTAAACGACCTTGATCCTGCCGGAGGTGATGTCGTCGGAGTGCCAGTCAGGCCGCAGCGCGATGATCGCCGCGTAGAGGTTGGCGCAGATCTCCCGGGTCGCCCCGACGATCAGCGCCTTGCCCGGTCCGTCGAGGAACGGGCGCATGGCCTTGCTGCGGTTCTCCCAGTGGGCGACCAAGTCCTCGGCGAGCGCGGTGATCCGCTGGGGGGCGCCGTAGACGGCGTTGACGACGGCGACGCTCTGCTCGATGCGGGCGCGCTCGGCGTCGTCGAGGCCCTCGGTGAGCTCGTCGGCGACCTTGTCGAGGTCCTTCTCGGTGACGTCGCTTGCAAGCGTGACCTTGATGAGCCGGGGCTCGAAGTACACGGGCACCGTGGCGCCGTCGTCAACGGCGCGGCTGAGGTCGTAGATGTCGATGTAGTCGCCGAAGACCTCGCGGGTATTGCGGTCGTCGAACGAGATCGGGGTGCCGGTGAACGCGATCATGGTCGCGCGGGGAAGCGCATCCTTGAGGTGGCGGGCGTAGCCGTCGAGGTCGTCGTAGTGGCTGCGGTGGGCTTCGTCGACCATGACGATGATGTTGCGCCGGTCGGAGAGCCGAGGGTGGTCGACGCCGGCTTCCTTCTCGGCTTGGCTGCGCGAGAACTTCTGCAGGGTCGTGAAGTAGATGCCGCCAGTGGTGCGCTGCGTGAGCTCCTCCCGCAACTGCTCGCGGCTGGTCACGGCCTGGGGCTTGTCCGCCAGCAGCATGCTCATCTGGAACGCGTCGAAGAGCTGCTCGTCGAGCTCGGTGCGGTCGGTGATGACCACGATGGTGGGGTTTAGCAGCTTCGGCTCGCGGGCGACCCGGGCGGCGTAGAGCTCCATCTCCATGGACTTGCCCGATCCTTGGGTGTGCCAGACCACGCCGGCCTTGCCGTGGCTCTCGACCGCGAGGACGGTGCTGGCCACGGCCTTGGTGACGGCGAAGTACTGGTGCGGCTTGGCGATGCGCTTAGCGAGCCCGCAAGCGCCTTCGTCGAAGGCAACGAAGTCTCTCTGCAGCTGAAGGAACCGCTCCTGGTTCGCGATCCCGAACAGCAGCACCTCCAGCGCCGACGTGTACTCGCCGTCCACCTCTTGGTCGAAGCGCTCAGGACGGCCGTCGTCGTCGACGTTCCACGGCGAAAAGTGGTTCAGCGGGGTGAACGGGGTGCCGTACTGGGCGAACAGGCCGTCACTCGCGACAGTGAGCACAGTGAGCGGAACGCCATCGGGAACTCGCGCAGGTAGGTCTGCAGCTGCGCGTGCGCAGCGGCGACGTCCGCCTTGGCGCTGCCGGCCTTCTTCAGCTCCAGGACCGTAACGGGAAGACCGTTGACGAACAGCACGACGTCGAAACGGCGCTCATGGTCACGGTCGACGAGCGTCACCTGGTTGACGGCGAGCCAGTCATTCTCCGCAGGATCCGCGCTGATAAGGCGGAGCGTCGGGTTCTGCTCGACGCCGTCCTGATCGGTCCAGCTGAGCCCCCGGTAGCCAGCAACGACCCACTCGTGGATGCGCTGGTTTTCGGTGATGGCGTCCTGCGAGCGCGGGGTGAGGATGTCGGCCATCGCCTGGTGCAACAGGTCCAGCGGCACGGTCGGGTTCAGCCGCCGCAACGCCTCGAGGAACCGCGAGGTGATGACGGGGTCACTCCACGAGTCCCGCTCTCCGGTGCCCGGGGCAATCGCCGCCCCAGCAGTCGGGGCCCAGCCGAGCTCGGCAAGTGCCTCAAGGGCGAGCTGCTCCCAGTCGTCCTCGCTCATCTGGGCGTTGCTAGTCATCAGACCTCCCCCTCCACGATCCGCTCGGCGTCCTTGACCCGCATGCGACCGGACATCAGCTCGGGCAGCAGCGCGTCCCGCAATTCGGCGAGCCCTGCACTCTCCAGCCTATGCGCGACGATGGTCCCGCCCAGACCGGTGAGCGCCTCTTTGGTGTTGTCACTCATCGCGCGGGGGTCGATCACCTCAGTCGCGAAGAGGTCCGCGGGCCGTACTCGCTGATGACTGCCCGAGGTTCCGGCTACTTGAGACTCGAGCGAAGCAGAGAACGCCGGCTGCGAGAGTACCGACCACAGCACGGTCGACGTCGAGTAGCGGCTCTCCAGGACGAGAAACTCGGTCGAGGTCAGAGCCCGTGCGCTCCCCAGCGAAGTCAAATCCCAAATCCTTGGGAAACGCGGGTTCAACTTCGAAACAAGAACCGAAGGCTGACAAACCTCGAACTTTCCACTTTTGATCGCCTTCGCTGATACCAACTCAGGCGCGCGCGCGGCGTCAAAGGCAGGCAGGCTGTAGTGCTGCACCAGCTCTTCGGCGAGCACCTCCGGGGAGACCATCCGCTTGCGGTGCAGGACTATCTCGCCCAGGGGCACCGACGGTGCGATGGTTTCGATCGTTGCCACCGCGAGTTCCTCTGCGGCCGCTACGAGGGAGACATTCCCCGCGATCTTGTCGTCGAGCGCCCCCAGCACATCAGCGATTCCCTCCTGCTCCTCCAGACCCGGCAGCGATACGGGCCACTCCCCCATAGTCGAGAGACTAATCCGGTCCACCGTCGCACCATGAATTGTGTTCTTCTCGATCAAGCGTTGCATCTGGGGAGCCAAGAAAAAGTAGAGCAAGAAGCGCGCGTGAATTACGGCGACATTCGGTCGGAGCAGGGCCATTCGACGCCCGAGACACGCAGTCACTCCTGCAGGCATCAATGCTGCTTCGCCAAGGCGCGTTTCATAGGAAAAAAGCAGATCGTCTTTTCGAGGCGTCACCCTGCGCGTCCACTTGGCGAAGTCCTCAACTGAAACGTGATCAGACTGGGTCAGATCGAGGCGCCCCGACCGCAAACTAGCGATGTTCAGAAAGTAGGGCCCTGAGTCTACGCGCGCCGGCGTCGCGTGCGGACCGTCGAAGACCGCTCCTAGATCCGAAACTCGAAGCAGCCCGACCTCAGACATCGAGCCGCCTGAGCTGCTGCCGAACTAGTTGCTCAACACGCGACGACTCTTCGAACTGGCCGAGCAGACCCGCAGTGAGCCGCGCGATCCTCAGCTGATGGTCCTCCCCGTCACCCTCGGCATCCATGGCCCCGACGTACCGCCCTGGGGTCAGCGCGTAGTCGTTTGCCTTTATGTCGGCGAGGGTGGCGCTCTTGCAGAAGCCGGGCACGTCCGCATACGCGCTTCCGGCGGCGGACCCGGTTCCCCGCCAGGTGTGAAAGGTCCGGGCTATGCGGGCGATGTCGTCCTCGGACAGCGCACGCTCTGCGCGGTCGACCATGGTGCCGAGGTTGCGGGCGTCGACGAAGAGGACCTGCCCGGAGCGGTCGACGGAGCCGCCTGCACCCTTCGATTTGTCTTTGGCGAAAAACCAGAGGCAGACCGGAATGCCGGTGCTGCGGAACAGTTGAGTGGGCAGGGCCACCATGCACGAGACGAGATCTGCTTCCACGATCTGCGCGCGGATCTCGCCTTCACCTCCGGAGTTGGAGCTCATTGAGCCGTTGGCCATGACCACGCCGGCGCTGCCGCCCGGGGCGAGCTTGGACAGGATGTGTTGGATCCAGGCGTAGTTGGCGTTGCCAGCGGGGGGGACACCGTACTTCCAGCGGGGGTCGTCGGTGCGGCGGACCCAGTCCTTGATGTTGAAGGGAGGGTTGGCCAGGACGTAGTCGGCGCCGTTGGCTCCGGAGAGGTCGGGGTGGTTGTCGTGGGCGAATGTGTCGCCCCAGCGGCTGGAGAGGCCTTTGCTCTCGAGGCCGTGGATGGCGAGGTTCATCTTGGCCATGCGCCAGGTGCGTTCGTTCATCTCCTGGCCGTAGACGGCGATGTCGGAGCCCTCGCTCTGGTGGGCCTCGAGGAACTTCTCGGTCTGCACGAACATGCCGCCGGAGCCGCAGCACGGGTCGTAGACGCGGCCGCGGGTGGGCTCGAGGACCTCGACGAGGACTCGGACGACGCCGGCGGGAGTGTAGAACTCGCCACCACGCTTGCCCTCGGCCTTCGCGAACTTCTCCAGGAAGTACTCGTAGACCTCGCCGAGTAGGTCCCGGGCCTTGGAGGCGCCCTCGCCGGTGAAGCGAGCGGAGTTGAACAGGTCGAGCAGCTCGCCGAGGCGTCGCTGGTCGACGTTGTCCCGGTTGTAGAGGCGCGGGAGCGTTCCGGCCAGGGAGGGATTGGCGCCCATGATCAGGTCCATCGCGTCGTCGATGAGCTCGCCGATGGGCGTGAAGGGCTGGCCCATCGCGGCGGGAAGTCCCTTGGCGTGCTGGGCGAGGTACGTCCAGCGCGCGTGCGTGTTGACGTAGAAGACGCCGTTGCCGGTGTATTCGTCGATGTCGTCGAGCTGGCCGGCGATCTGGGTCTCGTCCCACCCTTCGGCGGCGAGCTCGGCGGCGATCTGGGCGCGTCGCTCGTCGAAGGAGTCCGAGACGTACTTGAGGAAGACCAGCCCGAGGACGACGTCCTTGTACTGGGATGCGTCCATGGAGCCGCGGAGCTTGTCCGCGGCTTTCCACAGGGTGTCTTTGAGCTCCTTCATCGTCGATGGGAGCGCGTCGTTCCGCTTCTTTTTGGGGGGCATCAGGTGTCTTCCTTCTGGAGGTTCTTGGGGGAGTCTGTCGTGTGGAGAGTGAGCGCGTGGCTGCTGACGCCGATGGTCACGAGGTCGGTGAGGGTGTCGAGGTCGGCCAGCCGTTGCCGGAGGGCCCGGCGCTGAGCCTCGAGGGCGGCCAGGACCTGATCCGTGGGCACGACCTGCTCGGGCGGCAGAACGGGGACGGCCCATCGGCGCCAGTCTCGGGACTCCGGCGGCTGGGAGGCGATCGCCGAGGCGATCACTCTGGGGCTGAGGCCCTCCCCCTTTACCGGGTGCACGCGCAGGATGCGGGCTGGGTACTGGACCGCCGAGCCGCCTTCAGCGTCAACGAGGGCCTTCGGGCGGGGCGCGGTGCAGAACACCACGTCACCAGGCTCAGTCAGACGGGAGGAGACGTGGGCGCCGAGGAACGCCAGGCGGTCCACGCTCCGTGATCCGCTCACTGCGTTACTGGTGAGCTCGAGGACTCCAAGCACCGGCACGCTGCCGCCGTCGACGAGGTCGAAGCCGGCGCGGTTGCCGCTGATGACGCGAACAACGCCCGCTGCGAGAGCGTCGGTCAGGCTCGTAGTGCGCGGCGCGGTCGCCTTGGGCGATGTCGCGATGCCCATGCCCTGCAGCGGGCCTGGGAAGGTCCTCTCCGCTGACAGCTCGGCGACGCGGAGCGCCAGGTCGGCCGGCGATGGAGGGCTCATGGCGTGCGTGCGCCTGCTGGGGACGAGGGAGCCACTACTCGCGAGGAGCGTGGAGGTTCGGACGAGGACGAGGTGGGTGTAGTGATGTGCGCCGGCGAGGGTGGAGGCGGACGCGAGGACATCGTCGACGATCGCAGTGATCTCGGAGTTGGCCGGCGCGGGTGAGGTCAGGTGGCCGAGTGCCACGCGGCGGTCGCGGACCGGTGCGTCGGTCGGGTCTGGGCCGAGGATCCAGATTGCCAGGGGCTGCCGTGGGCGTTGGGTCACCAGGCCGGCGGGGAGCCGCAGAGCGGCCCGAAGGCGTCCGGTGCGCAGGGCATGCTCGCGAACCTGGCGCGTCACGCGGTCACGGAGGCGGTCGACCAGCACCGCTGCCGGGGCGATCACGACGGCGTACTGATGGTCCCCCATCGACAGTGCAAGCTTGTCGACGGCGTCGAGCATCTCGAGCGGAGCCATGTGTGGGCTGCCGACCACCGGGTAGTGGGCCAGCATCACCGCAGCCCGGGCCTCGTTAATGGCCCCGGGAGCTTGGGCGAGGAGAAGGCCTCGCGCGGCGGCCCGTCGGCGGAACAGCCGCGCCGCCGATGCCTCGGTCTCGGCGAGCAGGACGTCAGGGTGCGGGTCCCCTGCGGCGTCCACGACGCTGAGCAGGAGGTCGCTTCAGACCCCGGTGGGGTCGAGGTAGGCGGGGTCCTCGGACCCGAGGAGCACTCTGAGCCCGCGGGCCAGCGCAACGACGAGGTCGTTTGCCGGTGCCGCCAGTGTCGAGGCCGCGAGGTCCGACACATCGTGGCGGAAGCGCTCGGCGAGCAGTCCTTCCAGCGCCTCGCGGGGGCTGTAAGCGGCGTCTACCAACTCGTCGGCGTACGTGGCCAGCGTGGACAGGTGGGCACCGAGGCCCCACACCTCTCGGAGCATGCAGGTGTCTGCGGGGTCAGCGGAGACCGCGAGTGCGTTCAACTCTTCACTGGTGAGTCCGTCCAGCGTGGTGTCGGTGGAGGCCTTGAGGGCGATCAGGGCCGTCAGACCCTCAAGAGCCACTGCGTCCGCCGCGAGGTTCAGCCCGGTGGGCAGTGCGTACACAGCCGCGTCTCCACGCAGGTCGCGGCCCTGAGCGCGCCCCGTCGCTTCCAGCCACCCCAGGACTTCGTACGCGTCGAAGAGTTCCTTCTTGTTCAGCCGCGCCACGGGGCGAGGGAAGGGGCGCTCGGCCTCCTCGTATCGCCGGCGCCACATCGACACGACGGGGCGCTTCACCTTGGCCAGCCGGGCGACGTCCGGGAGAGAGAGCTGGAGGTTCATGTGGTGCTCCCCTTGGTGACCGTGGCTGATGCAAGAACCCTAGCGGCGGTGGTGCGAGTTCTGCCCTTACGTTGATAACCGGGGTTATCAGTTTAGTTAAATTTCCTAGTGCCTTCCTGGCCACATCGTGGGTCCAACGGCCCGCACCCCGCGGCCAGGAGAACCAGGAGATCCTCATGCACCAGTCCGGCCATGCCCACTTCGACCCCGAGGGTCCGGCGCTCGTCATCAACAGGCTCGCCATCAGCGAGGTGGCGGTCGTCGCCGAGGCCAGGCGGTGGTCCACCGGGTCGCGTGGTGACGTCGCCGCGCTCGAGGCGATAATCGAGGCCGACCTGACCCCGTTCGTCCGCCAGGCTCTGAGCATCGGCGCTGCCGCCATCGCTGTCGCCGGCAACGCCCAGGACACCTTCGACCTCGAGCGGCTCGTTACTGAGGTCGGTGCCCGGACGAGCCACGCCAGCAGCGAGGCCGCGGCCCTGACCTCCAAGGCCGTGACCGACGCGACCGCGGCGATGACCTCGGCCTCGGAGCTGGCCCGGAAGTCGATTACCGACGCGGACGTCGCGACCCGCCGCAGCTTCCAGGAGACCGTCACCAATGCTCAGGCGGCCCTCCGGGGCGAGCTCGAGCGGCTGTTCGGCGGGGACAACCCCGAGCTCCTGGCGCGTCTGCAGCCCCTCCTCGGCACCTTCGCGACCGACCTCGACGCCAAGGTCTCGCACCAGACCGGCGAGCTGCTGGCGAAGGCAGCCCGCCAGTTCGACCCAAGCGACCCCACCTCTCCCATGGCCAAGCATAGCGCGGCGCTGACCCTCCAGCAGCAGTTGCTCGCCCAGTCGCTCGAGAAGAACCACGAGGCACTGGCGGGCAAGGTCGACGAGCTCGCCACCGCGGTGAAGGTCCAGACCGCGGCTCGACAGGCGACATCGAAGACCGCCAGCGTCACCCCGCTGAAGGGCGGGAGCTACGCCGACGACGTCCACGCCGTCATGACGACGATCGCGGCGGGCCTCGGCGACGAGTACACCGACACCGGCGCGCTGACGGGACGCATCACCCGGAGCAAGAAGGGAGACGGGCTGCTCACCGTGACCGACGCCGACGCCCGCGTGGTGCTGGAGATGACCGACTCCCAGCGCAGTGGCTGGAACGACTACCTCGACGAGGCCGAGCGCAACCGGGCCGCGGGCGCCTCCCTCGGCCTGGTGCCGAGTGCGGAGCAGAACGCCGGCCAAAGCATCAGGGTTCTCGGCGCCCGGCGCATCGTGATGGCCTTCGACCCGGCCACCGGCGACCCGGACCTGCTGCGCACTGTGGTGATGCTCCTGCGCACCGCCAGTGTCACCGCCGCCGCACGCAGCGGGGCGAACGAGATCGCCACCGCTGAGGAAAAGCTCACCGAGGCCCTCGAGCTGCTCACCAAGATCGACGACATCCAGAAGACCGCGACGTCGATCCACAAGAGTGCGGCCAAGATCCACCTCGAGTGCGCTGGTTTCGCGACCAGCATCCAGAGGCTGCTTAATCAGGCGCTGGCGGCCCTCGCAGGCGCGGAAACCGCCGCCGATGTCAGCGCCGGCCCCGCGGCCGAGTTCGTCAGCGGCGCAGCCTGACCCCTGACCCGCCTGATGGTTGCGGGCGGCTGCGACAGATCCCAACGACGCAAGCCTGGGCGGGGTCGATTCTTGCGCACCTCCGCGCGATTGACCGTTGCCGTGTGTTGGCGGCAGCACCCTCCTGGGGGCGCGTTACCTGAAGGACGCGTTCAGCAGCGTGTACAGCAACGACAAGGCGGCGGCGAGGCTGCGACTCGAGTCTCAGTTGTGGTCTCATTCGCTACCGTCCGGATGCGTCCGCTGGCCGTCGTCGGCGCCGGTCCTAAGCACGAACGGACCGCTGCGGCCCTGCCCGAACTACCGAGCGCAGACTTGGAAAGCGTGTTGGGGGAAACCCCTCGGGGGTTCGAATCCCCCATCCTCCGCCATTGCGACCAAGCACGATGCGGGGGGGACCCAGACGTCGGTCTCGCGCCGACGCGCTGCTGAACCGGTGCCCACCCGGTGAACGCCGGACGGCGCCGTCGGGCATGACAGATGCCTTCTTCGTTGCCATCGAGTCCCTCCTCCCTAAGCTAGGACCGCGATGAGCGGGGACGCCGGCAGCACCGCACCCCCCAGACCCAACCCACGACGTCCGAGCCGGCCTCCGCGACGAAGACCACGGTGCCCGGGTCGGCTAGGAAGCCCTCCGCGTCCACCGCGGGGCGACCGCGGAAGATCACGGTTGCCGCCTCCAGCACGGCACCGTCGCCGGGCTGGAGCGCCCTGATCGGAGGCACCCCGGTGTCGCGCCGCTTTCCCGTCAAGCGATCACGGCCGATGGGGCGGGTGCGTAAGAAAGGGCGTCCAGCATGGACAGGCACGGTATCCACGTGCGTACCGGTCGACACCGGAAGGGCAGGTCGACCCGTCCGCCTGTCTGGTTTAGAGCCACCCCGCGTGGTGCACTTTATGATGTCAAGGGATGGTGTGGGTATCGCTGCCCCTGGATGCGACAAGAGGAGACGTCATGACGTGGCAGGTGACCGTGGAACTCACCGCGCTCGAGGACCTCGACGACCAAGCTGCGGGCCGGCTCACCAGCGCTCTGCCCACCCGATCGCTGGCCCAACGCACCGAGCGGGGAGTGCGCGCTGTTGTACCCGGGGTGGATGAGCCAACAGCGGGCCAGGCGTTGGACCACGCTCTGCAGGCTCTCCTGAGTGCCCTCGAGGCTGCTGGGCTGCCGGCGGGCGAGTTCGCAGCTGGCGAGGTCCTCACGTCCAAGGTGGCATCGGTACAGGCGGACAACCCGCCGGTGCCACCCATCCTTGGGCTCGTCGACGTCGCCCAGCTTCTGGGTGTCTCGCGGCAGCGGGTCAACCAGCTCGCGTCGGGGCACCCCGGGTTCCCTCCCCCAGCCGCCCGGACTTCTGCCACCCCGATCTGGACCAGAGCGAGCATCGAGACCTTCCAGCGTGACTACCGCGGCCGTCCAGCTGCGGCCGTGAAGTGAGCGACCCGGATCCGCTCGTGGCCAACCTCCAGCGTGCCCTGCTGCTGAGGTTCAGCCCGGCCCACCGGGGTCAGGGCCCGGACACGGCCGCCGCGGCGGAAAGGATCGGGATCTCCCGCCGGCAACTGGAGCGCTGGCTCAGCGGGAAGGCGCGACCGCGACCAGAGTCCCTCCTCGCCCTGAGCCGGGCACTAATGCCCCCCATGGACGACCTCGAGCGCGAACTCGACGAAGCCAGATACGCCGCCCAAGCCGCCAAAGCGATGGCCAGGGCACGCGGCCGCGGGATCACCAAGCAGTGGCGCGCCCAAGGCTGGCACCACGAGCACCTGGTCATGGTCCTGTCGCAGCCGGCCCTGGGTGTGCACAGGATCGCGGTGATCAGGAACGAGCAGAGACCACGTAATGACGCCGTCCGGGTCAAGCCCCGCTGGACCGCCCCCGGGGGCGTCTGGGGCACCGAAGACCTCCTGGTCGTCCCGCACCGTTTCGCCGGCGTTCAGGTCCGCGCCCAAGTCCTCGAGGACGTCAGGCAGTGGCGGGTGTGGGTTCGCCCCGAGGTCATGCCGGTCGCCGGTACACAGACGTGGCTCGACTCGGCACCCGAGGTGAACCTGGGGCCCATCGCCGTGACGCTTGGATACCGCTGAGGCGCGAACCGGCACGCCTGCTGTGAGCTCGCCGGAACTCAGCTGGGCACACCGAGAATGCAGGAGGTGATCCGTTGTGCGAGCGGGTCGACCGTGCGTAGCTGCCCGAAGGCGCGTTCAACGTCGTTGAGCTCGAACGGGTGGGCTCGAAGGTCCGCGTCGATGTCGGAGAGCCGGCTGTACCGGCTCCGCTTCGAGCGTGTGCGCGTCCGGAGACGCACAGGTTGCACAAGCTCGAGAGGGGATGGTGGGCACTCGGCGTTCACGCGGGGTGAAAGATCCGGGCTAGAGATCGGCTCCAACCCAGCACAGACCTCAACGACCGCCATGACGTATCGGGGCAAGCGTCAGTCGGAGGGTTCGCCGACTTGGACCTGCTCCCCGGTGCTGTCGTCTACGACCGTCCGTTCTCCCAAGGGTGATTTGAGCTTCACCCGGACCGTGTCTCGGCAGGCATTCTCCCCGTCCCCGGGGCCAGCTCGCCGAGTAATGAGAACGTGCACGGCCTCTAGCTCTTCCTTGACATCCACCTCGAGCTCATCCCCACACGAATCGACTCCTAGTGTGAGCTGACGGGAGGTAGACGCCGCGGAAGCGCTACCCACCTCTACTTCATCACCGCTGGAGCAGGCCGTCAGAGTCGCTGCCACCGCGTACGTCACCAGTACGCGACTACCACCGCGTCCCAACAACCGACCCGACATCAGGAGGTCAACACACTCACACCGATAGCCTCATCGAGGTACGTGACGCGCGACCAGACGTCTCGCGAGCCAAACACGGTGCCGACGCTGCCTTTGTGAATGCCATAGGCCGTGTTGCCGTAGTACCACGGCCCGCCGCTGTCTCCACCAGCCCCAGTGTCAGAGCTCATTCGAACGAGGCGGCAAGCTTGTACGCCGTCGACGGTCACGCAAGCACTCAGGTCTTGCACCTGATTACAGGCTGCCCCACTTGTCTGGCCGAAGTGGCACACCGTCTGCCCTTGAACCGGATTCGCTACGGAGGCTACGTCCCGCGCCCTACTGTAGTCGTAGTAGAAATCATCCACCTCTGTATCGGCGACGGTGTGCCACTGTAGATCTCCCCACCTGCCCTCATGCCCGACTCCGGTACTCATGGAGTACTCAGTCGCGCCGTTATAGTTCTCGAAGGTCATGGAGTTCGGGCAGTGACCAGCCGTCGAAGTCCCACGCACGTTGGCTGTGTTCCTGACTGTGAACCCACCGGTGCACGCAAGTGAGCCACTGCCGGGAATCTCAAGACGGCCCCCACCATACGCGGTTTGGTTTTCTACGGAGAGGCCGTCTGCAACTCGAACCACAACGCGACGAGATGGCTGCTGGGCGCTAACTAGGGCACTGGCTGCGTCTTTGAGTCGGGCGCGGTCGGCTGCGCCCTGGCCATCTACCTCGATGAGGATCTCACCGGTTTCGACATCGAAGGTTGTCACGGCGCCCGGCACGACGTCCCGGCGGGCGCTAATGCCGGTGTGTAGGCGAGCGGCTTCAGCCTCAACTTCATGGAAAGAAAAACCCTTCTCGGAACGAATCTCGACCGAGACGCCCCGCAGTTCACTCAGGATTGCACGCGCTCCCTCAGGCGGCGCACCGCGAAAGCCTATCCAGGCCTGCCGGACAGCGCCTTCGGTCACGCCTGCAGCGGCGAAGTCGTCAGGGAAAGTCTGCTCAATCTGTGTGGCCTTGATGGCGAACTCGTTCTGCCATCCGATGTCATTCACCACTTCGTTCAAGGGGCGCCCAGTGGCCTTGGCGATACGTTGTAGGTCAACCAACTCATCTCCATTGGGAACCGGGCCTGAAGCGACGAGATCTCCGCTAGGAACGGCGCCAACGGCGGTTGCCTGCAGCGCAACAATCGCCGCGATCACGAACGGTCCTCCTAGTCGAAAAAGCCATCTATTCCTTGAATTGCCCATTATTCCCCCCCGTTTAGTTAAGCGCTCGGGGCCATGGTCTCACCGGCTCCCTTATCTGGCAAGGGTCGCGCAGCCCACCCACCCCGACCCGATCATGGGTTCGGGCTGGGATCTCCTCGACCGCCCGAGCCAGCGAGCCACCTCGGCACGCTCGCGAGCTCGTTCGAGTCGAGGACGAACTGCTGCCTGACAACGAGACCTGCCCACCTCTGGCCCCACGCCGACGTCCTGCCAGCGCTGGACAGTCTCCTCAAACTCGCCGGCACCACCTTCTCCGGCATCCGCAGCGTGCAGAAGACCGGCGATACCACCCGCACCCGGAGCCTGCTCAAGCACACTAACCAGCGCCTGCGCACGCGCCGCGCGGCCGGCGCACCGCATGGGTGTCCGGGTCGACCAGCACCAGCGCGGCGGCGTTGACCGCCTTCTGCACGGTCCACCACGCCACGCCGTACGCGGCGGCGACCTCACCGACCGCGTCGCCGGCACCGGTGACGGGCGTCCAGGGCGGCCTGGCGCAGCCGAGTCGTGCACCGGGCCCGGAACGGCACCTGCGCCGTATCCTCCGCGAACGTCCGCCTCCCGCATGCGGTCTCGGCGCAGATGAACCGGCGCCTGCGCCACAACACCAGCACCGGGCCGGCCACCGGCAGCGGGCTGTCGACCGCCTCCAGCACGCGATACCCGGGCAGGTTGAACAGAACGCTCGCAGCATCACGCCGCGAGCACGTTGCCTCGATCACAGCTCGTGGTTCTCACTTCGGTTGATGTCTCGACATCACCCATCTTAGCGCAGGGCCACGAGCCCCCTACCACCGGGTCATCACGTCAAAGTACGGAGAGCCGGTAATCGACGCGAATCCGGCAAGTACGAGCGGAGCGTGTGAGGACGTCAGATCACGCCAAACCCGATCACGAACGCGGGCGCCGGCATGGTTGACCAGGAACTCGTCCTCCGGTGGCCACCGCAGCTGGCCCAAGCGCAGCCCGATGTGTTGCTCGGAGCTGGTGGAGAAGATGTCGGCTAACGGCCCTGGGCTCGTTCCCGAGCGTGTGCGCCGGACCATGGCACTCCAGCCCTCGAACGTTGCCTAGACCCCAGAGGAGGTCGCCGACAGGACGAGTTTGATCACACCGGCGCTACACCCAGGTCGCTCCCTCGGGTCGCCTAGCGCCGGTCCCAGCCGATCTCGACCGTTCTGGGACGATCGAGGACGTCCGACAGGCCGGGAAGGTCCCGGGAGTGTCAGGGAAAGCGCATCGCGAACGTGGGGCTCCGCAGCTCGACCGCCGCGAGCGGGCGCGACCACAGTCCGTGGCCTCACACGTTGGGGTCGACCCCAAGACCGAGGAACGGTTGGTGCTGCGGGTGTACCCGTCGCGCGTCGGGGTCCCGTTGGACCTCTGTTTGTTGCTGATCCGTCGGGCGAGCGAGGAGGTGACTCTGCTGTCGTCTGCCATGGTGGAGAATGGAGTCTCCGGCGAGACCGTGACCGCATCCCCGGTTCCGGCCGGGCTGGACGTCGGTGCGCGCACCCCGGCGCAGATCGCGGGCGCCGTCGTCGCCGAGGTCCTCGCCGTCCGCTCCGGAGCGAGCAGCCGCTGCGAGACCGACCGGCCCGGTCCACCTCGCGCGCGCCTGA
>JAABUN010003051.1_pt1 | contig 27241 bp, 23 predicted proteins | sample 5559311 | NCBI WGS metagenome assembly JAABUN01 (sample SAMN10711877, study PRJNA513370) | rock metagenome | isolation source: Antarctica rocks | place: Antarctica: Victoria Land, Siegfried Peak sud
CAGTCCGTGAGACCGACAACGTTTCGAGAACCTCACGCTGCGGCTCAGTCAGGGGCAAGGCCTCAGCAGCTTTCGACATACTCCAGTCTACCAGAACTGCCTAACTATTTTGGAGACATACCACTAGATGAGCCATCACTGCAGTCATCTGTGCGGTCGCCTCAGGAACGAAGGTTGACGGATCCGGTAGTGCGCTGTGTTCCAGTTGCTGCGCTCGAGCGGACTTAGTCCATGCTGTCCATGGCAACTCGCCGGTTGGCAGCCACCCAGCGACCGTCTCCGCAAACGCTTCGGGACTGGCCACGATCTGATGCGTTACCGCGCCGAGATGACCGAGTAGGGAGGGATCGGGCGAGACAACGACTGTGAGTGTTTCCCGGTTTTGACGCAGGGTATATCCATCCGTTGACACGTCGCTAAGGACGTCGCCTATGGTGATGACGAGATCGGCATCCGTCAGCCTCTCAGCGAGTCGATCATCGCGACCGTAGCCGAGTTGGCCCACATAGCTGGGCGAGTCGTGATCGATTATGTCGTAACTACGGAAGGCGGCCGCGGCCGGAAGGTCCCAGGCCTCGAGCCACTCGGTGACCTGTTGACTGGCTGCTCTGGTCCAGCCGGCACCGCCAATAACAACGAGGGGCGACGTCGCGGCTTGCAGCAACTGGCTCAGGGAAGCGATCTCCTGGGGGGAGATGGAGCCATTGGACACTGGTAGCGGCAGAACGTCCGGCACGTCTGCCTCGTCCACGAGCACGTCTTCCGGGAGGCCTACGATCACTGGCCCGGGACGGCCGGACAGTGCTGCGTGGTAGGCCGCCGCGATGAGCTCCGGTGCGCGAGCAGCTTGATCGAGGACGAAAACTTGCTTAGCCGTGGTGCCAAACCAACCGGCAACATCGAATTCCTGAAACGCCTCGCGGTAGCGGTGTCGCAGTGGAATCAGTCCGATGAACAGGATCATTGGCACGTTATCTTGGTAGGCCGTGTGCACGCCGACGAACGCGTTCGCGGCTCCGGGGCCACGCGTGACCATTGCGATCCCTGGACGGCCGCTCAAGCGACCCTGAGCCTCGGCCATGTAAGCGGCTCCGCCCTCGTGGCGACAGACGACGGTGCTTATCTCGCTGTGATACAGCGCGTCGAGCACATCGAGGTAACTCTCGCCCGGGACACAGAAGACCCGCTCCGCTCCGTGCTGGGCGAGGGAGTCGACGATCAGCTTTCCTCCGCTGCGAAACGTCATAGTGAATCTTCCTCCTGCTGGAATTCGCGGCGACGGTCGAGAGCCCCCGCTGAGATGTTTGGAGTCGGGTGTAATGAGACTACAGAGGAGAGGTGCTTTGATCCCTTTCTCTTCGACGTCGGTCCGTTCCACATCTGCCGCATCTTCGGAATACAGCACGAGGTCGGTGAGTGTTCCGGGTTTCAGGCCGCCGAGCAAGGCTGTGTTGTCGCGGGATCTACGCCTCGTCGGCAGTGGAAACACCCAACGTGGTGCGCCTGTCCGAACCCTTGGTCGGCCCGATTTGACGGCTCTCGCCCGGGCTGCGCTGGGCTATCGACGGCATTCCGAACAGCGGTGCGGCGGCAGCTGAAGAGTCCGAGCTGCACGCCGATGCTCAACGCCGCGTCATGGGATGAGCGGTGGCGAGGCCTCTGCTTTGTGCGCGAGAACCATGACGCTCGTGGGAGGCGTTCACGGGCTTGGACGCTCTGAATTAGTTGGTCCAGTTGCCGCACCCGCTCCTTGGTGTCATCGAGTTCGCCCGGCCTCGGCTCACGCCATAAAGTGCAATCGGGTGAGCGGAAGGACGTCGGCACGGTGCATTTCGATCTGCTCGCCGTCGACAGAAACTGGTCCACCCTCCAGTGGGACTTGGACTTTTGGCGCGTAAGAGTTGTGCAGCATGTCCGCGCGGGTGAGACCTCGTGCCTTTTGAATGGGCAGGTAGTTCACACCGTGAGGCAAGTCAGCAACCGCTTTGGCATCGTCTAAACAAACACGTGAGACGAAGATTGATGAGAGTGCCCGCGGTGCCTGTCCCAGACCACCGAAGTAGGGGCCCATGACTCGAGGTTGGATCAATCGCGTTGAGCCTGATCCAGAGCCGAGATTTCCCCAAGCCACGAACCCAGATTTGAGCACCAGTTCGGGTGTCGTTCCAAACCGGCTGGGGTGCCAGAGCACAATGTCGGCCATTCGCGACGGGGTCAGTGATCCCACTTCGTGGGCGATGCCGTGGGCGATTGCTGGATTCAGACTGAGTTTGGCCAAGTAACGCATCACTCGGTGGTTGTTGTCGTAATCCGCGCCAGTCTGATCAGAGAGAGTGGCCTGTACGTGGGCGAGCTGCCATGTCCTGCGTGCAGTCTCAGCAATTCGGCCCATGCCCATCGAGTCTGAGTTGATGATGCTGATCGCGCCCATGTCGTGGAGGCGGTTTTCCGCAGCAATTGCATGCTCACGCAGGCGGCTGTGGGCAATCTCGATGTCGCTGTCGACCCCGGTATGTTGCCGATGCACAGTCATCGTCATCGGCAGGAGCTCGGATATCGAACTAGGGGTGAGGGGCAAGGTCGGGGTCGTTGAACTTGGCAGGACGTGTGGTTGATTCAGGATCTCAAGAAGGTCGGGGTGACCGCCCCCACCCTCGACGTGGTAGGCGTGGACAGTTCGTCCCGCGATGGCCTCGAGGGTGTCGGTGAGGAAGCCTGATTCGTTCAACGAGTCGGTGTGCAGGGCCACTGGCAGATCCGCCATCTCCGCTACGGTCAGACAAGTGTCTATCTGAGCAGGAGTCGCGCCCCAGTCTTCGTGCACTTTGAATCCACCCGAGCCGTACAACATCGACTGCTCGAGCAGGTCGAAGGACCGCGACGAGCCGCGGGTTAGGAACGCGGCGTTGAGTGGGGTACCTGCCCAGCCAGCGATGAGGGACCGCATGTTGTAGGCGGGGTTCGCCCCGACATCCCATACCCCTCCCATCCCCATACCGACCACAGTGGTTGTCCCCGCGGCCAGCGCTGCAGGGGCGATCTCCGGACTGGACAGATGGACGTGCGAATCCACTATTCCAGCAGTAGCAATCAACCCTTCGCCGGTGACGATCGCGGTGTGCGAATCGACCACCAAGTCGATGCCGGTCTGGATATCGCTGTTGCCCGCGCTTCCGAGGCCCACGATCCGACCGTCCTTGATGCCGATATTGGTCTTCCGGACGCCAACCAGTGGATCGATGATCACCACATTCGTGATGATCATGTCTAGCGAACTGTCTCGCCCAGCACGAGCGACCACCAATACGCCGTCCCGAGCTGTCTTTCCACAACCGCCGAGTAACTCATCGCCCGGCTCGCTGTCGTCACCCTCGACCCGGACCCAGAGGTCGGTGTCGGCTAACCGAATCGAGTCGCCGGTCGTCGGTCCGTAGCGGCTGATGTAGTCGGCACGGCTGATCGTGGCCATCAGTTGGTCTCCCCATCGTTCTCGACACGTGCGAAGGTCACGGCTTCCAGTTCTTTCGATTCGCCAGCCCGGATAGTCGTCGCCTCACCGGACGGCAGATCCAGCCGGTACCCTCCGGGCAGCGGCGGTTGGCAGACAATCGCCGGGTTGATCTGGTCAAGTGGAAAGTGTGAGGAGATCCACACGGTTCGGTCGCCTGTGTTAGTAAGGGCGACTTGCCGACGCCCGTGACCCGATGCCAAATCGATGGAACCTAGGCTACTTAGTACCGCTCCCGGACCTGCCTCATTGGGGGGCCCGAAAGGTTGGTTCACGTGGACCAGGACGCTCCCGTGTGGGAACAGCGCCTCGACCTGGATCAGTGGGACAAGGTCAGCTACGCCCGGCAACAACTGGTCGAGGTCAATCAGCCGCCGAGCTCGTGAAGCGATGTCATCGATTGACATGCCGTCCCAAGCCCACTCGCAAATTTCATCACAGACCAGCGCGATGGCTTCTGTTGCACCTATACGTGTTCCGCGCTCAAGGCGTCGCCGGGCCAGCGCAGCTGCGGTGGCAAGAAGGAGACGTTCCTGCTCGCGAGGGGTGAGGTGCACAAGCGCTCCCTAAGACGGGTTGGATTTCTACTATGCCCAATGGATCATCCGGAGCCAAACCAGGTGGTTGTTCTTAAACTCGATGGTGGATTGGTCGTCCTTCTTGTAGGGCTGGGATCTGGTGAAGAAGATTCTAGATCTGCGGTCAAGGCGATGACGGCCGTGTTTCCGAACTCGGTGCCTTTATCGAAGTCCAGCCCGGCCAGCGTCGAACGGGTCCTGTTCGACGCTGGCTTTTAACGCGACCAGAATGTGAACGTGCGCTTGGTTGCGCACGGTGGTGATGAATACCCGCTCGGTGTGTCCATACGCCCGGTTCAACGTGCGAGCGAACTCGCCCTTGAGCATCGGGCCGCAGTGAGCGACGGTGTCGCCCTCGAAGAATCCCCGTTCGGCTTCGACTTCATCGCCAGCCCGGCGGATCTGGATCGAGGACCGCAGCAACGGTAAGGCTTTAGTCGTGGACACAACCCGGCGACTTGCCTACCATCGAAGCCAGGGGAACAATCAACCCAACCTAGAAGGCCCAAAGGTGGTCTGATCCACGGTCTTGAGTGCGCCAAGAACAACGGAGAAGGTCAGTCCTTGAGCGCGTATCGGTCGACGTCGCATTACATCACCAGGTTTGGAGGCACAGATGACGCAATCAGCCAATCTCGAGGCCGGGGCGACCCTACAGGTTACCGATAAGGAGGCCACCAAGGTCGCGATCGCCGCCCTTGTGGGCACGGCGATGGAGTGGTATGACTTCTTCCTGTTCAGCGCGGCTGCGGCGCTGATCTTCAATGTGCATTACTTCACCAGTGAGAACGCGACGTCGGCCGCCATGGCCTCGTTCGCGACCTTTGGCGTTGGTCTGGTTGCCCGTCCACTGGGCGGTATGTTCTTCGGTGCGATGGGGGACAAGATCGGGCGGCGCAAGACGTTGATGATCACCATCGTGGGCATCGGCGCGGTCACCGGGCTGATTGGTCTGTTGCCCGACTACGCGGCGATCGGCATCGCCGCGCCCATCCTGCTGGTGGTGCTGCGTATCTTCCAAGGTCTCTTCGTCGGTGGCGAGTGGTCGGGGGCGATGACGATTGTCGTAGAGAACGCACCGCTGAAGCGCCGGGCTCGATACGCGGCCCTGCCGCAAATCGGCTCCCCGATCGGCACCATCCTCTCCTCCGGTGGGTTTTTTCTGGCCACCCTCTACTTCTCGCAGGAAAGCTTCACATCCTTCGGCTGGCGCATCCCCTTCTTGGCAGCGTTCCCCATGCTGTTGCTGGCCCTGTACATCCGCTCGCGGCTCGACGAGTCCCCGGTCTTCACCGAGATGATGGAGACCGGCGGCACCGAGGCCGCCCCGATCCGGACCGTCTTGAAGCAGAGCTGGAAACACATCATCGTCGGCATGGCAGCGGCGCTGCTCGGCGTCGGCGGCTTCTACTTGGTCACCGCGTTCATGGTCTACTACGGCACCAGTTTCCTGGGCTACAGCGCCTCGCTGATGCTGCTGGCCACGATTGTCGCCGCGATCGTGGAGATCCCGGTGCTGATTCTCGGTGGTCGGCTGGCCGAACGGTTCGGCGCCAGCAAGGTAATCATTTACGGCGGCATTCTCTCGGCCATCGTCGCCGTCCCGGCCTTCCTCCTGGTCGAATCCGGCAATGACGTCTTCGTGGTGCTAGGCGTCACCGTCGCCGTCGCCACGCTGTCCTTCCCCTACGCGGCCTCAGGCACTGTGCTGACCGGGCTCTTCCCCGCTCGCACCCGGTACACCGGGGTTGGCTTCGCTCAGAACGTTGCCGGCATGCTCAGCGGCTTCATCCCGCTGCTAGCCGTCACTGTCGTCGCCGCTGCCGGAAACCACTGGTGGCCGGCCGCCGTGATCTTGATTTTCCTGTCCCTCTTCACCGCGGTAGCCGGGGCGCTGGCTCCGCGGATGAGCGTCGACCTGCCCGGCTTCAAGCACTAGGTCTACGACGGCCCGCCCACTGCCGCCGTCGTCCCACCGCCACTAGACGTGATCGCCGAAGGGAGACGTTTAGCATGACGATTTCAGCCGGACACCTCATTGTCCGTGGCTCGATCCCTGCGGCGTCCGCCACGGGGAGGACGTGCGCGAGACCGAAACCATCTACCGGGCAAACATGTCGCTGTCGACCGTAGTCGGAGCCGCCGACTGCGCGGGCACCGACGGCAGCTTTGTCGGCACCACGACAGAGGAAACTGCATGAAACTCGACCTGATCCTGCACAACGCCGAGATCATCACCCTGGAGCGAGACCGGCCCCGCGCACATAGCGTCGGCGTCCTATCCGGGCATATCGCCGGGTTCGACGAAGAGTTAGCCGGATGCACCGCCGCGCGAGACGTGGATCTGGCCGGCGCCACAGTGGTGCCGGGCTTCATCGACGCCCACTGCCACACCACGTGGTGGGGACTGGGTTTGGACGCCGTGGACCTCACGCAGGCCCGGGGCCTTGATGAGTTTTACGGGCTCCTGGAAACGGAAGTCGCCCGGCTAGACATCCTGGAAGGCTTGGCGTCGGAATCGACTCACGTAATCGATGCGGACACCACGCCCGATTTGGGACCGGCATGGGTCCACGGAACCGGCTTTAACCCCGAGCACCACGGTGGAAAGCTCCCCGACATCGACCGGCTGGACGAGATCACCGGCTACCGTCCCCTGTACTTGCGCCACGTCTCGGGCCACCAGTCCATCACCAACACCGCCACCCTGCGGCTGGCCGGTGCGCTGGACCCCGGTTTCAAGGATCCAGTGGGCGGCGCGGTGCTGCGCGACGCGGACGGGAAACCCACCGGCATCGTCGAGGAATCGGCGCAGGCCATCGTGCAGAACCTGTTGCTGCCCTATTCCCAGGCCGACATCGTCTGCGCCCTCGATGCAGCCACCAGACGCTACGCCGCAGAGGGGATCACCAGCTTCACCGAGGCAGGCATAGCTGGCGGCTGGATCGGGCACAGCCCGCTGGAGGTTTCCGCCTACCAGGCCGCGCGGTGGGCCGGTAAGTTGCATGCCCGCGCCCAGCTCATGCCCACGCTGGACGCCCTGCACCCCGTCTCCGGGCACGCTGCCGACCTGCACGGTGAAGGGACGGGACGCGGGCTAGACCTTGGCATCGGCCCCGGGTTCGGAGACGAGCACCTTTCGCTGGGGCCAGTGAAAGTCTTTCTGGACGGCTCTCTGCTCGGCGCGACGGCCGCGGTCACTGAGGACTTCTGCGGGCACCCGCACAACCACGGTTACCTTCTCGACGACGCAGGAACCTACCGCGAACGCGTCACTGCGGCCTACCGGGCCGGCTGGCCGATCGCCCTGCACGCCATCGGCGACGCCGCGATCGACCTCGCCCTGGAACTGATCGCTGATTGCCAGGAAAAGTACGGGCGCAACCTGCTGCCCAACCGGATCGAGCACTTCGGCATAGCCCGTCCCGACCAGGTCGAACTGGCCGCCCGGCACGGGATCGCGGTCACCCCGCAGGCGGCGTTCATCGGCCCTATCGGCGACCAGATGGCCCGGCTGGTGGGTGCCGAGCGGGAGGGCTGGCTGTACCGGGGACGCTCCATCGTCGAGGCTGGCGTCCTGCTGGCCGGCTCCTCAGACCAGCCGGTCGCCGACAACAACGTCCGCCGCGGAATGCAGTCCTGGGTCGACCGCCGTACCGACAGCGGGCACGTCCTGGGTGGAACGGACGACGCCGGTGCCCCCGTCGAAGCACTCACCCCCGGGGAGGCGCTGCGCACCTACACGGAGTGGGCCGCGTTGGCCACCGGAACGGCCGGGAAGAAGGGCACCCTGCGCACCGGCAAACTCGCCGACTTCGCGGTGCTGTCCGGATCCCCGCTGGACGTCCTGGACATCTCCAAACTCGACGTTCTGGCCACCATCCTCGGTGGCCGGTTCACCCACTCGACCCTCGACGGAATCAGCCCCGATGGCAGCAGCGGCAACGCGGGTACCTTCCCCGACACCAACGTCGTCCCCGAACCCCCGAACGGCGTCGCCCCATAAGCACCACCACCTTCGAGATCGATCGCTCTATCAGGCGTGCCACGCGTTCGTCACCGACTTTCGCTAGGTAGAAGAGACCGAACGAACGGTGATCGGCCCGGACGAGCCCTTCGGCAACGGAACGTAGTTATCGGTACCGAAGATCTGAGTCGCTCAGAGCCCCAACTGCGTGGCGGCGTTGTCGGTCCATGCGTTGTGGATGCGTACGTAGCCCCCGAGCGTGGCAAGGGAACGGTGTCGGGTTTGGTGGGCGATGGCTCGGTCGGTTGCTCCGCAGAGGTGCGCATAGGTGACGAAACCAGCGCGAAGTGAGTGCGCGGAATAGCCCACGGGGACCCCAGACCCCACGTGGAGCCAGTTCTAGCCGTCGTAGTGAGGCCAATTCACCTTGACATAGTCATTCGCGGAACAATGCTGCTAGGGTGCCCCCGAGGCCGCCAAGGATGGTGGGTTCGCGCCACCATGCGCTGTCGTCGGCGTAGTAGGTCGGTTTTTCAGGCCAGACCGGTGGGTCAGATCGCCAGCGAAACGCTGCGATCAAACCAGTCTTCACGTCGCTCACCTACGCAGTCTGACAGTCCCTGGGAATGGGGTGAGGTTGCAGGAATCTCAGCAAAGCCTGGTCATGCGGGATCCAGTTGGCGCGGGTGGCCATGTTCCGGGCTTCTCGGCGGAGGACGAGGGTAAGGCCGCACGCCTACGCGTCCCGCAGGAGGAACGTGTTCCGGTCACCGATCCTCTTACGGGATTGAGACTCGGCTTGATCCCGCAGGGCGCCGAAGTGAGCGAACGACCACTTGGGTTGAGTGAGAATCGTGTTCACTGGGGTGCATGCGACACGTGTTAATTCTTGGTGGAACAGGATGGTTGGGCAGCGACATTGCTCGCGCCGCGATCATGGACGGGGCAGAGGCTGTATGTCTGGCGCGAGGTGAATCCGGGTCCGTTCCCGAAGGTGCTCGCTTCATTGAGGCTGACCGGACACACGCGGGCGCCTACGACGAATTAGAAGGCGAGTGGGACGAGATCATCGAGCTCGCCAATGAACCTGAACTCGTCAATTCGGCACTCGAGGCCCTATCTGGGCGAACTCGGCACTGGACATTGGTATCGACTGTCTCGGTCTACCGTCGTAACGACAAGCCTGGAGCGGACGAGTCGGCCGATTTGGTGCAGCCGGAAGATCCTTCTGACTACGCACACGCGAAAGTTCTGGCTGAACGAGCCACCGCCGCTCAGTTGGCCGACAAGGTACTAATTGTTCGTCCGGGTCTCATTGCGGGCCCTGGAGACCCCAGCGACCGATTCGGGTACTGGTCAGCGCGGTTACACCGCGGCGGTCGAGTGCTCGTGCCGAATACCGCTGGACGCTATGTGCAGGTCATCGACGTCACCGACCTGGCAACGTGGATCGTCCAGGCCGGACGTCGCGGGGTCACCGGGACCGTCAACGCAGTCGGAGAGAGCCACTCGTTGGACGCCTTCCTCGCCGACGTCGCCGCCGTAACGGGCTTCAAAGGTGAGTTCGTAACCGTGGAAGACGAATTCTTACTCGACCACGACGTCCGCTACTGGGGCGGACCACGATCGCTTCCGCTGTGGCTGCCTCTGGTAGATGCCGCGATGGCACAGCGGGAGCCGGCCAACTACGTCGCATCCGGTGGCTCTATCCGTCCGTTGCGGGACACGATTGCTCGCGTCCTCGACGACGAAATCAGTCGCGGCGTGAACCGCCCACGCCGATCCGGGCTCACCGCTGAGGATGAAGCCGACCTAGTCGATCGGATCGGACCCACTGAAAGTTCGGCATGAGGACACACCACTTGGAAATAGGCCTACCCGGAGAGGCGTCCGTTGTAGACACGCCCCCACATCTCGAACTCACACAAGGCCGCCGCTTGTCGCGGTGAGCCACACATATGGGGGCATTCACCGGAAACTTGTCGGGTGACCTGCAGTGTTTTGGCCGATGGGGCCGGGCTCGGTCGTTCGGGCCAAGCGGAGTATTCGTTTGTCGAGGTGTGAGTTGGAGCCGCAGGATGAGCGCATGCGCACGACTCTGGGACCTGAGGCACGGCGAGCCGACATCTGCCAGGGCGCGTAGCGGCCGCATGGCGCCACTTGGTCCGGCTTTCCGCTCGCTGTGGGCGGGAAATGCCTTTGGCAACCTCTCTGACGGTGTCGCCTTCATCACGATCCCACTCCTGGCGGTTTCGCTCACCAACAGTCCAGCGTTGATCGCGGGCCTGGCGACGGCCTACTCACTGACGCGACTACTCGTGGCTCTGCCGGTCGGGGTTCACGTTGACCGGCGCGACCGCCGCACCTTGCTATGGACCGCGAACGTATGCCGCGGGGTGGTCTTGGTGTTGTTGGGGGTTCTGCTCGTCCTCGGCCAGGCGACAATCTGGGTTTTGTACGCGGTGTATTGCGTTGTCGGGCTACTGGAAACGTAGCCGACAACGCTGCAGTGTCGATCCTGCCGGACCTGGTGCAGACCTCAGAGTTGGACAACGCCAACAGCCGGATCTCGGCAACCCAACTCATCGCGGACGAATTCGCCGGGCCACCACTGGGCGGGTTGTTGTTCGGCCTCGCCTCCGCGGCAGCCGTCCTCACCACAGGGGTCCTGTACTCCCTAGCCGCTGTGGCCTTCCTGTTCCTGCCACGCCGTGAGCCCACACCCGACACGGCAAGGCTCCGCCCGGGCGTGTGGGCCGAAGTGCGCGAAGGGCTCGGCTGGATGGCTAAGCACCCGCAGATCAGAACTCTGACCGCAATCGGCGCTCTCACGAACTTCGCATACATGACGCCGTTCTCAATCCTGGTGTTGTTCGCCCTGGAACGGCTGAATCTCGATTCCACCGGCTACGGGCTGCTCTTGGCCTTCAGCTCTATAGGTGGCCTGCTCGGGGCTGCAGTCGCAGCGCGAGTACGGCAACGCCTCGGCTACCGAGCCACCTTGGCCTGCAGCCTCGCGCTGGGCTCTGCGACGCTCATCGGCACTGCGTTCACGACCAACGTGATCATCGCTGGCGTACTGCTGGCGCTCTACATTCTGCACGCGACCGTCTACAACATTGCGGCGACCTCACTCCGGCAACGCCTGGTCCCGGAACGCCTGCGCGGCCGCACCTACGCAGGCTCCAGAGTCTTGCCGCTGCTGGGGCTAGCTCTTGGTGGCGTGGCTGGTGGCGCGTTGGCGCAGAGCGTGTCCTTGGAAGCTCCGCTGATTCTTGGTGGCGTCTCGTTCGCCGTGGCCGTCCTCTGGACGTCCCAGCTCGACGACCCCGATGCTGCGCTGCAAAACGCCCACATTGCATGACCCACTTTTGACGGTCGATTCAGGCTGGGGAACCTGCAGGGGCCACTAAATGCTGCGGCCCCCGCGAGAACTGTGCGTGCCCCGCAGGGGGATCCTTCTCGGGGGACTCGGTCGGTCCGACACAGGGCCTGTGCCGATACGGCGCCTGTGAGGAGCCAGCCACGTTCGCCTGATCACCGCAGGGGCGCTGCCGTCGATGGAGGCAAGCCTCGACTTTGGTAAACGCCGTCAATCCGGCTCAGCCGACCGACGACGCGTTTATCATCGTCGGGTGAACCTGCCTCCCGCGTGCTTGCCGGTGCGCCGCGTGCAGGCGGCGGTTGACGCGGACGTCGACGGCTCACGCTGGCCGGGTAGCATCCCCGCGGTCGGTCAGCTCCTGCAGGGCGTCGACTTCGCTCCGCTGACCGTCTTGGTTGGCGAGAACGGGTCGGGCAAGTCAACCGTGATCGAGGCGATCGCGCTGGCCTTCGGCCTGTCAGCAGAAGGCGGGTCCACCGGCGCCCGGCACCACACCCGCCGGACCGAGTCCGAGCTGTGGGACGCGCTGTCCCTGCGCCGCGACATCGGTGCTTCCCGGTGGGGATTCTTCCTGCGAGCCGAGACCATGCATGGGTTCTACACCTACCTGGAGCAGCACCCAGGCGGACCGGAGCCGAGGTTCCACGAGATGTCGCACGGCGAGTCCTTCCTGGAACTGCTCGCCAGCCGGCGCTTCCTCGGGCCGGGACTGTACCTGCTCGATGAGCCCGAGTCGGCCCTGTCCTTCACCAGCAGCCTCGCCCTGGCGGGACAGCTTCACGAGGTCGCCCGACGCGGGGATGCTCAAGCCATTGTCTCGACACACTCGCCGATCCTGGCTGCCGTCCCCGGCGCCCGGCTGCTGGAACTAGGCCCATGGGGGCTGCGAGAGGCGCAGTACGACGATCTGCAGCTCGTGCGGGACTGGCGCGGCTTCCTTGACTCACCGAACCGTTACCTGCGCCACCTCATCGACACGACGGTTGACTGACAGCACGTCGAGCCGAGGGACGCCCTGCCATCGGGGTCACTAGCAGAGGAACCCCGATGGCGTGCGCAGTGTGGGTGCCGAGTTAGTTATCCCCGGTCTTGAGTGTTCGGCTTTCTCGCGTTCCATCGGTGAGGGTGGTAGTCACCGTTAACCGGTTTTTGGGGTGGCCGGGCCACCACGCGGTGAAGTAGCCATCGCCGACGCTGGCTTGGATGTTTGGTGCACCGGCTGCGGTGATCTCAACGGCCACAACGTCGGATCCAACACGGCCGAGGGCGCTGGTGAAGTCACCTGCCTCGCTGGTGAACGATGCACTCCACAGGACAATAGTTCCGTCGACGGGGGGGACCGGTAGGTCGCTTGGCTGCCTCCAAGAGATAGCGCCTTGCACCTGTTGGCCGGTTGCCTCGATTAAGGCCTCGTCCAGAAGCAAACATTGCCCGACAGCCTGGTCGGTGGCGATTAAAGTGAACATGAAGTCCCCTCGGCGCTCGGTCAGCGCACCAACGACTTTGCCCTGTGGGTCGGGCCCAGCAGCCAAGCACTCGGCCTGCTCGCTGGCGGCCTCGGCAGGCGCGACGAGAGCCGCGGTAGGTGACCAGGAGGCAATCGCGGGGTCACCGCCCACCAGGGAAGCTGAAACGATGGCAGTTCCGATGGCTACTGCGGTAACGCCCCCAGCCAAGGTCCACGGTCGGCGCCTAAGTACCCGCCGTTGGTCCAGTCGCTGTTGCGCCTTTGCGTTGCCGTCCGAGGCGACCTGATTCGTGACGGTGCGAGGGGTCTCGGTGATTCGAGTCAGCAGTTGTTGGGCGGCGAAGCTGGACGACCGGTCACCGCGACTGTTAATGGCAGGGTCGAGTCCGCTCAGGTCTGGTAGATCAGGGTGGTCGGCGGGGTTGCGGCGCGTGGTCATGAGTACTCCGGGGTGGGACGTGGCGTATGGGCTGGGTGGGTGCCGCGCCGAGGTTGGGAAGGTGATGCGGTACGGGTCAGTTGCGCCCGTAGGCGCCGGCGAGCCCGTAGCAAGCGCAGGCTGAAGGCCGTGGGGGTGATGTTGAGGACATGCGCGGCTTGCACGCCAGTAAGACCGTCTAGACCGGTTAACGTCAGGGTCTCTTGGTCCCTGGTACTTAGTCGTGACCAGGCGAGGGCGAGGTCCAGTCGGGCTGCCACGTCGGCACCGTGATCGTCAGTAGTTTGCGTCTGTGATTGACGCACGCGTATTTGCAGTGACCCTCGGCGGGCGTCTCCACGTCGCTGGTTCAACAGAGTGCGTTGCGCGACGCCAAACAGCCACGCGCGGGCTTCTTCATCAGGTCCAGGGACGTCGTTGAGGCGTCGCCAAGCGACCAGAAAGACGTCGGCCACGACGTCCTCAGCCGCAATGGGGTGGGCGCGGCGTTCCACGAAGCGCAGTAAATCTTCGTAGTTCGCCTCGAACAGACGCTGGAATATTTCCTTATCGTCCACGCACACTCCTAACGCTGGCGGCGACAAACTCGCGCCAGTGATGTTGGCAGTAGAAATGCTCACACCTACACATGTCCAGTCGGCCTACAACCACTACACGACGATCCGTACTGCGAGCACGTTCGTCGTGGTCAACACATCTTCTCGAAGGGATCTACGAGTGGTGAAGTCATCGACGAGGGACACCTCGTTCAGGGCGTGGGTCGAGTAGGTCAGCGCCCCCGATTCGACCCACGAAGTGCGTCTATTTTTCATGCGCACCAGTGGCTGTGATCACTACTAAAGTGCGTCTGGTTTAGATGAACAAACGCGTCTCGTTTACGTGCGCACAGCCAGCTTTGCATCAGCCTGCGCCGAAGAGGAACGCTCTGCGGTGTGTTCCGCAGAGGTGAAGCGTTCGCGGCCGATGTGGTCGCCATCACCGAATGGGGATCCGCAACGGGATCATCACTAGGTCAGTGTGCTTGGTGCTGGCTACGTGCCAGGCCACGATTCGTTGGGAGAACACGTCCACGATGAACGCGACATAGGTGAACCCGGCCCACGTCCTTGCGTAAGTGAAATCGGTCACCCACACCACGTTGGGTGCTGGTGCGGTGAAGTCCCGGTTCAACAGGTCACCAGCCCGGTGACCGTCCTTGGCCGGGATCGTGGTGCGCACACCCTTGTCGCGGCGCACCCCACTTAACCCAAGGGTGCCCATGGCCCGGTCCACCGACCCAGCACTGGCTTCGGGCATCGTTGTTCGGCGCAAGTACGCGGTCATCTTCCGACGCCCGTACAACCCTTCCGGACTCAGCTTGCGCCTGCCGTCGGCCTTGGTGGTCCAGGCAATATCGCGCACCGAATCGACGACCTGGGCATCAGTGATGGTCCGGGCCGCCACAACCCGTCCGGGTTGCTTCCAGGACCGGTAAGTCCGCGCGGCGACCTGGCAGCCTGCTCACGCAGCACTCGACAGATCGACTCGACCGCGTGGCCTTGGGCTTTCATGGTGTCGATGAATCCCATGATCAGCGGTTGCGGGGGTCGAGTTCCCCGGCGAAGAAAACCGTTGCGGCCTTCAAGATCGCGTTGTCCTCTTCTAGCTGGCGAACCTTGGCCTTGAGCACCTTGACCTGCTCCCGCTCTTCGCTAGTCAGACCATCGCGTTGGCCGGTATCCACTTGGGCCTGCACGGCCCACCGGCGCACCGTTTCGGCACCCAAACCTAACTGCTTCGCCACCACCGAAGACGCGGCCGTCAACGAGGGGTACTCACCAGCATGCTCGGCCATCAAACGCACCGCTCGTGCCTTCAACTCTGGATCGATCTTCTTTGGCATGTGCTCATCCTCCTGGACTCAAACAGGAGCGGCATCAAACCTGGGGCGCTTCACCCCGTGAGTGCCCATCGCTTGGGCCAGGAGCTCTTTGGCGATGTGGGAGTCTTCAGCGGCAGCGACGACCCAGCCCACAACGAACCGGGAGAAGATGTCCAGGACCACGTACAGTTCGTAATACACGCCCGGGGTGGGGCCGCGCAGTTTGGTGATGTCCCAGGACCACACGCACCCCGGTCCGGTCGCGAGCAGTTCGGGTCGGGCCCGGGCCGGGTGGGTGGCTTGGTTACGCCGTTCACCGGCCAACCCGTGGTGGCGCAGCAGCCGGTGCATCGTGGACCGTGAGCACAGGTAGGTGCCCTCATCAAGCAGGACGGCCCACACATGTGCGACTGATTTGTCCGCGAACCGTTCACTAGTCAACACCGCCAACACCTCGGCCTGCTCCCCAGCGCTCAGCGCGTTCACCGGCGCCGCACGCGGGGCAGCCTCCCGGATCGGGGTAGGTGCCTTGGCCCGGTAGTGACTGGCCCGGGAACGACCTACCAGGGAACACGCCGCTACGGTCCCGATGTGCTGCGCCAACGGCTCGATGAGGGGATTGATCACCGCCGCGAACGCTTCGGTTGCTCCGCGCTCTCGGAGAGTGTCTCCAAGAGCGCGTGTGCTTTTCCCACGAGATCTAACGCCGCCCGCGTCTGGGACAGCTCGGCCTCAGCCTTCTGTGCGCGTGCCCGCAACGCTGCGGTCTCCCTGTCCCGCCGATCCCGCGAGGCGGGCACGAGGCCGGCCCGCGCGCCCGCCTCGGTGGCCTTGCGCCATTCGATGAGGTGAGAGGAGTACAACCCTTCCCGGCGCAAAATCACGCCACGCTCACCGTGCTCCGCGCTGTCGTATTCCGCCAGAATTGCGGCCTTGAACTCCGCAGAAAACCGGCGCCGCTTAGGTCGCTCACTTCGTGGGGCCACAACACCATCATCAGTGCTCACATCAGCCTGCGTCATCGTCATCTCAAAACGTCCTCATCTCACCCCGTGCGAGTGTCAAGAAATCAAGTCCGGTGTCTCACCCCACCCTGACGCACAGGGAGGTCAGCAGAACCACACTCTTGATGGGATCTCCCTGAGACAGTCGAGCTGGCACTCGCGTCTTCGACAACTCCCAGAGACCTCCTCATTGTGACTATCGGAGAGTGGGCGGCGCGGGTACTCGGTACTCGGTACTCGGTACTCGGTACTCGGTACTCGGTACTCGGTGAGTGTGATGAGTCCGCCTGGCACTGAGATGCTCGAAGCTCAGAGCGCGTTTGCGCAGACTTGGCGGTGATGCGGGGTGGGAGTGAAGGAAGTGTTGAACGCCAGCCATGGAGGTGTGCTTGTGGCCTGTTGCTGTCAGTAGTAGCAAGGGCAAAGAACCGGTCATCGGGCTCGAGCCGCTCAGTCGCAGACCAGTGGTGAACCGATCACCCAAGGGCAACTCGCGGAGTATTTGAGCCGTGCGTTTGACGCCGAGATCACCTACCGCTTGATGGGCGTGGAGGAGTACCGCGATGACTTCATCGGCACCGTCGTGGCAGGCATCTATCAAGGGATTCATCGCGGTGCCTACGACGCAAACAGTGACTTCGAAGCTGCCGCCAGCCGACCGCATCAGGACTGGGCCGGTTACTTCTCCGCCCCCAATACCACCGGCCCGACGGCGACGCCGCCGCCGCGATGATCGAACTACGTTCAGCCCTTGACCGCACCGGCGGTCAGGGCGCCGACGATGTGCTTCTGCAAGAAGACGAACAACACTAAGACCGGGGCAATCGCCATCACGCTGCCGGCCGCCACGTACTGCGTGGTAATTTCGCCAGCCGAGGCTTGCAGGTTCACCACTCCGACCGAGACCGGGTAGAGGTCGATGTCGTCCAGCAGGATGAACGGGATGGCGAACTGGGACCAGGACGTGACCGAGGCCAGGATCGCCGCGGAAGCGATCCCGGGTCGAGCGGTGGGCAACACGATGGACCACATGCCGCGTACCCGTGAGCACCCGTCGATCGCCGCCGACTCGTCCAGGGATATTGGGATCGTGTCGAAGAACGTCTTGAGGAACCAGGTGATGAACGGCGCCACGATCGCGATGTAGACCATCGTCAGGCCGACGTAACTGTTGATCAGGTTCGTCTGGACGAACAGCCGGTAGACGGGCACCGCGATGATCAGCGGCGAGATGAGTTGCGCCGCCAGCAGACCGCGCGTGTAGGGCCGCCGGCCTTTGAAAACGAATCTGGACAACGCGTATGCCGCAGGCACGGCGAGCACTAAAGTGCCGGCCACACTCAGAAAGACCAAGAGAATCGAGTTTAGCAGGTAGCGCCCGAGCGGAGACGTATCCAGCACGTCGGCGTAGTTGCTGAACAAGAACTGGTCGGGCAGCAGCCCCGGGGGTGACTCCAGCGTTTCCGCTGGGCTTTTTAGGGACAACGAGACCACCCACAGCAGTGGGAAAGCGAAGATCACGATGAGCAGGATTTGTCCGATGTAGAACGGGATGTTTCCCGCTTTGCTGTATCGCATGTCAGTTCGCTTTCTCTTCGCGCTCGACGAGGCGTAGGTAGAAGAAGATCATCACCAGGTTGATCAACATGAGCACGACCGCAGTAGCGGCGCCACGACCGACATTGAGTTGTCGGAATATCTCGTCGTACACGCCAAGGGCTAGTACCTGTGTTGCTTCGCCGGGTCCGCCGCCAGTTAGCGACAGCACCATGTCGAAGGTATTGAAGGTTTCTACAACGACGAGCACGGCGGTGGTCATCAAGATGGGCTTCATGATGGGGATGGTGATGTTGCGTAGCGACTGCCACGCGTTCGCGCCGTCCACGATGGCGGCCTCGTACAGTTCGCCGGGGATCGTTTTGAGCCCGGCGTAACACAGGATCATCGATAGTGCTGTGCCCCGCCAGACGTTCGCGACGGTAACGGAGGCTAAGGCCAGGTCGGGGTCGGATAGGAAGGGTGTCTCGCCGGAGAATCCGATGAGTGATAGCCCGTAGTTGAGGATGCCTGAGGGGCTTTCGACGTACAGCAGGCTCCAGATGACTCCGATGATGACGCCGGGAACCGCCCACGCGGTCAGCACCACCGTTCGGGTGACGACCGTGCCGCGTATGCCGCGTCGCTCGGCCGCGTTGACCAGTAAGGCGGCGCTGAAGCCGAGCAGGATCTGGAAGAAGGTGCTGGCCACCACGAAGATCGCGGTGATGAACAGAGTGGCCCGGAAGTCGTCACCGCGGAAGATCGAGCGGTAGCTGTCCAGGGTGTAGGAGTACGGCTCCCCGCTGACGAGGCTTGAGTCGGTGAAGCTGAGCCGGATGATCTCCAGCATCGGGTAGACCAGCACGATCGCGAGCAGCAGCGCGATCGGTAGAATCCATGGCCATACTTTTGGCGCCCCGGACGGTGCCTTCTCGGGGGAACGGGTGGAAGCCGAAGTCTCACGCTCTTTGACGGTCATGTCTGTACTCCCCTAAATGAGCCTGTTGAGGGCCGAGTCAAGAGCCTGACTCGGTTCGGCGCTGCCGGCGGCAACACTGGACAGGGCGACCTGCATAGCGTTGGACACCTGTAGGTACTTGGGCTGTCCGGGCCGTCCACGCGCGTAGTTCGCTAGGTGGTCCCGGAAGGTTTCGGTGAACGGGTCCTGGGTGTAGAAGTCCTGCTCGTAGATGCTCTGCCTAGGTGGCAGGTACCCGCCGATGGAGCACCACGCGGCCATTCCCTCGTCGCTGACGAACGTTCGCTGTACCCAGTCCATCCCAGCGGACAGTTTTTCGTCTTCGTCGGCGAATCCGGCCCAGACCCAGCCGCCGGCGCTGGTCACCGGGTCTTCTCCAGAGACCGTCGGAATGGGCGCCACTCCGAACTCGGTATAGAAGTCGGTGTCCGGCATGAGGTTGTTCAGCGCGGCAGCTTGCCAGTTTCCACCGATGAACATCCCGACCCGGCCGGCCACGATGTCGGCGTTCTGATTGTCCTCGGCCCCGAAGGTGGCGATCCGAGCAGGGCTGGCACCGGAGGCCACGTTTTGCTGGACGATGGTCAGGGCGTTCAGCATGGCGTCGTAGCCCGGCCCGGTGAAGAAGGCGGGTTCGCCGTCGGCGTCGAAGAGGTCTTGACCTTGGGCCCAATATTGCGGCCAGAGTGTGGTCGTGACCGCCCCTTCGCTGCGCCCTGCGGGGAAGGTGAAGACTGCGCCGTTGTCCTGCAACTTCGGTGCCAGGCTGATCAATTCATCCCAGCTCGCGGGCGGGCGATCAATCAGGTCCTTGCGGTAATAGAGCACCCGCACGTCGGTGGTGAATTGAAGACCGCGCACGGAGTCTCGGCCGCTGGTCATCACGTCTTGAAGGCTGGGGAACCAATCATCGAGTTGGAGGTCCCACTCCTGCATCCGCTGGTCCAACGGTTTCGCGAATCGCGCCATCCGACCGAACACGTAACCGTCGACTTGAGACACGTCCGGCGCCCGACCCTGGGAAGCTTGCAACAACAATTTAGCCATCGCGGCAGCAGTGTCAGCACTGGTCACCAGCGGATTGACCGAGACCGGTGAGTCGGCATCAAAGGCGCGAAGGGACTCGCTTAAATACTCGACCCGTTTGGGGTCGCTGCTTTGCAACGAGTACGAAGGGATCGCCTGCCACCCCACGGTGCCGGGGTCTGACCCGCCGCTGCCGCAGGCCGGTAGGCCCGCCACGGCGGCGCCGGCGGCCAGCAATTGCAGCACGTTCCGTCGTGACGGAGCCGGGCTTGAAGTGGTGTCCATGTCAGTCCCTTTCGAGAGTGTCGTCGGTGCTCAACAGCGCGCTGGCGATTTCAGCGGGTCCAAGAACGAGCGTGATCGTGCCGTCGGCGTTGACGGGGTGATCGCGCCGCGAGGATTCCTCCAGGTCGCAGCGCTGCGCTGAGGTAAGCGAGAAACCTGGAGTGAGGACGGCCGAAACCTCGTGATCGGCACTGTTGAACACCCGCACCAGCAGGGCGCTACCGTCCTCGGTGGTCTTCAAAGCGGAGAGAACTACCTCGTCCGCAGAGATGGACAAACCAAGCCCTGAGACCCGCGAGGACGGCGGGCTCAGTGAACGACTCCATACCGAGCCTGCTTGCAACGGCACCGAGAAGGCCTCGGCGGCCCGGAACAGGTGACCGGGGTGCAACTGCACGGCGTAGGGGCGCACGGCCAGGCGGAAACGGTGGCTTCCTAGGCATTGCGCCCCCGGGGTTGGGATCTCTGGTCCGATCTTGTGTGGCCGTAGGGGGTGGTCCACACGAGCCAGCCAGCCCACCGAACGCAGCAACGTCAGGGACACCTGCCCCTGGGGGGTCGTGTCGTATTCGTGTAAGCCTTCGGCCAGGATTTGCAGGCCGCGATCGTGGTCCTCGATCGCCATGAATCGCCGCATGGCCTGCACACCGGAGGGTTGGTCGGCCCAGCCAGCCGATGGCACCCGCTTGCCGTCGCGCCGCACCACCCCGAAAGCCGACTCGGCGACGGTCTGCGCGGTGCCGAAACCGGTCGGGAAAATGAGCGAAAGCCGGTGGTCGCTCGCGGTATTGACCACGTCGACGCAAATTTCCAGGCTGTCCGAGCCGGGAACGAGTTGCAACTCAAAACCAACCGAGACGGTGACCTCTTCGTCGCTGCGTGATGTCCGGTCCGGGCTCAGTCGCACCGGCAGCCCGAACTGATGCTCGACTCGAAGCGTGTGCGCAGTATCACTGGGCACGACCTGGCACGTCGCCGCGTCGGTGAGGCGCGGTTCGTCGCCCTCAAGGGCCGCGAAGCCGTACTCATCTCCGGCATCGGCGACATCGGACAGCGTCAGTAGGCCAGTCATCTGATGACCTGAGGCCACATCGGTCACGCTCAAGGCCCCATCGGCGCCGACTTCGACCCGAAGTATGCCGTTGTCCAACGTGTGGGATTCCGCAGTGACCGCGGCACCGACGGGGGTTGTCTGAGTCGGTGCCCCGTTGTCGGCAGTAGCGGACGCCAGCCGGGCACGAGGGACGAGGCAGTACCGTCTCGTGGCGAGAGCAGGGAGGTCGCTCACCACGAACTCCACGTCGCTCAAGAAGAGTTCTTTGCGTCGATCAAGGGTGTCCGCAACGAGAGGATCTCGGGCTGCGAGGTGCGTAAATGCGACCTCGCGGCCGTCGGGGTCGATGAGGGCGTAGTCACCCAAGTCGACTCCTGTGCCCTGGAGCCAACCGAATCGCCGCACCCCGACCGGGGCGTTGAGATCCGGCAAGACCTTGGCGCGGGCAACCCCGCTACGAGCAAAGGTGCTCGGGTTGAGCGCCACAATGGGAATTTCGTCTGGACCGAACGTGCCGGCTACATGGCTGACGATGCGGCTGCGGGCATCGTCAGCTACGGCATTCGATGTCTGCGCGATGGTGCTGAAGCGCGTGCCCATCTCCTCATGGACGGCGTCAACCGAGCAGCCGCAAATCGAGTCGTGGGCGTAGTTCTTCACCAACTCGCGCCAGGCATAGCGCAGGCTGTGCCGGCTGGAGCGTCCATCCAGCAGAGTCGCCACGGCGTCGAGCCGCTCGGCGACACCCGAGAGATGGGACTCGACGCGCTCATTCTGAGCTTTCATCGGCGTGCGGGTGGACCCGATCCCATCGAAGACGGCGTGGACCCGGCCCGAGCGCAATTCGCCGCGCAACACTGTGGCCAGCGGGGGCTCCTGGTCCAGGAGCTCGTGAAACTCCTCCAGACTGCCCAGGCGCACAGTGGTCTCGACCCCGTCGTTCAGCGACTCGACCATCGCGGGCGCCCCACGCTGCATGCGCAAGTGATCTCCGCCGTTGAGGAGAAGCATGACGTGGGACTGGGCGCGAGGACCGAGTCGACCCAGCAATTCGGGAAGCGAGTCGTAACGGACCAGAGCGCCGTGGTGCAACAGCATGGCGTCGGGGTCGGCATTGAGCACGGCCGCGTTCGAGTAACTCTCGCTGAGCCACTCGGTCAACACGCGCGAGCCGTCTGGTCCCTCCCACCAGAACTGACTGCCCATTTCGTCGGGATCTTGAGAGAAACCGCGCATGGCGTAGAACGTTGCGATCCCGAATCCGCGCAAGATCTGGGGCAGTTGGTCGACGTGCCCGAAGGTGTCCGGGTAGTAGCCCTCACGCATGACCCAGCCGAACTCTCGAGCGACCTGGCAGCCGATGAGAAGGTTACGCACCAGGGATTCCCCGGAGACGTGAAACTCATCCGGCTGCACATAGTTCGGCCCGGGCCGAAGCCGCCCCGCGCTAATCAGATCTCGCACCCGCGCTCGCTGATCCGGCCGCACGGCCAGATAGTCCTCGATAATCACGGACTGCCCGTCCAGCAAGAAGACCGGTAAGTCCGGCTCCTGCTCCAACGTGTCCAAGAGTTCGTCGAAGAACTGCACCAGGTAGAACCGCATCGTTTCTAAAGGTTCGTACCATTCCCTATCCCAGTGGGTGTGCGGGACAACAATCGCCGTGGCGGCCCGAGCCATATCGTCGCTGGCACCGGGCGCATATTCACGGGCAATATCCATGGATCCGCTCTCCTACGTCATCGTTGACTGTCAACGTTGACTACTATGCCGGATACAGTGCATTGTGGTCAAGAGGCAACAGAAAGAGTGGGTGTCGGAGTCATGACAGAAGCCAAACGGTCCCCTCGACCGACCATGAAAGACGTCGCCGCCCAAGTTGGTGTCAGCATCAAGACCGTGTCGCGAGTGCTGAACGGTGAGGCTGGGGCCTCCCCGCAAACCAGGGAGGCGATCCTGAGGGTGGCCGCAGACGTCGGGTTTCGGCGCAACGACCTCGCACGAGCCCTGCGCAGCCAAGGTGGTCAACCCGCCATTGGAGTGGTCACCAACAACCTGTCAACGAGATTCTTCGAAGGGCTTATCAGCGGCATCAGCGAGGTGGCAGCGGCACACGAAGCGCTCGTCTTGGTCACCGCAGCCCAGTCCGCAGAGCGCGAAGAATCAGCCCTGGCCGCGCTGTCATCCCGTCGCCTGGACGGGGTCATAGTCATGTCATCGGTGTCCGATCTCGGCTTCCTGCGAGCCGAGCAGGCCGCCGGTTTCCCCATGGTTTTCGTCGATAGCCCCGCTACGGGAATCACCGCCGACGCGGTGCTCGCCAACAACCAGGCCGGGGCAGCCGCAGGCGTTCGGCATCTGATCAGCCACGGTCATCAACGGATCGCGTTCGTCGGGTCGGGAGGGGCGCGTTACACCGTGCAAGAACGGCTCGCCGGATATCGAGAAGCTTTACAGGGCAACGCATCGATGGATGAGAACCTGATCGTGCTGGACTGCCGCACCGCCGAGCGAGCCCGCCAAGCCGCAGAGGACATGATCGCCAGCACGTCACCGCCCACCGCGGTCTTTGCTGCCAACAGCGTTTGTGCCATCGGGGTGGCCCGCGCTCTGCGAGCCGCCGGCCTCGCCCACCACGTCGCACTGGTCGGCTTCGACGATTTCGACCCCGCAGACCTCCTCGACCCCCCGCTGAGCGTGGTCGCCCAAAACCCTGTCGCTATCGGACGGCACGCAGCTGAGATGTTGTTCGCACGAATCGACGGAACCGACAACCCACCACAAACCCGCATCTTGCCGGTGGACCTCATCAAGCGGGGCTCCGGCGAAATCTGTGGACCTACGTCACACGAAAGCCACCGGAAGGCCAATTGATGTCGAGCACCGGAACCGAGCACTGGCAGTGGCTAGACCAGAGTGACCACCAGGGCTGGTTAATCGACCAACTCCGGCGACAGCTGCGGTTCGCTAGAAACTTTCCACACCCAGCGGGTGGATCGGCATACCTAGACCCCACCGGAAAGCCTGACCTCGAACAACCCGTTCACACGTGGATCACCGCGCGGATGGCCCACGCCTACAGTCTGGGTCACTTGGCGGGGATTCCCGGAAGCCTACCGTTGGCCGCCCGCGCCATTGATGGCTTGCAAACTCGGCTACGCGACCGGGAGAACGGGGGGTGGTACGCCTCGGTGGGGCCCGGTGCGCAGATCGACGACAGCAAAGTGGCCTACGCGCACGCGTTCGTCGTGTTTGCGGCCGCCAGCGCGACCGTGGCAGCGATGAGCGGAGCCCGAGAACTGCTAGACGAAGCCCTCGATACGTTGCAGGACCGGTTCTGGGAGGAAGGGCCCGGCATGCACGCGGACGCCTCAAACCGCGACTTCACGAAACGATCGGCATACCGCGGAGTGAACGCCAACATGCACTCGGTCGAAGCGCTGCTCTCGGCCGCAGACGCCACGAGAGACCCGCGGTGGCGGGCGCGTGCAGCCCGGATCACCACCAACGTGCTGGGGTGGGCCTCGCAGCACCAATGGCGCATACCGGAGCACTTCGACACCCAATGGAACCCGATGCTGGAACACCACCGTGATCAACCCGACCACCCATTCGAGCCGTACGGGGCAACGGTCGGACACGGGCCGGAGTGGGCCCGGCTCGCTTTGCACGTGCACGCCGCGCTCGGGGAAGCTGCTCCAGCGAGTCTGGTGACCGGGGCCCAAGCGCTCTTCGAACGAGCCGTGAGCGACGGGTGGGACGTCGACGGCAACGAAGGGTTCGTCTACACCACCGACTGGTCAGGTCACCCCATCGTGCGCCAACGGATGCACTGGGTCCTGGCCGAAGCCATCTCCGCGGCAGCTGCACTGAGTGCCGCCACCGGCGAGGATCGCTACGAACAGTGGTACCGGACCTGGTGGGACTACGCCGCGAACTACCTGATTGCCCAAAACGGCTCCTGGCAACACGAACTAGACCCCGAGAATCACCCTGCAGACACCGTATGGCCAGGCCGCCCGGACCTCTACCACTCGATCCACGCCGTGGTCCTCGGCCGGTTGCCGCTCGCGCCGACCGCGCCGACCGCTCTAGCCTCGGGACTTTGGCGCCGTGCTCATCCGACCGACGCGTCAACGCAACGGCACATTTTCAGGTAGGCGCACGACGACATTCGACTATTCCACCCGAACCCGACACCAACAGGCGAACGCTTCGGCACCCAAACCTGAAGCCACGGGCCCAACCTGTGCAACGCACCATAGAATCGCCGGCCGCGTGACCGCGCACCGGGTGAGAACGTGTCGCAGCTCACTGCAGGCTAGGCCTTTCCGCAACGTGGCTACACCTCCCGGTAGGTCTCCACGGGCGCGGGACGCGGTGGCCCCGTTCGCCCCGTGGGCTGTTCGGCAGGGCTCTCGCCCGTCGTCCGCTGTCACGGAGTGATGACGATTTTGCCGACGTGGCTGCCTCGCAGAAACTGCTATTGAACTTCTTGGATGAGGGTGCACTGCGCAAGATTTGCCGGGGACAGCCGTGCACTGTTGAACGCATCTCGACGTCTTCAGCGATCGGGAGAGTCCCAGAGCTCCCCGCTAGCTGAACTTTGCTCCAAGTTCTGACTACCCCTTCAGTTGCCGACTTGTTGGGGAACGTGGGGAACGCCCTTGTGACCTGCACCGATGCCCTGACCGGGTGACACGTTCCCCTCGGCCTGACCCTGGCTGGGGGCGCTTTCGGGAACGATGACTTGGTGACCTCTTGTCCGTGCCAACCCGGCACATCGGACAGGAGACGTAGCGATGAACTTGGAAGCACATCTGGGGTTGGGCACGGCCGACGGGGGCGGCTTGTTGGGGCAGGCACACGGTCGCTGGGAGGTGTGGGAGCGCGACTTCCCGGTCTTACAACACGCGCGTGGCACAGAGGAGTTGCGCCGTTGGCTGCGGACAAACCCTGATCAGTGCCCCGAAGCGCTTTTGGCATTGGCCAGTCTGGGTGCAGTCGATGGGTGGGATGACCCGGTCGCCGCAGCTGTTCTGACGTGGACGCTACTGCCTGGCGCGAACGCGTTGGCTCGCCGGCTACGAGATCTCGGCCCGGATGTCCCGACGCTCGTGGCGGGGCATCTGTGGATCGCTGCCCGCACCTTCTCTTGGCGCACCGCCAGGAGCGTGGCCACATGCGTTCTCACCGCCACACGGCGGGCTGTCCTTGCAGAGACGGTGCCCAACCGTCAGGTGCAACTGTGCGGTGATGGGTTAGAGCAGGTCGCGGCCACCCCGGGTGTAGGGCACGCGGGTGCCGCGGCGCACTCTGAGCCCACCGCAGCCGAGGAACTCCTTGATGTCCTGCAGTGGGCTCAGGGACAACAGGTCCTTTCCGGGCGGGACTTGCAACTGTTGGTCTGTTTGGTCCGTCGCGGGCACGTTGCCAGACGGGCGGCGCGGTCACCGGCAGGGCCTGCTCACCCGGCGGGCCTGTGACCTGGTCGCCGAGCAGTTCGGCGTCGGGCCGCACACGGTGCGCCGCCGGGTGGGCGCGTCGGTGGAGGCGCTGGCCGCTATTCGATCGGAGATCGGGCAGTGAATGCGCACCACGACAGACTTGGCGTGCCTTGGGTGGGTGTGAACGATCCGCAGCCTGCCGCAGAGCCCAACGCATCCTGGCCCCCACTGTCATCCGTGCAGCAGCGCCGGGCAGAGCGCTCCTTCCGAAACACATCCAACCTCCCACCACAACCCCCGGGTGCACCCAAATCTCATGCACCCCCAACACCTCCATCCCCGAGGTGTGTCTGGTTCCCGTGCCAAACGCGTCTCATGCAGATGCGCACAGCCAGGCGCCCCTGCTCAGGGTTCTGCGTCGCCAGATTGTGTCGTATGAGGAACGCCAAAGGGTTTGAGGACGTCATCGGGCAGGGGTGGCGCCAGCGTCCCGTCGGGGTGTCGGATGCGGGACAACCGGCGCCGGGTGGTGCATTCGTGTCAGCGTGCAGGTGTCGCCTCGGTGAGGCCGGCTTTGGCCTCGACCTGTTGCCTGTCGATGGCGCGGTAGACGGTGGATCGGCCGACGCCGAAGAGTTCGGCTACCTCGGCGGTGCTGTACTCGCCGGAATGGACGAGTGAGACGAGGTGTGCTTCCTGCC
>JAABUN010003052.1_pt1 | contig 27238 bp, 21 predicted proteins | sample 5559311 | NCBI WGS metagenome assembly JAABUN01 (sample SAMN10711877, study PRJNA513370) | rock metagenome | isolation source: Antarctica rocks | place: Antarctica: Victoria Land, Siegfried Peak sud
CAGGAAGTCGGGCGCGTGTTCAAGGCGGCTGATCTGGCGCCGACGCGCGGCAACGCTTTTGTGGCTTACGTCACTGGCGGCGGCGAAGTTAATCCGCTCAAAGAGTTCTTGCTGGAACACGCCGCCGATAAAAAAGTCGCGGGCTGAACTTCTCTCTTACCACTACCATGTTTCTCTGTCACCGCTCTGCCACTTGCGCGCTTACTGTCACCCTGGTGACTTTGAGTTGCGGCGTGGCGGCGCGCGCGCAGGTCGGCGTGGCGCAACGGGCGCCCCTTGCTCCAGTGGGCGTTGCGCCAGTGGGCGCGGGTGCGGGAGTTGTAACGGCTCCGGCAATGGGCGCAACTCCGGTGGGAGCCGTCGGCGGTGTCAGGGCGAGCGGCGTGAACACGGGACTGTTGTTGTTAATCGGGCAAATCGCCGATGGGCAAATGACGTTAGATGAGTCATGGGAGAAGGGTTTGTTGGACGCGCCCAAAGTGCTGCAAGTGCTTGGTCAGACGCAGCGATTTACCGAGGACACGCGTAACGAAACGTTGCAGCGTGATCTGGCCGGACTGTTGGTGAAGTTAGCGCCGGAAAGCGTGGCGAAACCGGAAAAGTTGAGCGCGCGAGTTCGGGTGGCGTTGTGTCGTTACTACGCGGGCAACGGCGATGCGCGGGCGGTGCCGTTGTGCGAGGCGTTGATTGCTGAGAAGTTGGACGGCAAGCAGATCAATCAGCCGTTGGGGAGCAATCCCGATGGCGGCAGTTCGAGTTTGTATCTGAGTAGCGTCATCTTGCTGGCGCAGTATTATCAGAACGTCGGCCAATGGGATAAGGCGGCAGAGACGTGGGAGCGAGCTTTGACGTTCTGGCAAGATGCGGATTGGTTTCAATCGAGCGTTCGTATCGAAGCGGCGCGCGCTTACACAACCATTAATCAACCGGAAAAGGCACGAGCGCTTTACTCTCAGGTCGAGCAGATGAGCAACACGAAATTCAGGGGAATGGCCTTCTATGATCAAGCCTCGTCCTTAATAGAAGAGCATCCGGCTCAAGCGCGTGATCTGATTCTCAACGCTTTGCCTTTGCTGCCTCAACCGGTTGATCGTGTCGGACCGTTGTGGGCACTCTCGCAGGCACAGTGGAAATTAGAAGACTGGAAAGCCGCCGAAGCCACGCTGGTGGAGATGATTCGCTCCTGTCCCTCGCCGCCGCCTTCCGACGACGGCACAGACATCCTCGAAGCCGCCGCAAAAAGCCGTCTGGCGACGCTTCAAGAGTGGAAGAGTAAAAGTTTTGAGCTTCCACTACAAAAACTGCTGGCGCGTCCCGACTCCCAGGGAATTTACCACGCCACGCTCTACGTCCACTCGTTCTTATCGAAACCTGTCGAAGTGAAGTTCGCCGACGCGGGAGTGCATTTGAACGCTCTGACTCAACAACGGCAGCAACGCACCGATTCCGGCGTGTTGGTGACCATTTACGACCTGTCTTACTCGGCCCCACATTCAGATGAAGTCTTAATGGCTTCTGTAGAAGTAAAGAACCAACCCGATGCGACTCAGCAAATCGAACTGCGCCAAGCCGAGTAAGCCATCCTAAATTTTTAAAGCATTCGTCTCATTATCAAATGAGGCGTGCCTTCATTTCCTAATTTCAAGGATAATCACATGAAAAACACAAACACACTGCGGTTCACAGCCGCCGCGACCAAATTGGCCGCAACTGCACTTGTCATGCTTACGGGGATGGCTGCAACTCACAACGCGCAAGCTGCTGAACAGGTTGGCGATGCAGAGTTAAGGGAGCAAACAGGAGCCGTAACTTACTATGGTGGTGCTTGCACAACTGCTCCCAGACCTTGCAACCTTGAACCGTGCCGATGGGCTACACCAGTTGACGAATTAAATCCGGATGTTGCCCGCGATGTGTTGGAGGATGTTCCAGGAGCAGTTTACCAAAGGTGCAATGGAGCCTCTGTGAGAACTACTGGGGCAACAGCGTCCTGCAAGAGAAATTCGTTAATCTACTTGGGAAATAGGGAAAAACGCGGAGGACAAGGTCAAGTTTTGACCTGCACTGGAGGTCTTATCACTTCGACTCCCATATGTCCTAATAAAGATTGTTTTAACGGAACCTATAAGGTGCCGTGAGACTATATTAATTTGGTAGTGGCTCAATGCGAGTTGTTGCGCTGTCATTCTGAGCGCAGTGAGGCACGAACGAAGCCATTACGTCGTGGATTCCTCGACTTCGTTCGTGCCTCACTGCGCTCAGAATGACGACCCCAGTTGCGCCACTACCATTAATTTTAGGGTTCTGCAAGGTGCAAACTATGGCTGTCAATTCGCGGCGTAATTTCAGTCCCACTTGCTTCGAACACTGCCACTCTACTCAGAGTTGCAAAACACAATAAAACAATAGTCCGTGCAAAAATCTAATGCAGCTTGAACGTGGGATGCCATTGAACGTAAATTAAATCCAAGTTTGGGTTTGCCCAACTTGGATTTAATTCAGAACGCACGTTTCCGGCGCGTATAAGCCACGCTCAGATTTTTGCACGCACTATTGATACAAGAGAAGACAATGAAAATTCATTTAACTACCCCTATACTTTGGCTTGGTTTGGTATGCTTTTTATATAGCATACACATCAAAAATTCAAATGCACAAGAAGCAAATGACTGGCAGTTTGTTCAGAAATCGCTATATGAGCGTAGCAATAAGGTGAACCAAAGCTACTTTACAGGCTTGTTCAGTGATTACAAGTCTGCCAAGGATAGACTCAGTTACTACGAGGATGTGAAAAAAACGATGGGGCCAGACTTCGTGCCATATCCCGTTGATCCAAATTACGTTGCTGCTTTTAGTTGGTTTACGGATGGGCTTAAGTGGAGAGTAGATGTAAGGCGTGTTTATCCTGAAATTGGCCAAGACTTCAAGCAATCTTCTTTCGACGGAGAAACTTATACCTCTTACGACGAGTATTCTTTAGCGGGAAACATTAGCCCTGAGAAAGACGAAAACGTATCGCTTTACTTTAACTCTAAAGACAGTTTTGAGGATTTTTCTTCTGATACTGTTGTAGGGTATGGCGTTGTCTCTCAGATTGAATCTATATGGAAAACTGATAAAAAGACGCCCTCATACGAAAAGGATGAGGTTGTTACAGGGATTTCTTGTAATAAGTATGGTTATTCCAGTGCCCAAGGAGACTCGATTTCTACCATAGAAATTTGGTTTTCTCCTGCGGACAATGCCATAGTTAAATACACCTTGAAAAACACGAGTCATAGAACTAATTCTGGATCTATGATCATTTACGTCGCCAATAAATTCAAAGATGTTGCCGAACTTCATATCCCCATGAAGGTAAAGTCTGAAATATACACTATTGATAGGGGGAGAGCGGTATGGAGAGTTACTAGAGAAGTTTCCTTTGATTCAGTTAGAATAAATGATAAGAATGCGGTTAGTGCCTTTGGGCATCCCGTGCGAGTTACGGCACAAATGGAAAATACTTTGGAGGATCCTGGCGCTTCTCACGCTATTGGGGGTAACCCTATAGAAACTATAGCCGCTGTTCGCAAAGGCACTCCACCCGATTTAGAAGAAACAAATGCACAGTTTGAAGGTGAGGCTCCCGAAGTTGCCCAAGCTCAAGCCGCAATGGAGACAACACTTGATAAGTAACATAAATTCCATCGTAGACCTCTTGCATAAGTCCTGAGAGCGCCTTTACTCCGTAGAATTCAACGCTTGGTGCGTAATTATTTTTCACGCTCAAATCGGGAATGTAATTTCCTCGTAGCATGGCAATGCGCCCTCAAACGTTTATTTGGGTGCATTGCCATGCCCCCTACGAGGTTACAGCCAAATAATTGCGCACCAAGCGTTGCAAGCTACGGACGACTTATGCAAGAGGCCTAGTGAATAAGACGTGGAAAAGTGTTTGGCAAATGGAACGATGATTAACTATTCTCATTCAATGAAATTGATAATGATAGGACTTTTGAGCCTACTGTTCTATATCTATGCTCAAGCCCAAAGCCCACTAAACCCTAATTGCGGCGTAAATAGCGCCCTCTCTTTGGCATATGTTCTCGGCTCATCGGCTGACGCGCGCGCCAGCTTGGAAGCCGATTATTCTGCTCCCGCAGTTTCGTTACTGGATGTGAAGCAAATGTGTATGCGGCAAAATATTCCGGTTCAGGGTGTCAAAACCACCTTTGCCGAACTGTTACAAAGCGGAACGCCAAGCATTATTGGCCTACGCGAACCTGAACACTTTACGCTTTTGCTCGATGGTAATAGCAATGAAGTGCGTTTGCTCGAAGGAGAAGAGGGCGTTCTCCAAGTCGTGCCGCGACAAGATATCGAAAAGCGTTTCACTGGCTACGCTCTGATTCCACAAATCGAAGCCCCCGCCGATGCTCCGAAATTGCAGATGCCGAGTTTCGATCAATATCAAACGTTCGGCGGCATCAGCCAGAAAGCCAATTACCATTTTCCTCTGACTAACACTGGCAAAACGCCGCTTTCCGTGGAGATTGCCAGCACGAGTTGTGGATGCACGGCGGCAGTTCTGCAAGGGGCCGATCCCAAAAAACTGACGCTGGCTCCAGGAGCAAAAAGCGAAGTCGTCATTTCCTATCAGGTGCAATCGCAAGCATCGATTCAGCAGATGGCGACGCTCCACACCAACGATCCGCGCCGCCCCGTCGTTTATCTTTCGATTCGCGGCCAATTGCCGCCACAACTCACGCTTTCGCCGCCCGCGCTTTACGTTGCGCAGAATCGAGGCGAAGAGCCGAACAAGCAGTTCAAAGTCATCGGGCCAAAAGGCACCGTCATCGAGAAGTTGTCGTCGGACTTACCGTTTCTCTCATTTGAGATCGGAGACAAAGAGGAAGAAGGCGAGCGCGTTAAGTGGCAGGTCAGCGTTCTGGGTTTTGCCCGTGCGCCCATCGGTTCAATGGGCGGCAAAATCAACGTTCGTTTGACCAACGGGCAGGAAGTCTTCGTTTCGGTGCGCGGCAATATCGAAGGCGTATTGCCTGATGCCAGCGACGCTGCACTCTTGCCGCGCGCCGAAGACGATCATCAAACGCCCGTCGGTTCGCCATTGCCGACGGTCAAAGTCGGCCAGAAAGTGCCCGACTTCACCGCGACCGATATGAACGACAAAACTTGGGATCTCGCGGGCTTGAAAGGTAAGAAGGTGCTTCTAACTTTCTTTCCCAAATGCTTCACTGGCGGTTGCGCCAATCATCTGTCATCGTTGCGCGATCATCAGAAAGAGTTCGACGCCGCCAACACGCAAATACTGGCGGTCTCAGTTGACCCCGCGCAAGGCGACAAAGGCCAACTCGCGTTCGCCAAACAATGGGGCTTTACTTTTCCGCTTATTCCCGATACTTCGCGTCAGTTAGGCAAACAGTTCGGCGCCATCCAAAACGACGACGAACTCGCCGCTCGCATGAGCATTCTCATCGACAAAGCTGGCGTCGTGCGCTGGATTGATACCGATGTTCACGTCCAAACGCACGGCGCCGACGTGTTGGCAAAAATCAACGAATTGGGTTTGAATAAAGCCAACTGAGCCTCAATTGTAGAATCTGAATCGCCAGACAAAAGAGGGCCGCTTTCTGGGGCAAGTTGAGCTTTGTGCTGGCGAATTTCGACAATGCCGCGATTGCGCGCTCGACCAAACTGCTGGCGCGCGCGTGGGCCAAGAGCGGCGATTTGGAGGCTTTGCGCGATTTCACCAGAGCGCAGAACGGCGATGCCTCGGTGAAGAACCCGCTCGACGCTATCGCGTTGCCCGCTATCGCCAGCGACAAAGCGACGGGCGCGGCGTTGACTCAACTGGCGGGCGAGTGGGAGAACAACGGTCGCGTTCACGACGCGATCAGCGCCTATGTGTTGACGGGCCAGTGGCTTACGGCGATGCAGCGCGCGCAAGGCGTGTGGCTCAAAGACCCGCAGAGCGCGGCGGGCGCGCAGGAAGTCGGACGCGTGTTCAAAGCGGCTGATCTGGCTCCGACGCGCGGCAACGCTTTTGTGGCCTATGTCACTGGCGGCGGCGAAGCCAATCCGCTCAAAGAGTTCTTGCAAGAACACGCCGCCGATAAAAAAGTCGCGGGCTGAACTTCTCTCTTACCACTACCATGTTTCTCTGTCACCGCTCTGCCACTTGCGCGCTTACTGTCACCCTGGTGACTTTGAGTTGCGGCGTGGCGGCGCGCGCGCAGGTCGGCGTGGCGCAACGGGCGCCCCTTGCTCCAGTGGGCGTTGCGCCAGTGGGCGCGGGTGCGGGAGTTGTAACGGCTCCGGCAATGGGCGCAACTCCGGTGGGAGCTGTCGGCGGTGTCAAGGCGAGCGGCGTTAATACGGGCTTACTGCTGTTAATCGGGCAAATCGCCGATGGGCAAATGACGTTAGATGAGTCGTGGAAGAAGGGCTTGTTGGACGCGCCCAAGGTGCTGCAACTGCTGAGTCAGACGCAGCGTTTCACTGAGGATGAGCGCAACGAAACCATGAAGCGCGATTTGGCCGAATTGCTGGTGCGTTACTCGCCCGCAACAGTAGCCACGCCGGACGAGTTGAGCGCGCGCGTGCGGTTGGAGTTGGCCATTTACTATAGCAGGATTGGCGATGCGCGCGCCGTGCCGTTGTGTGAGGCGCTCATCGGTGAAAAGCTCGATGGGCAGCAAATACAAATGCCGAAAGGCAAGGAGGCCGAACCGGATGACGCCAGTTTGTGGGTGAGATCGGTCATCGCTCTGGCGCAGTTCTACGAAAACACTGAGCAGTGGCAGGAAGCCGGTGAAACGTGGGAACGCGCCCTCACTTTCTGGCAGGACGAACCCGGTTGGCAAGCGAGCATACGTCTTGATGCGGCGCGTGCCTACAAGGAAACCGAAACTCCAGAGAATTATAGTAAGGCCAAACAACTTTACATCCAAGCCGCGCAGGGTTCAAATGCTCTTTACGCGGGTGGAGCGATTATCGAAGGGTTTAGTCAGGAGTTGAAGAGCAATCCCGAACAGGCTCAAAAGGAGCTTTTGCAATTGCAAAAGGAGGACATCAACCCCGACGCTCGGTTAGCAACGCAGTTTCTGCTGACGTGGGCACGCTACAACGCGGGCGATTGGAGCGCGTTTCTGCTGCAAAGCGAGCAGGTTTTAACGCAATACGAATCGATCAACGAAATCTCTCGTCGTCGAGGTTTCGCCCCTCTCGCGCTTCAACTCGAAGACGGACAGAAGTGGGCGAAGTTGTGGCAAACGAACGTGATAGTTGCCGAACAAACCTATCTCGATCTGGTATTCGACGGCCCGCTGCAACAACCCGTCGAGCGGCGTATCTTTGTCGATACAGCAATGCCGACGCAACTCCAACTCACTGTTGAAGGTGACGCTAACCGCGTTTTTGCGCACTTGGAGGAAAGCCCTTGGGCGCCGGAATTGTCCGATGTGCGGCATCAACAGATCGTCGTGGTGACAGTTGCGCCTGGTGTGGCTGCTGTTAGCGCAACGATTCGGGTTGCCGATATGAATACACCGAAAGGAGCATCGCTGAGCTTGCCGATCAAAGTTTCCGACACAAAAACAGGAGGAGCTATCTGATGAATGATTTGCCAAAAGTCAAAGAAGCATCTAACGGCAACCGCTTCATTAAAAGAACCGGTCAATTGTTAGTTGTCGGGGGCGTGCTAACGCTGGTTTTAGCGGGGCCGCTGCAACCGCGTGTTGAAGCGATGCGCTCTGAAACAGGGATTTACATTCCCAATGCGCGCTATCAGTTCACGCCGCAAGAGGTGGAGGCGCAAGGCAAGACCCTTTCGCATACCTTCACGCTCTACAACGGTCGCGGACAGCCGCTTCGTGTCGAAGCCTCCGCCGATTGCGGTTGCACTGGACTTTCGTGGCAAAGGGCGACTTTGCCGCCCTTTGGCCGTAAACAGATTACGGCCAAAATGAACTCATCCAATCGCTCGCAGAGCGTTGGAATTACTTTCAAAACAGATAGAAAAGAGAGAATCTTTGCTCTTTTGGAGCAAAACAACAAACAATGAAACCTCGAACATACACCGCGCTGAGTGTCCTTCTCAGGACTTACCCTCGACTGACAACGCTGACCCTGTTGATGCTGGGAGTCGTAACCCTATCTACAACAGCTTATGCAGGATGGGATTGCTGTTGGACGAGAAACGATACCGAGATTTCCATGAGAGGTTGTGAAAGTCCCGACTGCCCTACATCTGAGGTTTGCTACCAGATTAAACATACACGAAACAAATCTTGCGGCTTTTGTCTTAAGTCGTCGCAGACATGCACAACGGTTTGGCTGAGTGGAACTCGTTGGTATAAATCTGGGAATTGTAACATCACTGGGACAAGTGGTTGCACTTGTTTCATCAAAACGGTCAGTTATATCCCGCAAAATGGCCCCTACGTTGAAAGCTGCACATAAGCAGGAGACACAAACATGAAAACACAACATTTCGCGGCTCTCATATGTGGCCTAAATCTCACCTTGATGGCGAGCGTCTGCTATGCTCAAAACGGTAGTGCAGAACTCTGGGACAGGATCGCCGCACGAGATCAAAGGTTCTCCAAGTTTTCTGCTCAATGGCAGATGACCTATACCCAACTCCCCAATCCGAATGGCAAATCTCCATTTTCCAGTGCTCCCGCACCTGATGATATACCTACAGATGCGTTCGAGCAGCTTTCCCCCGATCAGAAGAGATGGATGGAAAAGAGAAAGCAAGAGATCGCTCGTGCGGAGGATCAGTGGAAAAGTGGTTTTACAGTGCTACAGGACATCAACTCTACCCACTTCAATGGGAAGACTCGCACAGAATTACAGAGTTCAACGTCTGATCATGAGGCTCATGTTATCGAGTATTTCGATGGGAAACACTTCGCGTCTTTCGAAGAGCTGCAAGTCGCGCCATTCTCTCCTGCTAAGGAACAAAAAACGGAATGGACAGGCATTGTGATTCCACGACCAGATGAAATTTTTGAGATGACGATGCCAGATGAGATCAGTCTGCTATTGGCACAGCAACCCATAACCACTTTCTTTAATCGTCAAAACACGGAAGTGCTGACCCAAAATGACACGATCACTTTGAGGCGGCAAGCTCCTCAAGATAAATTTCCGGAGGCTTTTGTGGAGATCACGCTCACTAAGAATGAGCTTGCTCCGATCCAATTTGCTGAGTATCCTTCGCGCCAATCGGAGGCTGCAACGCTCCTTAAAGCTGAAATGCAAAGTCTCAACGGGGAACTAATTCCAAAGAAGGTTTACTCAGCGGAATCTCAGCGAAATTCGACGGTCGTTTACGACCTCAAACAGGCACTAATCGGCGAAGCAGTAGACGAAGCATCTGTTCTGATTCCTTCTGGTATCGTGGTTAGCGACTACCGGTTTGGCGAAGCTGATGGTGTCAACTACACGATTCAAGACGGGCGTTTGCTCTCGGATGATCAAGTCAAGAAGTTACTGGGTCAGAGAATACCCGTCAAAGTTGCGGGGCTGGCAAAGCAAGAACAAAGCACTAACCGCATAATTTGGGGGGTGCTACTTGGCGTAGGGTTGGTGGTTTTGGGGAGCGTGACTTGGAAGAAAAACGCTTGACAACCAATCGAGTGCTTTCTCAAATATCACCGAAGATGTCTGTGACATCTTCGGTGGTATTTGCATTTTTCCTACAAATTCATCTGCGCCAATTGCGTCAGATAACGGTCGCCCCGGTCGCACAAAGATAACGACAGAAATTGGGGACATAATACTTAATTCACCGCACGAGAAGAAATTAAGTATTGTGTCCCCAATTTCGAGCATGACCGACAAGCGCGACGAAGGCGAGGCGTTGCTGGGCAAAGAAGAGAACTGGAACCGCTTCGCGCAACTGCTCAGTGAGGCAAACGGGTTTAGACGTAGCTACGGCGAACAGGCGGTTGGTCTGCTGATTAGCAGCTACGAGAAGACCGAGCGAAACGCACAGGCCCTAACCAAAATGGAAGAGTTGGTGCGCCTGAACCCGTCGTTGCTGGCGACTAACCGCTCGGATATCATCGAGCACATGGCCAACAATCTGATGGTGATGGACAAAACTGCCGAAGCGTTGAGTTGGGGCAAGTTGAGCTTTGTGCTGGCGAACTTCGACAATGCCGCGATTGCGCGTTCGACCAAACTGCTGGCGCGCGCGTGGGCCAAGGGCGGCGATTTGGAGGCTTTGCGCGATTTCACCAGAGCGCAGAACGGCGATGCCTCGGTGAAGAACCCGCTCGACGCTATCGCGTTGCCCGCTATCGCCAGCGACAAAGCGACGGGCGCGGCGTTGACTCAACTGGCGGGCGAGTGGGAGAACAACGGTCGCGTTCACGACGCGATCAGCGCCTATGTGTTGACGGGCCAGTGGCTTACGGCGATGCAGCGCGCGCAAGGCGTGTGGCTCAAAGACCCGCAGAGCGCGGCGGGCGCGCAGGAAGTCGGACGCGTGTTCAAAGCGGCTGATCTGGCTCCGACGCGCGGCAACGCTTTTGTGGCCTATGTCACTGGCGGCGGCGAAGCCAATCCGCTCAAAGAGTTCTTGCAAGAACACGCCGCCGATAAAAAAGTCGCGGGCTGAACTTCTCTCTTACCACTACCATGTTTCTCTGTCACCGCTCTGCCACTTGCGCGCTTACTGTCACCCTGGTGACTTTGAGTTGCGGCGTGGCGGCGCGCGCGCAGGTCGGCGTGGCGCAACGGGCGCCCCTTGCTCCAGTGGGCGTTGCGCCAGTGGGCGCGGGTGCGGGAGTTGTAACGGCTCCGGCAATGGGCGCAACTCCGGTGGGAGCTGTCGGCGGTGTCAAGGCGAGCGGCGTTAATACGGGCTTACTGCTGTTAATCGGGCAAATCGCCGATGGGCAAATGACGTTAGATGAGTCATGGGAGAAGGGCTTGTTGGACGCGCCCAAGGTGCTGCAACTGCTGAGTCAGACGCAGCGTTTCACTGAGGACACGCGTAACGAGACGATGCAGCACGATCTGGCCGGATTGTTGGTGCGGTTCGCGCCCGAAAGCGTGGCCAAGCCGGAGAAGTTGAGCGCGCGAGTTCGCGTAGCATTGTGTCTTTATTACGCCGATAAAGGCGATGCGCGGGCGGTGCCGTTGTGCGAGGCGTTGATTGCCGAGAAGTTGGACGGCAAGCAGATCAATCAGCCGTTGGCGAGCAATCCCGATGGCGGCAGTTCGAGTCTGTGGCTGACCAGCGTGATCTCGTTAGCGAGATATTATCAGAACGTCGGACAGTGGCAGCAAGCGGGCGAGACCTGGGAGCGAGCGCTGACGTTCTGGCAAGACGCGAGTTGGTGGCAAGCGGGTGTGCGTGTTGATGCGGCACGGGCTTACAAAAGAACTGGCACTCCGAAAAATCAGGAAAAGGCCGCACAGCTTTACGCGCAGGTGCCCAGCTTTGGTAATGCCTGGGACACGGTAATGGCGCGTTATGATCATGCTTTGCCGCTCATGGACGCTGGAAAGCTGGACGAGGCGCAAGCGATTTTAAGTCAGCCTCTGGAGCTTGGTGAACACTCAGAATTTGGCGCTATTGCCCAGAATACATGGTTGGCTCAAATCGCTTATCGAAAAGGTAATCTTGATAACGCGCTTCGCTTGAGCGAAATTGTCGTCAACACAGGAAAAGGTGTGGCCCTCACCAATGCTCCTGTGCGCGGGATTTATTCTATCGCTCAAGATTTATATGCGCGTTCCGGCGGATGGAAGAAACAGCCCATCCAAACCGAGACTAAGGAGGTCATATTTGAGATAAACCCCGACGAACCGAACCGAACGCAATACAAGCGGTTCCGCGTCAAAACTTATGGTGATACCTCGATCACTGTACACGTCGCTAACCCAGCATTCCAGGTGCGTATATTACCTCTCGATACTTGGCGAAGCGACGGATTGAATCCTCAAGAGCAAGAAGCAGAAGTGTTGGTAGAAACTTCTGCAAATAGACCTAACACCAATGTACCACTTGTGTTATCGAGCGCGGTGAGCAGCAGACCAGTAACGGTTTTGCTTTCCCTTGAGAAAAAGTTGATTCTACGACAACCTGTCGAAGATCAACACAAAAATTGAACTTCACGCTCAACTTGAGCGGTCTCTTAAATCAAAATACTCTGGACATAGTTCCATTGAGTATGATCGAGAGTCACGACTTTAACAAAGGACTACTGTATGTAGTCACTAACCTGAAAAATAGGAGGTAGCAGGGAATGAGATTGAAATTACAAGCCGCACTCGGTTTGATAGTTGGTTTGGGGTTATTGACCTTAGTGGCTCCACCAGCTCATGCAGGAGGATGCTCGCACAGTAACTGCTGGGACGGCTGTGCGGGGAAGAATTGCGCTTACGGTGGAGAATCTGCCAAACAATCACCACCGAGCAAGGACGCGGTGTGTGTAAGGTGTGATAACTCGTGCGTTGGCAAAATGCAGCATACCGTAACCATAACGGTTTATTGTTTTGGGAATTGGATGTGTTCTCAAATCAAAGGTATAGGCGAAGGATCCGATTGCCTCGGCTAATTGTATAACAATTAGCAAGCATTCAGTGGCTCGGCGCTCTTGATATATTAGATATATTAAAAGATGCCGAGCCACTGCTTCCAAAAACCATGAATTACCACTATGTTTTCAAAAGAGCTGCCGCTGTAGCTGTTTCATCCTCAATTTTCCTCTTTGTAATGAAGGGGTTCCCCCAAGTTGCACCTAATTCTGTTGGCATTGCTTCGCCTGAGAACGGAAGGAAAGGGTTGAATGCAATGTTTAACTACACTCAAAAGTATAGAGCTTTGAATAACGGGATTTACCCTCAAACATTTCATGATTTTCAAGAGATGGAAAGCAAAGAGCTCGGAAATCAAGAAAAAGCAATCGATAAGGTAATGAAAGATCTTGTCAACTCAGATTCTGCTGAAGCCGATTATTCTTTTTTTCGAGAAAAGGCAAATAGAATCGTTCCATATGAGTTATTTAACGTAAGACAAGACGGAACTGCTTTCTCATCCCCTAAAGATTTCGGCACCAAAAATTTACTATCCCTCACTCATATTTACAACCATGACTACAATGCTGATGAGAAGATTGTCAGTGGGTGGTCAGGTTTTGGCGGTTTTGATCTAGTTTTGTGGGATACTGGCCAAGTAGAGCCCATTCCTTACGATCAAGTTCTCTATGTTTTTGACAAGGAATTAAAAGACACAGAGGCTTACGCCTACTATGATGAAGCAGGAATTCCAGATGAAAGAACTCTAACTTATCAAGAGTTTTGGGGAGATGAAGATGATGGTAATAATAATGGATTAACATCGTTGAGTGCGACTATTGGAAAACCGCTTTCCAATGCCAATAGCAAGCCTGTCATTGATAACGGAGGGCCCGAAGCAATTATTAATTTGTCTCGGTTGCTCTCCTATCCTAATCGTTACGGCATTGCTCGTGATGAACTCTGGAAATTTTTTGACCCAGCACGAGAAGAATTTACCTTTCCACAAGTTCAGGCAGGCGCAAGCAAACTCAACTTGACTTTGCAATTACATCAACTCTCGTTGGAAGAGATACAACAACTCAACGCGCCCACGATTTTCCTAAACAAAGAAGATAAGCGCATCGTTACTCTTTCCACTCTTGATGATAAAGAGGCAATCATCGTAGATCGCGGTTTAACTCGCATCGTAAGTCGCGAACTTCTCACTAAGCGTTATGGCGGCGAGGCGTTAGTGCCGCTATTCACGGCTACTAGCGAATCTCAAATCGTGGCCGAGAATCCAATTCGTGTTCTCACATTGCAATCAAAAACCGAAGAGATTAGTTCGCAAGTCACGCTTACCAATCGAGGCACGCAACCTCTGGCTCTTCAGATAGAACGTCCAATTCCCGGTGTGACCAAGGCCACTCTCTCTGACAATAAAGTCGCGCCCGGTCAGTCAGTCACGCTCTCGCTTCAAATCAAATGGCGTGACATCCTCAAAGGTGATTCGCAAAGCGTGTTCGTCTTCGTGAAAACTGATGATCCCTTGCGTCCTCGTCTGCCTCTTGGTTTTGAGTTACGCGCTCCACAAGCCCAATAACAGCGATGGGACGAGTTAAGGCTCGTCCCGTCTTGTTTTCCCTCTTCCGTTATGAAACCGATTTTCCTCGGCCTGTGCTTGCTCACGGCTACTTCGGGCGCTGTGGCGCAACCGCAAACGCCCGCTTCGTTGGCCAACATCGGCGGCGCGGCTCTGGCCGCGCAACCGCAAACCATCGCACTCGCGCAACTCGCCCAACGCGGTCAACCGGCGTTGTTGAATTTACGCGAACCGCTCAACGGCGAGACGCAGGTGATGGCCGTCGCGTGGGGTAAAGATGGCGTTTTGCTGTCGAGCCAAAACGGTTTCACGCTCAAGACGTTGCCCGAAATGGAAGCGATGTATGGCGGCACGGCCCTTGTGACAGCCGCGCCCGCTTCGGCTTTGCAGATCGAGAACGCGATGCAGATCGTGCCGATTACAGCGCTGGGCGGGGATGCGTTGGTGACGGCAAAATACACGCTGACTAACACCGGCCAAACGCCGCTCGATGTTTCGGTGGCCTCGACTTCGTGCGGTTGCACCGGAGCCACGCTCGACTTAAACCGCATCGAGCCAGGGCAGAGCGCGCAACTCACGGCGAATATGCACGCCTCGGACGAACGGTTGGTTCGTGTTACGCTCAATAGCAGCGATGCGGCATGGCCGCAGCCGGTTGTCGCGGTGCAATCGAAACGCACCTTCGCGCCGTTTCAGGTGCCGTCGCCGGTTTCGCTTTATGGCGAGAAAGGCCAGCTCATCAGCGCCCAAACCGAGTTCGAGTTGCCCGTCGGCTGGCAAGTCGCGCGCGTCGTCGTTTCTCCCGATTGGCTCGAAGCCAAACTTGAGCCGCAAGCCGCCGCCGCAAACGCTGATGCTTTGCCGCGCTATCGTCTGGCGATAACGGCGCCTGCTTCGGCGCCCGAAGGCACGCTGCAAGGACAGATCAAATTAGAACTGACTGGTGCGCCGCTCCAATCGTTGTCGGTTCCGGTCGGCGGTTTCGTTTCAAACGATATTTCGGCCTCGCCGCGCTTAATCGCTTTGAAAGATTCGCCGCAAGGCTTGGCGCGCCGCGTCGTGGTGATTCACGGGCCGCGCCCGTTCTCGATTCGCGCGATTACTTCGCCGATGCCCGGCTTCGAGGCGCGCTTCGAGCCGACGATTGCGGCGAAGGCGCACGCGGTCGAATTGGTTCTGCCCATCGCTGGCAAAGTCGGTGATTCGTTTTTCGAGCGCGCCGCCGTGACGCTTTCCGATGGCCGCGAATTGCCGCTCGACATCATGGGCAGCGTCGGGCAGGGCACGTTGCCCGATTTGGCCGCCAACGTCAAACTCAACAAACTCGCGCCGACATTTGCCGGAACGGACGCCAACGGCAACGCCGTCGCGTCGTCCGATTTCGCGGGGCAGTCGAATCTGTTGCTGACGTTCTTCCCGCACTGCTTTACCGGCGGCTGCGAATCGCATTTGGCGTCATTGCGTGATGCCGCGCCCGCGTTGGCGGCGACGGGAACGCGCATCGTCGCGGTTTCGACCGACGACGCGGCGCAAGTCAAAGCCTTCGCCGCGCAGTTGGGTTTGCCGTTTCCCGTCATCAGTGACGCCGACCGAAAAATCGCGCTCGCGTTTGGCGCGGTTCAAAACAAAAGCGAAGCGCCGTCGCGCATTTCGATTCTGATTGACAAACGCGGCATCGTGCGTTGGATTAATACCGATGTTCATGTCAAAACGCACGGCGCCGACGTATTGACCAAAATCGGCGAGTTGGGCTTGCAGACGAACTGAAAAAATTCGATTGTTCTCGCCCAAGGAAAGCGATTGAAACAGTCGCTTTCCTTGGTTTTGTCAGGAGTTACGCAGTTGCGTTTGCGCCGCGCGTCTGCCGATTTTGTGGGATGGCATCAACACCTCCGGCGCCCCGACGATGCCCAACGTCATCGGTGATCGCCGTCACTTCGATGGCGCGGGTTGCGCCTTTGCCGATGGTCACGTCAAATGGGTGAAGCGGCATCCGGCATTGTGGAATACCGCCAAAGGCGTCGATTACTGGGACGCGCCCGTTGATGCCGAATAGAAGATTTGAACTGCCTCTGCGACAGCTTTAGATATTCCTTCTTTTATACGAATTTATCGTTCACTTCAACACGGCGATGGCAACGCACATCGGCGGCAATTCCCAGGACGGCGCGGCAGAGAGCGGAGCATCACTGGCTAACTGACGCGGTGCGGCAAAGGGCCGATTGCTGTCGGTGCGCCACAGGTGATGGCGCGCGAACTGAGCGCCTTTGAGAGCGACGGCGAAACGCTGCGACTGAGTTTCGCTCTTGTTAATCATTACCAGATTAGTGCCGCCCGCTTCATTATCAACGGCAAAAAGCTCTGCCTCGTCGGGCGCGGCGACGCGTTGCACATCGAAAACGCGCTCTTTGAAATGAGGGAAACGGTGGGCACCCGTCCAGGCGGCAATGCCCCAGTAGGCGGGCATCGGCGAGGAAGGCGGCAAATCGCGCAGCACCTCTTGCTGTTGATTAATGGGATGATTCTTTTCCGTCCACACGCCAAGCGGCCCATTTTGGTTGCCATAAACGGCGGCTTTTCCACCCGCCCGCAAAATATGACCCAGCACGCTGGCTGTCCACACGGTATTGATAGCGCTGAAAAACCGCCGGTTTTTGCCGTCCGGTGGCGTGCCGTCTTCGTAGCGCCAGGAGAAGTTCAGCTCGGTGACTGACACGTTGTCTGGCAGTTGCAGCGCGCGTAATCCGGCGCGCAACTCTTGCACGTCACGGCCCCAGCGCGGAGTTTCGCTCATGGCGCGTGCGGTCGTTAGCGAATCAACGCCCATGCCATAAGAATGGTAAGACAATCCGGCGAAGTGGTCGCCCAGCGCCTCGGCGAAGCGTAGCAAAGCGGGATGTTCGCACCACGCCCACACCGGCCCCCATAATTTGAGATCGTCCTGGACGCCAGCAATTTCGCGCGCGATTTGCTGGGACAGCGCGATGGACTGTTCGACGTTCAATCCCTTGTTATTGGGTTCGTTGACGCCGGAATACTCGATGCCCTCGGGGCCCAGTTCGCGCACCATGCGCGCGGCGTCGCCCGGCGCGATGTCCACGTCGTCGGTGCGCCCACCCAACACGGCGATGACGCGCGCGTCGCGCGCGCGATACCAATCGACCAGACCTCGCATATCCAAGTCGGTCGGGCCACCGGCGGCGCTCGAAGTCACGCGCCCCGCGCGCACGCCCACGGGCAAGCGCACATACCGAAAGTCGAGCGAAGCCTCGGCCTCGGCCTGTTCAGGTGAAGTTAGCGCATTGCGACCGTAGGTCGTGCAACAGACGCCGATATGCTGAGGCGAAACGCGCGCCACAACGCGCGCCAAGTCCACCGCAAAAGCGCACGCCCCCACAACCGAGTCTGGTCTGGCGGCGTTTGGCAGAGCGGCATCTGGCGTGGCGGTGTCATCAGGTTTGATGGCGTCCGAAAAACTGCTTTTGCAACCAGCGCCCAACGCAACGATGGTCATCAGTTCCAAAAGGCGGCGCCGCGAGAGCGATATATCAAAGCGATTCATGAGATTTTACATTGGACTTACGCAAACTCGTGAAACGCGCGCGTAAGCAGGTCGGTTCGCTTCACGAGTTTACATAAGTCCAATCGGCTTTAAACGTTCAACAGCAGTCAAAATTCTATCTTTCACGGCGCGTAATTACGCGCCAAAACTGTTCTTTTACGCGCCGACTCCTTCACTGCAACCCGCGATAAATCTCCGCTAATCGCATCGCCACGCGCGCCCACGAAAACTCCTCGCGCGCGCGCCGCGCGCCCGTTTCGCCCAACTGTTTTGCCCACTGTGGCTCGCTTTGCAAACGCATCAGCGCCGCCGCCAACGCGTTCGCGTCGCCTTCGGCAAAAGTCAATCCCATCGCATTTTCGCCTCGCCCGATAACGTCGGGAATCGCGCCCGAATCGCTGCCGACGACTGGCACTCCGCACGAGGCCGCTTCGATTAAGACGCGGCCAAACTGTTCTTTCCAGCTCGCCGTCGTGCGCGACGGCAGCACCAGACAATCGAGCGCCGAGAACAAGGGCGGCAACTGCTCCAACGATTGCGCGCCCAAAAAACGGACATTGGCTCCGGCGCGTTTTTCCAGAGCGTCGCGCGCTTCGCCTTCGCCGATAAAAACCAATTGCGCGTTCTCGATTTGGCCGAACGCATCGAGCAAATCGAAGACGCCTTTCGACTCGACCAAGCGTCCGGCGTAGCCGACGACGAAACCGTTCCAGCCGTTAGCGACGCGCGTCGGCTCGCGGTTTTGGCGCGTAAACAGTTCGACATCGACCGCGTTAGGCACGACTTCGGCGGGGCCAGCGTAGCCTTTACGTCGCAGAATTTCGACCGATTCGGTGTTGCGCCCGAACAGAAAATCGGCGCGACTGAGAACATAATGCCGGAAATTCTCGAAGGGCGGCGGCAACCGTTTATCTATATTCTGCTCGGTCTCGGCGACGATTTTGGCGGCGGGACAAACGCGGTCGCGCCAGAAACAGGTCTGCGCCGCGACCAGGCTCCACGGCTCTTCCCACAGGTCAATGATGTCGGGCTGCCACTGTTTCAGCAGTCGCGGCAACGCGGGATACCAGTGCAAATAAGTCTGGCCAGGCCCGCTCCAGGGCCACATCACTTTGCCTTCGATAAAGCGAAACTCGGCCTCACGCGGTTTCTGCGCGCGGCGCCAATCGCCATAGCGTTTCCAGCGGTCGGGCGTTAAAAGCGTGAGTTCAATATCGGGCAAAGCCGCTAATTCGTGAGCGCGCGGTTGGCCTTCGGTGCGGCTCTGGCAGGTGTGCGAAATCAGCAGAACTTTCATCATTCGACTGCCTCCCGATAAACCGCGACCGTGCCTTCGGCCATCTGCGCGCGCGTGAAATGCGTCTCGAAACGCGCGCGTCCGGCCTTGCCCAACTTTTGCGCGCGCGCGCACTCGTTCAACAGTCCGCCGAGCGCGCGCGCCAGGGCTGCGTCATCGCGTGGCGTGACTAAGATTCCGCTTTGGTCGTTGACGATTTCGGGCGCTGCGCCGCCGTTACACGCGACGACCGGTCTGCCCAATGCCATCGCTTCGAGAAACACCAACCCAAACGGTTCGGCGGGCGCCGGATGCGCGAAGATGTCGGCGGCGTTCAGCAGCGAAAGCGCGTCCTCGACAAAACCGACCAATTGCGCCGATTCGCCAATGTTTGAAGATTCGATTTGCTTTTGCAGTTCACGGTGCATCGCGCCGCGTCCGCCGACAATCAGGCGCGCGTCGGGCCGTTTACCCGCGACTTTGGTCCACGCTTTCAGTAACGTGCCGACTTCTTTTTCGGCTTCCAACCGGCACAGCGATACAACCAACGGTGCCTCGGACGCCACGCCGTAGCGCGCGCGGACGCTTGCGGCGTCTTCTAACTTCGCGTTGCGCGGGTCGGCGATTCCGTTGGGCACGACGATAATGCGCTTGGCGGGCGCTTCATTGCGTTCGATCATGGCGCGTTTGACGACGCCCGAAATCGCGATAAATCCGTGCGTGCGCGCGTTGACCGCGCGGTGAACGCGCTTCATTAGCGCAGCTTTGCGCCCCCCAACTTGAGCGTGATGCGGCGCGATAAAATGCTGCGTCCACACCAGAGCGCCGCGCCGCGCGATGGCGACGGCCAGTGCGCCGTGCAGTTGCGTGCGCCCGTTGTGCGCGTGCAAAACGTCGGCGCGTCCAGTTTTGAGCAAACGCACCAATTGGCGAATCGCGCGGCGGTCAACGAGCGTGTTGATGTGCAACGGCACAAGCGGAATTTCGCCAGCGCGCGTAGCCAACGGCGAACGTGGCGGACAGGCGATGGCCGCGTCGGTGCCGCGTTCGCGCAGGGCGGTCGCGAGGTCGAGGATGTGACTTTCGGTGCCGGCCCAGTTGTCGGTATCGTTGAGGAGGAGGATTTTCAAAAGATAGTTTTGGCGTTGGCAAAATGCGATATAAAATCACATTTTGCAACTCAAGCCACCGGCGCACGATTCAACCTTTTCGCACGACTCTGCTCTCGCGATGCCAGTTCGCGCGCCGCGCGCTTTGCCAGCGCTTGCCCCTGTATTTCGCGCGCGCGCGCTTCGACGGGAATGCGGCAGTAACACAGAATCATGCCCAGGCCAGCCCAGGCGTTGGTGAGCGCGCCGCGCGTCCAATAGTGGTCAACCATGCCATGCGCCAATTTGTAAGTCATCAGCGCGACGCCCAGCGAAAGTAAGGTAAAACGCGGGTCGGACGGCGCCAAAATGCCGCGCGCGCGCCATGCCAGACGATAGAAATTCCAGAACATCCAGGTGAACGCAATTGCGCCCAAAACGCCGGTTTCGGCCAGCACCAGCCACACCAAATTCGTCGCGTCAATATCCTTGCGCAACCCCAATCCCTGGCCGAAAAGCGGGCTGTCGTTGAACATCTGCTGAGTCTGTTCCAGCGTCACCAGACGCAACTCGATATTGCGGTTTTGGTCGGCGTCGAAGCCCGTAACGTAAGCCTGCATTTCGGACGGCAGATTAAACCACACGAGCAAAACGACCGGCACCAGAACGGCGCCGATTTTCAGCAACGGTTTCACGTTGCCGCGAATCACGCCGATGGCGATCATGCCCGCGACCGTGCCAAGCCAGGCGCCGCGCGAAAGCGTCATCAGCAGGCCGGTAAAGATGATTAGCATCGCGCCCATCAAGGCGATGCGCGGCCAATCCTGCCAGAGTGGGCGTTTGGTGTAGCCGCGCGCGATCCATAATTCGTAGGCGCACAGAAAGCCGACGGCCAGGCTCGCGCCGAACGAATTCTTGCGCAAAAACGCGAAGACGAAATCAACCTTCATGCCAAACAGCGACCAGAACACGCAGACGCCGACCAGATAATAGGGCACTTTGCGCAGGTCGTCGGGCTTGCACAAAAGCGAGAAAATCAGGGCGGTGATGACGATGTAGGAAAACATCTGCACCCACGAAACAATCGCTTCGCTGCCCTTCCAGGTAATCAGACTCGACAATCCGCACACCAAAAGATAGGCGCAGATTGGCAGAAACATTGACTTGAGCGAGGCGCCTTCGCGCGCCTCGCGCAGCCGCAGCGCCAGAATCGGTAAGGTCAGCAGCAGATTGATTTCGGTGATCGAGTATTTGACCGCGCCCTCGCTCAAGTTGAAGTGAAACGGCGTCGTCGCGAAGATCGCGATGAGCGCCCACTGCGGACGCCGCGCGCACAGCGCCACGAAAATGAACGCGTAGACGAGACCAAATAAAAGGGGCATAGTTCGGATGGCGGATTTCGGATTTCAGATAGTTTGCGTAGGCGGAGGGAAAACGTTCGCTTGCCGCAAACCATCCGCTATCCGCTATCCGCTATCCGCTATCCGAGACTCGCGGACGCAGCGACGCACCAGCCAACGCGCCAGCTTTAGTTTGGCGCGCGCGCGTTCGTTGCGCGGAGTGAGCAGCACGCGCAGGCTAAAGAACGGTAAGCGCGTGAACTGCCCCAGCAACAGCGCGGCGCGGGCCGATAACAAACCCAGCGCGCCGTGATGTTTGCGCGTGTAACGCTCCTGCGAGCGGAAAAATTCGACGGAAGTTCGCGTGCTTCCGGCGCCACTGGCGCCGCCCAAATGGGTGACGACGGCGCTGGGAACGAAGACGATGCTCCAGCCAGCCTCACGCATGCTTTTTTGCCAGTCGGTCTCTTCGGCATACATCCAGAAGCGCTCGTCAAAACCGCCGATTTGCTCGTAGGCTTCGCGCCGCACCAGCAGACAGGCGCCAATCGCCCACGGCACTTTGCTTTCATCGTCGGGCGAATGATTCTGGCGCAGATGCGGCGCGAAACGGCGCAGTGCCCAGCCCAACCCCAGATTCTCGATCCAACCGTTGCCCGGCGTGGGAAACGGCCAGACGCTTTTCTGGCGCGAACCATCTGAGTTGAGAATGCGTGGTGCCAACACCGCCGCGCGCGGATGACGTTCGGCAGCATCGAGCAGTTCGCGCAAAGCGTCCGCTTCGAGAAAGGCGTCGGTGTTGAGCAACAGAAAATAATCGCCGCGCGCGCGCGCCATGGCGCGATTATTGGCGGCGCCAAAACCCAGATTGGCGCCCGCCTCGATCACGTTCACGTCGGGAAAACGCGCGCGAACCCCCCCCACACTATCGTCGCGCGAATCGTTGTCCACCATCCAGGTTTCAATTTCCAAGCCCTCGGACGCGCGTTGGAGAGTTTCGAGAGCGCGCAAAGTCAGGTCGCGCGTGTTGAACGAGACCAAAATCGCGCTGATAATCGGCTGCTTCATAATTCGCTTGCCACCGCTTGCCGCACTTCGCGCACCAGGTCGGCGACGCGCGCGACGCGCTGCGTCCAACTCATAGTCTGCGCGATTTCGCGGCGTTCGTGCGGCGCGCGCGCGTCCGATTCTTGCAGCGCCGCGCGACACTGCGCGATAAACGCGGGCACGCCGCTCGCCAACCGGCAGAGCGGCGTTCCATCGGCGGCGTTTTGCCCTTCGAGTTCGGCGAATCCTGCAACGCGCGTCGAGACAATCGGTTTGCCAATTGCCAGATACTCGCCCAGCTTGAGCGGGTTCAGGCTGCGGGTAAAATCGCTCTCGACGTGCGGCACCAGAAACAGATCGAACGCCCGTAAAACGGCGGGCGATTCCTCGAACGGAACCGCGCCCGTGAGCGCGACGTTGGACAGTTTCTCCAGCCGCGCTTTGTCCGCTTCGCTTAGCAAAATCGGCCCAACTAAAGCAATCGTCGCATCGGGAAACGCCTCCGCTAACGCCTCAATTAAAGGTAAATCCACGCGTTCGGCGTGAATCGAACCCAGATAACCCAGCACCGGCTTACGCCAATTTTGCGCGAGCGGATGAACCGGCAAATCGGGCGCGAGCGCGCGTTTGTAATGCTCAACGTCCACGCCGTTGGGCACCAATTCGACGCGCCTGGAAAGTGGCGTTTTCAGTTCGCGCAACCGCTGCGAAACCACGATTGTCACGCCAGATGCGCGGCACAGCAGCGCGTCTCCGGCCTTGATGCGCGCCAGACGTTTGTCGGGCACGGCCAACCAGTCGTCGCCGATATCGTAGACCAAACCGCGCTCGTTTAAGGTGCCCGCGAGGGGCGCGGCCCAGTGCGAGTTGGTGTAAAGCGTCGGCGTTTGCAGCCGCGCGCGCCGCGAAACCGCGCGTAATTGCTGGCGTTCGTGCCAGGTGTTGAACGCGCGAAACGGCGCGAATGTATTGGGCAAAAGCTGCAACGGCGCGAACGCCGTGATACCTTCGATTTCCCTGTCGCCGCGTCCCCGCACCGCGCGCAAACCGCGCCGTTTCAAGTCGGCGCGACGCATCGCAGGCCGCACCAGCCAGTAGGGCACGACGCGCGGCGGCTCGACATAAACGATACGGCGCGCGGCGCCACTGCGGATGAGTTCGGCGCACAATGGTTGATTGCGGCGCCACACCTCGTCCCAGGGTTCGAGCGCGATGTAGATTAAATCGAAGGGCGGATTCATGGGGAAGAATAAAAGTAAACGCTCTCTGTGTAAGGCCTGATTCGGTAATCTTTGTAGCTTTGGGCGGCTACTATGCCCGGCGGGGCTTGCGCCCTCTTCCAATTCTAGGTCTTCTCTTCGCACCAGGATTGGAAGAGGGCGCAAGCCCCGCCGGGCATAGTAGCCGCCCAAAAATATAGATAATCCGTAATTATGACCACCCTTTATCCAGTCGCCTCCCGGTAAACCTCTTCGTATTGCGCCGCCAGTTCGTCCCAATCGAACGCTTGCGCGCGTTGTAATCCCGCCGCGCCCATGGCGGCGCGGCGGCGCGGTTGGTTTGCCATCTCCTGCAACGCCAACGCCAACGCAGGGACGTCGTCGGGCGGCACCAACACGCCAGTTTCGCCATCGAGCACGATTTCGGGCACGCCGCCGGTTTTCGAGGCGATAACCGCGCGTCCGGCGGCCATTGCTTCCAGATTGACGATGCCCTGTGGCTCGACGCGCGAGGGCAAGACGAACCACGCGCAACCGCGCATCAGACGGATTACATCGGCGCGGTCGGCGCGGCCCCAGAAATGAACGTTTGGCAAGTCGCGCGCGAGCTCTTCCAGAGGCGCGCGCTCCGGCCCGTCGCCCGCCAGAATGAGATCGAAATTTTCTAATTCGGCACGGGCAAACGCTTCTAATAAAACGTCGAAACCCTTCTGCCGCACGAAGCGGCCCAACGCGAAAACGTAGGGCCGCGTTGAGGTGTGCGCATCGGGCACTGCGGCGAAATCGCGCAGCGAAATGCCGTTGTAAATCACGCGCGCGCGCCCGGCCAGCGAAATCGGCGTGGCGAACGCTTCGACATCATCGAGCGCGTTACGCGAGCAGGCGGTGATGCACGCGGCATCACGCAGGATTTCGCGCAGCACGCCGCGCATCCAGCCCGATTTTTGATAGAGCCCAGTCGCGTCCATCGTCAGTTCGCCCTGCGCGCTGAGCACCAACGGCAAACCGAGGGCGCGTGCGGTGCTGTGGGCGTAATAAGCGTTGGGCCCAGCGCACTGAACGTGAACCAAATCGGCGCCAAACTCTTGCACGATGCGCGCGCTTTGCGATTCGGCCTCGCGGCGGCGACGCGCCCATTGCGCGCGCGCCTTGAGGCCACGCAAATCCCAGCCCTGCGGCGCGCCGACGAAGGCGACGCGATAGAGCGGCAAGCCCTCGAACTCTTCGCATGTCGGCAAGTCGAGCGGCCAACGTTGGCTGACGATGCTGACTTGATGCCCACGTCGCCTCAGCGCGTGCGCCAATTGGCGCGTTAGCTCTTCGACGCCGCCTAAATTGGGATGAAAGGCGCTCGGAAATAATGCGATCTTCATGAAGCGGAGCGCCAGTTTAGCCAATGCGCGATGGGCACCGTTAATTGGGGGACACAATATTTAATTGCCGCCAATTATCGTCGGTGGCGTAGACCTAATTGCATAAGTCTTAATTAACAACAAAAAGCGAAGCGCAAACGCGCTTCGCTTTTTGTGTTCCAACGTTACGGCGTGGGCGGCGGAGCCGTCGGCTTCGATTCCGACGCTTTCTCGGCGTTGGCCTGATCGTCGCCGCGTGGCTTGAGGCGCTCGTCCTCCAGGCCGAACCAATCGGTGTGGAAGCTGCCCTCTTTGTCCACTCGCTCGTAGGTGTGCGCGCCGAAATAGTCGCGTTGCGCCTGCAACAGGTTCTGCGGGCCGCGCGGGTCGCGGTAAGAATCGTAGTAGCCCAGTGACGCCGTGAACGCCGGAACCGCGATACCGTTTTTCACGCCCTCGACGATAACGTCGCGCCAGCCGTCCTGACATTCGGCCATGATGTCGGTGAAAAACGGATCGAGCATCAGGTTGACCAATTTGGTGTCGCGGCCATAAGCCTCGGTGATGCGATCCAGAAAACGCGCCTGAATGATGCAGCCGCCGCGCCAAATCGCCGCGATGTTGCCCAGGCTCAAATCCCAATCGTATTCCGCCGAAGCCGCCGTCATCAGCGCCAGACCCTGCGCGTAGCTCACCACTTTGGAGGCGTAGAGCGCGGCGTGAACCTTATCAATGAACGCCTGACGGTCGCCCTCGTAGGGCTTGGGCGCGGGGCCAGGCAAAATCTCGGCGGCCTTGAGGCGCTGATCTTTCATCGAGCTGACGATGCGTTGTTCGACGGCGGCATTGATGGTCGAAACCGGAATCGCCAAATCCTGCGCGCTTTGCAGCGTCCACTTGCCCGTCCCCTTTTGTCCGGCCTTGTCCATAATCTTGTCCACCAGCCAATCGCCGGTGTCGGGGTCTTTGCGCGTGAAAATATCGGCGGTAATCTCGATCAAAAACGATTCGAGCGTGCCCTTGTTCCAGCACGCGAACACATCGGCGAGTTCGGGCGGCTTCATGCCCAAAACACCCTGGAGCATCGCGTAAGCCTCACAGATCAATTGCATATCGCCATATTCGATGCCGTTGTGAACCATCTTGACGTAATGACCGGCGCCGTTGGGCCCGATATAAGTCACGCAGGGCGCCAGCGAGCCATCGTTTTTCATCGTGTCCACGACCTGTGCCGAGATTTTAGTAAAGATCGGCTCGACCAACTTGTAGGCTTCCATTTCGCCACCCGGCATCATGGAAGGGCCTTTCAAAGCGCCCTCTTCGCCGCCCGAAACGCCGCAACCGATGAAGAAAATTCCCTTCTCTTTGAGTTCGGCTTCGCGGCGCATGGTGTCGGTAAACAGCGAGTTGCCGCCGTCAATGATGAGGTCGCCGGGTTCGAGCAAAGGCGAAAGCTGACTGATCACGGCGTCAACGGGATTGCCCGCTTTGACCATGATCATCACTTTACGCGGCTTTTTCAGCAGGGCGACGAACTCTTCGATCGTATCGCCGGAGTGGATATGTTTGCCGACAGGTTCCCACTCGGCCATCAGCTTTTGGGTGACCGATGTGGTGCGGTTATGGATGGCTACGGTGAAGCCTTTGCTTTCCATGTTGAGGACGAGGTTCTGTCCCATCACGGCGAGGCCGGTGAGTCCGATATCACAAGTTTGTTCGTTGGGCATGATTATTTGAAGGCGCGCGAAAAAGCGAGCGGCTCTAAAGTGCAAGAGAGCGGGCAATTTGTCCGCCAAGCGCGACGAAGTCTATAAAAACGGGCAAACTGTGGCACCATGAAAACTGTAGCTCTGTGGGGCGACTCGATTCGCTTAGGTTATGGCCCGACCGTTGCTGCCCAATTGAAAGATGTCGCCGAGTTCGGTTGGCCCGAAAGCAACTGCGAAAATTCGACGCGAATGCTGGCGCATTGGAAGGACTGGTTGGGCGATACGCGTCCCGATGTTTTGCACCTGAATTGCGGTTTGCACGACGTGAAAACTATCAGTCCACGCACGCGCGAGTTGATCGTGCCTCTGGAATTTTACCGGCGCAATCTGGAGCTTTTATTCGGCGAACTGCGTTTTATTAATAGACCTCTTGCAAAAGTCACCGACAATTGCGATGTTAGCGGGGCTTACGCCCTCTTCCAATCTTTGGGCGAAGAGAAAACCCCGATTGGAAGAGGG
>JAABUN010003053.1_pt1 | contig 27236 bp, 30 predicted proteins | sample 5559311 | NCBI WGS metagenome assembly JAABUN01 (sample SAMN10711877, study PRJNA513370) | rock metagenome | isolation source: Antarctica rocks | place: Antarctica: Victoria Land, Siegfried Peak sud
TTGTTCTCGAGGACGATCATCACGACGTGCGAGGACCGCGACGCCGGAAGCCTGTCCGGCGCGAGCATGGGCATCGGACCGCCACCGTGGACGGATCCGCATCCACCGGCCAGCACGGCCAGGGCCAGGGCCAGGGCGACGAGCTTCGCTCTCACGCGTGGACAACTTCCGCCGTTGTGCCCTGGAGGCGTCATCGACGCGGTGACGGTAGTCGTCGCGATCGGTTCGGTGCGCCGGGCGTTCAGGTGGTGTTCAGCGCCGCGGGGTCATTCTGAAGGGCTCTGCCCCACGCCGTCCTCCTCGCCTCGATCACCGGACAGCTCACGGCGTGGATCGGGCAGCACGGCGTCTATGCCGTCTTCGCGATCATGGCCGTCGACGCCCTGCTGCCCGTGGGCGGAGAGCTGACGATGCTCTACGCCGGGGCGCTGGCCTCCGGCGCGGTGGTCGCGTCGCATCCCGCGCTGCTGGGCCATCCGCTCGGGGCGGGGCTCGAGAGCTACCTCGTGCTCGCCGTGGCCGGGACGCTCGGGTATCTCCTCGGCGCGCTGGCCGGCTGGGCCATCGGCCGCTCCGGCGGCCGTGAGCTGCTCGAGCGCCGCGGGCGGTGGCTCCACCTCGGTCCGGCCCGGATGGACCGGGCGGAGCGCTGGTTCGCGCGCCACGGCGGCGCGGCTGTCTTCCTCGGGCGCCTCACGCCCGTGGTGCGCTCCTTCGTCTCCATCCCGGCCGGCGTCCTCGGCAGCCCGCTCGGCGCCTACACGGCCCTGACCCTCGCCGGCTCGGCGATCTGGTGCTTCGCCTTCGCCGGGGCGGGCTGGGCGCTCGGCCGCTCCTACGAGCAGGTCCATCACGCCTTCGGCTCGGTGGACGTCGTGGTCGTCGCCCTCGTGGCGGCGGTTGGCATCGCCGCCCTCGTCCTCCGGGGCCGCCGTCTGGCCCGCGCGTGAGAGCTCGCGGTGCCGCCGCCCTCGGCGCCCTCCTGGTGCTCGTAGGCTGTGGGGGTGGGAGCGGTGGATCGCGTGTGTCCTCCCGGCCGACGCCACCGGCCAAGACGGTGAGAAGAGCTCCCGCTGCCGCCGTCGCCCCGCCCGTGACGTTGCGCGTCGTCGCGACGCGGAAGCTCCCCGCCGCCCTCCAGCTCCCGGGCCTGGCGCTGGTGGACGGCCGCCTTCTCGCCCTCGGGGGGCTGGATGCCGCCGACGCGTCCGTGGGGCGGATCGTGCGCGTCGCGCCAGGGCCGCCGCGGGCCGTCGGCACTCTGCCCGAGCCCGTGCACGACGTCGGGGCTGCCGCCGTCGGCAGTCGGGTCTACGTCTTCGGCGGCGGCACCGCGCACGGTGAGCTCGACACCATCACCGCGGTCGACCCGAGCGGTCGGGCTCACGTGGTCGGTCATCTGCCCGCCCCGCTCTCGGACTCCGCGGCGGCGAGCATCGGCGCCACCGCGTACGTCGTCGGCGGCTACACCGGGACGGTGCCTCTGCGCTCCGTGCTGGCCTTCCGTCCCGGCGCGCCCGTCCGCGACGTGGCCGCGCTGCCGCACCCGGTCCGCTACGCCGCGGTCGCGGCGCTGGGCGGGCGCGTGCTCGTGGCGGGGGGGACCGACGGCACGATCGCCCGGCGGGAGGTCGTCAGCGTCGACCCGGCGACCCACCGCGCGCGCGTGATCGGGCGCCTGCCCGTGGCGCTGGCCCACGCGGCGGGAGCGGCGTTCGACGGGACGTTCCTCGTGATCGGGGGCCGCGGGGCGGCGGCAGGCTCGCAGCGCGCGGAGATCTGGGCGGTCGGCCCGCGGACGGGACGGGTCCGCCTCGCCGGCCGCCTGCCCACCGGTCTCTCGGACCTCGCCGCCGGAGGAGCGGAAGGCGTGGTGCGCGTCGTGGGCGGTCGGGACGCCGCGGGAACGGTTCACGACGAGCTGCTCGAGCTGCGGGCACGATGAGGCTTCGCCGGATGATGCTCGCACCGGTCCTGGTGCTTGTCGCCGGGTGCGGCGGGGGCGCTGGCGGTGACGGGCCCCGCGCGGTCGCCAGCCATCCCCGCCTGCACGCCGGGAAGCCCGCGCCGTCGAGCGCCCGCGTCGACGTGTACGCCGCGGACCGTCCCGGCCTGCTCGCCCCGGCGGCGCGCGGCGCCCTGCCACGCGTGTACGTCCCGAACTCGCAGTCGAACACGGTCGACGTGATCGACCAGGGCTCGGGGCGCATCGTCGGGCACTTCGCGGTCGGGGCACTGCCCCAGCACGTCACCCCCGCCTGGGATCTGAAGACCCTGTGGGTCACGAACGATCAGGGCAACTCGCTCACCCCGATCGACCCGCGCACCGGCCGCCGCGGGCGCGACGTACCGGTCCTCGACCCCTACAACCTGTACTTCACCGCCGACGGGCGGCGGGCGATCGTCGTCGCCGAGGCCCGCCGTGAGCTCGACTTCCGCGACCCGCACACGATGCGCCTGCGCCACGCGCTCTCGCTTCCGCAGTGCACGGGCGTCGACCACATGGACTACACCGCCGACGGGCGCTTCGCCCTCGTCTCCTGCGAGTTCGCCGGGCGCATGGTCGTCGTCGATCTCGCGCGAGAGCGCGCCGTCCGCACGATCCCGCTGCCCCCCGGCGCGGAGCCCCAGGACGTGAAGATCTCCCCTGACGGCCGCACGTTCTACGTCGCCGACCAGATGTCCGGCGGAGTGTGGCTCATCGACGCGGCCTCCTGGCGCAGGATCCGCTTCGAACCCACCGGTCGCGGCGCCCACGGCCTCTACCCCTCGCGCGACTCGCGGCTGCTCTACGTCTCCAACCGCGGCGAGGGAAGCATCACGCGCATCTCCTTCCGCACGCGCCGGCCGGTCGGGACGTGGCACATCCCCGGCGGGGGCTCGCCCGACATGGGCGGGGTGTCGGCGGACGGCAAGGTGCTCTGGCTCTCGGGCCGCTACAACGCCGAGGTGTACGCGATCTCCACCCGCACGGGCAAGCTCCTGCACCGCATACCCGTGGGCCAGGGTCCGCACGGAATGTCCGTCTGGCCCCAGCCGGGGCGGTACTCCATCGGGCACACCGGCATCATGCGCTGACGCGTCAGCCCGGCAGCTCGACGCGGAACTCGGCCCCGCTCGTCCCCGCCCGCCGGCCGAGGGTCACGTCGCCGCCGGCGGCGCGGGCGAGTCGGCGGGCGAGCGCGAGGCCGAGCCCGGCGCCGCGGTGGTCGTTCTCCTCCTCGCCCCGCCGGCCCGGGTCGAAGACCGCGCCCTCCGCGCCCGGGGCCACCCCCGGTCCGTCGTCGGTCACGGTGATCTCGACGCGACCGTGCGCGGGGCGGGCGGCGAGGTCGACACGCGAGCGGGCGTAGCGCTGGGCATTGTCGAGCAGCGGGGCGACGATGCGCTCGACCACTTCCGGGTCGACGCCCGCGTACAGCGGCGCGTCGAGGGGAGCGAGCGCGAGGGCGATCTGCCGCTCCGCGAGCGCCGGGGCCCACCCGGCGCGTAGCCGGGCAAGCGCGTCGCCGAGCTCGGAGCGACCCGGATCCAGGTCCGCGTCGGCCCGGGCGGCGGCCATGAGGGTCTCGAGGATCTCGTTCATCTGCCGCGCGCTGAGGGCGATCGACGCGTGGGCGGCGCGGCGCTCCTCCGGGTCGCGCTCGCGGCGCTCGAGCAGCTCGATCTCGGCGCTGATCCGGGAGAGGGGCGTGCGCAGCTCGTGGGAGAGCTCGGCGGAGAGCCGCTGCTCGTGACGCAGGCTCGCCGCGACGCGGTCGAGCAGGGCGTCGAAGGTGTGCGCGAGCTCTCCGAGCTCGTCCTCCCGGCGCGTGGTGCCGAAGCGGCGGTCGGAGTGGTGCTCGCTCCAGTCGGCGGCCGAACGGGTCATCGCGCGCACGGGGGCGAGGGCCCGCCCGATGGTGATCCAGGTGAGCACGCCCACGGCGGCGAGCAGGAGCCCGGCGAGGGCCAGGGAGCCGATGAGGGCGAGGTCGGTCGTGCGGTCGTAGGCGGTGAGCGACTGGCCGGCCACGACCGTCCCCACCCGGCGGCCGTCCTCGACGAGGGCATGGGCGTAGAGGCGGACGTCGCTCCCGGCGACCTCGGCAAAGACGGCCGAGGCTCCGGACAGCGCCGCCGCCGCGCGCTGGAGGGCCGCAGCCGCGGGCGGGCGCTCCACGACACGCCGGCCGGCGAAGACCCAGACCTGCCGGTCCACCGCGTTGTCGTTGGTGCTCTCCCGCACCCGCAGCCGCCCGCGCTCGGCGCTCACCGTGGTGCTCGCGGCCGCCGCCTGGGCGCGCAGCCGGCCGTCCGCGTCCGCGCGCAGGGAGTCGCGGAGCAGGAGGTTGAACGCGGTGGTGAGGCCGGCCACGGAGAGGAAGGCTCCGACGAGGGCCAGCGCCGTGAGCCGGCCACGGAGCGTCCGGAAGTGGCTCATCCGAGCCGGTAACCGACCCCGTGGGCGGTGGTGATCCCCGGCTCCTCGGCCACCTCCCGGAGCTTGCGCCGCAGCCGGGCCACGTACTGGTCGAGCGTGTTGTCGTGCACGATCGCCCCCTCGGGCCAGGCGGCGCGGACGAGCTCGCGGCGGCGCACGATGGTGCCCGGGCGCGCCGCGAGCGTCGCGAGCACGCGGAACTCGGTGGGGGTGAGGGACACCCTGCGCCCGTCGGCGGCGACGGCGTGGGTCAGGGGGTCGAGGTGCAGGCCGTCGACCTCGACGCCGGGATCGGCGCCCGCGCGGCGCAGGAGCGCGCGCAGGCGGGCCACGAGCTCGTCGAAGGAGAAGGGCTTGACGAGGTAGTCGTCGCCGCCGGCCCCGAAGCCCGAGAGCCGGTCGGTGACCGCGTCGCGGGCGGTGAGGAAGAGCACGGGGGTCGTCCAGCCGCGGGCACGCAGGGCGTGGCAGACGTCTCGCCCGTCGGCGTCGGGCAGGCCGACGTCGACCACCAGCCCGTCCACCGTCTCGTCCGTCCGGGCGAGCGCGCCGGCGCCGTCGCCCACGGCGGTGACCCGGAAGCCCTCTTCCGAGAGGCCGCGCACGAGCAGCCGGCGCAGCTCGGGGTCGTCTTCGACGACGAGGAGGTGGTGCTCGGTCACGCGCTCATCATCGCGCGGGGCGACCCTCTCGCCTCCGGCCGGGCTCAGGCGGGCGCGATCTCGGCAGGTGGCGTGGCGTCCTTCCTGGTGACCGTCAGGAAGCTGACGACCGCCAGGATCGCGCTGAGGAAGATCACGCTCGTCACCGTGGTCCCGAGCCCGAGTCCGCCGTCGGCGCGGGCCTGGGAGAGAAGGTCACCGATGGAGGCGCCGAGCGGCCGGGTCAGGATGTAGGCGATCCAGAAGGACAGGACCGCGTTGAGCCCGAAGCGGAAGTGCGCGACGGCGACCGCGGCGATGAGCCCACCGAATACCGCCGCCGACAACGGGTACCCCAGGTTGAGGCGCTCGGCCGCGAGGTCACCGGCGGCGGTGCCCAGGGCGAAGGTGAACAGGATCGCCAGCCAGTAGAACGCCTCGCGCCGGGTTGTGAAGATCGTATGGATGGACAGGGTCTTCTCGCTCGCGTACCACCCGGCGAACACCACCGCGAGCGTGATCGAGAAGACGATCGTGGTCGTGACCAGGCTGACGCCGAAGTTGTCGGTCAGGTTGTCGGTGATCAGCGTGCCGACCACGCTGAGGAGGACGACGGCGAGCCAGTATGTCCCGGGCACGTACTTCCGAGACCGGAACTGGAAGACCAGCGTGATGAGCAGCAGGGCGCCCATCACGTAGGTCGTGCCGGTCAATCCGAGCTTCAGGGTGGTGTTCAGGTTGTCCGCCGCGGTCTCGCCCACGGTCGTGCAGAGGACCTTGATGATCCAGAAGTAGAGGGTGATCTCCGGGACCTTGTTCAGCATCCTGCGGCCCCGGGAGGGAGCGGCGGCCCGCGGTGCGGTGGTCGTCGTGGTCATGCCAACGAGGCTGGCAGGGGTCTCCTGACGACGACCTGACCGCCTTCAGGAGCGGGTGGGGAGGCGGCCGCGTCGCGATCAAGCGTGAACATCTGGTTTCCAGCTTGCGTTATGAGCGGGGAGGCGGCAAGCTGCTGGTGTCGAACCTTCGGGTATCGGCGCAGGCGCACCGAGTCTTTAGTCGTACGTCCGTCCAGTACGGAAGTCAGACCAGTAGAGGCTCGTCGGAGTGATGCGGTCTGCCCCCGCCCACCCGACAACCACCAAAGGAGACCACGCGGCCGCGCCCGCCCTGCTGGCCAGGGTTGCTGCCGGCCGTCTCCAGGAGAGGAGGAGCCATGACCTGGCGCAGCCCCCGCTGAGCACGACGTCCCCTGTCATCGCACAAACGGAAGGAGCGGTCCATGACCTGGCGCAGCCCCCGCTGATCGCGGTCCACGTCCCGACCATCACGACCTGGAAGGACTGCCATGACCTGGCGCAGCCCCCGCTGATCGCGGTCCACGTCCCGACCATCACGACCTGGAAGGACTGCCATGACCTGGCGCAGCCCCCGCTGATCGCGGTCCACGTCCCGACCATCACGACCTGGAAGGACTGCCATGACCTGGCGCAGCCCCCGCTGAGCTGAAGCGCCGCTTTGGCGTTTGCCAGCCTACGATCCGTTTCTGGCCTCGATTCTGCACAGCTTGGCCTGTCGGCAAGACGGCGTCATGATGGACTTTCTCGCTCGCTGCGGGATAAACCATTATGCCCCCCGTGCCGATGGGAACCGAGATGGTCACGATTGACGTAGCGCAGCGGCGCATGCGCCTCGGTGCGAGTGCCGCGCTTACGCTCGGGGTCGGCATTGGAGCTCTGTCCTCGCGCTCTGCGGAGTGGCACGAGGTCGAGCTGTTGGTGACGCTGCTCGTGCTCGCCATCGGGTGCGACTTCCTCGAGGTGACCACGAAGAGCCTTCGGTTGTCGGGCTCGTTCCTGGCCCTCGTCCTGGCGATGACGCTCCTCGGGCCGACCTCGGCCGCAGTCCTCAGCGTTATGGCGACGGCGGTGACGCTCTGGCGACGGCGTGCAAGCCGCGACGTCATCGTCGTCGAGCTGGCGATCCACACCGCCTATCCCCTCGCCGGCGGCTGGTTTGCCCGCCTCGTGACCGAGCGTGGCGCCATCGACCACGCGAGCCCGAACTTTCTGCTCGTGGTGATCGCGGTCTTCCTGCTCAGCAATCTCCTCAACTTCACCCTCGTCGCCAGCTTCTGGGCTTGGAGCGACCGGATCAGCGTTGCCCGGCGGTTCCGCCAAGACTATCTTCCCGTCTTCCCGTGGGAGCTCGTCACCGCCCTGCTCGCGGCGGGCGTGGCGGGGCTGTACGAGCAGGTGGGCCTTCCCGCCCTTGCCCTCGCGGCGGTGGTGATCCTCATCTTCCAGTACCTGCTCCGGGAGCTGTTGACCTCGCAGCGTCGGGCTGAGCTGCTCGAGGAACGCACGAAGCAGCTCGCCGGGCTGCAGGTGGGTGTGCTCGCGGCGATGCTGCAGACGCTCGGATTGCGGGACTCCATGACCGCCCGGCACTCGGCGGCGGTCGCGCGGTACACGCGGGAGCTCGCGCAGGCGGCGGACCGTTCGCCGCGGGAGCAGGAGCTCGTGCACACGGCGGCGCTGCTGCACGACATCGGCAAGTTCGCGCTGCCCGACGCGATCCTGCTCGCCCAGCGGCCGCTGACCAGCGACGACTGGACGCTCATCCGCCGTCACCCCGAGGAGGGCGCGCGCGTGCTGCGACGCGTGGACGGCTACGGGCCCGTGGCCGACATCGTCCTCTGCCACCACGAGAAGGTCGACGGCTCGGGCTATCCGCAGGGCCTGAAGAGCGACGAGATCCCGCTGTTCGCCCGCATGATCGCCGTCACCGACGCCTACGACGTGATGACCGCCCGCGACTCCTACCGTGTGCCCATGACCTCCTCGGAGGCGACGGAGGAGCTGCGCCGCAGCGCCGGAAGCCACTTCGACCCGTGGATCGTCGAGACGTTCATCAACGTCCTCGCCCGGCGTGGCGTCGAGTTCCGCCACGGCGACGACGCCGACTTCGAGGCCGAGCTCGCCTTCGAGCATCGCATACGCGGCTTCGTGCCGCTCTCGGCGTGATCGCCGGTCACGACGTCGCACGCATCCGGGCGGAGAACCCGAGCCTCCTCACCCTCGACGGCACGAACACCTGGGTGGCCGGCCGCGACCCCGCCTGGGTCGTCGACCCCGGGCCGGCGCTACCCGGGCACCTCGACCGCATCGTCGCGGAGATCGACGCGCGCGGCGGGCTCGGCGGCATCGTACTCACCCACCGCCACCCCGACCACGACGAGGGCGTTCCCGCGCTGCGCGAGCGCCGGCCGGCCCCCCTCGTGGCCCCGAGCGGCGAGAGCGACCTGGCGGTCACCGAGGGAACGCGCGCCGGACCCTTCGCGGCGCTGCTGAGCCCGGGCCACAGCCCCGACCACGTGACGTGGGTGTGGGGAAGCGTCGCGTTCACCGGCGACGCGGTGCTCGGAGCGGGCTCCGTGCTCGTGGCCGGCGACATGGCCGGCTATCTCGCCGCGCTCGAACGGCTGCGCGATTCAGAGCCCGACGTGCTGTGCCCGGGCCACGGCCCGCCCGTCACCGACCCGCACGCCAAGCTCGACGAGTACCTCGCCCACCGGCGCCTGCGCGAGGACCGCCTGCTCACCGCGCTGGCCAAGGGCCACCGCACGGTCGACGACCTGCTCGCCACGGTATGGGACGACGCCCTGCCCGCCCTGCGCCCCGCCGCCGCGCTCACCCTCGGCGCCCACCTCGACAAGCTCGAGGCCGAGGGGCGGCTGCCCGCGGGAGTGGAGCGCCCTGGAGAGGCTGGCGCGCTCGTGGGCGAGCTGCGGCGCCGGGCGTGATCCGGCCCGTCAGCGCGGAGCGGCCAGGCGGCGCTGGGCGAGCGCCAGGGCGGCGGCGAGCGGCGTGACGCCGGCCGTGTCGGCCTCGTCGTAGATCGTGCGCATGGTGTCGCCGATGCTCAGCACCCGCCGGCGGGCCACGCGCGGGTCGTAGCCCTCCCGCTCTCCGGCGAGGTTCGCCACCCCGCCGGCGTTGGCGACGAAGTCGGGGCCCCACAGCACGTCGCGCTCGCGCAGGAGATCGGCCACGGCATCGTCGGCGAGCTGGTTGTTCGCCGCCCCCAGCACCACGGGAGCGCGCAGCCGCGGCACCGTCGCCTCGTCGAGCACGCCGCCGAGGGCGCAGGGCGCGAGAACGTCGGCCTCGGCGGCCATGGCGTCGCCCGGTGCGAGCCACTCCGCCCCGAGCTCGTCGGCCAGCGCGCGGCGGTCGGGCACGACATCGGAGACCCGCAGGCGCGCCCCCGCCCGGGCGAGCCGCACCGCGAGCCGGCCCCCGACGTTCCCCAGGCCGACGATCGCCACCATGCGCCCGCGCGGGTCGGGCGAGCCGAAGACCCGCTCCAGGGAGACCCGCAGGGCGGCCTCGACCCCGAGCGCCGTCCACGGGCTCGGGTCGCCCGATCCGCCCCGGCGGCGGGAGAGCCCCGAGACGTGGGCGGTGTGCTCGGCGATGACCGTCATGTCCCGCGAGGACGTGCCCACGTCCTCGGCGGTCACGTAGCGACCACCCACCGCGTCGACGGTCTCCGCGAAGTCACGCAGTGCGTCCCGCCGCCGTCGCGAGGTGAGCTCCTCGCCCTCCCGCAGCGCGATGACCCCCTTGCCCCCGCCGAGGGGGAGGTCGGCCACCGCAGACTTGAAGGTCATCGCGCGCGAGAGGCGCAGGGCGTCGCGGACCGCGGCGCGGGCGTCGGCGTAACGCCACATCCGGCAGCCGCCGAGCGACGGCCCGCGCACGGTCGAGTGCACGGCGACGAGCGTGTAGAGCCCGGAGCGTGGCCCGCGCCGGACGAGCAGCTCTTCGTGGTCGAGGGCGGTGAGGTGCGCGATGGCTAGGGGTGCCGGAGGCGGGTCCCCAGTCGCGAATAGCGACACGTACTCCTAGCGCCCGGCGGGCGGCGCGGCGGGGTCGGCCGAGGTGACCGGAGCGGCGGCCGGGTCGGCGGCACGCGGCGCGGCCGCGGCCGGGCCGGTGGGCTGGCCGCCGGCCGGGGGCGCCGGCGCGTCCTGCGCGACCAGTTCCTGCGTCACGATCGCGACGACGGCGCCCGGAGCATGGGTCAGGTCGTTCACGAGCTGCGGTACGGGGTCCAGGACCACGGCGTCACCCTCGCGCCGCTCGGTGGTGGGCTTCGCGGTGGGGGTGGCGGTCGGGGGGGTCGCGTGGGGCGTGGGCGCGGCGGGGGCCACCGCGGGAGCGGGCCGCACGGGCGGGCGGGCGGGCGGCGGGGCGGGAGCCACGCGAGGGGGCCGCGACGGGACGACGCGGGCGGCGCGCGGGGCCGCCGGCGCTCGGGCGGGCCCCAGAAGCGGGCGCGCCGAGACGGGCCCCGTGCGGACGGCGGACGACGGCGCCGGGGCGGTGGGCGCCGGCGCGGACGGGTGGGAGCGCATCTCCTGCTGGACGGCGGCCCCGCCCGCGGCGACGGCGGCGACGGCGACGACCGCGACGACCTTGGACGTCGCGGCGGCCACGAAGGTGGAGCCCGCAGCGGCGCCGACCCCGGCCCCGCCCGAAGCCGCAGCGCCGCCCGAAGCCGCCGCGCCCGCGGCCGCGCCCGAGGACCCGCCCCCCAGGCCGAGGACCTTCGCCACCAGGGCGACGGGGCCGAGTGCGGGGACGAACGCGGCCAGCGAGCGCTCGACGGCGCGCAGCTCGCGGCGGAAGTCGCGGCAGCCCGCGCAGTCCTGCAGGTGGCGCCGGGCCTGACCGCTGGCGCGCACGCCGCGCTCGCGGGCGATGGCGAGCTGGTCGCGGATCTCCGCGCAGGGCGCCTCACGCGCCTCTCCCGCCTGGGCCAGGCCCACCCGGGCCCGGACGAGCAGCGACTTGACGGCGGGGACGGTCACGTCGAGGGCGCTGGCGATGTCGCCGTAGGCGAACCCCTCGAGCTCGCGCATGAGCAGGGCGGAGCGCTGCTGCTCGGGCAGCCGGCGGACGTCGGAGACGAGCTTGCGGAGGTCGTCGCGGCGCTCGACCTGCGCGAGGGGATCGGCCGAGGGCGGCCGGACGACCTCGAGCAGCTCGGCCGAGGGCGGTACCGGGCGGCGCAGGGCGTCGATGCAGCGGTTGTGCGCCACCCGGTAGAGCCATGGGCGCAGCGCGAGAGGGCGGTCGGAGGAGCGCAGGTGGCGGTAGGCGCGGACGAAGACGTCCTGCAGCGCGTCCTCGGCGTCCTGCCGGGATCCGGGGAGCATCTGACGGGCATAGGCGAACAGGCGGGCCCGGTAGCGCTCGTAGATGATGCGGAACGCCTCGTCGCTGCCCGCGCGGAACGCGGCGACGAGTTGCTCGTCGGAGCGGAGTCGCAGGAGGGTGAGCGGTGCGCTGCGTCGGTCGCGACCTCGGGCAGGGGCTCTGAGGGCGGAGGCTTCCATCGGCTGTCTATTGTGCCGCAACCGGCGAAGCCTGACCACTGCCAACCTGTGGCCGGCGGAAATCCTGCTCAAGACCCTTGGGAAGATCGGCTGAGAGAAGCCGACGGCCGGAGGCCGCCCGCCCAGATGTCCGCCACTCCCAGGCACCTTGTCGCCCGATGGGCGGCGAGCCTGGGATAGAGCTCGCGCGCGCGCTCCTCGGGGACCATCGCGGAGTGGATCCAGTGGCCGTGACGTGCCCAGACCGGGGCGAATCCGGCGCGGCGCAAGGTACGGGCGAGTCCCTCCGGGTTTGCTCATTGACGTGAAAGGCGTGTTCGAGGCGGTTGCGCGGATCAGCGGGCCAGACCGGGACGCGTCGGGGCCGGGCGAGCCGTTGCAGGCGATAGGTGATGTCGTAGATCAGCCGATTAGGCAGCGTGTGACAGAACACGCGTCCGCCCGGCCTGAGGACTCGCAAGGCCTCGCGCAGCGCCGCATCGAGCTCGGGAGGAGTCAGGTGCTCGACGACGTCGAGCATCATCACGAGGTCCGCGCTCGACGAGTCGACCGGGAGGCGCCGGGCGTCGCCGCGGATGACCTCGGCGCGATCCGCGCCGAGACCGTGCGCGGCGAGGGTCTGCTCGGCGAGCCGCACCGCGTCGGGGGCGTATTCGACGCCGATCGCTCGTGCCGCCCCTCGCTCCACAGCGACCGCGAGGAGCTCCCCCCGCCCCGTGCCCACGTCGACGACGACCTCTCCGGGGCGCAGCCGCGCGAACTGGAGTGAACCGTCGTACAACGGGTCGGCACGCTCCCCCTGCGACGCCGTCCACTCCTCGTATCCGGCGCAACAAGTGCGGTAGTAGCTCTCTTCGTAGCTCTCGGCGGGCACGGCCGGCGGCGGCGGCGGGCGATCCTCCACGCGCCGCGAGGCTAGCGACCTGGGAATGGCCCCGACGCCGCGGCGGTCGACGACGACCGCGAGCTCTGCCCGGCTAGCGGCCCACGTCCAGATCCCGCGTCAGGGTGCCGGTGCGGCGGCCGGCGGCGGCGGGTTCTCGTCGACCAGCGGCGGGGGTGTGAGTGCGGCGGCGACGACCACGAGGGCGAAGGCGGCAAGGCGCAGAGCCACGCCGCCGGGGCCGGCGGGCAACGGCTCGCCGAAGACGAGCGGGCCGGCGGCGATGGTGGTGACGTTCGCCGCGGCGCTCGTGATCGCGATGATCGGCACCGCGGGACCGGCCTGGAGCGAGCCGGCGGAGACGAGCAGGCCGACCAGCGAGAGCGCCAGGATCACAAGCGCGAGGGGGTGGAGCACGACCGCGAGGCCCTGGTCGATCTCGGAGGACAGGGCCTTGATCGAGACGTCCGAGGCGCCCCACAACAGCCCGGCCGACAGGGCGAGCACGGGCGCCCCCGAGGATCGGTGCCCACCCGCCGGTCCCCCGCCGCCACGTGCCGCGCGCCAGGCCACGCCCGCGGCGAGGGTGAGCGCACCGGCGTAGAGCGCAAGCGTCCCGGGCGCGAAGTCCGAGTGGCGCGAGCCGTCCCTCTCCAGGGTCGCGGCGAGCACCGCGAGCCCGAGCGCGGTCAGCCCCACCCCGATCCACTCCCGCCGGCCGACCGCGTGGCCGAAGAGGCGGTCGGCGAGCGGGGTGAGCAGCACGAGCCCGCCGGCGATCGTCGCCTGCACGAGCGAGATGGGCGCGAGGGACAGCGCGGCCACGTGGAGCCCCCACCCGCCCATCGCCACGAGGATCCCGAACGTGTACCAGCCCGACGAGAACAGGTCGAGCGACGAGCGCACGGGCCGCGCCCACTCGATCGCGGGCGCGGCGGCCGCTCCCCTGGCCTTGAGCAGGAAGCCGACGAGCGACGTCACGCTCGTGAGCAGGGCCAGGCCCAGGCCGATCTCGACGCCGAGGCTCATGGCGGCGCACGACGGTAGCCGCGCGGGTCGGCCGAGTAGCGTCCGCTCACAAGATGCTCTGTGGCGGTAGCGGCTCGGTCGGCATCCTCGCCGCGGCCTTCGCCGGGCTCGTCTCGTTCCTCTCGCCCTGCGTGCTGCCGCTCGTCCCGGGCTACCTCTCGGCGGTGGCCGGCGTCACGCCCGCCGACCTGCCCGGCGCCCCGACCCGCCGGGTCCTCGGGCCGAGCCTGCTCTTCGTCCTGACGTTCTCGGCGATCTTCGTCGTCGTGTTCGGCCTGCCGGCGAGTGCGCTGACCACGGCGCTGAACGACCACCGCGACGTGGTGGAGAAGGTGTCGGGGATCCTCATCATCCTGCTCGGGCTGCTGTTCGTGGCCAGCACCCGCTTTGTGGCGCTCAACCGCGAGCTCCACGTCCCGGGCCTGATCCGGCGTGCGGGCCGCGGCGGCCCGGTGCTCGCCGGCGCCGCGTTCGCGATCGCGTGGACGCCGTGCGTCGGCCCGACGCTCGGGGCGATCATCAACCTCGGCCTCGCGTCGGGGTCCCGCGTCCACACGGTCGTGCTGCTCGCGGTCTACTCCGCCGGGCTCGCGATCCCCTTCCTGCTCACCGCCGTGTTCTTCGGCTACATGACCTCCGCCTTCGCGCGGGTCAAGCGCCACTACGGCGTGGTGATCCTCGTGGGCGGCGCGCTGCTCGTGGCGATGGGGATCCTCATCCTCACCGGGTCGTTCACCACGCTGAGCCAGCAGCTCTCCGGTGTGAACCTCGTCTCCTGCTGAGGTAGCCTGCCGTGCCGTGAAGCTGCTCGTGCTCGCCCCCGAGGCCATCGGCCCCGCCCAGGTCCGCGCCGCCCTCGGCGACGAGGCGGAGGGCGCGGAGGTCCGCGTCGTCGCCCCCGCGGTCAACCAGTCGTCGCTCGCCTTCTGGGTGTCGGACCCCGACGAGGCCATCGCCGAGGCCGACACCGCCCAGCGCGAGACGGTGGACGCCCTGCGCGAGGAGGGCGCCGACGCGTCGGGGGACACGGGCGAGTCCGAGCCGCTCGTGGCGATCGGAGACGCCCTCGCCACCTTCGCGGCGGACCGCATCCTCATCTTCGTGCGGGAGGGCGACGAGCAGGGCTACCGGGAGGAAGAGCAGGGCGAGGCGGAGCGCCGCTTCGGGGTCCCGGTGACGGTCGCCGCCCTCTAGTCGGCCGGACGGCGCCCGGAGATGACCAGGACGTCCTCCTCGGGCTTCCCGTCCGGGAGCAGGCCCTTCTCGGCGAGTTCCTCCGCCCGGTCGGCCAGGAGTGGCCCGAGCGGCCCGCGGCGACGCTCGCGGACCTCGGGCTCGAGCCCCGCGCCACGCAGGGCCGCGAGCGTCTCCTCCTCGCCGCACACGGAGGAGTGGACGAGGAGGAGGACCCCGCCGGGCTCGAGCCGCGGGGGTGCCGCGGCGAGGATCCGGTCGAGGAGCGTCCGGCCGTCGGACCCGCCCTCCCACGCCCGCTCGGGGCCGGAGCCGGGGAGGTCGCCCGAGTTCCCCGGAAGGTAGGGCGGGTTCGCGGCGATCAGGTGGAAGGAGCGCCCGTCGAGGGGCGCGAGGAGGTCCCCGCGCACCGCGCGCACCCGCGTTCCGTTCAGCCGGGCGTTCGCGGTGGCGGTGAGGACGGCACGGCGCGAGACGTCGACCGCGGTGACGTCGCACCCGCGGCGAGCGGCGGCGACGGCGGCGATCCCGGACCCCGGGCAGAGCTCGAGGACCCGCGCACCGGTCCGAAGCGGAGCCCGTGCCACGTGGGCGGCGAGCATCCAGGAATCGGAGCGGGGCTTGAATACGCCCGGCAGGGTGAGGACCCTCACGACCCCCGCGTCATGCCCGCGCCTCCCCCCGCCCAACCCACCGCCCAGGCCCTGCGCGCCGCCTTCGACGCGCCCTCCCCCTTCACGGTGGGGCTCGAGGAGGAGGTCATGGTCCTCCACCCCGAGACCCTCGACCTCCTGTCCCGGGCGCCCGAGCTGCTGCCAAGGCTCGACGGTGACGCCCGGGTCAAGCTCGAGCTCCCCGCCGCGCAGCTCGAGCTCGTCGTGGGACCGGAGGCGTCCGTGCCCGCCGCCGTCGCCGGGCTCGGGTCGGCGCGGGGAGCGTTGGCCCGCGCGCTCGCGGGCGAGGCGAGGCTCGCGTGCGCGGGGCTACATCCCTTCGCCGCCGTCGAGGGGTCGCTCACCCCCGGCGCCTACTACGAGCGGACGCTCGAGCAGTACGGCTTCGTCGCCCGCCGCCAGCTCGTGTTCGCGCTCCAGGTCCACGTCGCCGTACGCGGGGCCGACCGGGCCATCGGCGTCTACGAGGGCCTGCGCCGCCACCTCCCCGACCTCGCGGCCCTGGCCGCGAACGCACCGTTCCGGGCCGGGCAGGACACCGGCCTCGCCTCGGCGCGGCCCGTCGTCGTCCGGATGCTCCCCCGGCAGGGAGTGCCACCCGCGCTGGCGAGCTGGGAGGCCTTGGCCGCCGAGCTCGACTGGGGAGCCCGGGCGGGCGGTGTCTCCGAGCCGGGACGCTGGTGGTGGGAGCTCCGCCCGCACGTCGCCCACGGCACCCTCGAGCTGCGCGTCCCCGACGCCCAGGCCACCCTGGCCGAGGTCGGAGCCGTGGCCGCGGTCGCCCAGGCGCTGTGCGCGGAGCTTGCGGCGCGGTGGGAGGCGGGAGAACGCCTCGCGGCCGTGCCCACGTGGCGGATCGAGGAGAACCGCTGGTCGGCGGCGCGCCACGGCAGCGGCGGGCATATGGCCGATCTCGTGACCGGCGCCCGCGTACCCACCGCCGAGCGTCTACACGCCCTGCTCGAGGCCCTCGCGCCGCGGGCCGCCGAGCTAGGTTGCCCGGCGGAGCTCGCCCACGCCCACGCGCTCGTCGACGCCCCGGGCTGGTCCCGTCAGCGGACGATCGCGCGGGAATCCGGGGTGAAGGCGGTCGCGGAGGACCTCGCGGCGCGGTTCGCCCCGGGGCAGGAGGGGTAGAGCCGCGCCACCATGCCGCGCCTGCCCCTCGCCCGCGGGCCCGTGAGCGAGCTGCTCGTGGAGCGGCTCTCCGGCGCGCCGGGCCCGCTCCCCGAGCCCGGACCGCTGGCCCGGGCGGACCCCTTCGCCGACGAGGACCTCCACCTCGCGCTCTATCTCGCCTACGAGCTGCACTACCGCGGCTGGGACGGCGTCGATCCGTCCTGGGAGTGGGAGCCGTCGCTGCTGGCCCTGCGCCGGCGGCTCGAGGAGGTCTTCGAGGACGGGTTGCGGGCGGTCGTGCCCGAGCCCCGGGCCCCTGCGCCGGAGGACATGGACCTCGCCCTGCGTGCGGTCGACGACGCCGCGGAGGGGCCCTCGCTCTCCCGTCGGCTCGAGGGCGAGGCGACGCGCGAGCAGTTCGAGGAGTTCCTCGTGCACCGGTCGGCCTACCAGCTCAAGGAGGCCGACCCGCACTCCTGGGCCCTGCCCCGGCTCTCCGGGTCGCCCAAGGCGGCCCTCGTGGAGATCCAGGCCGACGAGTACGGCGGGGGGGACCCGGCGCGGATGCACTCCACGCTGTTCGCCCGGACGCTCGCGGCGCTCGGGCTCGACGCGGAGTACGGGGCGCACATCGACCGGATTCCCGGCGCGACCCTCGCGACCGTCAACCTCATGTCGCTCTTCGGGCTGCACCGCCGGCTCCGCGGGGCGATCGTCGGACACCTCGCGCTGTTCGAGATGACCTCGTCGGTGCCGGCCCGGGGCGTGGCCAACGGCCTCCGGCGCCTCGGCCTCGGGGAGGAGGCGACGCGCTTCTTCGACGTGCACGTGGAGGCCGACGCCATCCACGAGGCCATCGCCGCCGTGGACCTCGCGGGCGGCCTGGCGCGCGACGAGCCCGAGCTCGCCGCGCAGATCGTGTGGGGCGCGACGTGCCTCGCCGAGGTCGAGGGTCGGTGGGGCGCCGGGGTGCTCGACGCCTGGGAGGCGGGGGAGTCCTCCCTTCGCGCCGCGCGCCCCGCCGCCGCTCTCGCCTAGGTCGGCCGGTCCTCGGGGCCGCTCGGGGCGCGGAAGCGGACCAGCTTGTGCGAGCCGTCGCAGAACGGGCGGATGCGTGACTTCCCGCAGCGGCACAGCGCGACCGTCGTACGGTCGACGACGATCTCCGCGCCGTCCTGGTCGGTCAGCCGGAAGGGCCCGCGGACGAGCAACGGGCCGTCGCGGTAGGGGGTGATCACGGCCTCATCCACGGGCGGCCTCCTCGTACCCCGGCTCGCCCGGCAGGACGACGCGCGCGGTCTCGCCCTCCATCCGCACGCGCGGATGGATGGGCTCGACGCTCCGGCCGCGGGCGAAGGCGAGCAGCTCCTCGGCGCTTTCGAACGCGGAGAGCTCCTCGAGGTGCCTGACGGTGGGGAAGGCCATGGAGAGCTCGTCGGCGGCGTGGGCGGCGAGGGTCGCCCACGGTGAGCTCCAGCGCCAGTCCACGCATTCGTACCCGTCCACGCGCGGCGAGGCGTCCGCGGGGGCGGGGGCGAGGTAGAACCAGGTGTCGAAGCGGATCTTCACCTGGGCGGGGGTGATCCAGCGCGACCAGGGCTCGAGCGCGTCGAGCCCGGTGAGCGCGACGCCCGCCTCCTCGGCGCACTCGCGCAGGCCCGCGGCGCGCAGGCCGGGCTGACCCTCACCGTCCTCGGGGTCCAGCGCGCCGCCGGGGAACACCCAGGCCCCGCCCATGAAGCGCTGGGCGGGATTGCGCTGGACGAGGAGCACCTCGAGCGCCTGCGTGTCATTCCGCAAGACGATGACCGACGCGGCGGGCCGGGGAGCCGTCACGGCCCCCTCGTTCAGCTCCTCGCCGGGTCTCAGACGATCGACCTCCACGCGCGGCGCAGCGTACCCTGGGTCCCATGAGCACGAGCGAGGCCACGATTCAGAAGTGGATCTGCGAGTCCTGCGGGTTCGTCTACGACCCGGAGGAGGGCGACCCCGACGGTGGCATCCCGCCCGGCACCGCCTTCGCGGACATCCCCGACTCGTGGTTCTGTCCGGTCTGCGGCGCGCGCAAGCGCGACTTCACGCTTTTCGAGGACTGAGAGCACAATGTTGGGCGGTGCCGCTTCCATCACCGTGGGGTGATGCTCTCGCCACCTCATGGTGCTACTCTAGGCACCGTTGACGAGCCCGTTCGTGTACGAGGAACCAGTGGGGTCCGACGGGCTGGTCGACCGCGGACATGAGCTGGAAACCCTTTCCGACCGCGCGTTGGACGCTCGGAACAGTCGCCTGGAAGGATCTCGGCGGTTCGGGAAGACCTCCCTGCTGAGGGCGGTGCTCCGAGCAGTCGAGCGGCAGGGCGGCGTTCCGATCGAGGTCAACTTCCTCGGGTGTGTCACGGCCGGCGACGTCTCTCAGCGAATCGAGCGCGCCTACGCCGCCCAGCTCGACGGGCGGCTCCGGCGCTGGTATGACGGAGTCGTCCGGACCTTCAAGCCGACCGTCAGCGCCGCACCCGGCGGGGTCGGCGTGCAGGCGCAGCTCCAGGAGGCCGGTGACGGACTGCTCGATCGGCTCGCCCTCCCGCGGCGGGTACAGGAGCGGACGGGTCGAACGTGTGTGATCGCCTTCGACGAGTTCCAGGAGGTCGTGCGCATCCATCCGGCCCTCCCGGGCGTGTTCCGCTCCGAGCTGGAGACGCACTCCGATGCCGCCGGATACGTCTTCTCAGGTTCGCACCCGGGGCTCATGCGCGAGCTCTTCGCCGACCGCCGGCACGCCTTCTTCGCCCAGGCCGCGCCCGTCGCCCTCGGTCCGCTTCCGGCCGACGAGCTCGCCGAGCACATCACGGCAAGATTCGCCGAGCGTCGGCGTGACCCGGGAGAGGGGCTGGGTCCCCTGCTCGATCGCGCCGAGGGCCATCCCCAGCGGGCGATGCTCCTGGCCCATCACCTCTTCGAGGAGGTCCCGGCGGGAGGCACGGCCGGTATCGAGCAGTGGCTGGCCGCGGACGACGCGGCGCGCGGCGAGGCCGAGGGGGAGATCCAGGTCGTCTGGGAGTCGTGCACGAATCTCGAGCGCCGGGTCCTCAAGGCCGTCGCGCACCGCACCGTCGCGCTCACGAGCCGGGAGGCGGAGGCCCGGTTCGGCCTCGTCAAGGGTGGGTCGATCGGGTTGGCGGTCACGCGCCTCGCCGGGGACGGGCATCTCGTGAGGGACGCCGGCACCCGGACGGGCTGGCGGGTGGTCGATCCGTTCCTGGCCGCCTGGCTCCGGGAGGAGGCGTGACGGCGGAGTGGGAGGACCTGCTCGAGTTCGACCGGGCGCACGTCTGGCACCCCTATGGCCCCATGCCGGGGACCGGCGCGCCGCTTCCCGTGGTCTCCGCGGAGGGCGTGCGGCTCCGGCTCGCCGACGGGTCAGAGCTCGTGGACGCCATGTCGTCGTGGTGGTGCGCGGTGCACGGCTACCGGCATCCGGCCCTCGACGCGGCCGTCCGGGACCAGCTCGACGCCATGGCCCACGTCATGTTCGGCGGGCTCACGCACGAGCCGGCCGTCCGCCTCGCTGAGGCGTTGCTCGCGCTCGCTCCGGACGGGCTCGAGCACGTGTTCTTCGCCGACTCGGGCTCGGTGGCGGTTGAGGTGGCGCTCAAGATGGCGCTCCAGTCCGGCCGCGGAAGCCGCCTGCTCACGGTCCGCGGGGGCTATCACGGGGACACCACGGGCGCCATGGCGCTCTGCGATCCGGAGGGCGGGATGCACGAGCTCTTCGCCGGGGTCCTGCCCCGCCACGTGTTCGCGCCCCGGCCGCCCGACGGGTTCGACGCGGGGCTCGACCCGCTGTGGGCCGAGGACGTAACGGATCTGGTGGAGCGCCACGCCTCGGAGCTCGCGGCGATCGTGGTCGAGCCCGTGCTGCAGGGCGCGGGCGGGATGCGCGTCCACTCGCCGGCGTGCCTACGCCTCCTGCGCGAGCTGTGCACCGCCCATGATCTCCTGCTCGTCCTCGACGAGATAGCCACGGGCTTCGGGCGGACGGGCGCGCTCTTCGCCTGCGAGCACGCGGGGGTGACGCCGGACATCCTCTGCGTGGGCAAGGCCCTGACCGGCGGCTACCTCACCCTCGCGGCCACGCTGTGCACGCCCGCGGTCGCCCGGGCGGTGTCGTCCGGGCCGGCGGGCGGGCTCATGCACGGCCCGACGTACATGGCCAACCCGCTGGCCTGCGCGGTGGGGCTGGCCTCGCTCGGGCTCCTGGCGGCGGGGGGGTGGCGCGGGCAGGTGGCCGCGATCGAACGGGGCCTGCGGGACGGGCTGGCGCCCGCCCGCGAGCTCGCCGGGGTGGTGGACGTGCGTGTGCTCGGCGCGGTGGGCGTGGTCGAGCTCGACCACCCCGTCGACGTCGCCGCGGCGAGCGCCGCGGCGATCGCCCGCGGCGTCTGGGTGCGGCCCTTCCGGGACCTCGTCTACACGATGCCGCCCTACGTCTCGTCGGAGGAGGACGTCGCCGCGATCGCCGGCGCCGTCGTCGCCTCCGCCGCCGCGGGCTGAGCGCGGCACACTGGGCACGTGCCCTTCCGCCGGCTCGGGGTGGTCGTCTTCTGCGTGGGTGCGGCCTCCCTCGGCGCGGAGATCGCCGCCGCGCGTCTTCTCGCGCCCTGGTTCGGCGCCTCCACGATCGTGTGGGCGAACACGATCGCCACCGTGCTCGTGGCCCTGTCGGTCGGCTACTGGCTCGGCGGCCGGCTCGCCGACCGCGATCCGCGCCCCGCGGGGCTCTCGCGCCTCGTCCTCGCCGCGTCGATCCTCCTCGCCGCCGTCCCCTTCCTCTCCGGGCCCTTCCTGCGGGCGTCGGCGGACGCCCTGGACTCCGTCTCGCCCGGCGGCTTTGCGGGCTCGCTCGTCGCGGTGCTCGCGCTCGTGGCAGTGCCCGTGCTGCTGCTCGGCACGGTCTCGCCCTATGCGGTCCGCCTCGCGGTCACCTCGGTGGAGGAGGCCGGCCGCGTCACCGGCCGGCTCTACGCGATCTCCACCGCCGGCTCGCTCGTGGGGACGTTCCTCTCGGCGCTCGTGCTCATCCCCCTCGCCGGCACGCGCCGCACCTTCCTCGCCTTCGCGCTCGTGCTCGCGGTGGTGGGCGTCGCCGGCCTCGGGCGGCGGGTGCTGGTGCTCGTGCCCCTCGCCCTGGCCGGGCTCGTGGCCCTGCCGGTGGGCGGGGTCAAGGCCGCGGACACCGGCAGCGGACGGGTGATCTGGGAGCGCGAGACGGAGTACCAGTACGCGCGGGTCGTCGAGGAGCCGAGCGGCCGGCGGCGCCTGGAGCTCAACGAGGGCCACGCGGTGCACTCCGTCTACGCGCCGGGGCGCTGGCTGACCGGGGACTACTGGGACGATCTGCTCGTGGCGCCCGCGGCGGCCCTCGGGCGGCTGCCGCGCCGGGTCGCGATCCTCGGCGACGCGGGCGGGACGACCGCTCGCGCGCTCGCCCACTTCTCGCCGCGGACGCAGGTCGACGGCGTGGAGATCGATCCCGAGCTCAACGCCGTCGCGCGGCAGCTCTTCGGGCTGCGGCCCGGGCCGCGCCTGCGCCTCCACGCCGCCGACGCCCGCACCTATCTGCGCCACGCCCCGGACGGAGGCTTCGACGCGATCCTCGTCGACGCCTACCGCCAGCCCTACATCCCCTTCCATCTCGTCACCCGCGAGTTCTTCGCGCTCGCGCGGGAGAAGCTCGCGCCGGGCGGGGTCGTCGTCGTGAACGTCGGGCACCCCGATGACTCCGACCGTCTCGAGAAGGTGCTCACGGCCACTCTGCGCAGCGAGTTCCCCACGGTGCTCCGCGACCCCGCCCAGCCGACGAACACCCAGCTCGTGGCCACCGCGGCGGTCCGAGCCGGCGGCGCGCGGCTGCGCACGGCCGCCCTACCCGGGCCGCTGCGGTCGCTCGCGGCAGTGGCCGCCGCCCGCCTCGCGCCCGGCCTGGGCGGCGGGGAGGTCTACACGGACGACCACGCGCCGGTCGAGTGGCTCATCGACAGCTCGTTGTTGCGCTACGCCGCCCACGGCGGGCGGTAGGGTCGCTTCCATGCGTCGCCGCCTGCTCCTCGCGGTCCTGCTCCTCCTCCTCGTCGTCTCGGCGGCGGGGGCGAAGCCCCGGCCGCGGGGTGCGTACTGCTCGCCGAGTGGAGACTCCTGCGAGCAGACCTACCGCACGCGGGGCGTCCGCCATCTGTCCTTGCGCACCTTCTCCTTCCGGGGCCGCGTCAGGCTCTGCGTCACCCCGCCTCGTGGAGACGGCGGATGCCGGTACTTCCGGCTGCAAGCCCGGCGGCGGGGGATCTACGCGGCCGACGTGCGCTGGCGCCGGCACTTCGCCTTCCACGGGCGCGGTCTCTACCGCGTCTCCTTCTCGCAGCCCCCGGCGATCCACTTCCCGCCCATCTCCTTCGTCTACTGACCGAGCCAGTCGGCGACGGGCAGCCGTCCGCCCGCCTCGGCGAGGAGCGCCGGATCGGCGCGGGCCAGCCGGGGCAGGACGTGGATCGCCGTTGCGGCGAGGGCGGTGAGGGTGTCGCGGTTGGAGACCTCGATCTCGCTCGGCTGCTCCGGCCACGGCGTGAGCACGACCGCGCGGACGTCCAGGCCGGCGGCGCGGGCGGCCTCGAGGGTCAGCAGCGTGTGGTTCAGCGTACCCAGGCCGGGGCGGGCGGCGAGCACGAGCGGGAGGCCGAGGTCGCGCGCGAGGTCGCGCACCGTGTAGTCCTCGCGCAGGGGGACGAGGAGGCCGCCGACCCCCTCGACGACAAGGGGGCTCGTTCCGGGGGCGGCGGCGCGGATGGCCGCAGGGTCGAGGGGATCGTCTCCCGCGGCGAGGTGGGGGGAGACCGCGGGGCCGAAGCGGAAGGGCGCGACGTCCTCGGGGGCCTGACCGGTGATCCCGGCCAGGAGGACATGGTCTGCGGGCCAGTCGGGGTCCGGGAGGTCGTCGAGTCCGGTCACCACGGGCTTGAATGCGCGCACGGAGTCGCCGGCGGCCCGGAGGGCGGCAGCGATCGCCGCCGCCAGCACCGTCTTGCCGACCCCGGTGTCCGTGCCCGCGACGAACACCCCTCGGCGAGTTGCTCCGATAGGAGGGCGTTTTCCGCCCTTATTTCGGAGCACATCGCCCATCGCGCCCTCAGGCGGCGGCGGGGAGCGGCGAACGCACGGCGCGGGCCAGCACGTCCGCGGCCGCCCGCAGGTCCGCCGGCGTGTGCTCGGAGGACACCGCGACGCGCAGCCGCGAGGTGCCGGCCGGGACGGTCGGAGGCCGGATGGCCTGCGCGAACACTCCTTCGCCGAGCGCGCCCTCCGCCGCGGCCACGGCGTCCTCGGCCGCACCCACCACCAGCGGCAGGATCTGGGTCGAGGAGCCGCCCGTATCGAGCCCGTGGGCCGACAGCGCGTCCCGGAGCAGCGCCGCGTTGGCCTGCAGGCGCGCCGGGCGGCCGGGCTCCTGCTCGAGGATCGCCAGCGCCGCGAGCGCCGCCCCGGCCGCCGCGGGCGGCGGCGCGGTCGAGAAGATGAAGGGGCGCGCCGAGTTGACCAGCAGCGCGGCCAGATCGCCGCCACACGCCACATACGCCCCGTAGGCGCCGAGGGCCTTGCCCAGCGTGCCCACGAGGACGTCGACCTGTTCCTCGAGCCCGGCGGCCGCCACCGCGCCGCGGCCGCCCGGGCCCAGGCATCCGGTCCCGTGCGCCTCGTCGACCACGGTCCGCGCCCCCCATCGTCGCGCCAGCGCGACGATCTCGGCCAGCGGGGCCACGTCGCCGTCCATCGAGAAGACGGAGTCGGTGACCACGAGCGCGCCGCGGCCCTCGGCCCGGGCCAGGCCCCAGGCGAGGTGCTCGACGTCCGCGTGGCGGTAGACGAACACCTCCGCCCGCGAGAGCCGGCAGCCGTCGACGATCGAGGCGTGGTTCAGCGCGTCGGAGAACACGACGTCGCCCCGTTCCGCGAGCGCCGAGATCACTCCCACGTTCGCGAGGTAACCCGACCCGAAGAGCACCGCGCGCTCGCGGCGCTCCCACGCGGCGAGCCGCGCCTCGAGCTCCTCGTGGATCGGAAGCGTCCCCGACACGAGCCGCGACGCCCCCGCGCCCGCCCCCCAGCGCAGGGCGGCCCCGGCCGCGGCCTCGCGCACGCGCTCGTCGCCCGCGAGCCCCAGGTAGTCGTTGGCGCACAGCAGCAGGACCTCCCGCCCATCGATCCGCACCCATGGCCCGGAGGCCCCGTCCACCCGCCGCGTCCGGCGCTCGAGCCCCGCGGCGCGGAGCTCGGCGAGCCGGACCGCGGGGTCGATCACCAGCGGTTCGCCGCGCCGTCCGGGCGCTCGCGGACCGACGCCGTGGGGCGGAAGCGCAACTGGGTGGAGGGGTCCCACAGCCGGACCTCCAGCGCGCTGACCGTCTCGTTCGCCTCGAGGTGCTCGTCCACCACGTCGGGCGTCTCGCCCTCGAGCCGGCCCGAGCGGTTGTCGGGCCGCGGCCGCGAGCCGTTGTCGGGCTGGCGCGCGACGTTCAGCCCGAGGTCGGTGAACAGGGCGCGGTCGTCCTCGGGCTCGGAGCCCAGGGTGGTCAGGAAGTTGCCCATCATCACGCCGTTGAGGCCGGCCCTGACCGCGAGCGGCTGCAGCTCGCCGAGGTTCTCGACCCGCCCGCCGCACAGGCGGAACAACGCGCGCGGGAGGATGAGCCGGAAGATCGCGATCCACTTCACGGCCTCCCACGGGTCCATGTGGTCGCGGTCGCCGAACTTCGTCCCCGGCCGGGGGTTGAGCAGGTTGATGGGGACGGAGTCCGGGTCGACCGCGGCGAGCTCGAAGGCCATCTCCACGCGCTGCTCGCGCGTCTCGCCGAGGTTGAGGATCCCGCCCACGCACGTCTCCAGCCCCGCCTCCTTGACCGCGGAGATCGTCCGCAGCCGGCCCTCGTAGCGGACCGTCGAGGAGACCTCGGGGTAGTAGGACTCCGCCGTCTCCACGTTGTGGTGCACGCGCTGGACGCCGGCCTCGCTCAGCGCCTGCGCGCGGGCGGGAGACAGGTGCCCGACCGACGCACAGCGCTTGAGGTTCGTGTGCTCGGCGACGAGCCGCACCCCGTCCAGCGCCTTCGCGAAGTCCCGCTTGGAGAGCCCCTGTCCCTGGGCGACAAGGCAGAACCGGTGCGCCCCCGCCGCCTCCGCGGCCCGCGCGTGCTCGAGGATCTGCTCGGGCTCCATCATCGCGTGCATGGGCGTGTCGGCCTCGGCGTAACGCGACTGCGCGCAGAAGCCACAGTCCTCCGCGCATCCGCCCGCTTTCGCGTTGACGAGCGAGCACAGGTCGGTCGAGTCGCCGAACCCCTCCACCCGCGCCGCCCACGCCCGCTCCACGAGGGCGAGGATCGCGTCGTGGTCCTCCCGCTCACCGAGCTCGCGAGCCTCGGAGCGGGTGATGAGCGACTCCGTCATGGGCGGCAAGCTACTCGAGCACGACGAGGGTGTCGCCCTCGGCGACCGACTGGCCCTCCTCGCAGCGGATCTCCGCCACCGTGCCCTCGTGCTCGGCCTCCACGGGCAGCTCCATCTTCATCGACTCGAGGACGACCACCGTGTCGCCCTCGGTGACGGCGTCGCCGACGGCCACCTCGATCGTCCAGACCGTGCCCGTGATGTGGGCCTCGACGACGCTCATGCGGCGGGACCATACCTTGAGACTCCGATGCCTCCGCGCACCGTCTGCATCGTCTGCGCGCGCGACGAGGCCGCGCGGATCGGCGCGACCCTCGACGCCCTGCGCGCCGCGTTCTCCGACGCCCGGATCCTCGTCGCCGACGACGGCTCGACGGACGCCACCGCGTCCATCGCGACCGCTCGCGGCGCCGAGGTCATCGCCACGGGGAGCCCGGTGGGGAAGGGCGGCGCGGCGAGCCGCGCGGCCCGGCGCGTCCTCGCCCTCGCCCTCGCGGAAGACCCGCCCGTCTTCGTCTTCTGCGACGCCGACCTGGGGGAGACCGCGCGCGCTCTGGTCCCCCTCGCCGCCGCGGTGCGCGCCGGCCGGGCGGATCTCGCCGTCGGTGCCCTCGCCCGGCGCGAGGGCGGTGGCTTCGGTGTGGCCGTCGGCGCCGCGCGGCGGGTCATCGCCCGGCTCACCGGCCTCGGGCTGCGCGCGCCCCTCTCCGGCCAGCGCGCCCTCGCGGGCCACGTCCTGCCGGTCGTGGTCCCCTTCGCGGCCCGCTTCGGCATGGAGGTGGGGATGACCGTGGACGCCGCGCGCGCCGGCTTTCGGATCCTCGAGCTCGAGCTCCCGCTCGCGCACCGTCCCACCGGCCGGACCCCGGAGGGCTTCCTGCACCGGGGCCGTCAGCTCGCCGACGTCATCGCGGTCGTGCTGTCGCGCGCCTAGCGACACTCACTGATGGACCGCCGGGCGAATCGGAGGTCGTGAAGATCCGACCAACGGGAGCTGGTCCGCGGCCCCTCCCGCGCGTACCTTGGGTCGCGGCGGGCCCCTCCCGCTCGTCAGGCGGCGGTCGGACTCACGCGCGGCGAGGCCGTGAGCCGGCCGCCGTCCCCTTCTTCCGCGCGAGCACCCCTGCGCCCACCCTGGATCAAGGATCGTGGGCCGGGATACCATCCCGGAGGAGAGATGGCCGAGGAGCTCGCAGCCATGAAGGAGCAGGTCTACCGTGACCCGCGCCCCGCCGAGCACTTCGATCGCTTCCATCACCGCACGCGGACGCGCGATCCCGACCCGGTCTACGAGTTCGTGCGCGGCCTCACCTCGCTCTACGGATGGACGTTCTTCCGCGCGCGCTGCATCGGCTCGGAGAACGTCCCGCCCGCGG
>JAABUN010003056.1_pt1 | contig 27222 bp, 29 predicted proteins | sample 5559311 | NCBI WGS metagenome assembly JAABUN01 (sample SAMN10711877, study PRJNA513370) | rock metagenome | isolation source: Antarctica rocks | place: Antarctica: Victoria Land, Siegfried Peak sud
CGCCACGCCGCTGCTGTTACTGCTTGATGTTGTACTCATCGTGCACCCTCCTCAGGGGCTCACGAAGACCCTACAAATGTGGTCTGATCAAAACCGCTAAGTGCGACACGAACGCTGACGCAAGACACTCAGGTGAGGACGATGCTGCGGGTCAGGTTGCGGGGCTCGTCGGGGTTGAGCTCGGCCAGCCGTGCCCGCAGCAGGCTGTAGCGGTGCACCCGCACCAGTTCGGCCATCGGGTCGATGCTGCGATGCTCGAAGTGGGCTCCGGTGGCTCGGACCTCCTCGATGAGTCCGTCCGGGACCGCGCCGAGCACCCATACGGCCCGACCGGGTGCCGCGATGCTGATCGGACCGTGGCGGTACTCCATGGCCGGGTAGGACTCGGTCCAGAACTGCGCCGTCTCCCGAAGCTTCAGTGCAGCCTCGTTGGCCAACCCCACGCTCCAACCGTGGCCGAGGAAGGTCACCTGGTCCACGTCGACGAGCGCGCCCAGGGCCTCCTGCTCGGGCTCGTCGAGCACGGCCCGCGCGTCTGCGATCGCCGGTGCCAGATCTTCGCCGAGCGAGGCACGCAGCACCGCCAACGCCGTGGTGGCGAACCGGGTCTGCACCACCGACTGCTCGTCGGCCTCCGGGAGCACGATCGCTGCAGCCGACCGCTGGACCACCGGGGTGCCCGGCGTGGCGACGATGCTGACGTGTGCCCTTCCGGACCTGCGCAGTTCTTCCAGCACTCGGCATACCTCGGTGGTGGTCCCCGACCGTGTCAGCAGGACGACCCGGTCGTAGTCCCGAGCCAGCCGGTGCTCGCTGGCACTGTAGGCATCGGTCAGACCCTGACCACGCTCCTCGCGCAGCGCCGCGTAGGCCTGTGCCATGAACCAGGACGTCCCGCAGCCCAACACGGCCACGCGCTCCCCGTCGCGGGGTAGGAGTCGAGCGAACTCCGCGATCCGCGCCGTGGCGGCGCTCCACACATCGGGCTGGCTGAAGGTCTCTGCGGTCATGTGGGTCGCCACGGGAAGCTCCTTGGTCTCAGTAGGTATTGGATGGTCAGGCTACTGCAGAACTGACTATAGATGCATGAATGTAACGAAAACATGCAGAAACATGCTTGTGCATGAGCCTTGGGAGGCGCTAACGTGAGTTTCGCCCGGCGACCACACAGAGGACCGGCCGGCCCGATAGGAGGACCATGAAGACCACGAAGACGATCCTGGTCGCAGGCAGCACTGCGACCGTGCTGGCGCTCAGCGCCTGCGGCGGAGGCACCGGCGCCTCCCAGAGCGAAGGTGGCGGCGGAGACGGGGAGTCGGGGCCCCAGACGATCAAACTGGTGGCCGCAGAATATTCCAAGGACAACACCAAGGCGTTCTGGGATTCCTTCGCGAAGACCTACAACGGGGAAACCGGGCACACGCTCGAGGTCCAGATCGTCAGCTGGGAGAACATCGACCAACAGTCCTCGACCATGATCCAGACCAACCAGCTCCCGGACATCCTCAACCTCAACACCTACGCCAGCTACGCGAAAGACGACCTGCTCTACGGCGCGGACGAGGTGCTCAGCGAGGACGTTCAGGCCGACATCCTGGACACGTTCGTGGACTCCGGAACCTACGACGGCACGTTCTACGGCTTCCCCGACCTGGCCAGCGTGCGGGCCCTGTTCTATAACACCGACCTCTTCTCCCAGGCCGGCATCGACGGTCCGCCGAGCACCTGGGAGGAGTTGGCGCAGAACGCCCAGCAGATCAGCGACCTGGGCGAGAACAACGCGGGCTACGCGCTGCCGCTGGGGCCGGAGGAGTCCCAGGGCGAGTTCTCCATGTGGCTGTACAACAACGGCGGCACCTGGAAGGACGGTGACACCTGGGCCATCAATTCCGAGCCGAATGTGGAGGCTCTGAGCTTCCTCAAGCAGCTCAACCAGGACGGCGTCACGCAGAACAATCCGGCTCGCACCAACCGGGCCGACGCGTTCGACCTGTTCCGCTCGGGCAAAGCCGGGATGGTCATCGGCTTCAGCCCGCTGGCCGACTCCCTGGACGAGGAAGGCAACGTCAACTACGAAGTGGCGCCGTTCCCGACCAACGACGGCTCAGAGTCAAAGACCTTCGGTGTCACGGACTATCTGATGGCCTTTAAGAAGGACGGCAACCAGGAAGCGGTCAAGGCCTTCTACGACCTCTACTACCAGCCCGACCAGGTAAACACGTTCATTAAGGAGGAAGGCTTCCTCCCAGTGACCGAGTCCGGGCTCGAGGAGTTCTCCGGCGACGAGAGCCTCAAGGTCTACCTGGACACCTTGCCCAACGCGCGGTTGACGCCGACCGACGACCCCACCTGGGACCGGATCAAGTTAGCCGTTCAGCAGAACCTCGGTACAGCCGTGGACGAGGGCGGCGACCCGCAGCAGGTGCTGGACCAGTTGCAGCAGACCGCTGAGTCGGGCGGCTGACCGAGATGGCGACCCAGCCGAACGCGGCACCGACCCCCACGCAGGAGGTCGGTGCCGCGGGGCCCCTCCGTCGTCGCTGGGGCAGTGGCAGGGTCGGGCGGACGCATCCCCTCGTCGCGCTGCTGTGGCTCAGCCCGGCGCTGGCGCTCATCTTCGGCGTCGTGCTCTACCCGGCGGTCAAGTTGTTCCAGGCCTCCCGCGGGGACTACTCCATCACCGGTCTGCGCATCGGTGACGCGGGATGGAGCAACTACGCCGACGTCCTGGACCACCGCGCGCTGTGGACGGTCTTGAGCAATACAGGCGTCTGGGTCGTGGCCGTGGTCACGCTCACCATCCTGATCAGCCTGGCGCTGGCGCAGTTGCTGGTCCAGGAGTTCCCCGGTCGGCGCTTCGTGCGTTGGTCGATTATCGTGCCCTGGGCCGCCTCGCTGATCATCACCAGCCAGCTGTTCGTCCTGCTCTACGACTACAACTACGGTATGATCAACCATGTCCTCACTTCGGTGGGGCTGCTGGATACGCCCATCGACTTCCTCGGCGACGACGCTTGGACTATGCCGGCGATGATCGCCGTCGGGATCCTCGTGTCAGTCCCGTTCACGGTGTTCGTCTTCATCGCCGGCCTGAACGCCATCCCCGGTGAGATGATGGAGGCTGCCCGGGTTGACGGCGCTTCGGCCTGGCAGCGCTACCGTCTGGTGACCCTGCCGCTGATGAAGTCGGCGATGCTGGTGGCGGCCACGCTCAACGTCATCTACGTCTTCAACAGCTTCCCCATCGTCTACACGCTGAACGACCGCAACCCCGGCTTCTCCACCGACACGTCGATCACGTTCATGTACAAGCTGGCCTTCGAATCTCAAGCCAAAGACGTCGGTATGTCGGCGGCCATGGGAATCATGAACGTGTTGTTGATCCTGGTGGCGATCGCGGTCTACCTCAAGGTCGTCAACTGGCGAGAGGAGACCAGCTGATGAGCACGGCCCCAGCCCTTGCACCCGCGGCTCGCGCGGGCCGTCAACAGCGGCGGCGCCGTTTCGGACTCGCGGCTCTTGGAGCCGCCGTGGCCCTCGTGTTTCTGGCGCCCTACAGCGTCATGGTGATGAGTTCGCTACGCACCTCGGTCGACGTCAAGACCTCTCCCCCGTCGTTCATCCCACGGGAGTGGCAGTTGTCCACCTATGCCCAGGTACTCACCGACGAACGGTTCCTGAACTGGCTCAAGACCTCGTTGCTGGTCGCCACCGCATCCACGGTCGTGGTGATGCTGGTGGCGATCCCGGCGGCCTACATGACGGCGCGGTTCCGCTTCCCGGGGCGCACCCCTTTCCTGCTGCTGGTCCTGGTGACCCAGATGTTCAGCCCGACCGCGCTCGTGGTCGGGTTGTACCGGCAGTTCTTCGAGCTCAACCTGATCAACACTTATGCGGCTCTGATCATCACCAACTCGGCGTTCAACCTGGCCTTCGGTGTCTGGATCCTGCACGGCTTCTTCTCCTCCATCCCCAAAGAGGTCGAAGAGGCCGCTCAATTGGATGGCAGCAATCGGCTGCAGACCTTGTGGCGAGTGATGCTGCCGCTGACCAAGCCAGGGTTGGTGACGGCCACGATCTTCACGTTTATCGCCGCGTGGAACGAGTACATCGTGGCGCTGACCCTGATGATCGACGACAGCCGCAAGCCATTAACGGTGGGCATGCGCGCCTACATCACCGGATACGAGCAGAACTGGGACCAACTGTTCGCAGCCTCGGTAATCGCCGTCGTGCCGGTCGTCATCCTGTTCGCCATGATCGAAAAGCACCTGATCGGGGGGCTCACCGCCGGCAGCGTGAAATGACGTTTCGACCGCCTTGGTGGAAAGACGACCACCTGGCACCCTTGGACGCGAACCGCTGAGATCAACAATGTGCGATCCCTCGAACGTTGACGAGATAGTGGGCCGAAAAAGAAATGCCGTGGCTACCAACAGTTTGGTTCGATGTTGCTGAACCGATTGGGGGGAGATAGGGATGGAAATCGTGATCTTGTGCAGCGCGCAGGAGCGGGTGCAGTTGGCAGCCGACATAGTGGCTGAAGCGATCCTCAGTGAATCAAATCCGGTCCTAGGGCTGGCGACTGGGTCATCTCCGCTCGGGTTGTATGCCGAGCTGGCGCGGCGTCGCAGAAACGGTGCGCTGAACTTCGATCGCACCAGTGCCTTCGCGCTCGATGAGTATGTGGGCTTGCCATCGGAGCACCCGCAAAGCTACGCCTCGATCATCCGGGACGAGGTGGTGCGGCCGCTGGGCCTGGACCCGGCCGCCGTGCACGTTCCGGACGGCTCGGCGGACGATCTGGTGGGCGCGTGTCACGCATATGAGCAAGCGATCCAGGGCGCGGGTGGAGTCGATGTGCAGATCCTGGGCATCGGTGTCAACGGGCATATCGGCTTCAACGAGCCGACCTCGTCGTTCGCCTCGCGCACCAGGATCAAAACACTGTCCCCGCAGACGCGCTCGGACAACGCGCGATTCTTTGACAACCCAGACCAGGTGCCCGAGCACTGCATCACCCAGGGGCTGGGGACGATCGCCGAAGCCCGCCGGTTGGTATTGCTGGCTCAGGGCGAGGACAAGGCACGCGCTATCGCTGCCATGGTCGAAGGGCCGGTGGCGGCCATGTGCCCAGCGTCATTGCTGCAGATGCACCCTGACGCCACGGTGATCCTGGACGAGTTCGCAGCCAGCGAACTGACCCTGAACGGTTACTACAACTACGTGTACGAGCACAAGCCTGCGTGGCAGCGCCCAGATCCAGGCTCCATCACCACAGAGGGGACAAAATGAGTGAACCTCTCGATCGTTCCAAGCGGACGGACGGATCACCCCACCTGATCTGCGCCGTCGGTGGAATCGCCGCAGTGGAGAGATTCCTGTTCGGTTACTACACCGGCGTCACCTCCGGGGTCCACCGCCACCATCAACGCGCTGGCGGCATCGGGGACGATACCAACCAGGCCTCCACGGCTGCATGGTGCGTCAACGTCGTTGCCTACCACCATCGGCACCCTGAGACGCCCCTGCGGTCCCCGCGCCACGGCGCTGCCCCGCCAGTCGGCAAAGGCATCGGTGGACAACACGATGATGCCGAGCGTGTCTCCACGACTCCTTCGGTAAGCACTCCAACGGCACGCAATCGCGCTGGCCGACCTCGGGACAGGACCGTCCTCACCGCATCAGCCACCGCATCAGCCACCGCATCCGGCACCGCTACCGGGCCATCCCTGGCTGCGGAGGGGACTGTCCCGAGCTGCCGGTGCCGGCCCTCGCATCTACCAGCGCCCTTCCGATCTTGGTGTTACCCCCCGGCCACGATGCCCGAGTCCAGCTCGCGCCCGTCTTCCTTCCTGGGCGCACCCATCGTGGGCTCACGCTACTCAAACCAATGTCCTGACCAAGTCGTAGCGATGACGGGTGCGGTGCCGAAATGCTGATCGTGAGCGAACAGATGCTGCATGTTGACGGTGCTCTCGCACCGGGGTGGGTGGTGGTCGAGGGAGACAGGATCGCCCGTACTGGTCGGGGGGAGCGGCCCCCGGATTTGTCGTTGGCCGACGTCGTCCAGGCAGAGATCCTCAGCCCCGGCTTCGTGGATGGGCACTGTCACGGGGGTTCTGGTAGTGCGTTCTCCGACGCAGACCCCGAGGCGACGATGCAGATGCTCCGGGCCCAACGCCAAGGCGGAACCACCTCGGTCATGGCGAGCCTGGTCACCGGTAGCCTGTCCGATCTGAGGTGCCAGGTCGAGTCGTTGGCGGACCTGGTGGACTCCGGAGAGTTGGCCGGCATACATCTGGAGGGGCCATGGCTCAGCCCCCACTTCGCCGGCGCCCACGCACCGCACCTGCTGCTCGAGCCGACCTCGCACGACATACAGACGCTGCTGGATGCCGGACGCGGTCACCTCAGGATGGTGACTCTTGCTCCCGAGTTACCCGGCGGGATGGATGCGGTACGACAGCTTAAAGAAGCCGGGGTCGTCGTCGCCATCGGTCATACCGATGCCGATTTCGACACCACGCGCAGAGCAGCCGACGCCGGCGCGAGCCTGGTCACCCACCTGTTCAATGCGATGCGACCAGTGCACCACCGCGCGCCTGGACCCGTGGTGGCCGCCCTGAACGACGACCGGTTGCTGATCGAGTTGATCGCGGATGGGCATCACGTCGATCCCGAGGTGTTGGCGCTAGCGGCGCGCAGCGCCCGTGGCGGTTTCAGCCTGGTCACGGATTCCATGGCCGCGGCACTGGCCCCACCGGGTCGCTACCGGTTGGGAGAACTAGAGGTCGAGGTCGGCCCAGACCACGTTCCCCGACTGCTCGGCTCGGAGCAGATCGCCGGGAGCACGTTGACCATGGACCGAGCTGTGCGGACGATGACCGCCGCAGAACTACCGCTAAGTTCCATCCTGACTGCGGCTACCTTGGCGCCCGCCGCAGCACTCGGACTGGCCGAAGTCGGCCGACTGAGTTCCGGACATCGCGCCGACCTTGTGCTGCTCTCGGCCGGGCTGAAGGTGCAGTCCGTCATGCGGTCCGGGGAGTGGCAGCCGCCTGTTGACCCACACCCTGGCTGATGACAGGTACCTGTCGCCTTTCGGTGTGAGGCCATTGTTGGGCTTGGGTGGACCTGGGGGTTAGGACCTGTCCCGCGAAGATCCGGGGATGACCCGACAGGTATCAGTGGTTACCGCCTACGAAAACGAAGCCGACATTCTGTGCACATCGAAGCCGGCCCAACTGGTCTCATCCACTCGACAGACTGCGCGATCAGGAGCTCACGCTCGTGCCGATTTCGCCTGAATCAACGATACGTAACGCATCTGGCCAGTTCCTCTCAGGTGCCCCTGCCCACTTTCACCGGCGGCGCACCCTTCTTGGCGCTCCAGCCACGGTATGTCTCATCAGGGATGTCTGTTCCCTTCCCGTGGCCAGTGAGCAACCTGTAGGCAAACGTTGAGGGTTCCCCGGAAGTCGGCCAGAAGCAGCGAGTCTAGACCTCAGATGCATGTTACCCAGGGTTCTCGGACATTTCGTAACAGATCTGTGGGGTGGATGTACCCCAGAAGCCCAGGTCCAGATGTGTGCATATAGAGAGGTCCCTAGATGCACAGTCCGAAGGGCTAATTTCGGCGGATGCTTGAGGCCGAGCACACGGACCGACTGCGAACTGGGTTGTTCGGAAAGGATCGTCACTGAGCAGGCCGGAGTGGGTCGGTTTCAGTATCTGGGGGCCGCCACAGTTCGGCTAGTCGGCGCAGCCTTCCTGCTGAATGATGGCGGCGTGCCTTCGTTTCCTACAAGCAACGAGGCAGTCCTTGTGTTGGTGACCTTCTTGCTACCTATGGGACGACGCCTCCTACGCGGGCGACGGCGCGGTCGGCACGCAGTTGCGCTTGTTGTTGTTCGATGGCGGCCAGGTAGGACGGGTCGGGGTGGGGAACAGGTATCCCCTGCAGACCGGTTGGCGCGTCCGGACCTGGTGGGGTCAGGCCTGTCGGTCCCAGCTGGCCACGTCGGCCGTGGCCTCGAGCAGCCCAACCTTGCTAGTTTTGCCGGTTGGAGTCTTCGGCAGCGTGTCTACGAAGCTGATGTAACGGGGCACCTGGAAGCGGGCCATGGTCGCCTCGCAGTGTTTCCAGATCACCTCCGCGTCGATTTGGCTTGCTGGCCGTGGGACGACGTACACCCTGACGTCTTCCTCAGTTAGTTCGCTCACGACGCCTACGGCGGCACATTCGAGTACGTCAGGGTGCGCTTCGACGCCCTCCTCAACTTCGAGAGCGCTGATGTTCTCGCCCCGCCGCCTGATCGATTCCGTGCCGCGCCCGACGAAGAAGAGGTTGCCGTCCTCGTCGCCGCGTACAAGGTCACCACTGTGAAACCAGAGCCCGGCGAACGACGTGGTGGTCGCCTCGGGGTCGCCGAAATAGCCTTCGAACATGGTGCCGGCGATTCGCGGACGCACCAGCAGTTCGCCCACCTCACCGACTGGGACAGGGTCGCCGTGGTCATTGGCGAGCCGGATGTCGAACTCCGGGATGACCCTGCCGCACGATCCGAGCACTCGGGGCTGGTTGAACGGCTGGGTGACGGGGATGCTCGCCTCGACACTGCCGTAGAGCTCGAGGATGGTCAGACCAAACCTACGTTCGAAGTCTCCGGCCCAATCCGGCACGGGAACGCCCCACGCCAGCCGGACGCTGTTGTTCCCGTCATCGGGACGTGGGTCGGCCTTGTAAACAATGGACAGGGTCGCGCCCATAAAGTCGAAGACGGTGGCATCGGTCGCCCGAATTTCGTCCCAGAACCGGGACGCCGAGAATTGCCGGGACAGCGCGGCCGTCGCCCCTATAAGCAGGGCCGGCACTGTCGTCAGAGCGGTGGCGTCAGCGTGGAAGAGCGGAAACGGACAGTAGAGAACGTCATCGTGCAGCAACCCGAAGTCCCGCACCGCGATGGCGGCCTGCGAGACGAAGTACCGGTGCGAGAGCACACATGCCTTCGAGCGCCCCGTCGTGCCCGAGGTGTAGAGCATACCGGCGGTCTCGTGTGAGCCGGCGAGGACGGGAGGCACCGCAAGGCCGCCGGTCAGGGCGGCGAGGCTGGCCACCCCATCCTCGGCCGGAACCCGGTACACCTTGGCCGGGACGTTGCCCTCGAAAGCCTCCAGCAGGAATGCGTGCAGGTCATCATCGACGAGCACCAGGGTCGGAGCAGCGAGCCGGACTGCGTTGGCGAGGGTCTGCCCGCGCCATTCGGTGTTGATGGGTATCCAGGCGGCGCCGCGCCAGTTCGCGGCGAACCACGTCTGCACGCACGCCAGCGAGTTGCGCATTAGCACGGTCAGGCGCGTGCCCGGGTTGACATCGCGCTCGGCGAGAGTCCCGGAAAGCCGGGCGACTTGGTCGCGGAACTCGGCAAAGGTGGTGTCCGTGTGGTCTATGCGGAGGAAGACTCGGTCCGGCCACCGTTCCGCGGCCTCCTCGATCAGACTGGTGAGGGTGCGGTTGACGTCGAGGCCGCCGATCAGTTGGGGACTCAACGTGCACCTTCCACGGTGCCGGTGCTGCCGAAGTGCTCGAAGCTGGCCTGCGCCTCGGCCGAGGCGAAGCAGTACAGCGCGGATTCGACCTCCAGGCGCAGGGTCGCCTCGAGCTGGGTGAACGTCGAGACCTCCAAAGCGCGCTTCGTGGCGGCCATGGAACGCTTCGGTTGCCCGGCTAGCGCAGTGGCGAGTTCGAGCGCCCGCGAGTATGCGTCGTGGTGGACCTCGTTGACCAGCCGCAAATCGGCCGCCTCATCTGAATCCACCCACCGACCCGTGAGTAGCAGCTCCTTGGCCTTGAGCAGCCCGATCAGGGCGGGGAGCCGCAGGCTGATGCCGCCGGTGTGGGCGTGGCCGATCGGGACCTCGGGGAAGCGCAACCTGGTACCCGGCGCCATCACGACCAGATCGGCCGCGAGCGCGATCTCGGCACCCCCACCCACGGCGTACCCCTGGACGGCGGCGATGACCGGGGAGGGGTTGTTGACCATCAACCGGGTGACATCCTGAAGCAGTTCGAAGGCGACGCGCAGTTCCTCCGCACTCCCGGTCCTCGGCGCGAGCGTTTGTTTGAGATCCTCGCCGACGCAGAACGCGCGGCCAGCGCCCCGGACGATGACGGGCCCCTGCCCCGACACGGTCACCAGGGCCTCAACTAGTCCCTGGAGGAGGGGAACGTTGAGCGCGTTCAAGGACGCGGGACGGTTGAGGGTGATGGTGAGGACGTCCTCAGTTGCGTTGTCGATGATGACCGGGCGGGGGTCTACCTGGGGCGTCATGGTGCTGCTCCTTCTGGCTTTAAGGATGCACTGCCCGGCTCTGAGGCAGCACCGTGAGCATGGGACCTCCAGTGGCTGCTCCTCGCACTGGTAGCACCAATATACTGAAAGGAAAGCGGCATGATTTGTTAAGGACCCGCCCGAACTTGTGAAAGGACTCCACTCGTGGCACCCGCTTGTGCGACTGTTAAGCGCATCGTCACCGAAGCCGACACCGCGGCCGCTTACGGCACCCCTTTCCCGCCCGCAGCCGCAACACCCTTCGTCCTTGGTCTTGCCGAGGTGGCGTGCCACAACGCAATCGCCGGCCAGCTCACGCCCGACCAGGTGACAGTGGGCGTGCGCGCTGCAATCGAGCACCTGGCTCCCACCCCGGTCGGTGCCACGCTGACCGCCACCGCGACCGAGACGTCACGCCACGGGAGACGGATCGTTTTCCGGGTCGAGGTGACCGATGGGGCTGGGTTGTGCGCAATGATCGAACACGAACGGGCCGTCGTGGCGACGGCCGCCATCCTGGAGCGACTCGAAACCCGGTTGCCCTGACGCGCCGCCGTCAGACCAGAATCCGACCAGGAAGCAGGAGCAAGACATGAACGACTTCGCCCGCCGGTGGCTCACCTTTGACTGTTACGGCACTCTCGTGGACTGGCGAACCGGCATGGAACGGGCGCTGGCCACCATCGAGCCGACCAAGGTCGCGGAACTGCTCGCCGGGTACCACCGGGAAGAACCCCACATGCAGCGCGCCAAACCCATGGTGCCCTACCGTGAGATTCTCCGCGCAGGGCTCATGGCCTCGGCCGCGGAGAACCTCGTGCAAGTAGAGCCGGAACAGGAGTACGCACTGGCGGACACCATGGCGAGTTGGCCGGTGTTCCCCGAGACCCCGCAGGTCCTCAGGTCGCTGCAGGGAGCCGGTTGGAAACTCGGCATCCTGTCCAATGTCGACAACCAAGTGGTTACGCAAACCTTGCAACAACTCGGTGTCGACATGGATATGGTCATCACTTCAGAGGACGTCGAATCCTATAAGCCCGCACTTGCGCACTTTAAGGCGTTCCGTGACCGGGCCCGGCCAGCCGAAGATGGCTGGGTACACGTGGCCTGCAGCTGGGCTCACGATGTCCAGCCGGCGCAAGCCATGGGCGTCCCGGCGGTGTTCATCAACCGCGAGCGGGTGAACCACAACCCCGCCGAAGTCGTGGCGACGCTGCCCGACCTCCATCGGCTGCCCGATACAGCCGAGCGACACCGCTGGAGTAGCCACACGTGAGTCCAGAGGAACCGACCATGGCGACCCCCACACCGACGCGTAATTAACAACTGCAGGCTATTTCGCAGCATCTCCCGGTTTAGCCCTTACGAGAATGCGCAATTGAAGGACGGGAAAGACAGAGACCAGGTACGTCCTCCACCCTTCTTTGAGCACTGCACGTTCGACCCTCCACGTCATGCCGGGATCGTGGCCCGTCGTCGCTCACCCATGCGAGATACCGATGAGGCAGGGCGTGTCGCGGGCTCGTCACACAGGTCCCTCACTCGGTTAGGTGGGTGGAGATAAGCACGAAATTCGCACTGGGCGTGTGTCAGCAGGTGCGGACCCGCCCAGTGACGACCTTTTCCGGACGACCCGAAGAAAACATTTGGTCGTGCTCACCAGGTGTGTCCGAAACCCTGCTCATTAAGGTGAGCATACGAAGCTTTTCGCTGCGCTGATTTTTAGAGGGCAAGCCACGTAGCGTGGCTGGGCCAACACATCAATCGGGAGGCACCGCTATGACCCATCTTGTCCGATCCCTTGTCGCTATTTTCGCAATAACGGGAGCTCTCGTCGGTTGCGGAGAAGGCGGCGAGAGCAACAGCGACGATCCGGTGCTGTCGGACCCCGTTGCGATGCTGAAGACCGTTGAGCAATCTGTCGACGGCCTAATCCAGTGCGATACCGAGATGGCGGTCGATTTGGGCGGGTACAACAAAGCGGGCTGCATAGTCCCCGATGATGAGCTCGCCGTCGGCGTCGATTCCAACCTGCTGCTGGTCACCGAATACGAGGGCGGTGATGCCTTACAGAAGTACAAGGAAACTTACGACGACGGGACTACGCCGATCTACTACGGCAATGGATGGTTCGTCAGCGCGCCCAAGCAGGAACTGCTCGACCAGGCTGTGACTGCTATTGAGGAAATGCCTAGCGAGGACTGAAGTAGGCCGCTTGAGCGAACGCCAGGGTTAGATCGCTCGACCTAACCCGTGGGGGACTGGTCAATAGATGACTGTTGTGGGGATAGAACGTGGCACGGGACCATCCCACGAGTTGGGCGGCGTCGGTGGCAGTGCGCCCCTTAGCGCGGGCGTCGTTGACGATCGCGAGTTTCTCTGCGATCACTGTTGGCTCGACACGAGGGCGACCGCAACCGTTCCTTGGGCCTTGGCAGCAGCTGCCTCTGCGGACTTTCGTAGTCGCTCAGCAAGTTGCTCCGGCGTGATGTTGGGGCCAATAGCGGGCTCACCCTTCGCGCTGAAGACACCATTCATCCTGTCTCGAGTTGACGAGCTAACCGTGCCGGGGCCTCACTGCTGTCAGAGTGAAGACCCCCTTGGACATGTGCCGCCGCGAGAGCCTCGACGACGCGACCTGCCCGTCGGTCTTAGGATCGCTCGAACCTCAGAACACGACCGCTTGTGCGATCCAACCTGTACTGGGCCAACTAACGTTGGGGATGGCGGGTCGACTGGGACCCCGATAACTAGACGCAGAGCGGTGGGAGCGTGGACAAGAGGAACAGGCTTCGGCTGCGCTGGTTCAATCAGGACAAGGCCGTGTTGCCGGACGCCAGCGGCAATTACGAGTGGGTAGAGGCGCCGGACGACGCGGGCTGTGTGACTCTGACTGGTTCGCCCGGACGCCGACGTGGCTGAGCTGTTCGCAGACCTGCCTGCGCTGTCGGGGTTAGTCTGGTGCCTGCTCGTGCTGTTCATGACCGGCGACGTTCTCGCCGTCTGGACCTACCGCCGCGACGCGGCCTGGGGCCTGCTGGTGCGACTCTCCCCCATGGTCGTTGCCGGGGTGCTGCTCGGCGTCGGCTTCCTGGCGATCGCCGATGACCGCATGACGGCGATCGTGATCGGGATCATCCTCGTGCTCCTCATCCTGCTCGGCCTGCTACAACGGCGCGGCACGACCTCCTCCGACGGCGTGAGCCCGGCGTCGCGGCGGCTGCAGAGGGTCGTGTACGGCACCCTCGGCGGCTTCACGACGATGGTCGCCAACGCGGGTGGGCCCGCGATGAGCATGTACTTCCTGGCGGCCCGGCTCGAAACGATGACGTTCCTCGGCACGGCGGCCTGGTTCTTCGCGCTCACGAACCTGTTCAAGCTGCCCTTCTCCGTGGGGCTCGGGCTCATCACGGGCTCCTCTCTGCTCATGAACGCTGTGCTCGTACCGGCGGTCGTGGCCGGGTTTGTCTTCGGTCGGGTCGTTGTGCGCCGGGTCGACCAGCGGGCGTTCGACCGGATGGTCATGGTTGCCACGATCGTCGGCGCGGCCTACCTCGTGGTGGATGGGCCCCTCTCATCCTGACCGATCCCGGGACGCTTCACCTCGTTCAGTGGGGGACGACGGTTCCCTATTAAGGAACCGGTTGACGAGGAGCCCTGCGTTCTCAACGAAAGGCGGATATCACCGTGACCTTCTGTTCGCAGCCATAGACGATGCTGCCCTCGTTCGGTCAGAGCGGCTCCTACGCCGACACCAATAAGACCGAGGCCGCGGGCGCGAACGTTGCCAGAACATCGATAAAGACCATCTAGTCGTTCTAACACCTGGCGAGGTGGTGAGCGAGAGCGGAAAGGGACGCGAACAGGTCAGCGATAAGTGAGCCTCGACGTACAGTAGCGAAACTGTCCAGCCACCCTCGGCTCCACCAGCGCACCCGCTACTTGGTTGTGACCGTGAAGGCTTGGGTGCCGAGCTTGTTGGTGGCGGTAGAACGTGGCGCGGGACCACCCCACCAGGGCGGCGGCGTCGGTCGCGGTTCGTCCTTTTGCGCGGGCGTCGTCGACGATCGCGAGTTTCTCCGCGACTACTGTCGGCTCAACACGTGGCCGGCCGAACCGAGTACCGGAGGCCTTTGCGACAGCGATGCCGGCGTTGACCCGTTCCGTGATCAACTCCCGCTCGTACTCGGCCAAAGTGGCCAGCATGTTCAGCAGCAACCGCCCATTTGTGGTGGTCGGGTCGCTCCCATCCTGAATTGACCGGATATTGATCCCCGATTCGCGCAACGTGTTGACCGTGTTCAGCACGTCCATCAGCGACCTGCCGAGCCGGTCGACACGCCACACCACGATCGTGTCTTCGGCAGTGGCGTAGTCCAACAGACGGCGCATGCCGGGTCGTTGGGTCGCGGTCTTGCTGCCCGAGGTCACGTCGCGGGCCTGGACCCCGACCGCGGTGAGGGCGACCAGCTGAAGCTGAGCGTCTTGACCAGCGGTGCTAACCCGTGTGTACCCAAAAATGTGGATCGCAACGCTATGTTGAGGTTCCCCCCCGTTTGGTGGACATCCCGACTAGCCAGGTTGCCCTGGCAGGAGAGGATGGGCGAATTCAGGCGGTCGTTGCAACGGTGGGTGATTCTGGGTCAGATAGTAGTCGTTTCATGGTCTCGTTGGGTGTCATCCAGCCGAGGGTCTTGCGGGGCCGGTCGTTGAGTTCGGTTGCGACTTCGAGTAGCCGTTCGGGTGGGTGCACGGACAGGTCGCTGCCTTTGGGAAAGTACTGCCGCAGCAGGCCGTTAGTGTTTTCGTTCGATCCGCGCTGCCAAGGCTGGTGCGGGTCACAGAAGTAGATCGCCATTTGTGAGGCCATGGTGATCTGGGCGTGCTGGGCCATCTCGGTGCCCTGGTCCCAGGTCAGGGTTTTGTGAAGGTGTTCGGGCAGGGTTTTGATCGTGGCCAGTAGCCCGTCACGGACCGCGATCGCACCATGGCCGTCGGGTAGGTGGACCAACATCGTGAACCGAGTTTGGCGCTCGACCAGGGTCCCGATCGCTGAGCGGCAGTTCGAGCCCAGGATTAAATCGCCTTCCCAATGCCCAGGCACAGCCCGGTCTTCGACTTCGACAGGTCGTTCGCTGATCATGATCATGTCCGGGATCTTGCCTGAGGGGCCCTTGGCGGTGTGGCCTGCTCTGGTGATCTCGGACGGTGGGCCCTCTTAAAGTGAGGGATCTACTGGAAATGAGATCAGCAGTGACTACATCACGTAGACGGTTTAGCCAGGAGTTCAAGGACGAGCTGTGTGTGGAGGTGATCTCGACCTCTAAGAGCATCAAAGATGTTGCGCTGGCCTATGGCGTCGGCCCTGAGACGTTGCGGAACTGGTTGCATAAGTACCGCGACGCTCACGGCGGCACCGAGGCCGAGTTGACGGTCACGGAACGGGCCCGGCTTAAAGAGCTCGAGCGGGAGAATTCTGAGCTCCGGGCGGAGACAGCGTTCTTAAAAAAGGCGACGGCTTACTTCGCGAGGGAGCAGCGACAGTGAGCAGATACGAGTACATCGACTCCTGCAAGAACGAGGCATCCGAATCGAACCCGGTTGAGAAGATGTGCGCCTGGTTGGCGGTCTCGACGTCAGGGTTCTATGACTGGTTGGCGCGTCCGACGTCGGCGACAGCTGCCCGCAGGCACGCGTTGACGGGCCGTGTTCGGCATTTTCTCGCCGCGACCCACGGGACGTATGGGTATCGGCGGATCCACGCTGACCTGGCCGCTGAGCGCACCGAGTGTTCACCGGAACTGGTACGTCAGATCATGCGCGATGAAGGCATGGTTGCTTGCCAACCACGACCGTTTCGGGTCACGACCGACGCGGACGCGCAGGCGGCTGCGACGATGCCGGACCTGGTTGAGCGGGACTTCACCGCGGACCGGCCCGGGGCCGTGTTCGTCGGCGACATCACGTACATCCACACCTGGGCTGGGTTCATCTACTTGGCCACGGTCATCGACTGTTACTCCAAGAAGGTCGTGGGGTGGTCGATCGCCGATCACATGCGCACCGAACTGGTTCAGGCGGCGCTGGCGAACGCGGCCGCGACGACGACTATTGCCCCCGGTGCGATCTTCCATTCCGATCGCGGCAGCGTCTATACCTCAGCGGGCTACCGGGCCCTGGTCAAGGCGTTGGGGATGCGTTCCTCGATGGGCAGAACTGGTGTCTGCTGGGATAACGCGATGGCCGAATCGTTCTTCTCAAGCTTGAAAAACGAGCTCGTTTACCGGACCGTGTACGCCACGAAAGCACAAGCCCGACGAGACGTCATCGGCTACATCGAAGGGTTCTACAACTCACGCAGACGCCACTCCGCGCTAGGCTACAAAACGCCGAACGAAGTGCACTACGGTTACACCCACCCGGCAACGGCAGCATAAGAAAACCCATCACATCCACTGTCCGAAATCACCGCAGCAGCCCACACGCAGCAGCCGGTGCATCGTGGACTGCGAGCACACATAGGTGCCCTCATCCAACAGCGTGGCCCAGGCCTGCGCCACGGACTTGTCCGCGAACCTACCGTTGGTCAACACCTCCAACACGCAGGCCCGCTCCGCAGCGCTGAGCGCGTTAGACGGCCTCGGTCGGGGCGCCGCCGGCTCCCGGGCCGGGCGAGGGCTCTTGGCCCGGTAGTGCCCGGCCCGAGAGCGACCCAATAAGTGGCACGCAGCCACCACACCGGTGTGCTGGGCCAGGTCATCGACCAGTGGGTTGATCACCGCTGCGACCGCTTCTCCGGCTCCGCGCTCTCGGAGATAGTCTCCAAGAGCGCGTGAGCTTTTCCCACGAGATCCAGCGCCGCTTTCGTGCGAGACAACTCAGCCTCAGCCTTCTCCGCGCGGGCCCGCAACACCGCGATCTCTCGATCCCGCCGATCCCGTCTTGCCGGGCCCAGCCCGGCCGGTGCGGCTTTGCGCCACTCCACAACGTGCGAGGAGTACAAACCCTCTCGGCGCAAGATCACGCCACGCTCACCATGGCCAGCGGCCTCATACTCGGCCACGATCGCCGCCTTGTACTCCGCGGTGAACCTGCGCCGCTTAGGTCGCTCACTCCGTGGTGTCACACCACCATCATCAGTGGTCACGTCAGTCTGGGTCATCGTCATATCAGGAAGGTTCCAATCTCACCCCGTGCAGTGCGAAGTAAATCAGTTCAACTGTCTCACCCCATCCTGACGCACAGGGGATACCCGTTATCCGCAGGCACACAGACCACAAACGACTCCGATGAGGTTCCAGAAGTTCGCTGAAGGCAGTAGCGTCACCATCGCGCGCCCGTGCGAGTAAGCCCTCTTCGTCCACCATCCCATTCACCTTTCAGTGAACGGGCCGTGCGGCGCGCTCCGCTTCTGAGTGAGGGTAACAATCACTTAGGCGACCCAGGTCACATTTTGGACACTTCAGGAATCCTGCTGGGTTGGTCAGTTCAGCATCCTTCCCGGCGTCTTTCGCGCGATAGCCGCCCCAGGTGCGCAGCACTGAGGATGACATCGTGTCTGTTGTGGACGAGCGCCGAACGACCCGGCCCGGCTGACCGTTATGCCGTGTGGTCGTTGCCGTGTTCGGGTCCCAAAGTCGATGACCAAAGCTAACTCGTTCATCGTGCTTCTTCGTGGCTCGGTCCCCTTCTAGTCTCCTAGCTGTGCGCTAAGGACTGATACGAGCGGGCGAGCACCCCTGCTGCCATACCCACCACAGGGCTGACCGCCAAGGTGGCTTCGCCGCGCGCTCGAGATGCAGCCTCACGGGCGGCAGCGACAAGTTGCTTTCTCGACTCAGGACCGGGTCCGGGATCGGGGACGCCGAGCGTCTGCCACAGCGGCAGTCCAGCCAGGAGGGCCTCTAACTGCGCTCGTTGTGGTGCCTGCGGAACGGTGAGGAGGATGTTGTGCAGTGCGTCGAGCTCAGCCAGTGGATGCATCACCGGCTCTAGTTCCGCCTCCTCGATCAGGTCCAGAGCGGCATAGCACGAGCCCTTGCGGGTGATCTGGCTTAACTGTCCGAGTACTCGTGCCGCTTTGATGAGGTGCGCCCGTGGGAGCATCTTCACTGCGGGCGCCTCTTCGAGGTCACCGATTCCGGAGTTTCCTCGCACCATCGTCGTAGCACGGTGGCGCCCGAGGCGGCAGCCGATCGGCCCCGCAGCAGGCCGTGGGGGCCGACGACTCCGAACGCTCGGGCTGCTGCCGCCTTGTCCAGACCGGGCACCGGGTGAGACCAAGCCACGTGCCTTGGATCCGGCCCGGCAGCGCGCCAGTGTCGACGGGCAGGGCGAGGCGCTCACGACGAGATCCATTAGGGCTGCGTCGTCTTCGGGCTCCTCGTAGGGCCAGTCCTGGGCGCGACCGAGCATGGCGAGCTGATGTCTCATGGCTCTGAGAGCTGCTTGTCATCACCGGTGGCCGCAACTGCTCGGGCTTCCTCGAGCAATGAGCCCGCTGGGTACCCGCTGCGCTTCAGCTGCTCCGCCTCGTATGGGACAGGTCCCGCAGGTCCAGTACGTCGTGCACGTGGGGCCATGCCTTTCGAAAGTGTCGCATTCGTGGTTCAACGGTTGGCCGCGGCCGGTCAACCCTTGACCGCGCCGGACAAGAAGCCCTGAGAAACCTGCCGTTGCAGAGCGACGAAGAGCACGATCACCGGAAGGATCGTGATCAACGTGCCCGCAGCGAGCGGGCCGATGTCCACCGAACGGCCACCCGCGAACAGGTAGAGGCCAGTCGTCAGCGGGCGGTAGTCGCCACTGGGGATGTAGAGCAACGGCACGAGGAAGTTGTTCCAGTTCTGCAGGAAGGTGAAGACCGTCAGAGCCCCCATGCCCGAGCTGACCAGGGGCAGCATCACGCGAAAGAAGATCTGCCACTCCGACGCGCCGTCGACGCGGGCTGCCTGCTCGAGCTCGTTCGGCAGGTCGGCGAAGAAGGCCCGCATGAAGAAGGTGCCGAAGGACAGGCCAGTGCTCGCGAGCACGAGGTTCACGCCCAGCAAGCTGTCGAGCAGGCCCATGGAGCGCAACTGGAAGTACAGCGGGATCATGTAGGCGAAGAACGGTACGAGCAGGCCGAGGACGACTAGGTAGAAGAGAAAGCCCCGACCCGGGAACGGTAGCCGCGCAAAGGTGTAGCCGCCCATTGTGGACAGGATCACCACGAGGATTGTGCTCGGGACGGACAGCAAGAAACTGTTCAAGACGTAGGCTTCGAAATCGCCGACAGTCCATGCTGTGGCTAGGTTCTCCCAGGAGAACGACGAGAAGAATGCGAAGGGGTTCACTCGCACGTCGCGCGGCGTTTTGAACGTCGTTGAGATAGTCAGCACGATGGGGAAGAGCATCAGCACCGATAACATGATGAGCAGCGCGTGCCTGCCGATTGTGAGACGCGACTTGCGACTGAAGCGTTGGCGGCTCATGCGGTGGTCCCTTGCGAGGAAAGGCGGCGCTGCAGTCGGTTGAGGCCCACGGCGAACGGGATGGACAGCACCGTGATCACCAGTGCCAGTGTCGTACCGTAGCTGATGCGGTTGAGCTGGAAGGCGCTGCTGTAGGCGTAGGTGCCGAGCACTTCAGTCGCGCCAGCAGGACCGCCACCGGTCATCACGAAGATGATGTCAAACACCGCAAACCCTCCGATGAGGGTGATCGTGGTCACCATGAGAAATACCGGCATGATCTGCGGAAGGATGACGTAGCGCAGTCGTTGCCCCCAGTTGGCGCCGTCCAGCCTCGCCGCGTCGACGAGGTCCACGTCCACATTTCCCATGGCCGAGAGAAAAATGACGAAGACGAAAGCGCTGGTGGCCCAGACCGCGGTGGCCAGCACGGCGTACAGCGCCGTATCCGGGTCGCCGAGCCAACCTCTGGTGAGCGCATCGAGCCCAACCAACTCAAGACCCTTGTTCAGCCAACCGCGGGAGGGCGCATAGATCCAGCCCCACACCACACCGACGGCCACCTGCGGCAGCACGTAAGGCAGAAAGAGGACGACCTTGTAGAAGGCGCTTCCCCGGCCAACGCCCCACACCAGCATGGCGAATCCGAGGCCGATGACGAGCGGCGCGATCGTGCCGATGATGATCCAGATGACGTTGTTCTGCAACGCCGCCCAGACACCCGGATCCTGCGCGAGCTCAGTGAAGTTGTCGATTCCGACCCACGGGGGGTCGGGGTTGAGCCCGTTGAAGTCAACGAAGGCATAGTAGATCGCCGTGATCAGCGGGAAGATTAAGAAGATGACCACCACGAGCAACAGCGGCACCACGAGCACCAGGCCGAGGCGCGCCTGCGCCCTGGCGGTGGCTGCCGGGACGTCGGTGCGAGGTGTCCGCCAGCGTCGCGCGCGCTTTGTTCGTGGAGCTGGTGTCGGGTGGGCTACCTGTGTCATGACGGCTCCCTAGCGCAGCCGGAACTCACTGCGCGAACGCGGCATCGAGGCTTCTGGTGACTTCCTGCGGAGTGGACTGGTTCGTGAAGATTCCTTGGACGCCGTCGTACATGGCCTCGTTGAATTGATCGGACACCATCACGTCGATGTTGTAACCGAGCCCGCTCCCCTCCGAGAACGCGGCGGTGTCCTGCACGACCTGCTCCAGAAGCGGGGACACCTCCAACCCCTCGGTCTCGATCGGCTGTGGCGGGATCGTGTGCAAGGTCTCCACGGTCCAGCGGCCGTGCTCCTCGGACGCGAGGAAGTCGAGGAACTCGATGGCGGCGTCGACTTTGTTGGTGCCGGCGGAGATGTAGGGTCCCGAACCGAGACCACCCGTGAAGATCCCGGGGCCATCTGGGGCCGGGAACGGGACGTAGCTGACCCCGAAGTCGGTGTTGTCGTCGATCTCCCCCACCAGCCAGCTGCCCGTCGGAATCATCGCGGCGTCGCCGGAGAAGAATTGTGAGATGGAGGTGTCATAGTCGACCGACGTGGGTGACTCGGTGAGGTAACCGGCCTCCTGGAAGTCCTTCCACATCTGCAGCGACTCCACGACCTCGGGTGAGTCCCAGGACCGCTCGCCGTTGAGCAGCTCCTCCATGCCGTCGGAACCGATCCGGCTGGACAGGGCCATGCTCAGGTAGTGGCCACCCTCCCAGCCCTCCTGGTCGCCGACGGCCATCGGCATGTAGCCGGCGTCCTTGAGCTCTGTGGCCGCCTGCTCGAGCTCGCCGAGGTCCTGCGGCGCATCCAGCCCGAGCTCGCTGAAGATCTCCTCGTTATAGAACAGACCGATGGTCTCCATCTCCCCGGGGATGCCGTAGATAGCACCATCGCGGGTGACACGCTCGACAGCGAAATCGTAGACGTCCCAACCGTGCTCCTCATAGGCCTCGGTCAGGTCGTAGACGAGACCAGCTTCCGCGAGCGCACCGCCGAAACTCGGCCCGGAGCCCCAGTTGAAGACGTCAGGGCCCTCCCCTGAGCGCAGCTGCGTCTGAAGCACCGTCCGCATGGCGTCGAGCGGCAAGGTCTGCAGGTTCACCGTGTGACCGGACTCCTCCTCGAAGTCCGCGATGTGATCCTCGAGCGCTTGAAGCGCCTCGGCATCCTCGGGTTCTTCGATCAACCACTCGAGCGTCTGTGGTCCGCTCTGGTTCGCGTCGTCCCCGGACGAACTCGGCGCCCCTCCGGTGCAAGCCGTAACAAGGAGAAGGGTCGTGGCCACGGCCAGGATCTTCGTGGGTGAGTTGCGCATGACAGGGACTCCTCGCTCGACTGCTCCGGTGTCTGACGCCCGCGTGGTCGCGGCACAACATGTTTTCACCCTGAACAGTATCTCAGAGTCAACGCCCTCGAGGAGGCGTCACCGAAGCACTTGGGATCGGTTACAGGCACACTTCCTGAATGGCGGTCACCGCGGCCCCACGCGCCCACTCCAGGAAGCCCATTGGTCGGATGACCGGCTCCAGGGCGTCGTCGTCGGCGGTTTACGCGGTGCGACTTACCCTCGGGGCGGTAGAACAATCCGGGGGGGACCGTGCGGCATAACCCGTCGTACTGCCAGTCCCATTTGCTCTCCAGGGGCATTAGCTGGCCTGCATCAATCATGACGGTGACTGTCCTCTGCTTTGTATCGTTCTGTTAGTGCTTAACGGCCAATCACACGGTCCAGGATTGCGCATCGAGCCTGGTTCTGGTCAGGAGTCTTGTCCATCAACCGTCACCGACGTTTCGGGCGGTGGTGCTTCGCTGCCTCGGTTGGATGGCTCGGTAGACGGTGGACTGGGCGACGGAGAACAGTTCGGCTAAGTCCGTGCTCGTGTGTTTCCCGGCCCGCCACAGGTGGACCAGGTGCGCCTCCTGCTTCGCGGAGAGCTTCGGCGGTTTCCCGCGAAGCCGGCCCTTGGCCTTGTCGACCTTCATGCCATCCCGAGTGCGCATCTTGATCAAGTCGGACTCAAACCCAGCGATCATGGCCAGCACGTTGAACAGCAACCGCCAGGTGGCGTCGGTCGGGTCGTAGACGAAGCCGCCGACGTTGGGGTGACTTCGGCCGCGGTGAGTTCTTGGAGTTAAGCACGGTTCGATGCCGTTGGGGTCGTTGAGCAGCACAACGACCAGATGCACAGCTTCGATGTGCTGGTCTACCGGAACCCCGACAAGAAGCGTGCGCTCGATGACGCGTGGGCTGACCTGTCTTCTGCGTTGCTCCCAGAAGGCGGACAGTCTCTGACCCTGGTCAGCAAGGTGATGATGGGCGTATGGGGTTGCGTCCCATCCTTCGACACGTTCTTCCGCAGAACCTTCAAAGCGCTCGGGGAGACCGCAGCCGAACACAGAGCATTCAACCGTGTCGGCGTTGATGCCCTACGGTACCTTTCCGACGTTTATGATCAGCACACCGAAGAGGTTGAGACCCTCAGGCGTCGCTTCATGACATGGGATACGAGCACGGGCCAGCCGACTCGGCGTCCGATGACTCGCGCCAAGGTGCTCGACGTCTACGGCTTCCAGGCTTCGTCTGTCTCGCGCTAAGCGCATAACCCTAAGGCTCGCGTGCCCAGATGTCGAATGCCGTAGGTGCTTTGGCTTTACGACGCTCAAGACCGAGACTGCGCTCAGGAACCTCGCGACCCGGCCCAAGTAATCGACTGGCGAGACCGGGTTTGGCGACATGGGTGGCACGCTATGTCGCAAGGATGCAGATCACGGTGGGTGGAGGCGCGCTGCGGCGCGATCTGTGAGAAGCCGTGTGTGTCAACGGGAAGGGTGGCTCGGCGTTGTGCCAATACTCCAGTCGATGTAGGACCCTCCGCCACCGACCTGAAACGGTATGTCCCATCTGCCGACAGAGCGGAAGCGATGGCGATGGCGACTCCATGTTGCTGTCGACGCGGGCCGAGGATGGGGATCGTTCAGAATCGTCGCGACGAAGATCCTGTCCGGGACGGCGCAGTGCCACGAACCAGTCCCTTGGTGTCGTGTCTGGGATTGAGGCGCTACAGCAGAGCATGAAGTTCCCGGATTACCCGGCGATGTTTGCCCAGTCCTCGGGCCATGGTGGAGTAAGCGAGGCCCTGCGGCTGAGAGCAACAGTCAAGACTTGCGGATTGGTGTGTCACGCGACGCTACTTACCTGCTGATTCGGTGGGTGCTCGTTCGAGCAGGACACCCTTGTCGAAGGTGGCAACGGCCCGGACGAGAGCGACGAGGTGGGGCGCGTTGACTGCTCGCCACCGGCCCTCGGCGGACTCGATGAGTTTGAACGCCACCATAGTCGGCGACCTCGGCCTCCAACGCCGCCGAGAGCATCTTCCGGGCACCGTCGCGGACGACGGCATCCAGCAGCGACCCACCGGCCGCGTTCTCGTTGGACTCAGCTTCTTCGTGGACTACCTTGAGCATGGGCGTACCTTCCCGAACCAGCGCGCCAACGCCGGCCCTGATCAGAAGTGCTTGGACCTTCAGATCATCCTCGGGAAGGTGCGCCCCTTCACATCACCTCGCCAAGGACCATCCACAAGTTCTGATCATTGCTCTTCAGCGATACGTAGGCCCCGGTGCCAGCAAGGGCTTCATAGAGCACGCGCCGCGAGCAGCCAAGATCGCGGGCGATCTTGGCCTTGGGGATGCCAGTGCCGACCATGTCGTGGGCTTGGGTGAGTTGCTCGGAGGGGGGGCGCGCGATCGACCCCGGTAGACGCCTTTTGATCGAGCGAGGTCGATGCCTTCGCGTTGGTCGTTCTTTGATGAGGGACCGTTCCAGCTGAGCGACCGCGCCGAGCATGTGCAGTTGGAACGTAGCCAGTGGGTCTTCAGCGCCAGGCGCGAAGGTGAGACCCTCGGTGATGAACTCCACCTCGACCACTTTGCCATTCAGTTCTTCAATGATCTGCGCCAGATCGATCACCGAACGAGCCAGCCGGTCCATTGAAGAGGCTCGCACGGTGTCATCGCGACGGACATGCCTAAGCACCCGGGCCAGTTCTGGCCGGTCGGAGCGGGACTTTCCGCTGACCCGGTCGGCGAAGATCTCATCGACGGCTCCGATCGCGGCGAGTTGGCGCGCCGGGTTCTGCTCGATGCTACTGCCCCGCACGTAACCCACGATCTGTCCCGACATCTCTAGACCTCAGGGCAGATGTGTGAATCTATCTCGTGTGACATCCCAGATGCTCCGACAGATCGCCGATGTCGATGTGCTCCTTTGGGGTGTACCCCAGACATACAGAAAACAGATGTGTGCATGTAGATGGGTTCCTAGATGCACATTTTGCGGGGTTCATTCGGCGGAGGCTGTCTGTCTGGCTGTGCGCATGTAAACCAGACGCGTTTGTGCACATTATTCGGGCGCACCGAAGCACCAAAACCTGTGGAAATGCGCATGGTAACTTGACGCACAGCCAAACGACTCGAACATTGAGCCGGACAAGACCTCACCGGCGAGCTCCTGTCGTGATGGGACCCCAACCAGGTTGTAGGGCTTATCACTTCACCTGGAAGTGAACACGTGAGCCCGGATCGGCGATAGGCCTGATTCCGGGGTCTCGTGTGTTCGTCCCCCTCGTTATCGCACCGGGCCGATAAACAACACCCATGTACCAATCTGATGGCGGCGCGCTCAGTGACGATGGCCACTAGGGACTGTTCCAGCATGGATAACCCGGCCCGCACGTCCCCACGGATCGCGAAATACAACTTGACCTTCGAGGACTACGCTGGCATAGCGAACCTTCCGAAACACATCGAGCGTCCCACCGCAAGGCCCCAAGCGCGACTAAATCTCGTGCACATGCGACACCCCAAACCCCAGGTGCGTCTGGTTTGGATGAACAAACGCGTCTGGTTTACATGCGCGTAGCCAGTCTGTCCGAAAACCACTCGAGTTGATCGTTTCGAGCAGGCCCATACTGAGCAGGGTTTCGGGCGGGTCCGCCGAGCACATCCGAATCGGGAGTCTGAACTGCTCGGAATTGATCCTCAGTGGGGTAGGCCGCCCCGTCACCTTCCGACCCCGCAAGGGGGCCGGCATCTAGACACATACCGCACCGCCTAGCGCAAGCCCACCACCGGCAGTTAAATTCAATACACAATGACTTCGAACACGCTCAGGTGTGGTCCAGTCAACGACCAACCGCTGTCTGGTGTGGGCCGTAGCCTCCCTTTCGTCATTCCGGTATGTGGACATAACTAGTCATTGACGGAAAGTCAATGCGGGTTTGTGGGTTTCGTTGTGCAAACGCATACATCCGGCATGCGAAAATGGAGGCATGTCAGAGCCCTCCACTCCCGTGACTCAGCCTACGAGCGTAGACGCACGCCCCGGTAGCGTTCAGTCCGTTCAGCGAGCTTTCACGCTGCTGGAAACGATCGCCGACCACGGCGGGACGATGGGCTTAACTCAGCTCGGCGATAAAGCCGAACTGCCGTTGCCGACGATCCACCGGCTCGTGCGGACCCTGGTCGACCTGGGATACCTACGTCAAGACGCTCACCGGCAATACGTCCTCGGGTCGGCGTTGACCCGCCTCGGTGAAAGCGCCGCCGGCACGTTGAGCGTGTGGGCGCTGCCACATCTGCAGCGGTTGGTCGACGAACTCGGAGAATCCGCCAACCTGGCTATGCTCGAGGGCGACCAGATCGTATACGTAGCACAAGCTCAGTCGCGGCGCTCCATGCGCATGTTCACTGAGGCTGGCCGCCGGGTGCTCCCGCACAGCACTGCGGTCGGCAAAGCGATTTTGTCGACGATGCCGCGCGACGACGTGCACGACTTGTTGAAGAGGACCGGGATGCCGTCGTACACCGACAGCACTATTACGAGCGCTGTTCGATTTCTCGAAGCGCTGGACTGGTCCGTCGAGCACGGATACGGCCTGGACGAAGGGGAGCAAGAGGTCGGGGTGTGCTGCGTCGCGGTGTTAGTGCCCGAGGTGCCCACACGGTTGGCGATCTCCGTCTCCGGGCCGGTGACTCGGATGAGCGAGGAGTTCGTCGCCAGAGCGGTGCCGTTGCTACAGAAGGCCGGTCGGAACTTGTCGCTCGACCTACCCTGAAGGTGCCTTCCGCGCACCTCAACTTTTACGCGGGCAGCGATCGTCTCGGCCGTTATTCGCTTGGTCATCCTGCCGTGGAACCTTTACAACACCCCCGTGGTCAGTACTTCCTCGGTGGTCTCGGCGCCCTCCTCGGTCCACGGTTCGGCGTCATCCTGGCGCTCGTACCGGCGTTCTCGGCCATGGCTGGGTTCTCCTGGTTCTTGGGTGCGGTGCTAGGTGTACTGACCACGGAGGTTGGTGACACGGGGTGATGTGCTGGACATGGTGAGAACCTCCGGGTGGGGTGGGGCTATCTGACGGCTCACATCACACCACGGAGGTCCTCATGTCCCACGCT
>JAABUN010003057.1_pt1 | contig 27215 bp, 21 predicted proteins | sample 5559311 | NCBI WGS metagenome assembly JAABUN01 (sample SAMN10711877, study PRJNA513370) | rock metagenome | isolation source: Antarctica rocks | place: Antarctica: Victoria Land, Siegfried Peak sud
GACGCCTTCTGCCGCATCCGGGGCTACATCGCGACGCTGCGGAAGCAGGCCCGCCATGTCCTCACCGCCCGGGAACAGGCCTTCGTCGATCATCCACCCATGCCTACGCTGACGCCTGAATAGTTACGCGTTGGCTTAACTGACCACCAGCATAACGCGCATCGTGCGCCTGAAGTATCCCCCATTCGCGTTACCGACATGCCCCCGTTCTGGCTACGACCAGGCGTAACGGACGGCCTGCCACGCGGTACGTACCCCCCCCGAACGACTGCCGCGCGCCGGGACGAGTGTACCGGAGCATTCCCCCCGGCCTGCCCCGACGCCCACAGCCCGCACCAGCGTGTCCTCCATTACCACCGCCGGGCGGGCGGCTTTGTCGATGCGGGTCGGCGGCGACATCGCACCAGGGGTGCCCGACCTCGTCGCCCCGTGGGGAACCGACGCCTACGCCGGTTCCCCACGGCGGTGTGCAGCGGTGTACAACGGCGAGTGGCTAGCGTAGACTGCTGACGGTAGCTGCTGACCATCTGCGAACAGTACCGGGAGGGGGACGCCTGATGGCGAACGGGATCGTCGGCTTCGGCCATGTCACGATCGTGGTCAACGACCTGGCGGCGACGCAGCGCTTCTACGGCGAGCTGCTGGGCCTCGCGGAAGCGAACCGACCCGCCTGGGCCGCGCCGGGGGCCTGGTATCGGATCGGGGCGGCGCAGTTGCATATCCAGGTCAAGCCGGAGTTCCGCCCCGATCCGCACCCGGTGGGGCCGCACTTCGCCCTCTACACCGCCGCCGCCGACTACCACGCGACGATCGAGCGGCTGCGCGCGGCGGGAATCCCCTTCCACGTCGCCCCGCACCAGGACGAGGCGGATGGTCGCTGGCGAGCGTTCTGCAAGGATCCCACCGGGAACACGGTCGAAGTGACGGACCACGATCCGGCCCGGTGAGCCGTCGGTCGGGGCTTCTCGGCGCGAGCGGGGGAACCGGCGGGTGGAGCAACCATCCGCCGGTCGCCCCCGCCGACCCGTCCCAGCCGGTGGCTGAACGTGCGTTTTCCCCGCACTGGCGCGGGCAATTGCCCAGTCGGACAGCGCGCCTGTCCCACCCGGTATCGGCTGATGCCGCGCGCGTTGCACCCAGAACTGCACCCGGCATTCGCCGATGAACACCCCGCAGCAGGAGCGCCCTGCCCGAACGTCAACTGCTTACAACGTGGTCGTGCGCCCCCTGCGCCTTCCGAAACCGTACGTCCGGACATGCGCACCCACGCCCATCTCAACCGCCTGCCTCGCTCCTCGCTGCAGTACCAGTCGCGCGCTGTGCTGGGAGCCCCGCGATTCGATCGGTCCCCGCCCTGTGGCGAGAAAGACCACGTTGCCCTTGGGGTCGGAGTACCGGATGGCCCGCGGCTCCGGCGGCACTCCTGGCAGCCTAGAACAAATGCTCTGTACGTATAGTAGCCGATCGCGCCGAGATGTCAAGGAGCGCACCTATACCGTAGCGTGCGGTGACTCAGCCTGCGTCCCACAGCCTCGCGAGAGATCCCACGATTTCTTCCGGAGCGCCCACCACAACTGCGGACACGCCCTAGTACTACAGTTGTAGTTCGCGAATCGGACATGCGGCTGGACAATACGGACGCGGCCTCACGCTCAACTGCACGCGACCGAGAACTTAGTACGAACGCCAAACTACAACTGTAGTACTAGCCATCCGACCTGATCTGCTCGGCACACACAGGCCATGAGTGCCAGAGCCCACGCTTGGATGGCCAGAGTAGCCAGTACAACTCCGTCGGGCGGGCCGACGACCGAGATCGCGATCGCGCCCGCTCGCTGGCTGAGCAGTGCTGCAGGCGCAAGCAGTGCCGCGCCATCGCCACCCGCTACGACAAGACCGCCCGCGACTCCCTGGCAGGCGTCCACCTCGCCGCCACAGCCATCCTCCTCAACTGCGGACACGCCCCAGTGCCGACGAAGCGCACCTCGCGCAGACTGCGCCCAAATCGCACCGAACCGGGACAAACGGCGAAAGCGGGGGATTGCTCCCCCGCCGTTTTCCTTGCTCTGCCTCGGTTTTCTGCGGTGCGCCTGGCAAGACTCGAACTTGCGACCTTTTGGTCCGCAACCACAACGAGTGCCCCGATCTGGCTGTTCGCTCTCATTCGTCCCTGGTTGGCATTGTGCGTCCCAATACGGTAAAATGGCATCGGGATAGTGTACGGCGATTGTGTGCGTACAGCAACGAACGAGAGCGAATCGGGGCGTTCGTGAAGTAATCGTGAAGTAGCTGCGTAAGCCGATGCCCCGCGCTGCGCCAACAGCCGGGGCGGCGACGCGCCACTAGGAAGGAGTGACCCGTATGCCGACTATAGCAGCAATCAACGCGCGATGCGCCACCTTGCCGCCACGCGGGCAGTTATCGCCTGCCGAACTGCGTGCAGCCAACGAAGTGTGGGTTACCCCGCTTGCGAGGGAGGCGGCCAACTTTCAAACGCTGCTCAATACACAGACCAGCGAAATGGTTAACAGCGCATTGCGCGGGATGGGTAGTGTCGCTGGGTATGGCGGTATTGCTGGACAAGCTGACGCGGCGGTAAGGCAGCTGACCCTCGCTCAAGCCGGGGCCGCATCACACGCCGCCGCAGCACTGAACGGGCTCAATGGAGCAGCATGGCAGGAGGCCGCTAACAGCTTTGGTCTTGCCGGTGGTACAGCTGTCGCAGGCGGAGTGAGGCAAGCCCTTGAGATGCTGTCGGCTGTCGAGCGGACGCAATCGCCAAGCGCTTCAATGGCGACTTCACTTGCGAGCGTGGTAGCGAATGCAGCGCGGATAGCTTTGCCCAGACCGGGTTTTTCGCCATATCCTGTCCCAACAATCCATATTCGCCGCGAGCCGCGCATCCTGCCTGCTGAACCCAAGCCGAGCGCGCCAGACAACCATCGGCTTCGCACGTCACGTATCGGTCGCCCTCGGGGCTCTTACGACTGGTATCCCGAGCATATCGTACAAACCTACGAACAGCTGGCCTGCTCAGGTCGCTACGTGACCCAGGAACGCTTAGCGCAGGAACTCGGCGTGACACTCCGCACCGTACAACGATGGATTACCGAAGAAAATATGGATCTCGGCTGGCCTCCAACGCTGTAGACGGCGCGTTCCGTCACATACTGTACTTTTTGTCGTATTCCGATCGTATTGCTGCCGTATTGCCATCGTAGGTTACAGATGTCCATGAGTGTACGCTTCTATTCGGGGCGATGCAGCGAGCATCGCCGTGAATTAGGAGGGTACACCCGTGAGCGTTTCTCCCCATAGCACCCCGTTGATCGAGCGGCAAGGATTGCGGATCGAGGAAGCCGCACACGCGCTCGGCTGCGGTCGCACGACCGTCTTCAAGCTGATCCGCGAGGGCCGCTTGCGCGTCGTCAAGCTCGGCACGCGGACGATCGTCCCGCGTAGCGAGGTCGCGCGACTGTTAACTGGTGAAACGGCGTGCAACGGCGATGCGGCGTAGCGCGGGCAAGGCGCGATCAGCAGGCGAGGGCGAAGAAGCACCCGAACACTCGCCGCAGCAAACGGGGGACACCGATGCAAACCTGCGACCAGACGATGATCCGCGCGGCGCTCGATGCGCTCCATCCGACCGGCGCTGTGGTCGAGATGCGGATACCGAACACGAGTAAGGCTACCGTGGCGGGCTACTATGACGACGGGGCGGCGCTCGCGCGCGACGCTTCCCTCTGGGATCGGGATGCGCCGGGCATCTACGTGACCCTGAACCCGATCAATCCGGCGCTCTTGGCGCGGTCCAACAATCGCGCCGTATCCTATTGCAAGACGACCACCGGCGACGGCGACGTGACCGCGCGGCGCTGGCTGCCGATCGACTGCGATCCGGTGCGCCCCGCTGGCATCCCCAGCACCGATGCGGAGCACGAGGCCGCGCTGGCGCGGGCGATGGCGATCCGGGATGCCCTGGCGGCGCGAGGCTGGCCCGCGCCCATCCTGGGCGACAGTGGCAACGGCGCGCATCTGCTCTACCGCGTCGATCTCCCGGCTGACGACCGTGGGCTGGTGGCGCGCTGCCTGGAAGCTCTGGCATTCGGCTGGGATGACGGCGCGGTGGCGATCGATCGGTCGGTCCACAACCCGGCGCGCATCTGGAAGCTTTATGGCACGGTGGCGCGCAAGGGCGACGGCACCCCAGACCGCCCCCAGCGCCTCGCCCGCCTGCTCGACGTGCCAAGTGAGCCGTCAACCGTGCCGTGCGCCCTGTTGGACGCCCTCGCGTCCGAGACGCCCCCGCCCGCGTCCCCTGCCGCTGCGGCGCAGGGCGCGGCGTTCGACCTGACGACCTGGATCAGCGCGCACCACTTGGAGATCGCCAGGGAGGGGGCGTGGGCGCACGGGCGGCGCTGGGTGCTGGGCCGCTGCCCCTGGAATCCCGAGCACACCGACCGCTCGGCATTCATCGTCCAGTTCGATAACGGGGCCATCGCGGCGGGCTGCCACCACAACGGCTGCGAGGGCAAGGGATGGCGCGAGCTGCGCGACCTCCTCGAACCGGGCCGACGCGCCTGGCAGGAGTCGTTCGGCCCGCGAGAGACGACCATCAGGCCGGTGTCACCGGCGGTCGAACTCCCCCGGCGACCGGCCTGGCCGGTACTCCATCCCGACGCGCTCATGGGGATGCCGGGCGAGATCATCGCGCGCATCGCCCCGCAAACCGAGGCCGATCCGGTCGCGTTACTGATGGGACTGCTCGTCTCCTTCGGCAGCGTGGTCGGTCGCGGGCCGCACGCCTGGGCCGATGGGTCGCGCCATGGCTTTAACGAGTTCGCGGTGATCGTCGGCGACACGGCGAAGGCGCGCAAAGATACCGCCCGCGCCCGGATTCGGCCCCTCTTCGCCGAGATCGATGCCGAATGGGCGACGACGCGGCAGGGGAGCGGACTATCGAGCGGCGAGGGCTTCATCCACGCCGTGCGCGACCCGGTCTTCCGGCGCGAGAAGAACCGCGACACGAAGGAGTATGAGGAGGTCGAGGTCGATCCGGGCGTCAGCGACAAGCGGCTACTGGTCGATGAATCGGAGTTCGCGACCGTGCTGAAGGTGATCCAGCGCGAGAGCAACACCCTGTCGGACAATGTGCGCAAGGCGTGGGACGGGCGCACGTTGCGCTCGATGACCCGGAACAGCCCGCTCGCCGCGACCGACCCGCACATCGCCGTCATCGGCAACATCACGCGCGAGGAGTTGCAGAAGCTCCTCACCGAGACCGAGGCGGCGAACGGCTTCCTCAACCGCTTCCTGATCGCCTGCGCCCGTCGCGCCCAACTCCTGCCCGATGGCGGCGGCGCGGTCGATCTCGGACCCTACGGCGGCTATCTGGCGACTGCGGTGAGTGTGGCGCGCTCGGCACGCGAGCCGTTCGTCCGCGACGCAGCGGCGTCCGCACTCTGGCACCGCGTCTACCGCCACCTCGCCCGCGCGGACGAAGGGCTCTTCGGCGCGCTCACGGCGCGGGCGGAGGCCCATCTGCTGCGCCTGTCGTGCATCTACGCGGCCCTGGACATGGGGACCACGGTGTGCGAACACCATCTGCGCGCGGCCGTCGCGCTCTGGCGCTACTGCGAGGCGTCGGTGCGCTACCTCTTCGGCGACGCGATCGGCGACTATCTGGCCGATCGCATCCTGGAATACCTGCGCTCGGTCCCCGACGGGGCGAGCCGGACCGACCTGCACCGGGCCTGCGGCAACAACGTGAGCGCGGCCCGCTTCGACGCGGCGCTCGGCACGCTGATCGCCGCGCGCCGCGTCGCGCATGAAGTGCAGCCGGGCGAGGGGACCAAGCCGGTGCAGTGGTACCGGGCGGTACCGCACGCCGCACGGCACGACAACTGGGATACGGTCCTCGATGAGTCCGGCAACGAAGTTGACGAACTTGCCGAAGTTCCTCCGAACGGCGGGGCGGGAAATTCGTCAACTTCGGCAAGTTCGTACCCGGAGGACGCGCGAGGGACGACGCTGTCGGCGTGAGCGAGGGATGCGGACACAGGATGACCGGGGCCGGGTGGCGCGCTCCCGGCGAGAGGAGGTGGTGACCGATGCTCCCGAACGACAACCCCCAGGCGACCGAAGTGGCCCGAAGCATCCCGAAGCACTGCCGGGCGACGCGCAAGGATGGGCAGCCCTGCGCCGCGCCGGTGCTCGGCGCGGGCGACTACTGCTTCGCGCACGACCCCCGGCGCAAGGCGGAGCGGGACGCCGCGCGCCAGGCCGGCGGCGCGGCCCGCGCCAACGTGCGGCGGCTCGACCGGCTGGTGCCCCACCGGCTGCGGCCGGTGCTGGAACAGCTGCTCGCCGCGCTGCGTGACGTGCGATCGGGCAAGCTGGCCCCGGCGCAGGCGACGGCGATGGCCGCGCTGGCCGGGGCGGTGGTGCGGGTCTACGGCGTGGCCCAGCTGGAGCAGCGGGTCGAGGAATTGGAAGCGGCGATGCCGTTGGAGCGCTTCGAGGAGGAGTGATGGCGCGCGAGGCATCCCGGCAGCCGCCTGGGATGAAAATCGGACTGGTGGCGGCGCGCGCCCGGAACGCGCGCACGCTCGGCGAGCTGGCGGAAATGGCGGCGCTGGTCGAGGCGGTCGCTTGCCCCGGCTGCCGGGGGGCGATCGAGTCGGACCTCGCCGCCGTGCGCGCGCAGCTGGCGCGAGGGCTGGCGCTCACCGTCGGGATGGCGACGCACGACACCGGGAAACACGGGGCGGGGGGGTTGGGGGTGCGCGTGGCCCGCCTGGAGCAGTACCGCCTCGCGGCCGGGGCGGCGCGGCTGCTGGCGGCGGACGCCGCCCTCGTCGCGCTCCTGGAGCGACGGCTGTGCCATGCCTGCGTGGCGGCCTTCGGCGCACAGCTGGAGGTGCTGGCGGATGAAGACGCGGGCGAGCCGCCACCGCACGGCGGATGCTAACCCGCGGCCGCCCGCTCGGCATTCAGCGCCAGGAGTCGCGCCAGCAGGTCATCGTCGCCCAGGTCATGCGGCCAGCCGTAGGCGTCGAGCACGGCCCGGTCGAGCGCCTGGTGCGCCTGGTCGAGCCACGCCGGCCGCGCGTTGTAGAGGTTGGTGAGGGTGCGCTTCTTCAGCTCCGCCTCGGTCGCGCCCTCGGGGTTGAGCCAGCGGTCGCGCAGCTCGACCAGCCGGCGCGCGGCGGCTCGACGTGCGCCAGTTGCAGCGGCACGGGCGGCTCGCGCCGGACGGTGACTTCGGGTAGCACTGGACGGACGGCGGGATGGTCACCATCCGGGTCGGCGCGCTGGCGAGCGAGGGGCGGGCGCTGCTCCTGGCGCTGCACTACCGCTATCGGCGGGGCGCGGGGGCGTGGGACGACGTGGCTCAGTTGGTGACGCTCGCCTGGACGCCCTGCCGCTACGGCGGCTGGCGGCCCTGGTTCCAGTGCGGGGTGGAGGCGAACGGGGCCTACTGCGGGCGGCGGGTGGCGATCCTCTACGGGGCGGGCAAGTACTTCGCCTGCCGCCACTGCTACCGCCTCGCGTACCCCTCGACGCGCGCGGATGCGCTCAGCCGCACGCTGACGAGGGTCCAGGCTATCCGGGTACGGCTGGGCGGCACGGCGAACATGCGCGCGCCGTTCCCGCCGAGGCCGAAGGGGATGCATGAACGGACCTACACGCGGCTGTTGTGGGAGGCGCACCAGGCGGCGGCGGCCTATTACGCGCTGGCGGAGATGGAAACCCGCCGCTTCGACGCGCTCATAGCAAGCGGGAGTGACTAACTCATCGGGCAACACTACTTTTACGGGAGAGTCTGCCTCTTATGCTGCCCGATGACGGGCATCACACTTCGCCATAGCGATATCTGGTACTCTCCTCGATTAGTTGGATTGCATCGGCGTTTAGAGCGAAGAGCGCATAGACACGCGAGTTGAGTTCGGTTTCGAGATGGACGATCATTTCTGTATGGCGCTGGTGCTCGGACTTTCGACTGGTGAACCATTCTTCCCACTCGTCGCGGTTTTTCACGGGAATGTCGCGCTTGAACACTTTTTGCAGTTCGGCGCGGAAAGCAGAAAAGTCCAAGTTCCACCAAGCCGTCAGCCTCTGATTCAGCGTCTTTCCTGCGGCACCGAGATCCGAGCTAATCCGGTGGCGCGTCTGCGTGTGGAGTATGTAGCGCTTCCGCGCTTGTGCAGTTATCGCCATAGCGAGCACTCCGATCGCATCACTTTCAGCTGTGGACACATCAGGAACAGGGAATTGCGACAGCCCACTCGGCTGAATTTCAAAGTAGCTATTCGCTTTCGCCGCAAAGATGTTCCGACAGAAGTATTCGCTGACACGCGAGTTAAGCAAGCCTAGTAAATAGGCCGCCGTCTTATCGTCTGGCGTTGGGATTACATATGACGTGTTACCGGCGTAGGCGTTCTTTTCCAAGAAGGAGAACGTAGGAAACAGGGATACCTTTGTCGAGTGGATACGTGGGTGCTCAAATGCAGGATAGTAATCAACTGAATCTTGGATTTCATACCATTGATATGCCCCGGACTTGCGCCCGTGCCAAGCGGATGAGGGGTTTAACCAGTTCTCTGGACGCGGCTCTAATCGCTCACGGAACTGCTGTAGGTGTGCCTTGACGCCTGGGTAGGCATTGATATCAACACCGCGCCGGGCGAAAACCAGCCATAAATGCTCTTCTTTTTGGTACCAGGGGCGTAAGTCTTCGCCTCGCAGAAATGGCTTGAGGATCGCTACTGATGCAGGATCCTCTTGAGTTATCTTTTGAAAAGTGGCCTCCGTTACAACGAACGCTTCATTAAAGCCAGTAGTAACACCTCGATATATTGGTTTGGTAAGAATTTCACGTAAAGGTTTCGATTTTGCCCACCCGTGTAAGACGTGCCGGAGGTTCTCAGTTATAAACGCCCAAGTGTCAGCGCCCCTAGGAGCAACACTCGTATATCCTGCGGAAACCGTGCTTGAGTCAATATATGTTCGTACAAGCAAAGTTGAATCTGGCTCTGGGACACGCTTTTCTGCAATGTAGATAATCGGGTATGTTATGGCATCGCTAAAGATTTGTTGCTGCCCAAACTCAACAACCTCGACTATCTTCGATTGAGACGTAAGATGCTGGCGTAAAGGCGCTCCGAAGTTCAGCTTACGGAATGTCCCGGACGAAATATATCCAATCCTTCCGGCCTCTCGAAGTTGCCGCAGTCCCTGAGCGAAGAAATAGACGTATAGGTCTGCAACCCCATGATAAACCTCTGGATAATCACTGGCAAAGTAAGGTTTGAACCGTGCAAGTTCTTCCTGCCGCACATACGGCGGGTTCCCGATCACCGCTTCGAAGCCCGCTTGCTCACCGAGCGGTAGGCCATCGCGATTGAAGTAGACCTCCGGGAACTCCAACTCCCAATGGAAGAAGTGCCGCTCTTCGGCCAGCCTATCCGCCGCGTCAAGCCATTCGGTGAAACGCGGGGGCGCGGCGATCGTGCGGCCCGTCGCGAAGTCGGCCAGCGGCGTCCAGAGCGCGGTATCGATCGTCAGCCCGAAGTGGGTGGCGCTGATGAGATCGGCCAAGCGCCCGTACTTGCGATTCAGGCCGTCGCGCAGATCGGCATACGCGCGCTCCTGCGCCTTGACCTCGGCGATCGTGTCGCCCGCCGTGCCCTCGATCCGCCACATCGAACTCACGGCACTCCCCATGCTCTGCCGGAAGGTGTCATCATCGAGCATCGAGAGCTGGCCCGCCGCCGCCGCTTGCCGCACTCTCTTGCTCGGTCCCTGGCGCGCTTTGTCGCCTTGCGCGCCGATCTGCAAGTCGGCCAGCCGTGCGCCGACCAGCGCGTTACCCGTACGGAGGTGGTGATCGAGGAAGGAGAGTGGGCGATCTTTCGCCACCGTCGCCAGCCAGAGGGAGAGCTTGGCGAGATCGACCGCCAGCGGGTTGAGGTCCACCCCGTAGATGCAGTTCTGAGCCACGCGGCGCTTCCAGTACGCAAGGTCTGTCTCGCCTCTCGCGTCCGCGTCGGGCGTCACCGCCAGATCGATTAGGAAGCGCGCGATGTAGGCGGTCGCCTCGACCGGGAAATGCCCGCTGCCCATCGCCGGATCGAGCACGTTGACGGCGAGGACGGCGGCGATCTTCTCCGCGTCGGTCCCCGTGCCCGCCACCGCCGCGCGCAGCACCGGCCCGATCGTCTGCTCCACGATGTATTTCACGATGTAATCGGGCGTGTAGTAGGAGCCGGTCGCCTTGCGCTCGCCCCGATCGTTGAGCAGCGCCAGCGTCCATTCCCCCTCGCGCGGGATCGCGGCCAGATGGAACTCCAACAGCCCCTCATAGATCGTCCCGAGGTGGCGCTCGGCGAGATCGCGATAATCGACAAACTCATCCTTGACGCGCGCCAGTTTGTCGATCGCCGCCTGCAAGCGCGCATCCCCCACCGTGTGGCGTTCGAGGAAGGGATGGCGCTCGGGGTCGAAGAGCCCGCCGTTGAAGGTCGCGACGTGGAGCGGCGGGCTGCCCTCGTTGATGATCCCGAAGAGAGTTTGGAGGCGCGGCCAGAGAGTCGCAGTACCGGACAGGAGCAGCTTGTTGAGCCGCAGACCACTCGCAATATCACGGGTGATCGCGTGCAGGCTGTAGGAGTCGCGGTACATCGCGCTCTCCCGCACGGGCAGGAGTTCGCGCGCCTCGGCGTAGAGGATGAAGAGCAGGCGATAGAGGACGATCAGCGAGTTATCGTAGATGGCCTTGAGCGTGGCCGGATCGCTGACGAGATGGTTCTGGGGATGATCGAGGAAGCCTTGTGCGACGTGCCGCAGCGCCTCGTAGACCTGGGACTTGAGGGTGTCGCCCACGCCTTGGGCGTAGTCGGCACTCTCCTTGAGCAGCGCCGCCACGCCGAGCGGGTGGGGCTCGAACGCATCGCGCCCGAAGAAGGCCGCGAAGTAGAGGAAGCGGGCGGGGTCGCCTTCCGCTAACAGTGCCGGTAAGTCCACCTCATAGTAGCGGTCGAGCCGGTGCGCCGTGTCGCGGTGGTAGAGCCGCCACAGCCGCCCGTTCGTCAGGAGGCCCCAGGCCACGCCGCTGTGCTGGATATAGAAGGCGATCTGGTACGCAGGGTTCTTGTTGGTGAAGGGGTCGCCGCCCTGGGCTTTGATCGCCACGTCGAGCGGGCGCTCCCAGTACTTCGCATCACCGACCGCCAGGCCACTCCCGGCGAGCAGTTCCTCAGTCAGCACGGTGTTCTTGTGGGCGTCGAGCGCGGCGCGGTCGCGGTAGAAGACGTAATCGGGCTTCTTCGTCCCGTCCGGCGTTCGTAGCGCGGCCTGTACCTCGAAGGTGTGCCCCAGCGCCGCCAGGACGGGCTGCACCAGATCGCGCTCGGTCTGGGCTTCGTTGTTGCTGGGCGTGAAGGTGCCATAGATCGCGGCGATCCGTACCATGAGCGGCCCGACCGTCGCCGCGAGCATCTGCCAATCGCCGCGCCCCGGCAAGGTGGTGTCGAGATAGTGATCCGAGAAGAGTTGCTGGTTGTTGTGCGCCGGGGCGACCAGGGGGAGTTGCTGCGCGACCATCCGAACACCTCACTGTCGCGACTGTGACCGAGCGCGCGTAGTGTAGCATGATGGCGCAACGTAGGTGTCGGGCGGTGGTGGGGGACCGGGGCGGGGGTAATCCGCCCCGGTCATAGCGCAATCATCGGGCAGGTTTGAAGCGCGGCTTGGGGACCGGGCGCAACCGTCGCAGCGGGATCGGGGCATCGATCAGCCCGGCGACCTCGGGGGGCAGAGGCTCGGCGGTGAGGCGGCACAAGTCCGCCCACACCAGGGCCAGCGTGCAGGGTTGCCCCAGCGGATCGGGCACGTCGCCAGCGGCCATCTCGGCGATCAGCGCGCGCATCGCGTCGTTGATCATCATCGTCGTTGTCTCCTCTCCCTATGCCGCAACGGCGACGGCGACAACGGGGAACGCGACCACCGGGGCCGCCACCGCCGGGCGGCGGTGACGGTACTCGGCGCGGGCGGCGGCGAGGATGGCGTGGTCGAGCGGGGTGGCGGCGATCCAGAAGGTCGCGGCGGCACCTACCCGCTCGCGTGCCATGCGCCCGGCAGCGGCGAGCGCGGCGTCATCGAGGCGGGCGACGAACTGGCGGGCGAGTTCCGCCAGGTACGCGGCCTCGACCAGATCGGCGTGCCAGCAGGAATACTGGGCCGTCTCGGCGGCCTTGCAATCGCAGTGGGCGACGCGGGCGACGGTATCCCACGCCACGGTGTTGACCTTGCCGGGGGTCGAGGTGCTGTCGGCGGCGAACCAGACGACTTCCCGATCGTCGGAGCAGCCGGCGTAGCGCAACTCGGCGGCGGTGTGCAGGGCGGCGGTGCGAGCGGTCATGGTATGCTAGTCCTTCCTGGGGCTTCGCCCCCGGTTCCACGGCCTCACGGGTGTTTGCTTGCCGGCGCTCCCGTGGGGTCTTTTCGTTCTCCGCTGAGGTAATATAACACCTCAACTACACCCATTATACTCCCTCTTGCATTGGGTGTCAATAGGGTGTAATATATATGTAGTTTACTTGGCGCGGTAAGGTATTGGAGGTGCGCGTGAAAACAGTGCGGGAATGGCGGGCCGAGCGGCTGCTCGGCGTGAAGGCGCTGGCGCTCAAGTCCGGCGTGTCGAACAAGACCATCGTGCAAATCGAGCACGGTCGCCAGGTTGCGAACTTTCGCACGATCCGACGACTCTGCGACGCTCTAGGAGTCGAACCGGGGGAGGTCACCGAGTTTGCGGCCGCTATCGCGCAGCGTGCGGCAGGGCCTGATGAAGCGGCGGGAAAAGAGGTGGCGGCAGCGTGAAGTAACCACGCCGCCGCCGTTGCCGCTGGTGGGTTTAGCACCGGCGACGGGAGGATTCTAGCATGGCAGGGAGCATTCAGAAGACCAGCGGCGCGCATGGCACAGCCTATCTAGTGCGTGTCGAATTTCCACCCGACCCCGTAACCGGGAAGCGGCGGCAGCGGTCGAAGTCGTTCAAGACCAAGAAAGAGGCTGAGAGGGCACTCGCCGAATGGCTTGTGGAGATCGAGCGCGGGACGGTAGTTGACGGTACGAAGATGACCACGGGGGCGTACCTGGCTTATTGGCTCGACGCGCACGGGCACAACTTACGCCCGGCAACGCTGCAACAGTATCGCTCCCTCGTCAACGCCCACCTTATACCTGCACTCGGTGCCGTAGCGTTGATGAAGCTATCCCCCGCCCACCTGACCGCGCTCTATGCTGAGAAGCGTAAGAGTGGCCGACGCGACGGGCGAGGCGGTCTCTCACCGCGAACCGTGCGGCACCTGCACGCGGTCATTCGCGAAGCCCTCGACTTCGCGGTACGACATCAGCTCGTGGTTCGGAATGTCGCCGAAGTGATCGACGCGCCGCGCTTCGACCGCAAGGAGATGGAAACTTGGTCTCCTGATGAGATTCAACGCTTCCTTACCACCACCGCAGACCACGCCTATAGCCCGATCTGGCTCCTGTACATCACCACCGGCCTGCGACGCGGCGAAGGGCTAGGATTGCGCTGGCGAGATGTAGACCTCACTACCGGGCGGCTCAATGTCGCACAGAGCGTGGTAGATGTCGGGGGCCATGCCTGCATCCAGGAACCGAAGACCGCCGCCGCTCGCCGCATCGTCAAGCTGTCCCCGATCTGCCTAACCGCGTTGCGCGAGCATCGCACCAGGCAACTCGCCCGCCGACTGGCCGCGTCGGCATGGGAAGAGCACGATCTCATCTTCACGACCGAAGACGGCGGGCCGATCAACCCGCGCAACCTTGCCCGCGCCTTCGACCTCCTGCAACGCAAGGCCGGCGTGCAGCGCATCCGCATCCACGATCTTCGGCACACCCACGCGACGCTCCTCTTCAATGACGGGCAGAACGTGAAGATGATCAGTCAGCGGCTCGGGCACAGCGACGTGAGCATTACGCTCTCGGTCTACGCCCACCTCGCACCCGACGCACAGGACATCGCGGCGGCCAGCATCGACGGCCTGATCTTCCGCCCGGAGCGTGAGGTTTCGTGAAGTCCGCACCGCCCGTGAAGTAATCGTGAAGTAGAACGCGAATCGCCCCGGCTACCGATAAGGTGCCGGGGCGATTTTCGGCTTCGGGCCTAGGGATTCGTGGTGCGCCTGGCAAGACTCGAACTTGCGACCTTTTGGTCCGCAACCAAACGCTCTATCCTCTGAGCTACAGGCGCGCGATCCGAAGCGACCGTAAAGATAGCACACCGCTCGCGCCGGTGCAAGGATAGCGCAGTCTCACGGCGCAGGGTTCGCGACGCACTATCCGCTCAGCGTCCGGCCACCGCCAACTGCGCCACCTGTGGGATGACTTCGGCGGCGAACAACTCGTAGACCGCAGGGTCGGTCGTCACGGGCAGGCTCAGGATCGCCGTATCGATCCCGAGTGCGGCGAGTCCCCGCAAGTGTTCGATCGCCGCTGCGGGCGTCACCGAGCCGTCGCGACCGTCAGAGGTCAGGTCGAGCCTGTCGATCACCGTCTTCTCGATCGCCTCGTAGGGTCGCCCGACGGCCTCACAATGCCCGCGCAGGATGTCGAGCTTCTGCCGCAGCCCGCCCAGCCCCATTTGGGCGAAGAGGTTGCAGGCGTCGCCGTATTGCGCGACCAGTCGGAGCGTCTTGCGCTCGCCGCCGCCGCCGATCAGGATCGGCGGGCCGGGTCGCTGCACCGTTTGCGGGGAGTTGAGCGGGCGGGCGAGTTGGTAGTGCCGACCCTGGTAGGGGCGCTCGTCGCCCGCCCACATCTGCCGCACGATCTGCAGCGTCTCCTCCAGCCGCTCGAACCGCTCCGCCAGCGGCGGGAAGGGCACGCCGAGACCCGCGTGTTCCTCATCGTTCCAGGCCGCGCCGATGCCGAGATAGCTGCGCCCGCCCGAGAGGACATCCAGGGTCGTCGCGGTCTTCGCCAGGATACCGGGATGGCGGTAGGTGATCCCGGTCACCAGCGTCCCGAGCTTGATCCGACGCGTGCGCCCGGCCGCGAAGGCGAGCGCGCTCCAGCCCTCCAGCATCTCCTGTTCGGGCGGGCCGATCATGCTGATTTGGAAGAAATGATCCATCACCCAGAGGCTGTCGAAGCCCGCCGCCTCGGCCCACTCCGCGATCTGGCCGAACATCGCGCCGAGCGGCATCTCGGCATCGGGCCAGGTGAAATTGGCGATTTGCAATCCCAGACGCATTGTTCTCCTCCTCGATCGCGATTCTCGGATGTCACCCTGTCTCCGCGCGCTGGACCGATGCTCGGCCCTCAGACGCACCAGGGTGAGACGGCGTGAAGAGGATCATATGCGATCCGCTGACATTTATCAAGTGACAACATCTGAAATCTGTCATTCATCACGGGCGGTGGTATACTCTGGCGATGAACGAGCAGGATACGGTCGCCGCCGCCGCGCCGCGCAACGTGGATGACCCGACGCGCCAGCGTATCCTCCACGCCGCCAAGGCCAATCTGCGCCGTTTCGGCGCGGATAAGACTACCGTGGTCGACATCGCGCGCGACCTGGGGATGTCGCACAGCAACGTCTATCGCTTCTTCCGCACGAAGGCCGAACTGCTCGATGCGGTGGTGGACGAATGGCTGGCCGAGGAGGCGGCGCTGCGCGATCGGCTGGTGGCCCAACCCGGTCCGACCGGCGAGCGTCTGGAACGGCTGCTGCTGGCGCTGCTGGCGCGCAAGCGGGCCAAGCTGACCGACGACGCGGAGTTATCCGCGTTGTATCAGCGGGTGCTGGACGAGCGGCCCGAGAGCGGGCAGCGCCTGGAAACGATCACGCGCGCGGCGTTCGAGGGGATCATCGCGGACGGCGTCGGCAGTGGCGAACTGGCCGATATGGACGTCCCGGCGGCGGCGCGCGTGATCAAGTATGCCGTCGCGGCCTTCTTCAGCCCCGCTTTCGTCCGTCAGATGCTCACGGACCCCGACACAACGGAACGCGCGGTGCGGGATCTGCTCCGCACGATCGTCGCGGGCTTCGCGAATCGCGACACCCCGCCTCGGCTCGGCGACGAGCCTACCGCCTGAACGCCGATCGCGTTCAGCGATCCCAACGGTCGCGCCACCAAGCGAACTGCGGCATCCCGCTGGCCCGTCCTGCGGCCAGGACCGCTCTCAGGTCGAGCGGCACCCGGTGCAGCGCGACCTCGAGGCCGCCCTCGTGCGCCTCGACTACCCCGTACTCAGCCCAGCGCACCGCGCGATTGATCGGCAGGTCGGGGGTGCCCGGCCCTGTTCCCGGTAGCCCGACGCTCCCCACATTCACGATCAGCATGGCATCGTGGCGGCGCAGCAGTTGCACATGGGTGTGGCCCCCGACGATCACCGCCGCCCGCTCCCCGGCCAGCATCGCCGTCAGTGCCTCGTCCGGGGTCGTCGCGGCGATCACGTCATCGAACGAGCGCGGCGAGCCATGGCAACAGAGCAGTTCGCGCCCCGCATCGAGCGCGAGGCGCAGCGTGGGGGGGCAGGCCCGCAGGAACGCGACATCCGCCGCGCCAAGCTGCGCGGTGCACCAATCGGTCAGCGCCACCATCGTGGCCCGCGCCGGATCGGTGCGGTCGTGCGCGTGTTCGTCGACGAGCCAGGCGTCGGTGTTCCCGAGCACGCACGGGATACCCAGCGCCCGCAACCGCGCGAACACGGCTTCCGGCTGCGGACCCAGCACCGCGACGTCGCCCAGGCAGACGATGCGCTCGACGCGCTCGCGCGCCAGCGCCGCCAGCACCGCCTCCAGCGCCACCAGATTGCCGTGAATATCCGCGATCAGGCCGACGCGCATTGCTGCATTCCTCGCCGCTGCGGCGCAGCCGAACGGGCACGGCGGAGGCGTCTGGGCGACCAGTCCCGACAATAGCGGAGGGCCGGACGCCTCGGCATCCGACCCTCGTTCGTATGGCGGCTCGTCCGTGTGGCGGGAAGGGAGGGATTTGAACCCTCGAAGGGGATTTAAGCCCCCTTAACCGCTTAGCAGGCGGTCCCATTCAACCACTCTGGCACCTTCCCGTGAATGTGGCTGCTGGAGAGAGTTCGGCCCCCGGTGGCGCTACCCCCCGGTTCCCCCGTGCGGCGCGGCGAGCCGCGACGGAGAGGGAGGGATTCGAACCCCCGGAGCTTTCGCTCTGCTGTTTTCAAGACAGCCGCCATCGTCCACTCGGCCACCTCTCCCAACAGGCAGGGAGTATAGCATCCGCCGCCTCGCTCTGTCGAACCACGCGGCGCGTGGGGTGCGGTTCAAAAGTTTGCGCGGCGAAGGCGGGGATGCCGTTGGGCTGAGGCCCCGCAGGGCTCTGCCATCGCCCCGGCTGAAGGCTCGTCACGACGTCTACGGCAGAGTGCAGCGGGGCCCGCCTGCGCGGACAGGGGGGGTAGGTGGGTGCCGCCGCGCGTCGGCGTCGGTCGCGCCCGCGCGCCCCACGACGCAAACTTTTGAATCGCGCCCGGCGCGCGAGAGAACGACGGCGTACCGCCTACCGGGACGCGACCGGCGCGGGTGCTATACTCGCCCCGACGAGGGAAAGGAAGGCCATGGCGGCGGAACACCACGACGCGACAACCTGGGAGCCGCAACTGCGGGCATTCGCGACCGGGGCCATGCAGGCGGCCGACGCGGCCCACGACCTGGCCCACATCGAGCGGGTCGTCACTGCCGCACGCCAACTCGCCGCGCCCGAGCGGGCCGATCTCGCCGTCGTCCTGCCAGCGGCCTGGCTCCACGACTGCGTGGTCGTCGCCAAGGATTCGCCGCAACGCCCCCTGGCCTCCCGGCTGGCGGGAGAGGCCGGTCAGCGGTTCCTCGGCGAGATCGGCTATCCGGCCCGCTATCTCCCGGCCATCGGCCACGCGATCGAGGCCCACAGCTTCAGCGCGGGCCTTGTGCCGCGCACGATCGAGGCGCAAGTCGTGCAGGACGCCGATCGGCTCGACGCGCTCGGCGCGATCGGCATCGCCCGCTGCCTGATGCTCGGTGGCGCGCACGGCTCGCTCCTCTACGACCCGGCGGAACCCTTCCCGATTCACCGCACCCCGGACGATCGCGTCAGCGCCATCGACCACTTCTTCACCAAACTCCTGCGCCTAGCGAGCACCATGCAGACCAGCGCGGGGCGCGCGGAGGCCGAGGCGCGCACGGCGTTCATGCGCCAATTCCTCGCGCAGTTGGGCCATGAGATCGGGGCGCGGCAGGCCGATATTGGCCACTGATCACGCCTGGGTCGGCCCCGCTCACCGTAGCAACTGCGCTGGTCGCTCGCGCAGTTGCCGTTCGGCCTCGGCGACGATCGACCGGACGATGTCGCCGGCCGACTCGATGCTGTCGATCAGCCCCGCGACGCTCCCCGCCGCGACCTTCACCAGCCGCGTATCGCCAGCCGGGGCCGCCCCCAGTTGCGCGCGCACGTCCGCGCGACGGGCCACGATCTCGGCGTCGCGGCCGTGCCAGGTGGTGGTGAAGTCGTTCCGCACCACCCGCTCGACGATCTCCGGCGGGAAGGGCGCCTGGACCGCGAGGTCATACACCCTGGTGAGGAGGGTGTCGTCGGTGCCCGCCGCGACGATCCGGGCCTTGCGCGCGTCCCCATAGGTCGATTCGTGGCTGGCGACGAAGCGCGTGCCGATCCAGGCACCTGCCGCGCCGAGCATCAGCACCGCCGCCAGTCCGCGCCCGTCCCCGACGCCACCCGCCGCTACGACCGGGATACCGCCCGCCACCGCGATGACCGCCGGGATCAGCGGCAGCGAACCGCTGACGCTGCCGGTATGCCCCCCGGCCTCGGTCCCCTGCGCCGCGATGACATCCACGCCCGCCCGCGCGGCCACGAGCGCCTGCGCCACGGTCTGCACCTGCGCCAGTACCCTGATCCCCGCCGCGTGCGCCGGGGCGACATACGGCGTCGGATCGGTGAACGAGTGGCTTATTACGGGGACGCGCTCCGCGATGGCGACCGCGACCAACTCATCGACATCGGGCGCGGAGGAGATGAAACCGACGCCGAAGGGCCGGTCGGTCCGCGCACGCACCAGGCGGATTTGCTCGCGCAGCCAGTCCGGGCCACCGGACAGGCTTGCGCCGATCATCCCCAGCCCGCCGGCCACCGAGACCGCCGCCGCCAGTTCGGCCGTCGCCGCCCCGGCCATCGGGGCGTTGATGATCGGGTGTTCGATCCCGAGCAGGGTGCAGAGACGTGTCGTGATCATCGTGTCCTTCCATTCATGCCGTGTCGCACGGTAGTATGTCACGCCGCTGCTTGCGCCGCTCGCCGCCCCGATGCGCCCGCGTCGAGCATTGCCCCATCGGCAACGGCGCGGGACGATTCCCCCGGCTCATGGTGTCAGGGCCAGCGTCGCCGGCAAATTGAGAAAGGTGCCATAGCGCGCCACGGCGGACTCGATCGCCCGCACTTGCGCGGCATCCAGCGCGGCGAACAGGTTCGCCTCCACCGTCACCGCGCTCCTGGCGATGGTGCGCCGCCACGTTCCCGCCCGCTGGCCGTCGATGATGATCGGGCGAGAGAACGTGTCGCGCCAAGCATCCGCCGCCAGCCCCCAGGGCAAATCTGGGAAGCCGACTTCTTTATAGGTCAGCACGCACTCGTCGAATTCCGGCAGGAGGTAGGCGGTCAGCGCCGCCGGTGGCGCGGGCGGCGGCGCGGCGGCGAACCACAGCGTGTGGCCCGCCACACGCTCGCACACCAGCGCCTCCTTGACCAGTTCGAGGCCTCGCCGTGCATCGGCGACCGCGAGGCCCGACCATCGCACAAACTCGTGCAGCGTCGCCGGGCCGTGCCCCGCGAAGAAGCGCCGGGCGAGTTCGGCCAGCGCCTCCTCGCGCGTGAGGCTCCGCGCGCCCGGCGCGCGTTCTGCGAGGAGCGCGTAGGTCTGCTGCTTCCCACGCATCGCGCCGCTGCACAGCAGCCCGTCGAGTTCCGCCCGCATCAGGATATAGCCGAGTCGCAGCCCGTCGGCGACGATTCCCACCCCCGCCAGCATCGCCGCCAGTTCCGGGCGCGTGCGCTGCCGCCCGCCCCCCAGAGACGCGGCGAAGAGCGCCTGACTGCGCGCGAACAGGGCATCATCCAGCGCGAACGTGCGGTAGGAATACGCGTTCAGCGCGTGGACGCGCGGCGCGGTGAGTTCGAGTAGCCAGCGAATATCGTCCGGCGTCACGAAGTGCCAGGTCGGGCGCAAAACGTGGGTCCGCAGTATCCGGCCCTCATCGAACGCTCGCGCGACGTCCGCGTCGGTGCAGTCGGCGGTGCGTTGCCCGACCGACCAGCGCGCGCCTGCGTAATCCTGCGCCTGGACGCCCACCAACGCCCGCACCATCGCCTCGGGCGCGTCGAACGGCGGCCCGGCTAGGCGCTGGGTATGTACGTGTCGGTTGCGGATATCCTCACCGTTCATCCGCTACCTCAGTTGCGTGACCAAGCCTTGGAGGGGGTTGGGGTAGAAGGCGAGCGACGCGAGCGAGAGCAGAAGCAAGACAAACGCTATGAAGCCGAGGCGATAGCGCATCAAGAAGCGTGCGACCATTGCCAGCCCCAGAAAGGCGCAACCAGCAAGCGATAACCGGAAACCGGAACTCGTTAGTCCCGCCAGATAGCTGGGTACGGTACCCGCGATAACGGCCGAGTCATATGACAAGACCCACCCCATACCGGAGATGAGCGCGAGTAGTGCCGTCATACCGCATAGTTGCATTAATGTCAGATGGCTGAAACGCCACTCACGCGGGCGCGAACCGAGGAAGCGCACCAGGAGCGTGAACGCGACCACAACCACGGCCACTGCCAATAGTGGTGCCGGATTGCGGGACAGTTGCTCGAAGGCGACGGGCAAAGAGTTCATCACATCCACCTCATCTGCATCGCGCCGGACCTGGCGGACAGTAGCACACGCCGACGGTCGGGCGCAAAATGCTCTCGCTATAGCGGTATTGAGGCGAACGTGAGACGCGCCGAAACTGGCCCGAAGGCTAGTTCTGACGTATACTTATAGTCGCATCAGAACACGCGGGAAGGAGCGAACGTACGCATGAAAAAGGGCCGGAGCCAGCTATCTCTCGACCTCGGTGAGGAGGCCCGGCAGCCCGCCCCCGAAGTGGCGGCAGAGCCTGTCGTGGAGCCCGATCCGACGCCGCAGGACACCCGCCCCACCCTGCTGCTGATCGATGGCCATGGCCTGGCTTTCCGCGCGTTCCACGCCATGCGCGCCAACCTCTCGACCACCAAGGGCGAGCCGACCAACGCGGTCTTCGGCTTCACCCTGATGCTGATCGAGGTGCTGAACCGCTACCGCCCCGACCAGATCGTGATGACCTTCGACATCGGGCGCACCTTCCGCCATGAACTCAATGCCGAGTACAAGGCCCATCGCCCGCCGATGCCCGATGAGTTGCGCCGGCAGATGGGCCGCATCGAGCAGCTCGTGGAGGCGTTCGCCATCCCGATCCGCAAGGTGCGCGGCTTCGAGGCCGATGACGTGATCGGCACCCTCTCCACCAAGGCCGCCGACGAGGGCTACGCCGTGACCGTCGTCACCGGCGACTCCGACCTCCTGCAACTCGTGCGGGATGGCATCGAGGTGGTGACGCCGGGCGCGAACAACAGCTTCTCCGAGCTGCGTACCTACGATACCGCTGCGGTGCGCGAGCGCTTCGGCTTCGATCCGCCCCTGGTGGCCGACTACAAGGCGCTCGTCGGCGACGCCTCCGACAACATCGCCGGGGTGCCGGGGATCGGCGAGAAGACCGCCAAGGCGCTGATCGCCCAGTTCGGGCCGATCGAGGCGCTGCGCGACCACCTGGAAGAGATTAAGCCGCCGCGCGCGCGCAAGGCGCTGGAGGAGCACTTCGGGGCCGCCGTCGCCGCCAAGGAATTGACGACGATCCGACGCAACCTGGCGCTCGACCTCGAATTCGGCGCGCACGAGGGGACCTACAATCGCGAACGGGTCCTCGAACTCTTCCGGGAATTGGAGTTCACCTCGCTCGTCGCGCGCGTCCCGCCCCCCTGGAACGCCCCAGCGGCGGAGCCGGTCGTCGCGGAGCCGCCGCTCGAATATGCCCGCGTCACCGTGGACGACGAGGCCAAGCTCGCCGCGCTGATCGCCGAGTTGCGCGCGGGCGAACCCTTCGCCGTGGACGTGGAGAGCGACGCGCTCGACCCGATCCGCGCCAACCTCGTGGGCATCGCCATCGCCACCGCGCCCGAGCGCAGCTACTACATCCCGGTCGCGCACGACGAGGGGCAGCAGTTGCCGATCGACCGCGTCCGGCAGGCGCTCGGCCCGCTCCTCGCCGACGAGCGGCTGCCGAAGTACGCGCACCACGGCAAGTACGACCTAGTCGTGTTGCGCAATGCGGGCTTCACGCTGCGCGGCGTCGTCTTCGACACGATGCTCGCGGCCTACCTGCTCGGCGAGGCGTCGGTCGGGCTGAAAGAACTCGCCTTCACCAAGCTCGGCATCGAGATGACGCCGATCGAGGAGTTGATCGGGCGCGGCAAGGCGCAGATCACGATGGCGCAGGTGGACATCGCGCGCACCACCGACTATGCCGGTGCTGACGTCCACATCACCTATCGCCTCGTCGCGCCGTTCGAGGCGGGGCTGCAAGAGCGCCAACTGACCACGGTCTTCACCGAACTGGAGATGCCGCTCGTGGAGGTCCTGGCCGACATGGAGTCGGTCGGCATCGCGCTCGACGTGGACTATTTGAAAGTGCTCTCCGGGAAGATTACCGAGGTCATCCACCAGCGCGAGCGCGAGATCCATCGCCTCGCCGAACACGAGTTCAACATCAACTCCACGCAGCAACTCGCCAAGGTCCTCTTCGAGGAGTTGGGCCTGACCGGCAGGAAACGGACCCAGACGGGCTATTCCACCAACGTGGATGTCCTCGAAGAGTTGCGCGACAAGCACCCGATCGTCGAGGCGATCCTCGAATACCGCCAGCTCGGCAAGCTGAAATCGACCTACGTCGATTCGCTGCCGCTGATGGTCAACCCGAATACCGGGCGCGTCCACACCTCGTTCAACCAGACGATCGCCTCGACCGGTCGGCTCAGTTCGGTCTCGCCGAATCTGCAGAATATCCCGATCCGCACCGAGATCGGGCGCGAGGTCCGGCGGGCCTTCATCGCCGACAACCGCTCGTCGCATCGCCTTTTCCCGCACGAGGAATCGGTGCTGGTCGGGGCCGACTATTCGCAGGTGGAGTTGCGGCTGCTGGCCCATCTCAGCGGCGACGAGAACCTGATCGCCGCCTTCCGGCGCGGCGAGGACATCCATCGCCGCACCGCCGCGCTCGTCTACGACATCCCGCAGGAGGAGGTGACGAGCGACCAGCGGCGGATCGCCAAGAGCGCCAACTTCGGCATCATCTACGGCCTCAGCGCGTTCGGCCTCTCACGCGACACCGGTATGCCGGTCGGCCAGGCCGATCGCTTCATCAAGGCCTACTTCGAGCAGTACCCGAAGGTGCAGGCGTACCTCGACAGCAGCCGCGAACACGCGCGGCGCACCGGCTACGTCGCCTCGATCATCGGGCGTCGTCGCTACCTCCCGGAGATCGATTCGACCAACCCGACCAAGCGCAACGCCGCCGAGCGGATGGCGATCAACATGCCGGTGCAGGGCACGGCCGCCGACCTGATGAAAGAGGCGATGATCCGCATCCACGCCGCCCTGCCCGCCGAGGGCCTGGTGAGCAGGCTCCTCCTCCAGGTCCACGACGAACTCGTCTTCGAGGCCCCGCTATCGGAGGTGGATGACCTCTGCGCCCTGGCCCGCACAATCATGGTCGGGGTCAGCGAGGCGGCTGGCCTCGTCGTCCCGCTCGACATCGAACTGAAGGTGGGCCAGAACTGGGGCGACATGGACGAGGGGTGAGCGTTGCCGCTGCACCGCGCCCAGATCCTACCGGGCAGCGCCACTTCAGGCGTCGTCTGCGGTCCACGTTATCCCACCCAGGCGGGGTTCAAGATTGTGCGTGGCGAGGGCGGGCGGTGATGACGGCGGGGTGGCAGGCGGTTGAGGCCCCGCGTTGCTCTGCCACCCCGCCCCTGCCTCACCCACAAACTTTTGAACCGCACCCGCCACCTCCCCCACGCTGCCACCGCCCCCCCACTCAGCCGTTATACTCTCCGGCGACCCGCACGCACGCCACCATGCGCCCGCGAGACAAAGGAGCACGGCCATTCGCGCGCACCGGCTCGGACGCACGGCCAGCACCGACACCCAGCCCACGCCGTCGCGCAGCGCCCGCGTGCGCCCGCTGCCGGACAACGCCCGACCGGCGGCGCTCGGGCTGCCGCTCGCACTCGACTGGCTCGCGGTCGCCCTGATCGTCGCCCTCTTCGTCGGCATCGCGGCCTATCAGTGGCGGCTGCCGGGCCTCTACAACGACGAGGCCTACGACGTCATCCCCGCGATGCAACTCGTCCTCAGCCAGCCGGTGGAGTTGAACCGGGGCGTGGGGCTGCACCTCTTCGGGCGCGACTTCCCGCTGATGATCAGCGACTACCAGGGGGTCAGCAGCATGTACGCCGTGCTGCCTCTCTTCGCCCTCTTCGGACCGGGCGTCGGGGCCGTCCGCGCGCTGACGATCGGCTTCGGCGCGCTCGGCGTCGTCCTGACCTATCTGCTCGGTCGCCGCCTCTACGGTCGTCCCGCCGGAATCGTCGCGGCCCTGCTGCTGGCGACCTGCCCCTCGTTCATCTTTTGGTCGCGCGTCGGCGTCTATGTCGTCAGCCAGGTTGTCCCGCTGGCGCTCGGTGCCACGCTGGCCTGGCTGCGCTGGCGCCGAAACGGACGGATCGGCTGGCTTGCTTTAGCGGGCCTCCTCGCCGGGATCGGCTTCAGCACCAAGATCCTCTTCATCTGGTTCATCTTCGGCGCGGCGGCGGCGGGACTCGCGGTCGGGCTGGTCGACTGGGCCTGGCCGATTGACGCGCACGGACGAGTGCTGCCGCGCAAACCCTGGCGCAGATGGCTGAGTCGACCGCCCACGATCGGCGGCCCCGGCCTCCTCGCCACCCTCGGCGGCTTCCTCATCGGGGCCGCGCCGCTGCTGGCCTATAACGTCGCCAGCACCGGGACGATCAAGATCCTGCGCGCCAATCTCGGCCAGACCGAGAAAGGGGTGGACAATAGCGCCTTCCTCGCCAATCTCGCTGGCCGCTTCGGCGCGTTCAAGACGGTACTGGAAGGCTCGTACTTCTGGTTCCTGGGCGATACCCAGGCCAACCGCCTCGTCCTGCCGGGCTTCATCGGCTGCCTGATTATCCTCGTCGCACTCGTCTGCGCCCTGCCGGAGTACCGCCGCCACCGCGCCGCCACCGTCTTCAGCGCGACCCTCATCCTGGCGATCCTCGTCCAGAGCGCGTTCACCCTCTCCGGCCTGGAGGCGACCCACCTCCTGCTCCTGCTCCCTCTCCCGTTCATTGTTTGCGGCGCGGCCAGCGCGCTCGCCGGGGAGTGGCTCGCCGCCCGGCTCGGCGGGCGGCACGCCCCGCGCGCCCGTCGTCTGGCACTCGCCGCCATCCCCGCGCTCCTCCTGCTGCTACCGCTCGTGGGCGGGAATCTGCTCGTGGACGCGCACTATCACCGCCTGCTGACGCAGACCGGCGGCAAGAGCAGCTTCTCGGCCAGCATCTACGAACTGGCCCAAATCCTCGACAGTCCCAAGGGCGGCAACGATCCCTTCGATTATCGTCGCCCCTACGCGCTCGACTGGGGGATGCGCCACAACGTCCAGCTTCTCACCGGGGGCCGGGTCGAGCCGCAGGAGATTTACGGCCAGGGTCGCGCCCTGCCAGCCGACTTCACCGCCACCCTGGACCGCCTCTTCGCCGACCCCAACGCCGTCTACCTCGCCCATCGCCCCGACGGCGACAACATCCCCGCCGCCTACCCTGACCGCGCGCGCGCCTTCCGCCAGCACGCCGAGGCGCGCGGCAAACGGGTCGTCCCGATCAAGATCATCAACGAGCCGGGCGGTGTCCCGCTCTTTTACCTCTACACCGTCCGCGATCCGTAGGACCAAAAAGCAACTTGTTGGAGTAACTGTTCAGGTACCGCTTCATTGGGTGTCAGGGCGCGATTTCCGCATGGGGAAAGCAAAGATGTCGAAGCGCCTTGGTGCGTTCGAGGCCCAACGGCGGGCGAAATCGGCCCTTTCCGCCCGATTCCGCCCGATTCCGCCCATTTGGCGTCCGCACAAATCCCTTCCCCATGCGGAATCGAGTACCTGAACAGTTACTTGTTGGATAGCGCACGAGCGAGAAAAGCGATGCAGACACGAGAACCATCACGACAACCAAGGCACATCACCGGGGCCGATCTGCATACTTTGAAGCGGCTGCCGAGCAGAACCATCGCGCCAAGCCCGACATCGTTCAGCGGCACGCTTGAGGAGTTGTACGAGCGGCATATTCTCCAGACCCTGCCGCTACCAGAGACGGTGCAGTACTATCACCAGCTTCTCGCGCGCTACTGTCGCGCTAGCCGACCGCTGTACTTGCTCAGGAAAGTGCCAAGGGTCGAGCGCCGAATCGTTTACCGATCGCCAGCTGGATTCTTCTATACAGCGTTTTGCAGGGGAATGTAATGGGGTAGGATAGGAGGGGGAGCCCCGGAGCGGGCAAAGGAGGGGTGAGGCGCGCGTATTCGTTGGATTTGCGGGCACGGATTATCGCGGCGGTGGAAGCAGGCGAGGCGCATCCGGCGGTGGCGCGGCGGTTTGGGGTCGCGGTCGCCACGCTTGGGAGTTAGCTGCGGCGACAGCGTGCGACCGGGAGCCTCGCCCCGCGCCCGCGTCCCGGTGGGCGGCCGGAGATCGAGCCAGCGCGGTACCCACGGCTCCAGGCGCAGTTGCAGGCGGCCCCCGATGCAACGCTGGCGCAACACTGTCAGGCCTGGGCGGAGCGCGAGGGGCAGTTGGTGAGCGTCGCGACCATGTGGCGCACGACGCAGCGGCTCGGCTGGACCGACACAAAAAGACTAGGCTGGCAAACTGAGCTAGGTTAGGGCCGTTTCCAAGGCGGCGAGGTAGGTGGCGGGATCGTGGCGGAAGCGGCGCTGGGCGCGGCGGGCGTCCTGGCGGGTCTGGAGTTGCTGCC